>JACKZZ010001125.1_pt1 | contig 117436 bp, 73 predicted proteins | sample 8027871 | NCBI WGS metagenome assembly JACKZZ01 (sample SAMN15724774, study PRJNA655200) | protist metagenome | isolation source: fluorescence activated cell sorting (FACS) single amplified genomes of... | place: USA: West Boothbay Harbor, Gulf of Maine | collected 2000-07-19
TTCATCTGGATCTTATAATCAACTAACAGATGATGATTTAACTACATTCCATAGAGGATCAGATAATGATCAAGGTAATTACTGGATAACTTTAGACGATGATATCATATTCAGTTCTTTATCAAGTATACTTATTAGAGGTCTGAATTTAAATGGAGGGTATACTTATACAAAACGTTTTGCACAAGGTAATGGTACTAATTACAGAATGCAGTTATTTGATTCTGATTTTAATTTAATATGGACAACTCCAAACTATGTTGGAGGTTCTGATTCTGAAAAATATTCAGTTCATATAGCTGAATTACCAACATATAATAGTTCAAATTATGATACATATAGAAATGGAAATAATATAAGTCTAACTAATACTTATTCATATGTTCCAATTTCAGGTAATGTATCAACAGCTACTATATACAATAGTTATTTAGATTCTAGTGGAATAGCAATTAATGGGAATAACTCATATGTAGATCTAGGTTCTAATTTAATAAATTTAACAAATGATTTAAATATAGAAACAGATATTACATTTAATGAAAATATAAATTACATAGGACAACAATCAATATTTTATATTAATGAAGGAAATGAAACTTTTCATGCATACAGAGATAATAGTAACATAAAATTGGAACATATTAATGATACAACAACAACAGTAATTACTGGTAAAATGGTAACTAACAATGTAAAGATAAGATCTATTTTGTATGATGATTCAATAAAATTATATATTGATGATAAATTGGAAGGAATACAAGAAATTACACCATTTACTAAAACTGTGATGACTACAAATTACATTGGAAAGGGTACAAAAGGTAATTTGTCTGGAGTTATATCATATTTTAAAGTTTATAATTATGGAAGCGGAATAGGAGATCTTAGCGGATATTTTACAAATGAGACAATATCAAAAACTTATAATTATTATAATTTAGCAAGTAAAAACAATAATACAGATTACTTACAAGGAAAAATAAAATATTTTAGAGTGTGGAATAATAGTTCATTAACTCAAAATAATGTCCAAACACTATATTCAAATGTAAATTCATTATCGACATTTCGTAATGCAGGTCCTACATTTAATTACTATAAATTTAAAGGTCCAGCTGGTTATAATGAAGATGTAGTAAACGAAACTTTGGACCATTTTAGAATTAAAACAACTAATACTCAAATTCCATTATCAATAGATGAAATTCAATTATGGGTAGGTGGAACTAATATATTACCAACTTCATCAACAATTACACAATCGACAACATCTACTACTGATTATTCTTCAAATATAATAGATCAAAATTTATTAACAAAAGCTACAACTCAAGTTGGTATAAATGAATTTATTGATGTATCATTAAATAATACAGTATTAGTAAATAATATTCAATCATTAATTGTATATTCATCTGGAACAAATTATAATCCAAAAATTAACAAAATTAGATATGTAACAACAGATAATGTTTCGATAAAATTAGATGATGTCAAACTTTTTAAAAATAGTATTAATCAACTTTTATCGTCAACATATTCAACAGATATAGGAGTAGGTAATTTCTTTGATATAAGTACAAATCTAATAAGATTTAATCAAATTGAAAGTATAGAGAATATTATAACAAATTCACTAATTTATGATCCTTCTCAAATACTCAAAACAAAAATACAATTATATGACGAATCAAATATTTTATTTGGAGAAATTGATAATAAAAACAATAATTTAGACTTTTCTACTTGGCAAACAAATTTACCTGATACTAGTTTTAATATCACATACAGAGGAACGAAAACAAAAAAATTAGCTAAAGTTAGAATAGAAACAGTAGATAATACCCAGATTGGGTTAGAGGAATTACAACTTTGGTCCGAAAATAATAATGTAATTGCAAATGATTATTTTGACCCAGATAAACCAACAAACACTTTCATATTAACAGATAGCACTAGAAGTTTGACGGACCTTTACTCTTCAAATAGTTTAACATTAGTTGGTAGTCCTGGATTTGATAATGATGGTGTTCATTTAATAGGTGCTCAATATATAACTATTCCACAATCTATTCTAGAGTTTGGTACTGATAACTTTACAATATCTTTATGGACACAAACATCTGTTGCTTCAGGTACTCCACATATTTTGAGTTTAGGATATGATAGCTCTAATTCATGGTTACTTGGTTCCGATGGTAGCGTAATACAATTATATGGTTACCAACAAACTTCAACAGGGGATGGAGATACAAATTTTAATTTTACTTCTGATAATCAAACTAATAATTATATAATTTCAAGAGTCGGAAATAAAATGAAACTATTTATAAATGGAGTTCTAAAATTAGATTTAGATGTTTCTGTAAGTTTACCAGCTCAAGATTATCATATTGGTTACTCACTAAGCAATGGATCTTATTATTCAGGAACTATTAAAAGATTGGATATATGGAAGAATTACGGTTTTAGTAGTTAGTTCTTAAATATTTTTTCCACCACAAAAAAAAATCACTATAAAATGATTCTTTTTTAAACTTAAAAGAATTATTTTCTTTTTTTTTCTAGAAGATCTATAATGACAATAAATTCAATATTTAATCAAGGATTTACAAATCCTTTTACAAAAATAAAACAGAGTACACAGAATATATTGGATACATCTACAAATATTGCTGATGATGATCTTAATACATTAACAAGAACACACACTGGTACGTCTGAATCTATTGAAATTGATTTATCGAAAAGTGTAAATTTAGAGGATTTACAGAGTATTGTTGTTTACACATCTAATGACACATATGATCTTTCTTTTAACAAAATAAAATTAGAAACACTAAATAATGTTGCACTTGATATTTCTGAAATCCAAATATGGGTTGATAATTCAAATATTGCTCCTAATAGTACTTTATCATATTCTTCTCTTTATAGTATAGGATATTTTACTGATTTACCAACCTTACCAGGTCCATGGGATTCTTCAGTACAAACAACCTATGGTATTAATGATACACCTAGTAATACAATGATTGCAAATGTAGATAATTTAACATGGACAGTTTCAATAGCTGAAAATGTATCTCATCATAAAAAATCAACTTCATCACTACCTTATTTATTTGAAATAGATAGAGATCTAGACACACAAGGTTATAGTTCTGATATGACTGCAATTTCATCTAGAGCATTAACTAATGACTTGAGTTCAAATGATCCAAATTATGCTTCATATACTACAACAACAAGATATCTTAGGATTCAAGTAAGCAAAAAGCTAAGAGTTAATAAAATTAGATTAAGACAAAGAACTAATAGATCTAATCGTATGGTAAAACATATTAGATTCATTGCGTTAGTTGAAAAATCAGGAGGTGGAATGGAATATAAAGATTACGGACAAAAATATTTTAGTACTGATGCTACTCACATAGTATCTTTTAATAGTGATAACAGTTATATTGAATCAGATGATTTTATTTTTTTAATGGAAGGAAACCACGGAGATGTTTATCTAACTATCGATAATCTTCATTTCTATGGTGATACAACAAATCCTATACATGTTATACCATCTAGTGTAGATTATGTTAATATGTTGAATAGTTCTATAACAGGAATGTCAAGTATGACAAATACAGCTATAGGAGAATATTTTCAATTTGAAATTCCATACACTAACTATAGAAATTTAGAAGCAGTAGTTATTTATGATTCATCAAATGGAGAACTAAATAATAGAAAGCTAACATTATTAAACAATACAGTAGCTATTCAAGAAATTAGTTTTGATAACTCGACTAATTCACAAAATACTTTTACAAAGGTTACAAAAATTAAAGGTGGATCTTATAATCCAAAAGTAAAAAAGTTAAAAAAAATTAGATTTGAAACAACAAAAAATTACAATCTAGCATTATCAGAATTACAAATTTGGTCAAATAATAATAATGTTACACAAAATAACTCAACTATAACAACGTCAGAACTAGTTACTGCTAATAGTATTATTGACCAAAGTTTGAATACAATATATAGAACTAATACTGGTACGGGTAAATATATTGATTTAACTTTAACAAATCAAGTTGATGTATCAGATATTCAGGGTATTGTAGCATATACTGAAATTGATTCATCAAGAAATCCAATTATAAATAAAATTAAATATGAAACAACAAGTGATGTAAAATTAGAATTAAATGAAATTCAACTATGGACTGATAACTCAAATATATTAAATAATGCTTCTAAATTAACTTCTTCATCAGGATCTGATGTAAGTAATATAATAGACAATAATTTTAGTACATATTATACATCAAACCAAGGAACATCTGAATATATTGAATATGACTTATCTAATTTAAATATAAGATTAAATGATATCCAGTCCATTGTAGTTTACCCAAGTGAACATGATTCTAATACTGATTTATCAAACCAACGCTTTACAAAATTAACATTATTTGATAACAGTAATGGAAAAGTAATAGAACGTATAAATAATAATGAATCAATTTCATCAAGTGTTTATAAATTTAATGGAACATCTTATTATGATTATTCACCAAAAATAAAATCATTAAAACTAGAAACTTTAAATAATATGGAATTAAAAATGAATGAAATTCAAGTATGGATTAATAATAAAAATATTTTGAAAAATAACATAAATATTACTACACCTAGTTTGTACTTTGATTTTAGAGATAATAGTGAAGGATCTATTTTTATAGATAACTCGCAAAATTTAAATATTTTTGATGAAATTACAAATAAGCAAATTGATTTCTCAAATAATTATTCATCGCCATTAAACTATACACCTATATCAATCGATGGAGCTACTCTATCTTCTAATACACATATGAGTAGTAATACAATACAACTTAATGGTAGTACCTCATTTGAAACTTATTTAAAATTTAATTCAACAGACAAAAATTCTAAAATATTTGATTATGGATTTTCATCTATATTATCTAAATTATCACTCGGAAGATTTGATACATCAAACAATATTGCTTTTTATTATGATAATAGTAAAGTAGCAGGTGGAGAAATAGTTAATAATCAATTAACTCATATTGTAACAACAATTGGAACAGTTGATAGTTCTAGTTCTAATGTTAAAATATATCAAGATGGCAATTTATTATCACTCACTACAAGTGATTTTATGGTACCAATCCCAAGCCTAAATTATAATCTTAATATTGGAAAATCACTCATGTATGATACTAGTTCAATAAATGTTACAAGTCCAGATTATTATTGGGATTTTAGAGTAAATACATCATCATCTGTTATAGATAAAATAGGAGGATTAACTGCAACTTATAATGGTTCAAATTTAGAATCTAACGAAGTCAATGATAAATATAGATTTAATAAAATTAAAATAATTAGAACAACACAACATAGTTCAAATATATTTTTTGTGCATTTTAATGAAGTTCAAGTATGGATTAATGGAACTAATGTAGCTTTAGGTAGACCAACTACAAGTTCCAGTAATTATAATTCTACATTTATAGAATCTAATCTTGTTAATGGAAATGTGAATGATATGTGGCATTCGGCTAATGATTCCTATCCATGGGCTTTAATAACACTTGATCAATATTATGATATAGAATCTCTTGAATCAATAGTTTTGTATCATAGAGGTTCAGAAGTAGCAAGATCAGTAGGTGTATCTCTACAAGTTATTGAAGATACAACTATTCATTATTCAAAAAGAATAACAACACAAGGATTATATTTTAGATATGATGGACCTGCAATTTCTAACGTCACAACATTTTCTAGTGGTTCCTCATCATCAAATATTATAATTAGCACTAATAGTAATTTACAATTATTTAATATATATTCAGAAAAACTAGGAGTTTCATTTCCAGATAATCAATCAAATTCATATGTAAGTTTACCACAATTTTCACTTGATCATAAATATTCTATAGAAATTTATTTATATTTTAATAATATTCAATCAGGTAGTGATAATTCAATGGAAATTTTTTCATTTTTTGATAATACAAATCAAAATGTTATACAACTAAGTGAATCTTCAGATAGTTGGCAATTTAAAGTAACACATAAAGATTCGCCATATACTTCCAAAACAGTAGAAAATACTGCAAATTGGCAAACTGATAAATGGGTACATATTGTAATGACACATTCATTATCTCAAATGGCAATATATGTTGACAATAATTCACCAGTTACCGGATCATCATTACCAGGTGCAGTAAATAGTACAACTATTACACTAACACACCAAACAAATTGGCAAAATACAGGTTTGACTTGTACTGATATTGATAGTGCTGACATAATTTCAACAAGTATGTGGGGTACAGGATATGACGGTGGTGTTAGTAGTTCAACTATTAATGTCGAAAAATCTACATACAAGGATTCTGTAAATGGAATTCATTATTGGGCATTAGGAGCTATAGCAAATAGTGATACATCAAGTTTATATAGAGGTGTTGTTGTAAAAGGAAGAATTAATAATAGTAATTTAGAATTAGCTTATGCTTATGGTTCTGTAATTGGAAATAATACATGGACATCATTTATTAATCATGTTAATGATAAATTAACTAATACTCCAACTACTTATTCTCGTAATTGGCAACCCTCAAGTGCATTAGTTCCAGAACCAGGATCAATAACTGAACCTACTCCTGTTTATAAAATTACTTTTGATAATACATCAGGAACTACAGTAAATAATGATGGATCACATTCAGGTTATACAATGACAGCAACTAATTCTAATATATTTTCAACAACAGCAAAGAAAGGTAGTTATTCATTAAATACAAGTAGTAATAATTATGTATATTCAAGTTCAGGATTAAACTCATTTAACGGTGATTTTACTATTGCATTCTGGGCAAAAGATGGAGGAAACAGTGGTAATCCAATTACTATTTGGGATGGTGCTCATAAAGATATATGGTCACAAACTAATGATAAAGCACTAATGATCGAGGGTCCAAGAGCATATAATGGTTATTGGAGTATGATGTTTGTATATGTCAAAAATAATAACTATATTGATGCAAGAAGTGCTTTTGGAAATCCAGGCCAAAATTTATTAAATAAACCATCCAATCAATGGATACATATATGTTGGACTTTTAAAGTTAATGGTGCTGCTAAATTATATGTTGATGGAACTTTATTAAATAATTACTCTAACTATAATTTTCAACCTATGAATTTTAGTTCATCAGCAAGATTTACTATTGGTAGACAAATAAATAACAATTATAGTCAAAATCAATGGACTGGTAAATTAGATGACGTTAGATTATATTCTCAAGAATTAACTGCATCACAAGTATTAGATGTATATAATTCAAGTGGTGTAAAGATAGCATTATCATCAACTGATTTTTACATAGGATCAAATAATATTAATGTTGGGATAACTTCTTACCCAGCATCAACAAGAACTAATAATTATATTGGAAGAGGTCATTCAGTATCTAATAGTTTTAATGGAAATGTTGGATATTTTAGAGTTTGGGATAATGTTGAATTAACTTCTAGTGATGTTAATAAACTATATAATTTAAGACTAAATCAAAATCCAGTATTTGGAAGTAGTTTCCAACCTGATAATTATTTTGATGGTCTTATCAAATATTTTAGAATATACAATTCTGAACTATCTCAATCAGATGTAACATCTTTATATAATAATAAACATATACCTAAGATAGAATTCAATAGTAATTCTAGTAGTGTAATAACTATGTCATCTACAAGTGGATCAGATGTTTCATCAAATGTTGTAGATCATGATTTAAACTCTATGGCAGTTACAAATTCTGGTATTGGTGAATATATAAATATTGATTTTGATCAAGAATATAATGCTAATGATTTACAAGCAATTATAATAAAATCTGATTATGATAATTTAAATAAAACTATAAACAAAATTAGATATGTAACAACAAACAATGATCCAACAGATATAAGTGAAATACAAATATGGAGAGATAACTCTAATATAATAAATTCCTTAGGTTCATATGCTCCTACTTATGACTGGGAATTTAGAAGAGATTTATCAGGAACTGGAAATAAATTAAAAATAGCTACTATAAATGGAGATACTGGATATTCGTGGACAAATGCTGGTGCTTCTTATAATTCCGGATTAGTTATAAGTAGTGATGGATCTAGATTCATAGCAATAAGAAGAGATACTGTATCTCCCTATAATCAAGAATCTAAAGTTTTTCAAATTAATAATAACACAGTATCACAACTTGGAAGTACAATATCTGGATATGGTTTTGCAGCAACAATAACATATAATGGAAACTACATTGCAGTCTCAACAGATGCTGGTTCAAATAATGCCAAAGTATTAAAGTGGAATAACAATGATTGGGAAATAGTTGGAAGTGAAATTACTGTATCAACTGATTCAAGATATTTATCATTATCTGAAGATGGTACAAAATTGGCCATATCAAAAAATAATAAAGGTGTTTATACTTTTGAATATGATGGTTCCAGTTGGATACAATTACAATTTATTGATACAGGATCAGCCTATAATGGTAGAGCTAAATTAGATGCATCAGGAAATAATATAATATTAGGAAATCCATTAGGAAATTCAGAAAGAGGAAATCTTAAATTTTATTCTAGATCTGGATCATCATGGAATTTAGATTATACAATGGAAGATCCAACAACTAGTATAGACAATAGACAAAAATTTGGATTTACATATGATACTAATCCAGATCAAAATATATTAATATCAGGTACTGGTAATCATCCTAATTCATCTGGAAACACATATTTTGTAGTAATGGTAAAAACAAATGGAACATGGAATATGAGAGGATCTAAAATTACTGATTCAAGAAATGGAAAACAAACACAAAGATTCGCTATTAACAATGATGGAACAATTATAGCAGTTTCAAATACTGGAATTAATAGTAACGGATTTACTGAAAATGGTGATATCAAAATTTATAAATGGGATGGTTCATCATGGAACCAAGAAGGAGATACTTTTTATGGATCATCAAATAGTGAAAATTATGGATTTAATATTGATCTTAGTATGGATGGTAAAACATTTATTGCTTCATCAAAAATATTTGATAATAATAAAGGGAAAATAGATGTTTATAAAGATTTTGAAAATCTGTTTGATAAAAATAATAATATTAAAGTCAATTATAATGAAGGACTAACTTCAACATTAACAGATGGACTAATTTTTGATACATCAAATTCAAAATACTTATCATTCGATAATAACTCAATACCATTTCAAGGTGACTATTCAATAGAATTTTATGCAAACATTACATCATTTGAAAGTAATAGTACGATTTTTATGTTTGGTAGCGGATCAGCAACAAATGTTCCAAATATATCATTGATTATGAATTCTTCTAACTGGGATACTTCAAGTAATGCATCCTTATGGATATACCCATCAGGAGGTGGATCACCAGGACATTTTCATGGATTTTATAATTCGTCATCATTTATTGGTTCCCATCATCATGTTATTACATTATCAACTTCTAATAGTGTAACTAGTATTAATTATTATTTAGATGGAGTTAATATATTATCAAACCAATCTACTTATGCATGGAGTAGTAGTCAAGGTACATTTCCAGGAACTGCAAGTACGACAACTGTTAGAACTGAAACTGTACCTGATGCATACATTGGTTATGGTGATGAAACAGGGTATACTGGAAACTGGCAAGGTTCATTTAAATATTTTAGAATTTGGGATGGTACCACTATTACAGCAAATCAAATATCTACTTTAAATAATCATAAGGAAAATATAAATATTAATTTTAATAATCCACAATTTACACAATCATCTTATTTTGGATCATCAGCAGATATAAATAAATTATCAGATAATGATTTTGAATCATCATCTACATTATCTTCTGCAAATGGTGAATATTTTGATTTTTCACTTACTAGTTCAAACTTATTATACAAAGATTTACAATCGATTGTAATCTATAGTGCAATACCATCAAATTTTAATTCAAAATTAATATTTTATGATTCAAATAATGATCCATTCATAGAAATCAATAATTACTCATCAACTCAATATCGAACACTAAAATATAACGGTAAATCGACATATTCTGGTTCTATTTCTACAGATATATCGGTAACAGAACTTATTGATAATAGTGCCTCTAATGTAAATACTTATACAATTGATAATTTTGTAAATAATTTATCAAAAACAAAATTAAAATTAATAAATCAAAATGGAACTATTACTAAAGAAATTAATAATTCTATAATTGATGGATCATTAAATATTATTAAATATAAAGGTCCATCACATGATTCATATTCAAATTTTATAGATTCTAGCAATGTTTCTATTGCAATTATTAATGATGAAATTATTTCTCCAATTGATAACAATATAGTAGAATATCCTCCTATTGCAATATCATCAACAATATCTGGACAATCTTATGGTAATGGATCATATTTAACAAGTTCATCATCTTCAAATGAAAATAATATATTTGATAAAGATAATACAAATAGTTGGACCTCAAAATTAGTATTAGATGGTAATAATACAACACATCCTACAATTACTGATGCTCAAACAAAAGCTTGGATTCAAATACAACTACCTAACAAAATAATTTTAAAATATTTTAAACAAAATTTTGATTCAGTAAGTAATTTAAATCCAAAGAATATAAAAGTATACGCAAGTAATGATAGAAATAATTGGACATATTTAGGAAATGTATTAAGATCAAATAATACAACTGGTAATGAAGAATATTTAATTAATTATAACAGAAAGACAGCATTTAATACATATACTTTTGTCATAATGGATAATTTCTCAGACACAAATGTTGAAATTAATGAAATAAAATTGTATGGAATTAGTGTAAATGAATATAACACAAATAATGTTAATTTAAATTATATAATACCTAGTTCTAATTTTGGTTCTGACTATATTATATTAGACTCTTCAAATTCAATTGTGGTAAAAGATTTGAGTAATTCATTTACATCCAATTTTTATCACACTAATTTAATCTTGTATGATGACTCTAATAATATTATTCAACAAATAGATAATTCAGAACAAACAGCAACAGATATTATTTATAAATATAAAGGAAGTAAACATTCAACTTATTCTAGTTTTTCAGATTCTAGTAGTACAACAAATATGATTAGTGATTCAGCACCTAGTACAAGTTCAATAAATCTATCTTTTGATACTAATGTTTTTGATATGAATTATATTATCGATGATTCTACATATCTACTAACAAACAAATTATTAGAAACTACAATTAATTCCAATATATCAAATGTAAAAATTACTTTGTTTGATGATAGTAATAATATAATTCAGGAGTTACCTAGTAGTTCTATTGATTCAAGTAAAACATGGATAAAATTAAAAGGATATTCCCATGATAATAATACTAATACATCATCAACAAGTAGTACTGTACAAATGGTTGATGACTCACCATCTGAATTATTAAGTATTAATATAAGTTCATTTGCAACTGATTATAGTAAAAATGAATTAATACATGATTCCGCTCCATCTTTACTAAGTAATAATCTATCATCAAAATTTATTTCAACGATTAAAAATACTTCTATCTCTTTTTTCAATGATAATGAAGTTAAAATACATCAAGAAAGTAATTCAAATATAGATAATTCTGATATAGTTTTCAAATATAAAGGGTATTCCCATAATTTAAATAATAATACTTCATCTACAAATAGTATTTCGGAAATGATTAGTGATTCTCCAATTAGTAATATAAAAACATTATCAGTACCATTAGTATTATTAGATTATAGTAATAATAAAATTATTGATGATCTATCATCATCACAACAAGCTATAAGTACGGAATCTAATTTTATTTCTAAAATAAAAAATACTAAAATAACTTTCTTTTCTGAAAAAGATATCCCTCTTGTTTCATATAATAATTCAGATTCAGATAATAGTCAGATTAGATATGTACCTACTTTACCATTCTATACTCAAAACATAAATATATTCACACTAACAGGTAACTCTGAAACATTTACTTTAAAAGCAAATATACAATATGAATTTGAAATTTGGGGCGCTCATGGTTCTCAATGGGGTCCATCTACAGACCCAACACCAGGTAGACCTAATGGTACATCTGGAGAAATTACTACTGAAGGTGTAGGTTATATTAAAGCTAGAATAATAGTAAATACAGATACTCAAATATATATTAGAGTAGGTGAAGGAGCAGTTCCTGCTAAAAATACTAATTACTTATCTGGTAACATGAATCCATATAATGGAGGAGGATCAGCTCCATATTTATTAACAAATAAAAGAGCAAATGCGGGTGGTGGAGCCACAGATATTAGAATAGGAGGAGAAGATCTTACCAATCGTATTTTAGTTGCAGGTGGTTCTGGTGGTGGACGTACTGCTGCTTATAGAAGAAATACATCAGATCATAGAAATCTAAATGGATATTCTGGAGCTGGTGGTACAGATGTAATAATAGATAGTGATGGAAATTTTGTTAAATGGGTAGAGATAAGTACAAGTTTTAATACAAGTAATATATTTGAAAATCCTGATGTAAACTCTGCAGGATATGACTCAAGTGGTAATCCTTTTGGAGGAATTGCTTTATCTAGTGTTTATTGGTCGCCAAACACTGGAAATCCAGGTACACTCGGTCAAGGAGCAAATGGTAAAGGTACAAGTACTAGTTCAGAAATGCCTGTTGCAAGTGGTGGCGGTGGAGGAGGTTATTATGGCGGAGGATCATGTGGAAATAGTTGGTATAATAATGACCAACCTAGTGATTCAAATTATTATCCTGTTGGAGGAGGTGGTGGGTCAAATTATTTTGATAATCAATATTTTGTATTGATAGAATCAAAAAGAGGTGATAATACTATTGTAAATACAACTGGTAAAGATGGATACGTTAAAATTACTGAAATTGGAGAAATTGGAATTACGCATAAAAAATATGAATTCAGATCTCTAACATTTTCTAATGAGGTAGTTATTGATGATGATGCAAATTCTTTGAAAATTGTAGATTTGTCATCTAATGAAGTTAATCACCTTAAAAATACAAAAATAATATTACTTGATGAAGATGAAGAAATTATTAGAGAGATTGATAATAGTACTATTGATATTGATTCTTCTTCAAATGTATTAAAATATACTGGTCGTAAAAATTCAGAATCAGATCAATATATTTCATTGTTATCTTCTTTTTATTTTAAAAATGGAGGTACTACTGGAAGTTTAATAGATCAAACTAGAAGCACATCATTAAAGAAAACAGACGAAACTAATTATAGTTTAAGTTTAACAACAGAAGGTCTTAATTTAAGTGAATCTATAAGTACATTTGGTTTAATAGATGATATTCAAATTCCATCAACAGGTATTTTTTCAATATCAATAAGATATTATCCTACTACAAATGGTAATGGTTGGAAAAGATTATGGGCAGCTACAATTACTAATCATGAATCTTTTACTAGTACATATGGAACATTTGTATTATATGGTAATAGTGATTCATCAATTTCAAACGATATTGAATTAGTTTACTGGTCACCTACATCAAATACAAACCAAAGATATGAAATTTTAAATGCATGGAATTTAAATACTTGGCATCATTTAGTTATTGTATTTAAGCCATCTCATATACCTACATTTTATCTTAATAATATACTTGTAAATCCAACTTTAGTTACAACAACTGGTACATCAATATTACCAGATTTTGGTGGTGAAACTTTAAAAGGTGCTCAAGTTACTAATCCTGTATCATCAAATATACCTTCTGGAGGAGTAACATTTGGTAGTCTTGATCATATAACTGCTGTTTCTAATTGGTCATCAACTACTTATAGTCAATTGGGTCAAACACTTACAGGTAATGCAAATAATGATCGTATCTTTAGTAAAATGGGTTCTAGTTCTGATGGATTAAAAATTGTAAGTGCAAATCAGTTAGATCCAACTACTGATAGTAGAGGTACAATCCAAGCTTATTCATTCAACGGTAATGCATGGGTAACTTATGGTTCATTAATTGAAGCACAAGCAAGTGAAGTTGGAGAAAGTGCGTATTCTAGTATTGCAGATATGACGGATGACGGAACACGTATTTTTATTGGATATAGACAGATTGGTTCAAACGCCCCAGATACTAAAGGTTTTGCACAAGTATATGATTATGTAAATGGAGATTGGTCACAAGTTGGTAATAATATACAAGGTGATAATACAGGTGATGACGGAACAAGAGTTGGTAAAATAAGTGGAGATGGTACAACAATTGCTCATATGTCAGGTTACAATGATCCTGCTAGTACTCGTTACTGCAAAGTAAGAAGATATGTTTCATCTACAAATACTTGGGACCAAATCGGTTCAAATATTGCTGTAGCATTGACTAATAAAAATGCTGATAAGACAGATTGTTTAGCAATAAGTCAAAATGGAAATATAGTAGCAATTGGAAGTAACGAAGACGGAACATCAAGTCAAGGTGCGGCCCGTATATATCAATATAATAGTGGTACAAATAGTTGGTCTCAATTAGGTAGCACCATACTAGGTGAAAATGCAAATGATGAATTTGGTATCTCTTTAGATATGAACGATGATGGAACAGTGATAATAGTGGGTGCTTGGATGAATGATGATACTGGAGGTAATGATGGAAATGCTCGTGTATTTGAATATACTGATGGTTCGTGGACACAAGTTGGAAGTAATATAATTCCAAATACGACTGACAATGACCCAGTTTATTTTGGAAATACTGTTCGTATCAGTGGAAATGGAAAATTTTTTGCTGTAAGTGGATACCAAAGTAAGAATCCTGCTGGCCAACAACAGTCTGGAGAAACACGTGTGTATATACGTCAAGGGAGTACATTTACACAAATAATTAATACTATTTATGGTCAAACACAAGATTTTTTTGGTTCACAAATATTTTTAAATACAGATGGTACAATACTTGCAGTAGGTTCAGGAGGATTTAATGGTACTGATTTACATCCTATGAAATTATATCAAATGACACATAATGATAGTTATTCATATGCAAGTACTGATTCCAATAGAAATTTTAAAGGTTATATATCTTCATATCAAGTTTTTAACAAAGAATTAAATAATCGAGAGGTAAGTTATTGGTATAATAAATTTAATAATGATAAATTAATTACTACTCAAAATGATTATATATCAAGATGGCAAGACAATAGAAAAGTATCATTAATTGACTTATCTATAAATATTATTGATTTATCAAATACAAAAGATGTTGTTGATCTATCGTCTTCAATATTAAATCAAATTAAATTTACAAAAATAGAATTTTTTGATAATAGTAATAATCTTTTACAATTAATTGATAATAGCAATCAATCTAATAATAATAGAGTAATTAAATATAAAGGATTTGATCATGATAATAATATTGATCAATCAAACATTGTAAGTACAACAAATATGATAGATAATTCTATTACAAATTTGTCAATAATTGATTTATCTTTGGTTATTACTGATTTTACTAAAAATTATATGTTAAATGATTTAGCTACAAGTCAATCTATAACAGATTTATCTTCTAATTTTGTTCAAAATTTAAGGTTTACAAAAATTAAATTATTTGATCAAAATGGAAATATGATAACAGAAGCTCCTAATTTAGATATTGATTCATCATCTACAATAATAAAATATAAAGGAGAATCACATGATAGTAACACTACAACATCAATAACAGATAGTACAAGTAAAATGATAAGTGATTCAGCAACATCAAACATATCATCAAGATTTTTAGATTTTACAGCAACAGCATATGATACTTCAAAATTAATTCCTAATCTAGCTTCTGTAAATGTATATGATTTATCAAATTCCTTTAGTAGTAAAATGATTAATACAAAATTGGATATATTTGATAAAGAAGGTAAAATAATTACTACAAAAGTAAATAATGACTCTTCATTTAATGCTACAGTATTTAAATACAAAGGAGATCCAGATTCAAATATTATTCCATCAACTTCAGATACACCAAGTATATCATTACAAATAAGTGACAATGCATCAAATTTGAATAATGATTTTATCAATTTGTATGACTTATCATTTAGTTTAGAACACATTATTGATGATAAATCAACAGCACTAAATATTATTACTAATTTACCTAATTCATTTGCAAATAGTTTAACAACTACTAAAATTGAATTATTTGATCATAATAATAATATTCTGAAAGAATTAAGTAATAATAATATAATTGGATCTGATTCAAAATTTAAATACAAAGGAGAAGCAATAGATACTTATTCATCAACATCAGATACTAGTAGTACAACTCAAATGATTTCAGATTTAGGATCAGATAAAATTTATAATTTATCAATTGAAAATTACGTAACATCATTTAGTAATAAATATCCAATTAGTGATAGTGGGTCAAAACAATATATATTAACCATAAATAATACTAACAATACATACTATCCATTATTAAGATACACTAAATTCTCTATATTTGATGATGCAAATGAACTACTATATGAAGTTAGTAATAATTCAATTGATATAAATAATAGAGCAATTAAGTATAAAAGTTTTACTCATGATAGCGTTGCAACAACATCTGATACTAGTAATACATCATTGATGATTACAGATTCACCTACAGATATTAATATTAAAGTAAACAATATAAACTTTTCTAATTATATAATTACTGATAGTTCTACATCAATTATTAATGATTCAGTATCTAGTGTTAAGGTAGAAAATATTACAGACTCTTTAATTACTTCATTAAAAAATACATCAATTATCTTTATTGATAATTCAAATATAATTATACAAGATATTAGTAATAATTTAGTTAGTAATTCTACTAATGTTATTAAATTCAAAGGTAATCTATATAATAATCCAACAACATCAACTACATCTAGTATTAGTCAAATAATAGATGATTCTCCTACAGATAGAATAGTTAATAATAGAAACTTGAATATAATAGACTTATCATTTTCAAGTCAATTTATTATTGATGATAGCGGTACTAATGTAAGAACACAAGATATATCTGCTAATAGATTATCAACAGTTAACTACTCAAAAATAGAAGTTTATAATGAAGAAGGAAATGTAATTTCATCATTTACAAATAATAATACTGACCCAAGTGTAACAACTTTTAAATACAAAGGATCTGCTCATGATAATAATACTAATACAGTCAATACAAAGAGTTCAACAAATATGATTAATGATAATCTTCCTAATTTATTCGAGACTACATTAACTTTTACTGGATTTACAACTACTGAATCTACTACAATACAAGTTGATGATTTTACTTCTGATCTATCATCTCAAGAAATTAATACAAATTTAATAGGTAAAGAAATTACATCAATTCATGCTGTAAAACTATTTAATACAAAACCAAAAACAGATATCTATTTGAATGAATTTAATATACGAGATGTAAGCGGAACAGAAAATACAATTATCATTCCTGAAGTTCCATCAGACCAATCTTATAATTTATCTAATTATTCAATAGAAAGATTAAATGATGGAATTATAGGATATAGTGAATATAAATCTAGTGTAACTAATGACAGTTCAAAACAACAATTTTTAGAATTAATACTAGCAGATGAAAATATGATTGATACTTCAAACATTGATTCAGTCGTTATATATAATTCAGAAGGAACTGATATGTCTAATATTAGAAATAGTACAATAACATTTTTTGATGATAGAAATATTACACTTAAAACAATTGATAACTCATCATCATCTAATTATTCATATTACTCATATAATGGAGAAAACTATAATAATGCTACAAAAGTTAGTATTGAGAGTGTAGATTTTCCAATTTCTTCTAGTATAGGTTCAATAAGTAATATAACTTTGGATATGTCATCAAAAGATGTTTCTAGAATAGATACTATTGGATTAGATCTAAGTAATACAATGATAATAGAAGACAATAAATATCATTACATTTCATTAGTTATGGGTAACACTGACCTAAAATTAATGGTAGATGGATCTGTAATTGCTTCTGAGCCAATACCAAACTATTTCTCAACACCTAGAATAAGATCAAACCATTATTTAGGTAAAGACACAATAATACCAGGATCAGGATCAGGATCAGGATCATTAAACATATATCAATTTTCAATCTGGAATAATGAACTATCTACTGAATATACTAATGATTTAATTAATAGAGGAAATAGACTGGCATTATTTGAAAGACATGGATTATCATTAAATGAATTACTACTATATCATAATAATCAAAACATAGCATTATTGGCTGATAACTCATCAACAAAATCATTTGTTAATACAACTACAAATGCTCCACAAATTGTTGATCAAAGTTCAACAGGAATTAGATTATTTGATACTAGTAACATATCTATCGAGTTTACATTAAATAATGAAATATTAGCTGATGACCTACAAGCATTAATTTTTTATAATGACATGGACATATCAAATAATAAAACATACAAAACAACTTTATTCAATATTAATGGTGATATCATATATGATATTAGTAATAATAGATTGAGTATAGACAGTAATGATAAAATTGATGAATCTCCTATTATTAAGTTAAAAGGACCAGCATATAATTCATACAATAACTTTTCTAATACATTCGATTATTCAGGATCAACAATGATAAGTGATAATCCAACATCAGACAAAATATATACCCAATCTTTATTAATTAGAAAACCTGAAGTTAAGAAGATAAAACTTGAACAAGATTCATCAATGACATCTTCAGGTAATATTTATATCAGAGATATACAATTATGGGCTAGTGGCACTAATATATTATCTACATCAACAATAACTACAAATGGGGATAACTCCAATACCTTGATTGATAATAATTTAAATCAATTAAATAGTAATAATTATGGACTTGTTGATAATAGTTTTACTACATTAGATATTACACTACAAAATCCAGTTAATATTAATGACATTAATTCACTAGTAATTTATAATTCAATTCTAAATAGATCATCCAAAAATATTAAATATATACAAATTGATCAAAGTGAAACTGCAGCAATAGACATATCTGAAGTAGAACTATTTGATAGATATAATAATAATATTGCATTAAACAAACCTGCTAAGTATGGTATAACAGGTAACTACAAGAATCCTATAACAATAGAAAATTCTGGATTTGAATTACCTGATCTATCTGGTTATGCAGCAACTGATTCATATATGGATTATATACCTGGAGGACCAGAAACAATAAGATTAATACCTTATGTTTGGGAACTACCATTTACTTACAATGGAGTAACATATGGTGGTGCTGGTGGAGCAACATGGCATTTGGGAACTAACTCTAACAGAAATACTGGTATAGATAAAAACCATAGAGCTTTTACTAACGGGGGTGTAATCCCAGGTGCTAATGAATATTCTAGGTCAAGTAATTTATTTTATAATAAGTATGATCATACTTCAAATAGAAACCATTGGGGAAGTGCTTATGGTGAACCTCATTATCATCATAAAATGTACTTGCCATATTATATTATTTGGAGAACTGATGGTTTACAAACAGCAAATAAAATTAGATTGTATAATAATACTGACAATGGTAATGTAATGATGCCAAAAAGATTTGATATTATATCATTTGCAAGTGTACTTAATGATTTTGAGAATGTAAATAGATCATTTACTAGTACAAATTGGAATGTTATAAAAGAAATAACTGAAACATCAAAACTACCTAATTATAACACATGGGACAGTAGTACTCCTGAACAAGCATCACCAGGAGAACCTTGGAAAAAACCATATTATGTAGAACATGAATTCGAAGCTACTACTGCTAGATATTTTGGTATAAAAGTCTATAGTACTTGGAATAGTGATATTAATGCTGGTTATGATATGGCAAATATGTATGGTATTATGTTATATGGAATCCCTACACTACCAGGGCCAGATCCAGTACCTTTACAAGATTGGAATACTCCAACTGGATATACATTATTAAGAGGAACACAAACTTCTTATGGAGATCAAAATATAACATATGGTGATCAAATATTAGGATTAAAATCAGGACAATCTCTTAGAAAAAATTACACTAATTTAACTATTGGTAAAAATTACAACTTGAGATTTTATTCTCATCTAAAAACAAATGATACACCAACTACAATAACAGCAAAGTTTATTACAGATAATGATGCATATTATAGTGCGAATGATTCTGTAAATTACTCATGGGATTTTAGAACAACAACATCTAATAATTATATTCTTGATGAAAAGAGCTCTTATAGAGCAGATTTTAGTGGAAACGTTACTATCGATTCTTCAAACGGTGCTTATTTTGAAGGAAACACATCATCTTATATTAATCTTGAACCATTTTATCTAGAAAATTCAGTAACATGGGAAATTTATTATAAATTAGATTCAGATAATAATGGAAGTTGTCCATTTGGATTTGCTGATAACCTAAATAATAGTTCAAGTGATCAAGACCTAATTTTAGCATATGTAACAAACTCTAAATTAGAATTTCAAGTTAGAGAAGGTTCTTCATTAAGATTTATTCAAGGAGGTACTGGAAACATAGGTAATACATGGCATCATTATGTTGGATATTGGGATTCTATTAATGATACAATTAAATTATTTCATGATGGAGTTGAAGTAGCAACTGCATCACTATCTCAAAATCTTACTTCTAAAACTAGAAATTATGCATGGTTAGGTAAAATGCCAATAAATGCGAATGGAGGAAATCCTATGAATGGATACATTAGATATTTTAGAGTATGGAATAATAAAATATTAAATGATCAAGAAATATTATCATTATATCAAAATAGAGATACTTCAATATCTAATGTTGTAGATATAAGACCAGTAATTAATTCTTCACTAACATTCCCAGTTTCATCAAGTCAATATGTTGAAATACCAATATTAACAACACAAGGTACCCAACAAACAAAAAAAGATGTTAGATTTTGTAACAATGGTTTTGCTTTCTATCTTGTTGATATAAGTAAATTACACTATTACTATATTGATGGTAATTCATTTACTAAACATGCAACTACATATTCTAGTACAGAATTATGTCATGTATCAAGTGATGGTAATCATTTAGTTACATCAAATAAATATGGTACTAATACATGGATTAATTCATCTGTTAAAGTTTACAAACGTTCAGTCTTAAATAATTTAACATCAATAGCGGATACATTAGTTGGTACAATTACAATTGGACATACAACATGTATACAAATTAGTGACGATGGTTCAACAGTAGTTGTTTGTGCACAAGTATATGGGCAAAGTCAAAAAAGAATATATTTTTATGATATCAGTAATGATGTTATTACATTATCACAATCAATTGGTTTAAGCACTAATAATTGGAATTCAAGAGCTCCATATAATACATCACTAGCAATGGATGGAGCAGGTAAAAGATTAGTATATAGTCAGTTGTACAATGGTTTTGTAGTTTTAGAAAAAGATAATCAAGGTACTTGGAGTAGTTTATTTTCAATAAGTGGTACTGGAACTCATGTTGGTATATCTAAAAATGGTTATATAATATCAGCTTTCGATGATAATACTAATGTTGTCAAAATTTATAGATATTTGAATGAATCTTGGTCAGAATATTCAGATAGCCAAACTGTTAGTTTACATAATGAACTCGGAGTAATGAGTGATGATGGTAATTCATTGTTTGTAGAATCTAGTAATCAGGTATTTAAATTATATAATTACATTAACGGAACATGGATAAATATTAGAACTATTGGATCTAGATATATAAATAGTATCAATACAAGTTATGCAATAAATAGTACAGGAAATATGGTAATATCATGCAGATATAATGATACTATAGAAGTACATAGTATTCCAATACATTCTACAATTGAATTTACTACAAACCAAACAAATTACACAATTGACTTATCAAATAATGGACAAGGCATGATATGGATGGATAATATATCATTATTTTCAACTGGAAATGGTAGATATCCTTATAGTGCTTCTACATTATTTACAGAAATTAATGATGGAAACTATATAACAAATCATTTATTTTCAGATAACTCAAAAGGAGTTTATTATATAGAATTAGATGATAATACAGATTTTTATGATATGAAAGCATTAACTATTAGAGGGGGTATTAAAGAAAACTGGAAATTGGATTCAAATTTAAATTATCAAATAAAATTAGTCGATAGTAGTTTTACACCAATATGGTCATCATCAGCTTATAGTAATAATGATGCCAATTTACATATTATGAAATTATTACATTATGATAATAATATTTCATATTTAAATGGTAATCCGAATAGTTTAACAGAATATTATAATTACGTAGAACCTGATTCAAATATAAATTCACTTAATAATGTAAATCCATCATCGATTGCAAATTCAAAAATATCTTTATTAGATGATAATGATAACTTGATAAGTAGATGTATTTTGTATAATTTTGATACAAGTTATAATATAATAAAGATTAAAGGTAGTTCACATGATAATATAATTAGTACAACAAATGATGAAAGTTCAACAGAAATGATTAGTGATTCTGGAAAATTACTATATAATAAAACATTCCAAAATCCATACTTTTATGAGAAATTAGATACAAGTGCTAATCTAACAGATGGAATTTTAATTGATATTAGTGCTAATCATACTAGAACAAGTTATGGACCAAATCAATTTATTGATATAACACTAAAAGATTATGTATTTGTTGAAGATGTTCAATCAATTGTTATTTATAATACATCCGGATCAAGTGTTGGGATGTATAATTCAACTAATATTAAATTATATGATGAAAGTAATGTGTTATTAGATACAATAGATAACAATGCTGGAACACCTACTGATGCTAATATTATTAAATATAAAGGACCATCACATTATAATAATCTAAACAGTGTTTCAGTAGATAGTTCTACTAATATGATAAGTGACGGTGCTTTAGATATAAGATTATATTCAATTAGTACATCATCAAATGCATATTTAACAAACACTATCAAAAATAATTTGTCTGAAAATATTGCAGATAACAGCTTTAATACAATATTAGAAACTAGTTCATCAGATTATAGTGGAAATCCATGGGTACAACTTACTTTAGCTGAACCATTAGCATATGAAAACTTACAGTCAATTATTGTTTATGACAATAGTAATAGTACATCTAATACAACATTAACTATAATAGATGAAAGTGATAGTTTGATCCAATCATTTAGCAACTACACACCAAATTATTCACAATACGATATTTACAAATATAAAGGTTTTGCATACAATGATTCAGATGCAATATCAATGGTTGATAGTTCTACAAATATGATTAGTGATTTGTCTAATAATGTATTCACATCAAGCTTCTTTAATAAAGTAAGAATAGATAGCGATATTCAGAACTCAATTGCAATTACAGAATTTCAAATTTGGATTAATAATGAAAATGTTATTGCTAATTTGGTTCCAAATGTATCATCAACTGGTAACATTTCATATCAAGATAATGTTCCAAATACATTTAATAGAATTAGATTGGGAACACCTCATGATCAGAAATTTAATAAAGTTAGATTATTAAGAACATCATTTGATTTAAGTTTTAATGAAAATAGAGACATTGATATTAATGAATTACAAGTTTGGATAAATAATCAAAATGTTGCATTAACAGGAACTACAGATTCATTTAATAATATAGAAGTAAAATACATTAAAGTTGATCATATTAACCAATCACTTCCTATTCATCAAGTAGAATTATATCAAGGTACTACAAATATAGCTATTAATAAACCAGTTAGATATGGAATAAATAATGAAACATATGAAAATTCAACCGGATCTTATCCACAACTAACTGATAATGATTTAACAACATTCCATAGAGGAAATGATTTAGATCAAGGTAATTATTGGGTAACATTGGATGATAATGTAACATTAAATTCTTTATCTTGCATACTTATTAGAGGTCTAAATGTAGGTGGAGGGTATATTTATACAAAACGTTTTGCACAATCTAATGGAACTAATTATAGAATGCAATTATATGATTCTAATTTTAATTTGATATGGACAACACCAAATTATGTTGGAGGTACAAATACTGAAAGATATACAGTTCATATAGCAGAATTACCAACATATAATAGTTCAAATTATGATATTTATAGAAATGGTAATCAAATAGATCTAACTAATACATATTCATATGTTCAAGTTTATGATTCACTCATAAATAAAGGTTATATAAATGATAACAATCTTTCAACTTCACACAATACATCACAAACATTATCACAAATTGGTACTAATATGTCAATTACTTTATCACAAGAATACAATTTCAATGAATTGCAATCAGTAGTTATTTATAATAGAAAGGACACAGATAGTAATTCAGCAAAATTCTATGGTGTAAGTATCCAAATAATGAACCAAAACAATGTATTATATACAATAGAAAATCAAGAAAACAATATGCATTATTATAGAATTGATGGACCTGCAATTAGTACGGTATCAACATTTAGTGATGTAGAGAGTACTAATAATGTTATAAAATCTACAGTTTCAAAAACAAAAGTATATTCATTTATTAAAGCAATGAAATTTGAAGAAATCCAAGTATGGGTAGATAGTTCTAATATTATGCCAAATAATGCAATTATTACAACATCTAATAATGAAACAGTGACTAATTTAATTGATAATTCATTTGTTTCTTTTGATTATTCTAGTAATTATATTGATATAAGTTTCAATCAAGCATATGATTATAATAAATTAAATAGCATGGTTGTATATGATAATTCAATTGATGTTAATAATAATATAAAATATATACAAATAGATCAAACATCTAGATCTACACAATTACATCAAGTTGAACTATATGTAGATAATTCAAATATTGTATTAAATAAACCATCAAGAACTGGAGTTAAAATACCAACAGATAATGAAGATTTAATATCTATAACAAATGGAACTTTTGATCTACCATCAATTACAAATGATACAACACAAATTTTAACTAGTGAAACATTATCAGGATGGACTTATAATTTACAATCAGGCTACGGTCCAAGTATTGTTAACGTTGCTGGAAGTCAAAAAATATCGTTATCTAATGATCACATAATAAATAAACAACTAACAGAATTGATAATAGGTGAAGAATATAAAATTTACTATAATTATTATGCTTCTACTACTGGACCTATTGCTCAAATTTATAAAGATTCAGAAAGTAATATTTTATATGAACAATCAGCATCTACATCTGATGCAAGATATTCATCAATATTTACAGCAACATCAGGTAGCCATATTATATCATTTAAAAATAAATCTACAGGAGGTATTAATTTAGGTGATTTACCATCATCTATAATTGGTAATACTCCTTCAGAACAACATTTAAATGCAACTACAGCATATTTTAGAGTAACAGGAAATTCTGATTCATGGAAAAACGGAGACTATTTTGTTACTGAATCATATAATGAACATGCATGGAGAGGTTTTTATGCATTTCAAAATCAACTTGGATTTTTATCATCTAATGTCTATAATAATGGAAATTATATAGGAAGTAATTCTACATCTCATTCAGGAGGATCAATAAATGGAGCTTATGTTCAAATTCAATTTCCATTTCCTTTCAATCCAACAGGTTATAAAGTACAAGCTGATACGGCAACCGGATGGTCACTATTAGGATCTAATAATGGATCATCTTGGGTTTTATTTTCTTCTGATACAGGTGGATCTTCATTAACATCATATTCATTTAGTGCATCAGGTACATATTCTTATTATAGATTAGTAATAACATCATCTTCAGATGTGAGCGCAAAAGTTAATAGAATTTATGTAAATGGCACATATCCAGTAAATAAAGAACTTTATATTGACAATGTAGAATTATATAAAATTGCTTATAATAATAGAACATGGACAGATTCTTCAGCAATAACATTAATAAATGATGGTAATTTAAATACTTACCATCAAGCAAATAATTATGATAAACAAGTATATTATGTTCAATTAGATGATAACATTAAATTTAATAGCTTATCAACAGTAATTTTATCATTGGATACAAACACAGAAAATAAAAATATACATAAAATTTCTTTTAGACCAGCTACATCAGAACAAAATTCTGGACCTAAATTAATTGAATGGCAGGTTTGGTCTGGTGATACTAATGTTGCAATAGGATTATTAGGAAATGTTACTAATGATACATGGGGAACATGGGGAGCCGATAGTACAGAACTAAGAAAAAATCAAACATATACATTAACATTAAATAATCCATTAACATACGACAATATACAAACAATTGTTATGTATATAAATGATAATAATGGTAGAAGTACACAATTATATGGATCTCATTTAGATTTTAAAGATGAAAATGACAATGTATTAAAAACTTATCAACTAAAAACTATTACTGACAATAACAATAATAATAGAATAACAACTATTCAGTTCTATCTAGGAGGAAATACTAGTACAATACCAACATTTGTTGCTGCTGAATCAGGTCAAGCTTCAATAGATAATCAATCAGCAGGACATCAAAATCAGTTTAAAACAAAGATTCCAGTTGAAACAGTAGATACTAATCATACAATTGGAAATCCTACAATACCTGCAACAAATTTAGTTCATAATATTCCATCAATTGGTTGGAATTATCCAACTACTGATGCAACACAAAGAGTACTGAATGATAATAGTGGAACAAATTATAAAATATCATTACTTGACTCTTCATTTAATTCAGTATGGGATTCTCCAGCATATGATGCAGTATATACTCCAAATGATACAGTTAGAACAAAACATATATTTAAATTAAGTAATTGGACTGATAATTCAGAATTATATTCAAATAACCAAGGAAATAGAGATAATGAATTGAAATTTAAATTTTATGACTTTTCAAATAGCTATCAAGAAATTTCATCATTTTCTAATGCAACTGTTAGCTTATTCCATGATAATCAATATGTTATAAAATCATTTGATAACAGTAATGTTATTTCAAATATTTATAAATATAAAGGACCATTATCTACTATAATACAATTAACAGGCCTTCCAGAATCTATTACAGGAACTTTTTCTTTCAGCAATCAACCACAAACAAGAAATAAAACTATATCTGAAGAAGCTGATACTTGGAAAAATGGAACATATACAATGACTGGTTCAGCAGGAACAACTGCAGCAGGGCTTGTACAAACTAAAAGTAATCCAAACTCAATAAATAAATGGATGGCACATAATGATTATCATCATAGTTCAGGAGTTTACATAGGTCATAATGGAGTAAAAGAAAGCACTACTCATAATGAAGGTACAACAGAAGGATCTTATTGGGAAGTTAGATTTCCATTTGAAATGAAAGTTACTAGAATTTCATTTAGAGATCAATATCACTCTTATCCAGAAGAGTATATGCTTCTAGGATATAATTCAACAGATGGATATATAAAAATAGTTGAAAGAACAGGTCAAAGTAGACCAGACTGGAGAACATTAAATCATACTATAAATTCAACTTATTTATTTAGTAGAATTAGATTTATAGGAATTAAGGCAGGTGTTCAAGGCTATACAATAAATTGTTTTGAACCATTAGAAATAGACGGTGAATATATTTTAGGATCTAATACAGAAAGTATATCTTTACCGATATCAGATAGCAAAGCAACAGTGTCAACAGATTTATCAAATGGAAACTTCACATTTACTAAAAATATATTGACTAATAAGATTAATCTTACAAATAGTACCTTAGATGTAAGTAATTCATTTATAACTACAAATGATACAAATCAGTTTGTAGAATTTACATTACCAAAATATTATCCTACAAAATCAATACAATCAATAGTTTCTTATGTACCAAGTGATTATAAAAATAATATGATTAACACTAAATTAAAGATATATGATAGTAGTGATACAATTATAGAAATAATAGATAATATTGATCCTTCTGCAACATCTACAGGATATGATATTTATAAATATAAAGGACAAGATATAGGAAATGCAACTACTGTTAGTGATAGAAGCACAACAAATGTTGTTAGTGATACACCAGGTTTACCAATTAGGATTGTTGATCTCTCATTTAATAGTCACATTAAAGATCAAAGTAATGTAAATTCATTTACTTTATATACAGGTAATGACTATCAAGTTTCAAATGATGGATTAATAACAAATAGTTTACACTTTAAGATATTCGATTCATCAGGAAATAGAGTAGACAAAGTTGGAGAGATTCTTAGAAATAAAATCAGAATTATACAAGGAAAAATGTATAATATATCAATTGTTTCAGGATCAAGTCAATTAAAACTATATGTGGATGGTGAATTAATTTCATCAGAACCAATACCAACTTACTTACAAAGTCAATATAATAGAGAAAATTATTTCTTAGGAAGAGGAGTTAATAGTAATTCATCAATTTCAATACCACAAATGACAGTTTGGGATAATGAATTAACATCAAATGAGGTTTTGGAATTATTCAATTCTGATTCTAGTAATAATTATTACAATCAAAAGAGTTATACAATATCTGAATTTTTGTCTACAATCGGTCAAGATGTTTCTTTTAATTCAATAGTTGATCCTAAATATGATGAATTTGATAAATATACAATTGATATTAGTGAAAATATAACAATGACTGGGTTCCCATCATATATTGGATCGCTTACAGATAATAGATTAGATTTACAATATATTAATATTAATCAACCATTGACTGTAAGTATAACAGAAAAAACATTTGATAAAATACAAATGGAAAGAACAAGTGGAACATTTAATTTATCTCATAATATACAAGTTTGGTTTTCAGGTAATGATATAGCATCTACAGGAATTGCAACTGCTAGTAGTTATATTCCAAATGGAGAAGGTCCAAGTTATGCAATTGATGGTAATCTATCTACTGTATTTGGAACGAATACTGGTGACACATCAGGAATATTTACACTATCATTTTCAAATAAATTAAAATTATCAGAATTAGAATCAATTGTTTTTTACAGTAGACTTGATTATAATTTATATGCAAGATTTAATGGTACTACAGTAAAATTATTTGATGGAGATGATATCATATATACTCAAACAATAACAGGAAATAACGGACCAGCAATAAGATTTGATGGTCCAAGTATAATTAATGTTTCTACATTCTCGATTGATGAAACAACTACCAAAATAATAGATAAAGATGCAATATTTACAGGAGGTGGTAATAATAATCGACAAGTAACTTTATATGTAATATCACCTCCCCCAACAAATAATTATGATTTTAATGATTCAATTACTTTTGGTTCTGGTAACTATCTACTTTCTGAATTTGTATATCAATTAACTAATAAATGGAATAATAAACTAAATAATTTATTAACATTCGATGGTACAGATATAAACTTTAGTAATGACTTATCTGGATATAAAATAAATATTACAACAACTGGTAATAGCATTAATTCAGACTCTTCTATATTTAATTTTAAGACAAAAATTATTGATTCCTCTTTCAACAAATTAACATTTAATACATATGGTAATAATCCTGGAGGAAGTTATACTCCAATAGTAGATTTATCAGAACAATATCAATTAGGAACAGTTGACTGGATGAATAAACATAGAGTAGTTGTATCATATAATGATAATAGTAGTATTAAGATATTGACAGACTTTTCAGATAATAGTGGAGAATTCCCATACATAGTTCCAGTCGATTTCAATGGTAATACATTTACAGATAGTTCTAATGTTAAATTATATTACTATACAGATATATTAAATAGTGAAGAACCAGTTAACATAGATGTTAGTGATAACTTTGGCACACAATCATTCTCAGTATCAAGATATAATATTTCATATAGAGAAGTATCAACTCTGAAGGATGGTGGTCCAGTAATGTTTAATACAGTTCGTCTCCAATCTCGTGTTGATAATTCAAATGCCACTTTGGAAGCTATAGAATTACAAGTATGGGTTGAGGGTATTAACATTGCACTAACAACAAATTCAAATCCTACTGTAAATTCAAGTAGTTATTTAACTACTTATGATGCAAGTAATGTTAATGACAATTCATTAAATGGAGTTACTCCATATTTTACTTCTTATGCAAGTGGTGGAAATGCATATCTAGAGTATGTTTTCAGTACTCCAATTAATTCTGATAAATTAGATGGAATTGTTTGGATATGGCCGGGTGTATCGAATCATGCAAATTATATAATTGGTCAAGAATTAATACTAAAGAATGATAATACACTAGTAGCTTCACATAGTATGATTGATTTTGTTCAATTAAGGTATAATGACGGTGGAGAAGATATGGCATTATTCAAAGGAGGAAATTATAGTAACGCAACAACAGGAACAAGATCAGACGTATTAACAAATATTCTATCTGATAGTGAACCACAAGTATATATAAGATCATTAAACTTCATACAACCTGATAGTTCTAGTAATTTTATAGAAATAGATAATGGACTTGATAGTAGTGCTACATTTACATTTTATAATGACAATAGTAAAAATAATCAATACATTTTAAATCCAGGAACAGTTTATGAATTTAAGGTATCTAGTGAAAATGATATTAATAATAGTCCAGGAACAGAGTCAGATATTATAGTTGGTTATACAGGTATTTTCACAGAAAAATTTACAAGAAATAAAATAAATTTTACAACCAACTTATTAGATAATTTGATATACCCAGTAGATAATACATATTACAGACTAAATGATCCAAACATTTCAATTAATACAAATAGATTAAATAATGATTTATCTAATGCATTAATTAAATTATCATCAGTACAAGGAGGAGGAAATAATCTAATTCAAATAAAAGATATGATTGCTAATTTTAAACCAAACTTTAATAATGAATCAACTTATAGTTACTTCGAAACTAAATTATCATCATCAACAATAAATGAAGATATATCGGGTAATATAATTAAAGGAGGATCTCGTATTAATAGTATTGGTACTAATTTAGAAATTAATAGTTTGAATTTTGGTGATGATGAATTACCAGAAGGAACTAAGTTTGGATACTTTGATAATCAAGATATAAATGTAAAATTAAAAGGATTTAATGCTGGTTCAGAAATTTATGATTTATCATTTAATAATTACTTAATTAATAGTTATGAAAATGTAGTTGATCTTTCAGGAAAAACTGTTAAAACTATTGAAAAAGAACCATTGTCAAGTATATTATATGGAAGTAATTCATTATCAATTGCTGTTGACGATTTAAGTGGAAATCCGTCATTATCATTAATAAATGATAGTTATTTAGAAGGTTCAAGTCCAATTTATTATTCTGGTATACCAAGTATGAAAGTTCTAAGAACAAATTATGGTGTTAATTTACAAAATATATTCTCATATTGGACAAAAGAAATATTGTGTTCAGTCAGTTATAATAATTCATCAACAATAACTAATTTTACAAAAGATTCAACATATTATGATTATTCAGATAAAGTTACAATATTAAACAAAGAATTATTAACAAATGGAAACACAAATGATATTCATGTAAAAACACAAAATGAAGATATTACTTTATCAAGCAAAGTTTTATATGGGACTTTAACATTTAATTTGACAGCATTTAATGTCGATTCTAATCAATCTTTAATTCATACAAATAGTTATATTCATTATGACATGTCAAATGAATCACATCCACATATTCTAAATAATAATACAAGTACATATGGAGAAAGAATATTTTTCAATCAACTAGTTGATTTTAATAGCTCTTATCCAACATTATCAAATATATCAATTCTTGATAATTCTTCTAATTTCTCTACAGGAAATTATCAAAAAGAATGTTTATTATTTGATGGATTTTATTATGGATCCAATACTCCTAATATCAAAAAAGATTGGACTACACTAATTACATCATATGATAACACATTAAGATACAATTATACAAGTATTAATAATGATAGATTTGTTACATTTAAATTTACTAAAAATTTAGTATCAAAAGAATTAATTATAAACTTTATAGAAAATTCAATTGATGATAAAGAATTATATATTAAATATAAAACTTCAAATAGGGAAACCGTATGGTTTAATGGTAACATCCCATTTAACGGTAGATCAGTATATGCAGGAAATAGAACAAATAATGATGGAATTAGATATTCAATAAAAACTTTAAATAATTTCTTTGTAATAAGTCCAATTGGTGATAATATTCAAATCTATATTTCAGTTAAAATACCAGCAAATAATCAAGATAGTAAATTTAGTTTACTAACAATAGAATCGTTAAATTAAATACAGAAGTCTAATTATTAAAAAAAAAATATTATGTTAATTAAAATAAATGTCGGAAAAAATTAATTTTTTATTCAAGAAATTTAATATTACTCCATCTACATCTACGGATATATCATCAAATTTACTAGAAACATTCGATGCTTCTGGTAGAAGAATAGTATTTAATGAAGATATATATTCAGAGATAATTCCAACATCATTACCTAATTTTAACATATCATTTTATTATATTTCAAATGTTGATGTAGCAAAAGTAGAAGGAACAACTACAATTGTATCTATGAACGGAGTTTCAAATTCATTTCTCGTCTCTACACATGGACTAACTGATGAAATTTGGCAAGCATTCAGAGATAACAAAATTTCTAGTGTTGACTATAGCAGCACAAACCCTAGTTTTATTAAAATTAATGATTTAGTAACTGATTATATTTCAGATACAAATTCAATTCAAAACTCACCATCTTATTTTCATTTATTATTAGAGGATTGTATACCAAATACAATTCATGATCAAATTTATGATATAACAATAAAAGGTAAAGATTCAAGTAATAATATTATACCCTTTTCAAATAATTTAAATGGAGATTGGATAGTTCAATCTGATTGTGGTATTATACAATTTTTTGATCAAATTTCAACATTAATAGATGAAAGCGGAATTAGTCATAATATGTTTGATACAACTTCAAATTCATCTTCAAATTCTTTATTTAATAAAGTAAAAACTCCTATTATATCGTTTTATAAATATATCGGTCTTAAAGGAATAGGAATACAACGTACTTCAAATGTTGTATTTAAGTTACCATCTGCAGATGGTATTCCTGGAACTTTTCTTAAAACTGATGGTGTAGGAAATTTATCTTTTGCATCAAATAGTGGAGGAAGTGGTGGAGGATCTAGTTTATGGACAGCAAATGGTTCAAAAATTTATTATAATCATAATAATGTAGGTATTGGCACTACTAATCCTGAAGGAAAATTAAGTATATTAGATACAAATGGTGGATTTATTTTTTATGGTGCTGATTCAAATTATAATTTAATTAAATCACATACTATAGATAACGCAACAGGGAAAGATATTTTAATATCAACTAATGATTCAGGTAATACAGGTTTATATATTAAATCAGCGATAGGTTCTAATAGTGGTAATATTGGTATTGGAACTAATAATCCATCATCAAAATTACATGTAGTAGGAAATGGAAACGTAACAGGTAATTTAAATGTGGGTAGTCTTAATACAATAACATCTACTGAAATAGGATATTTAAATGGTCTAACATCAAGTATACAAACCCAAATTGATAACATTTCTAATAATTCTATTATATGGAATAAAAATAGCAATGATATACATTATAATTCAGGTAGAGTAAGTATTGGTACAAATAATTATAATAACAAATTAACTGTTAAAGTATCAACAAATTATGATGGAATATCATTAATAAATGAATCCGATAATTATATAGCTAAAATAGCAAGATCACAAACTGGACATGGATATGTACATATATATAATTCATCAGGAGCAGCAAGAACATCATTTTTGGCTATGGATAAAAATATATTTCTTGATAAAGTTGCTATTGGTAATAGTAGTCCAAATTATGATCTTGATGTATCAGGCACTGGCTATTTTTCACAAAATCTAACAGTAACAAGTATTAATAATATAACATCCACTGAAATTGGATATTTAGATGGTATAACAAGTAATATTCAAACACAAATAGATAATATATCAACAAACTCTTCTTCATGGTCATCAAATGGTAATAATATACATTACAACTCAGGAAACGTTGGAATTAATACTTCATCTCCTACCGAAAAATTAGAAGTTGATGGAAATATAAAATTATCTGGATCATTAATTTCTTCATCAATAATAATATCTCAAATAGAATTGGGATATTTAAATGGTGTAACAAGTAATGTACAGACACAAATAGATAATCTTTCTTCTAATACTATATGGAGTATTCAAAATAATAATATTTATTTTAGTTCAGGAAACATTGGTGTAGGAAATAACAATCCAGGATATCAATTAGATGTTTCAGGTTCAATTAAAGCCAATAACTTGTTTTTTAACAATCTTTCAATAGTTGATAACTCATTAAGTACTCCCTCATCAGTTGATATTATTATGGCTCCAGGTGGAACTGATAATGGAACTGAAAAAGTACATATTAAAGGAGATCTTAAAGTAGATGGTGAAATTAATTTCACAGGTGATTTTATAAAAACAGATACTAATGTTCAAATAACTGATCAATTAGATATATCTAATAATGATACCGGTCCTGCATTAATCGTAAGACAACATGGTACTCAACCAATCGCATCTTTTTATGACGATACAACAGAAATAATTAGAATAATTAATGGAGGTAACATTGGGATTGGTAATATAACTCCAGGATACAAATTAGATGTATCTGGAACTGGAAATTTCACAGGTAATCTAACAGTTGATAGTTTAAATAATATTACATCTTCAGAAATTTCTTACTTAAATGGAGTTACTAGTAATATTCAAACTCAAATTAATAACCTATCATCTGGTTCCTCATTATGGACTGCTGATGGAAATAAAATTTACTATAGTACAGGAAATGTTGGAATAGGGAATTCAAATCCAAGTTATAAACTAGATGTAAGTGGAACAGGAAATTTTAATGGCAATTTAACAGTTGTTAGTATTAACAATATAACTTCTACAGAAATTGGATATTTGGATGGAGTTTCAAGTAATATACAAACACAAATTAGTAATTTATCATCTGGATCTTCACCTTGGACTACAAGTAGTAATAACATATATTTTAATACTGGTAATGTAGGAATAGGATTAACTAATCCTACTGAAAAATTAGATATTAATGGAGATATTAAATTAAGTGGTAATTTAAAAACATCATCAATCACATTATCTCAATCTGTACTTGGATATCTAAATGGAATAACTAGTAATGTCCAAACACAAATAAACAATATTTCGTCAGGATCTTCACCATGGACAACAACTGGTAATAGTATTTATTTTAGTACAGGAATGATTGGGTTAGGAAATTCAAATCCAGGTTATTCTCTTGATGTATCAGGAACAGGAAATTTTACTGGTAATTTAACAGTAACTAGTCTTAATAATATAACTTCAACAGAAATTGGATATTTAGATGGAATAACTAGTAATCTCCAAACACAAATAAATAATATTTCATCTGGATCTTCTCCATGGACAACAACTGGCAATAATATATATTATAATTCAGGAAATATTGGCATTGGTACAAATAATCCTAATTATAAATTACATGTTGATGGAACAGGAAATTTTACTGGAAATTTAATTGTTTCTAGTCTGAATAATATAACTTCTACTGAAATAGGATATTTAGATGGTGTAACTAGTAGCATACAAACACAAATTAATAATTTATCATCTGCTCACAAAACATCATTTAATGTAACTGTCGCTTCAAAAACAAGTAACCATCCTTTTTATGGCAGTGGTAGTGGATCAGGATATTATATTGACAATATTGAATCACCTGTAATTCAATTTAAAGTTGGTAAAACATATAGATTTAATCAAAATAATTCAACTAATAGTAGTCATCCAATATTATTTTACAATGATTCAGCAAAATCATCACAATTTACAACAGGAGTTACAACAAGTGGAACAGCTGGTAGCTCAGGTTCATATGTTGAAATACAAATTACAACATCAACTCCAACAAAATTATACTATCAATGTGCTAATCATGGATATATGGGTAATTATGGAGCAGTTGAAATATCAGTTGAAAATTTAACAACAACTGAAATTGGATATTTAGATGGTGTAACAAGTAGCATACAAACACAAATTAATAATAAAATATCTTCTCAATGGTCAACAAATAGCAATAAATTATATTACAATACAGACAATGTTGGGATTGGTACAAATAATCCTGATGAAAAATTACATGTTTCAGGTAATATTAAATATAACGGATCTTTAGTAAATTCAGATGATAGACTTAAGCATAACGAAATAGATATTAAAAATGGATTAGATGAAATAAGAAAAATGGTTCCAAAAAAATATTTCAAAACAACAAAAATGTATGAAGAATCATTTAATTTTAAATTAGATAAACACAATAATCCAATTGATGAAAATGGAAAAATCGCTGACCATTTTGTAGAAGTTGGACTAATTGCACAAGACTTATTAAAAATACCAAGTTTATCATTTAATGTCGCAATAGGTAAAGATAATCAACCTCATTCTGTAAGATATAATAATATATTTATGTATTCAATAGCAGCAATAAAGGAAATAGATGAAACTATAAATAATATTAAATCTGATGATTATAAAAATAATTTTAAGAATAATGTTTTCATTAATGCAGATACAAATTTAAATAATAATAATTCTGACTTACTAATAGGATCAAATACTAATCACAACGTATTCCCTTCTTCATCAAATAGATTAACGTTTAGAACACCTTCGCATGGAAGATATTTTACATGGAATACTAATGACTATGATGGAACTTACTCCAATTTGCAATTATTAATTAATTTTAATAAAGAATCAGTTATGACATGGAGTAATAATTATAAAGTTGGGATTAATAATAATACACCGAAATATACTTTAGATGTTATTGGTGATATAAATTTTACTGGTAATCTTTTTAAAAATGGTAATATATATGGAAGTAATCTATCAGATAATAAATGGGAAATTAATTCAAATAGTATTTACAATAAATCAACTAATGTTGCAATAGGTACAGATACAAATACAGATGATTCAAAATTAGAAATTAATGGTATATTAAAAATAAATGAAAATAATAAAGGAATATTAATGGGACCAAATCCTAGTCACTCAATACACTTTAATAATAGTTCTAATAAATCTGAAAATGTATTAGATTTTTATGAATTTGGAAATATTAGATTTTTCACAGGAGGAAATAAACAAATACAAACAGAAAAAATGAGAATAGAATCAAATGGAAATATTGGAATTAATAATAATAATCCTATCCATAAACTGGATATTAACGGAAGTTTAAATTTAACAGGACAAATATTACAAAATGGAAAATTATTTGTATCTCCAAATATACATAAAACTGAATTTTTTACATCGGTTACAACAAAATCTATTAATAATCCATATTATAATAAAGGTAGTTCAACAACATTTATAATTGATTCACAAGAATCCCCTGTTATACAATTCAAAATTAATAACAAATATCGTTTCAATCAATTTGATTCAACAAATCTTGGTCATCAAATTAAATTTTATGAAGATGAAAATAAAAATAGGGAATATACAGAAAATGTTACTTATTATGGAATTTCAGGAATTATTGGCTCGTTTACAGAAATTATAATTACAGAAAATACACCAATAAAATTATATTATCAATCTGTTAGTGAACAACATATGGGTAATTATGGAGTAATAGAAATATCATTTGATAACATAACTGTTAAAGAAATGGAAATGGTTAATAACACAATAAAAAACAATCAGTTACTAATTTCAAGCATTAATAATGAATTGATTCAAATTAATCAATGGAAATTAATTGGATCTAACTTAAATTATACAAATGGTAACGTTGGAATTGGACTAATAACTCCAACAGAAAAATTACAAATAAATGAAGGAAATATTAAAATAACTAATAATATATCTAATCAACCAAAATTAATATTAGAAAAAGATATTGGAGAAAATAATATAATTTTAGAATATAATGGTGAAAATTCCTCTTTTCAAACTGATTACTTTTCATTTTATAGTGGAAACACAGGATGGTCAACAAAAGGATCATCACTAAATATTATTCCATATAATGGTAGGGTTGGTATAGGAACTGTAAATCCACAATCATTATTAGATATAAATGGAGAAATTAGGGCAGCATATAATGCTGATACTACAAGTTATTTTGGAAATTCATCAATAGGATATTCTGGTCATAGTGATCATGCTAGTTTTTCTCATATTGATAATAATAATGAGACTGATTATTCACTAATTCAAAGTAATCTTGGTAATACATATTTAAATTGTAAAATAAATACATCAATTGAATTTAGAGAAAATAATAGTAACAAAATGATCTTAAAAAATGGAAATTTGGGAATAGGCAAAGAAAATCCAAATTATAAATTAGATGTTGAAGGTAATATTAATTTTTCTGGAAGCTTATTGAAAAATGGTTCTAAATTTAGTTTACAACATAGAACAGAATTTAATGTAGAAGTAAAACAAAAAACAGACAACCATCCGTATTATCAATTAGGAGGTGATAACGCTTTTTATATTGATGGTGAAGAATCACCAGTGTTGCAATTTAAAGCAGGAAAAACATACAGATTTAAACAAGATAACCCATCAAATAATAATCAACAAATTATATTTTCATTAGATCCAAACAAAAATAATTTATTCAATGATGGAGTAGAATATTTTGGAACACCTGGAGAACAAGAATCTTATACTGAAATAAAAATCACTGATTCAACACCTACAAAAATATACTATCAATCATCAACTAATCAATTAATTGGAAACTATTCATCAATAGAAATATCAATAGAAAATATAACAAATAATGAAATAGGGTATTTAAATGGAGTAACAAATAATATACAATCACAAATAAATAATATAGCATCTCCATCAGATGATAGAATTAAACATAATGAAGAAATAATTACAAATGGATTAAAAATACTAAGAAAATTAACACCAAAAAAATACATAAAAACTAATAAAATGTATCAAGCTAATCATAACTTTAATTTAGATGATTCAAATAATCCTATTGATGAAAATGGAAATGCTATCGATTATATTACAGAAATGGGTTTAATAGCACAAGAATTATTAAATATTCCTGAATTATCTTTTTCTGTTGTAAAAGGAAATGAAAATAATCCACATTCAGTTAGATATAATAACTTGTTTGTTGTTGCTATTTCTGCTTTGAAAGAATTAGATTATACCTATTCATCAACAAAAAATCAATTGGATGCTAAAATTAAAGATGTAGATAATTTGAAAAAAGAATTAGAAAGTGAAAAAGAAAAAACAAAAACTCTACAGTTCCAAATGTCTGATATTTTAAATAGGGTTCAAGAATTAGAAAAAAAAGTTGATTCATAAACACTTAAAGATTAATTGGTTAAGTATCATATCATAATGGCAGACACAGAGAAAAAACATTTGTCCCTAGTTGTTTGTGGCCACGTAGATGCCGGTAAATCTACTACAACAGGCCACTTAATTTTTAAACTTGGGGGTATTTCCGAAAGAGAAATGAGTAAACTTCAAGAAGAAGCAGATAAAAATGGAAAAAGTTCATTTGCATTTGCTTACTACATGGACAAAAATAAACAAGAAAGAGAAAGAGGAGTAACAATCGATTGTACAACAAAAGAATTTTTTACAGATAGTTATCATTATACAATTGTAGATGCACCTGGTCACAGAGACTATGTTAAGAACATGATTACTGGAGCTGGTTGTGCTGACGTGGCACTATTATTGGTACCTGCTGAAATGGGAGGTTTTGAAACTGCAATTAAAAAAGGTGATCATAAATCAGGCGAGGTTCAAGGTCAAACAAGACAACATGCTAGACTATTAGGTCTACTTGGTGTTGAGCAATTGATTGTTGGAGTAAATAAAATGGATACAGTAGATTGGAGCGAACAAAGATTTAATGAAATTAAAGAAGAGATGACTACAATGATTAAGAATGCTGGATTTCCACCAAAAAAGGTACCATTTATTCCTTTCTCTGGATTCCAAGGAGAAAATTTGGTTACACCAACTGAGAAGATGCCTTGGTATAAAGGATGGAGTGCTAACCTTAACAAAGATACAGTTCAACAAGGAGTTACTTTGTTGGATGCTCTTGAAAAACTTGCAAAACCACCAAAAAGAAATGTAGAAGGAAAGGTTAGAATTCCAATCAATGGAGTTTATAAAATCAAGGGTGTAGGTGATGTTATTACAGGTAGAGTTGAACAAGGAGTAATTAGACCAAATGATATTGTTGGCGTTTGTCCAAGAGGATTGAAAAACTTAAAAATTTTTAGTGTAGAAATGCACCACAAGTCAATCCCTGCAGCATATCCTGGTGATAATGTTGGACTGAATGTAAAAGGTCTAGATAAAAATAACCTACCAAAGGTAGGGGATGTATTTTATGTCGAAAAAGAAGGTGTTATTATGCCTGTTAAGAGTTTTGTAGCACAAGTTGTAGTACAAGAACATCCAGGTGAATTAAAAGTTGGATTCTCACCATTGATTCACGTTAGAACTGCTAAGTCTTCTTGCAGAATGTCTGAAATCAAATGGAAGATGGGTAAATCAACAGCTGGTGAAAAGCAAGAAAATCCTCTATTTTTGAAAGCGGGTGATAATGCTGAAATTGTTTTTGAACCAAAACAACCATTCTATCTAGAATCGTTTGAATCTTGTGCTGGTCTTGGAAGAGTTGCGGTAATGGATTCTAACAGTTTGGTTATGCTTGGTAAAGTAATGTCAGTAGAGTACAAGACTGAAGAAAAATAAATATATCAATTTAATATTTTAAAGGATTATTAATCTTTTAATAAAAAATGATTTCCTCCGAAAAAGAATTATTTTATAACATGAAAATATGTAATGTATACATTTGTAAATAATGAGTCATCTTATAGTTAATAAAAAATTTTACAATTTTATTTATTCTAATACATTATATATTATGGATTATAAGAACAAATATTTTAAATATAAAACAAAGTATCTAAAATATAAAAAAGAATTAATAGGTTCAGCTGATTCAACGAATTTAGAAGAATCTACAAATGAATCAGAAAATGAACTATATAATAAATATTATAATGTAATTTTAAATACTCAAAAAGAAATAATATCTAAAATGAAAGAAAAAAAAATAAAATTATCAATAACAACAAATATAAATTCAATGAAGTTTAAAATTCCTAATTTTGAAGTATATTTAACAATAAATGAATTTAAACCTAAAACAATTAATGGCAATGTTGACAGTAAAATTAATGTTAAGTTTATAAAAAGTCCATCAAAAAATATTAGTTCACTTGGATTAATGTTTGATGTAAAAAAAGAAACTGGATTAAGTATAAAACCTAAATCTGATGAAGATACATTAAAAGATGGATTAAGAAAAGAATTAGGAATAAGTGATCCTTCAGTAAGTAATAAATTAAATATTTTGTTGCATGTAATTAGTTTATGTATAGATAGCAAACATAAACAAGATGAAAAATCTGAAGATAAAATAAAAAAAATAAAAAAAGATTATGAAGAATTAAAAAAAGAAAATTTTCAAATTAAAATTGTTAATAAAGTGATGATTAATGAGGCATTAGAAGAATTAGAACAAGAAAAACAAGAAAAAATAGATAAAAAAGAATTAGAAAAAAAAGTAGAAGAAAAAATTAAAAATAATAATAATCAAAAAGAAGATGCTGAAGTATAAATTTTTTATATTAAAAATATTCAAACAATATATATATTATATAGTTTAAATATTTAGAAATAATATATATTTATAAAATTATTTCAAATAACTGATCTACCTTTATTTTCTTTCCAATCTTGTTCTGGTCTATCAACTTCTTCATTTCTTTTAATCATGTTTTTTATTATATAAGATTTCATTGATTCTTCTTCCATTAAACTTAACATACTATTTGTATCTTTTGGAAAACATGTTCCACCAAATCCTTTTACGCCATCTGGTCCCGGAACTTTACTATGACTTTCTCCTATTCTTTTATCTAAAACTGCTAACTCTCTAACTTTTTCATAATTAATAGATTTCAACTTGCAATATTCTTCAATTTCACAACAAAAACTAACTTTTAAAGAAAGAAAATTATTTCTAAACATTTTAATCATTTCTGCTTCTTCATTTAGTACAAAATGAATTTTATTGTAAAAAATTTTATTTTCATAATAACTTAAATTAATTAATTCTGATATTTTATTTTTGAAAAGTTCGTCTTTTTGTTTATTTTTTAGACCAAAAATCCAATTATCACAATGCTTAAAGTCATAAACAAAATTTTTTTCTGTTAAAAATTCTGGCATAAAATAACAATTTAATCTAGAACTTGTACCTGGAGGTACAGTCGATCTAACAACAACAAATTCTTCATCTAAATTTATAATTTTAGATAAATCATCAACTACACTTTCTAAAATACCCAAGTGACAACTACCATCTTTATTCATTGGAGTTGGAACTGAAATAAATATTATATCACATTTACATACATCTTTCAAGGTAGTGCCAATAGGATCACAAATATCTGGATTTTTATCATACATGATTAATTCTACATTATTGCATTTAAGTATGTTTGTAGCTTTTCCAACAAAACCATTACCAATAACACCTATTTTCATTATAATATATATATATATATTAAATTAAAAAATTTGAAACCAATAAATATTATTAATATGTACAATATTATATGGAAAATAGAGAAACGTTTATAGCTATTACAGGATGTTCACCTGATGAAGTTGATCAATGGTTCCAATTAGGAGATAATAATTTAGACAGATCAGTCGAAATATTTTATAATATGAGCGGAATAGATAGATTAAATATAGATGAATCAAATGACATTTCTAAAAATAATATTATTCCAGAACCAAATCAATTTTCTATTCCTGAAGAAGAAGGAATTAGAAAACCAGATAAAGTAAAAAAACAAAGACTAATTGATGATGAAGATATGTACGAAATGGAAAATTACAATAATAATTCAGTTTGGAATGAAAATTTTAATCCTACAACCGATCATATCAAATATAAGGGAAATTTCAATGGTGCAAAAAAATTTTCAGTAAAAAAAAATAAATTATTGATTATTAACTTACAAATAGAAAACAACATTAATAGTATGAATTTAAATAGAACAATATGGAATGATGAACTAATAATTTCAATAATTGAAAATAAATATACATTTATGCAATTATATAGTAAAAATAAATCATGTAAACAATTATCAAATTTATATAATATTTTTGAGTTTCCAAGTATATTAATTATAAACCCGCTTACTGGAAGTTTGATATGGAAAAGTAATAAAACAAATATACTAAAAGAAGATTTGGTATCAATTATAAATGAATTAGATTATGCGAATGTTAATAGAGACTTGTATGAAACAATGGAAGATCTATCAGTCAAAAAATTAATTGAAAAATATGACAAAGAGAATTATATTATTAAAAAAAGTGATCAAATTATATTAAAGGTACAAATTGGAAAAGAAAAATTAGATTTAATTACTTCTAATAACTTCGATCTAAAAGAATTAGCAATTCAATTTTCTAAAATTATATCAGAAAAATTTCCTGATGAAGATAATTTCGATGTATATTATGATTATCCACAAAAACATCTTATAAATGAAATTAAAGATAATTTAAATGATGTTCCAAAAATTAATAAAATAGATTATACCAAATTTAGATTTAATGTAAAGTTTATAAGAGGTTAGTTTAAAAATTATAAAAAAAATATTAGCTATTAAATAATAATGAAGTTTTTACTTTTTATAAGTCAACTTCTAATTGTATCATCGTTTAAACCAACACACACCCCACTTAATTTAGATTTTAAACCATCTGATTTAATAAATAAATTTTCAGGTCAACAAATAGGATCTCCATGGGGTTATACTGAATTTATGGATAATTTAGAAAAAAGCAAAATTGACGCTGTTTCTTTATTAGGTAATCATAAAGATAATTTAGTAGCTATAGATTCAAATTATAATGGAGTTGATAATATTAATTCTGATAATTTACATTTTGTAAAAATATTACCAGATACTTATAACTATGTAGTTGAACAATTAACAAAAGCACATGTAAATACAGATGTATTCCAATTACCTCCAAGTATTTTTGAAATAATTTCAAAATATAGTGGAAGTGCTTTTCAGTTAGTAATTTTTGTAATATTAAGTAGATATGTTGTTCAATTATTTATTGGTAATCCAAATGGAGGAAGTCCAATGGATATGATTAATGATAAAATAAAAAATATGCAAACATCAGGCGAAGTTATAAACAGTGATGATATATTGACATCATTTGAAGATGTAGCCGGTTGTGATGAAGCAAAATTTGAATTGACTGAAGTTGTAGATTTTCTAAAAAATCCTGATAAATATGCAGACGCAGGAGCTAAAGTACCTAAAGGAGTTTTACTTGAAGGTGATCCTGGTACAGGTAAAACACTATTAGCAAGAGCTGTGGCAGGAGAAGCAGGTGTTCCATTTATATCTGCTAGTGGATCTGAATTTATTGAAATGTACGTTGGTGTAGGAGCATCAAGAGTTAGAAATTTATTCGATAAAGCAAAAGCTGTCGCACCATGTGTTATTTTTATTGATGAAATTGATGCTGTAGGTAGACAAAGAGGAGCTGGTGTTGCTGGCGGAAATGATGAAAGAGAACAAACTCTTAACCAAATATTAACAAATATGGATGGTTTTGAAACAGAAACTGGTATTGTTGTATTAGCAGCTACAAATAGAATTGATATTTTGGATAATGCATTAACAAGACCAGGTAGATTTGATAGAAAAGTTAATGTTCCATTACCAGATTTAGAAGGAAGAGTAAGGATTTCAGAAGTTCATTTCAAAAATAAAAAAATACAAGAAAGTGTTGATTTAAATGAAATTGCTAGTTTAACTAGTGGATTTTCAGGAGCTGATATTGCTAATTTAGCAAATGAAGCTGCTATTTATTCCGTAAGAAAAAATCAAACATCAATTTCAAGAGAGAATGTGTTAGATGCATATGAAAAAATAACTATTGGAATAACTTCAAACGTACAAGAGAAAGATGAAAATATAATTGATTTAGTATCTTATCATGAAACTGGTCACGCATTAACTGCTTCACTATTCCCAGAATTTTTTGATGTTAGAAAAGTTACTATTAATGCAAATAAGGGTGGAGCCGGTGGTTATACTTTATTTACACCAAAAGATAGATTTCAAAAATATTCTACTAAAAAATTTATGTTAGCTAATTTAATTGTAGCACTAGGAGGTAGAGCAGCTGAAATTTTCTTATATAGTAAAAATGAAAAAACTGAATTTGATCAATTAGTTTTTAATGGATATGAAAATTTAGATGTAACTACTGGTGCATCAAATGACTTGATGCAAGCTAAAAAAATTGCTAAGAATTATGTTACCCAATTTGGATTTTCTGAGAGTGGATCATTTTTATTAGATGAATCAGATCCTGATAGACCATTTTTAGGAAGGGATATGGCAACTAATAAAGGTACTAGTGAAAGAACCAAATATAATATTGATCAAGAAGTTTCAAAATTAATTGATTTTGCTTTATCAAAAGCACTTAACTTGATAGAATTAAATCAAAATGCATTTATTGAAACTGTCAAATTATTAAAAGAGGAAAGAACCATAAGTGGAAGTCAAATTAATGACCTTCTATAGATTCATCAAAAATAAATCATTACTTGATTGTATAAATCGTCAGACTTCAGGACTTGTTTTATACATTCAACTTTTTTAATAAAATACCTGATTAATAAATTAAATTTTTAACTTCTCCTTTTCAAGGGACCAAATCTTGCAATTCTTCTCATAGTTCTTTCTGATTTGCCATAGTCTATATCTGTGCATCTACTACTGCTTCCATCATGAATAAATTTAGAATATTCACTATTTACTTTTTCACCTAATCTATTGCTAATAGAATCTCGTTTAAGCGAAGGCTCATAAGAAGAATTATCGTATGGACGTTTTCTCATATGCGAATCTTCATCTACGCAATTTGGAAGATTATCCATCCAAGCGGGCAGGTTTGATATCCTACGTCTACTGCTACTACTACTACTACTACTACTACTGCTACTACTGCTACTACTGCTACTACTGCTACTACTGCTACTACTGCTACTGCTACTACTTCTACTACTGCTACTACCATTCAGATACTTATCAACAATATCATTCTCTATCATTAAATATTCTTCAGGGGAAAATTCTTCGGGATTCATTTCCTTCGAAAAAATATAAATTGATTTACTATTTTTTTTTCGGCGACCTTTGATAACATATTTACCTTCTATACACTTTTCCTTTATCAGTCTTAACATTTCTTTAGTATTCTGACCTCCAACATCATTAGGATATAATTTCCAAAACCTATTTGAAACATTTGCTGATGACGCCCATGAATTATCAAAAGACAATTTAAACCGAATCATAGTATCTTCCTGTAAATCTTTTACTGCTCTCATAAAAATAAGCATCTCATCCATAACCTCTTTGGAGGTTGAATTGTTTAAATCTGAAGAAATTGTTGTTTCAGTATCTTTTCTTTTCACTACTAGATCGTCTTTTAATGGATTGATATCCTTCTTCAGAACATCTTTGTAAAAATCAATATATTCATGACAAACTTTCGTCAATCCCCAATAAGTACCATTGCCACTCATAATAATAATGTGACAACCAATACTCTTCAATGATGCCAATGGAGTACAAAAATCTCCGTCACCTGTTATTATACAAATACAGCATTCCCTTTCGATTTTGCTACAATGTAACGCAAACTTCCACATGTCATTTATAATCTTGATGTCTACAGAATCCTTTTTAACTTCGCCCTTTTTCAAAGGTCTCTTACAAGTTTCACATTCCTCTACTCTTTCACCGTCATCACAAAAATGTCGTGTTGGACAATGTATCTGATCCCATCCAAAGATATCCAAATAATTGTCGTATTTATTGTCACCTTTATTTTTGGCATCAAAGTAAACTCTTTTTTCAACAATTTCCCCGACATTACTAATATGATCTTCAATACGATCCATTGAATTAATAGAATTAACCATCGAATCTTTAGTAAAAATAGGTACATTCTGATAATCCCAAAAAATTTTAACCAAATAATTACCCTTCTCAGTATGATTAGTATTTGATACTTCTTCTACTTGTTCATCTTGTTCTACTTGTTCATCTTGTTCTTCCTCTTCTTCATATAAACCGACCATGTTTTTAGAACCTATAAATTTTTTTTCATCATCTGTTAGGTTGCTCGTCTTATCATCCTCTTCCTTTTCCTCTTCCTCTTGTTCCTGTTCTTGAAGAGCTTTCCGTGCCCTTACCGATTCAATCGCTTTATCCCTAAGAATTTTTAGTTCTTCATCCCATTCTTGTACTTGTACTTGTTCATGTACTTGTACTTGTTCTTGTTCTTGTTCTTGTTCTTGTTCTTGTTCTTGTTCTTGTTCTTGTTCTTGTTCTTGTACTTGTTCTTCTTTATTACTATTTCCATCCTGTGACATACTGTCGCGCCCATCGTCAGTTCTATCAATGATAGGATCCTTTAGTATTAAACTCTCGTTCTTGTTTTTGTTATCGTTCTCATTCTTAGTTTCATTACTGTTTACACTATTGGACATTATCAATGTTATAGATACTTATAATTAGATTGGTAATAATAATTTCAATTTTTTTAATAAAATGATCATATCAAATCTATTTCTTTCTTAATTTTTTTTATTCTTTTCAACAAATGATCTTTATATTCAAAATTATCAGCTTTTTTAATTTTTCTTTTCCATGTATCTAGTTCATTAATAATATCATTTCTTCTAAAAGTCATAAAATATCTTTCCCAAGATTTTTCAATATCATCTACACATTTGGGAGGAATAATATGAATACCATAAGTCTTTTTTTTAAATTCTTTTAAACAAGATTCATCATTAACACTATAAACAGGAGTCCTTGACTTCCAATCAAATAAATAAGAATCACTTAAAAAATTAATACTGCCTACTAATGTCTTGAATAAAGTTGCTAAAATTAATTTTTTTTGATCATACATCATATTCCTATAATTACCAAAAAAATCTCCGAATACAAAATTACTATCTACAATATCAGATAACATCCATAATTTAGTTGATCCTTTTACTTTTGGATCTTCTAATTCAATCAACTCAATATTTAAATCTGGATAACCAATAATTTTTTTTATTTTTTCTGTAAATAATAAATCATCTTTTTTATCTTTTGATATTTCTTTAATATATCGTCTATTACCAGTTGTAAAATTACTAACTAAAAATGATTTACTTCCCAGTCTTTTTATATGTCTAAATCTATTTTGATATAATTCAGATGGAACTGATCTATCATCTTTTAATTGTTTTTCATTATGATAATATATATTTTTAGATTCTATTTCATATGGTTCATTTTTATAAATTTTATTAAAAATTACAGCACCATTTTCGAAAAAGAACTTTAATCCTGGATTACCATTTAATACATGTTTATCAAGAGCGTACTTTGGAATTTCATCAAATTTCTTAACTTTAAGATTTTTATCTACTTTTCTATCTAATTCATATTTAAGTTCTTCTCTATTATCCCATAATATTTTCATTCCCCAAACTAATTTATCTTTTTTCATGAATGTGTATAGTTTTGATAGTTCTTTACCTAAATAATCTCTAATTTCTTTAAACTTGCCTTTCTTCTCTAATGTACATATTTTAATTCCTTCTTCAATCTCTTTATTTACATCTTTTGATTTATATTTAAAATGGTCATAACATACTGATAGATACCATTCACTAATTCTTGATTTTTTATTATTACAAATTATTTGTAAATAATCGAATAATTGATTATCAAGTATATCTAATATTTCTATTGCTAAATCTAATCTAGACATATCTTCTAGACAATATACTATTAATCTTTTTCTTAATGCATTAGGAGTTCCATCATGATATATTAATTTAGCATGGTACATCGCTTCATTAACCAACCCTCTCCTAACACATTTTTGTAATATAGAATAACATAGCCCCATATCAATATTAGAGTCAGTTGTTTGTCTTGTTAAAAACATATGTAATAAAAACAAATAGCTTTTTAGAATTAAATTTAATTTTAAATTTGATTTCATTTAAATAAATAATAATAATTTTATTAATGAAAATTTTGATATTACTAATAAATTTATTTACTTTCGTTTTATCTTTTCAACCTAAAGTTAAAGGTATTGTTAAACCATCTCTGAAAATGAATTGGAATATATTACCCATTGATTTAAAATCATTATCAAGAAATTGGTTTATTACTAGATCAAAATTAGCAGGGATACCTTGGGACTTGTATGTTAATAAAAGATCAAATGAAACATCAATGACAATATTAAATAATTTTAAAGAAGAGTTAGAAAATATTAATATCGAATATCCTTCATATTACACAAAACCATTTCATGGATATGAAAACGGAAATTTACAATGGGATGCTGCCATTGAAGGTGAAGCTGCGACAATTAGTATATCAACAAATTATTGGAAAAATATAGATCCTTATATATCAGAAAAATGGTTAAGAAACAACATTACTTTAAATTTAGAAAATTATATAGAATATCATGATGGATTACGTCTTAATGACCTAATAAATAAAAATACAAAAATTTTAGATGTTGGTTGTTCAATTGGTATATCAACTGAATATCTTAAAAAAGAATTTGATATTTCTAATGTAGAAGGGTTAGATCTTAGTCCATACTTTTTATCTATTGCTAAAATGAGAAGTAATGAGAATAATCTAGATATTAACTATTTTCATGCAAATGCTGAAAATATTCCAAGAGAAGATGGATATTATGATTTAATTACTTGTAATTTTTTATTTCATGAAGTACCAAATGATATTACTAAAAAAATTTTAAAAGAATTAAAAAGAATATTATCAACTAATGGTATTTTAATGATAACAGATTTAGATAAAGATATTTTAAAAGATAAATTAGAAAAAAATAATTTTAATAAATGGGCATTCGAAATTACAGAACCACATATCTATGATTATTACACAACAGAAATGTTTGAATTGCTGACAGAAGCAGGGTTTTCATTTATTAATAAGGTAAGTAATGATCCTTTAAATTCTAGTTGGTTAGCCAAAAAATGGGGTTAAAAACTTTATAATTATTAATAATATTTAAATAAAAACTAATATAAATTAATAATTATAATGTTAATACTAAAATTACTATTTTCATTTTCTAATATAATTTTTTCATCAATATTGATGAGTTCAGGTTTTGTTGATTTTAAAAATCCTAATATAAAAGCATACTGGCAACCACCTGATTATATATTTGGGATAGTATGGCCAATTTTATATTTACTTTTTGGTATTATAAATATGAGAATTTTAAATTCTAAAAATGATAGAGCTGAAAAGACATTATTTGTAATAAATACACTTGTAGAATCTATAATGTTAAATCTTTGGGTTGTTATAACTGGATCATCGAATATTCCAAATTTAATAAAGTATATTATAGGTCTAGCAATACTTGTATATTTAAATTTACATTGTCAAATATCTAGAAATGAAGAAATAAAAAATCTAGACAATTTATCGTATTATATGTATCAACCGTATTCAATTTGGATTAAATTTGCTCTCATATTAAATGCTCAAATAGTTCATAAGTTAACCCATTAAATTAATAAAAAAAATTATGAATACATTCGTCCACAATTACTTTTTTCAACATTCCAATTAACTAAAATTTCATGAGCTAAAGATGAATTCACTTCAAGAAATTTTATCAAGTGTATTAATCTATTCAAAACATCATCTCTGTATCTTTCCATGTTTAATTTCCATTCTCTAACTTGTAACTTACAAGAATCTTCGATTAACTTATTCAAAAACTCAACTTTCATTAGCTGAACTGTATCGTAATCAAATTGGTTAACCTTTGAAAAAGAATCACTGATACCCCATTTTTCTGCAATATTAAACCTCATTAATCCAAGTAAATGTAATGTAAATTCAATAGAATTTATTTGGTCAGCTGTATCAGCTTCAAGATCTGACTCCGATAAATCTTTTTTCTTGATTACTAACTTTAGATCTTGTACTTTTTCAAATTGCTTAGAAACAATGGTCATAGTACTATCATAAAAAATAACATTTAGATTATGTACCTTTTCTTTTATATTTTCAAAATCAAATGAATGTCTTATTCTTGGATACATGTCAATAGGATGTACACTTAACATTTCACTAAATGATGAAAACTTAGTCATGTCACCTCTTTCAGGAATCATATTTATAATTCTAGTGCTTATAACATTGCAACATAATATAACTCTATTAACAGTTTCTAAAAAATTTCCTACTTCAGGTATACCATACAACATTTCTAAACATTCTCTAAGTTCTGTAATTTCAGTTTTCAAAGGATGTTTGACAATATTTTGATATCCATCCTTAATAATTTTATAAGTTTCTTCTTTGTTCATACTTTAGATTCCTTAATAAGAAATGAAAAATGGTTTAAAATTTCAATTTTTATAAATCGTAATTAATAATTTTATTTAAAAAAATGGTACATTAAAATGAATATGGAAAAGACAAATGTTAAAAGAAAAAAACAATCAACTAATAATAGAATTTTATCTAATTATGAAGGTTATCATCTAACACCTTATAATAAAAATAAAAAAGTTAAAAACTTTTCTCCTGGTCCTACTAATATTCCTAGTAAAATTTTTGATAGTTTAGGAGAAGAAATTTTTAATCAAACAAAATGGAATAAAGGGGTATCTCCATTAGAATTATCACATAGATCACCAGAATTCCATAAAATAAAAAAAAGTTGCGAAACTTTAATTAGACAACTACTTTTAGTACCTAGAAATTATTCAATTTTGTGGACTCATGGTGGAGGAAATGGACAATTTTCATCAGTACCATTAAATATGTTTAAATCTGATAAACCAGCAGGTTATTTTATTAATGGTTTATGGTCACATAAATCTTCAATTGAAGCTGAGAAATACGGAATTGTTAAAAATATAAATTTAGAAAATGAAAATCATGATCAAGACTGGGCAGTTATTGACGATGATTATTCTTATTTATACTTTTGCTCTAATGAAACAGTAGAAGGAGTTGAATTTAGAGAAGAATCTTTTAAATTACCAGAAAAAAATAACTTTAATACTCCTGTAGTTGTTGACATGTCAAGTGATATTTTTAGTAAAAAAATAGATTGGAATAAAATTGATGTTGCATTTGCATGTGCTCCAAAAAACTTTGGAATACCAGGATCAACAATTGTAATAGTAAATGATAATATTTTTGATAATTATGAAGAAAATACAAATAAAGTAATTCCATCAATATTAGACTGGAGAAATATGAAATCAACTGATTCATTTTTTAATACACTACCAACTTTTAATATTTATTTAACTGAAAAAATACTAAAATACTATAAGAAATTAGGAGGTATAAAAAAAATGGAGACTAAATCTAAAAATAAAGCAGATTTATTTTATCAATATCTTGACAATAATCAGAATTTTTATGGATCTATTGTAACTGATATTAACAAGAGAAGTAGAATGAATATTCCATTCAAAATTGGTGATCATTCAAAAGATTTAGTTATTAAATTTTTGAAGGAATCCTATAAAGAAAATATTCTTGGATTAAGAACTAAAACACCTTTTCAAAATTTATCAGAGATAGAACCTTTAAGAGCTAGTTTTTATAATGGAATTAACCTAATAGATGTCAAATACTTGATAAGGTTTATGGAAAAATTTAAAAAAAAGTTTAGTTAGATATTTTAAAAGATTTTTTCTATATCTATCTATATAAATGGATAATTTTAGATATACTGGTAGTAATGAAATTCCTCAAAATAGAAAATTATTTGTAAAAGAACAAAATAAAAAAATAGATGACTTAGATAAATTATATGATAAATGTATGGATATAAAATTTAAGACAACTGGTAGCAAAATTACTATTCCTATGAATATGTTTAGAAGATTTACAGATATTATTTTATTACAAAAGAGATCACTAGTCTACGAAATAGGAGAAAAATTAGAATATGATTCTTTATTAACTCAAAATTCAGAACTAAAACAAAAAGTTACTGAAAACGAAATTAATAATATTGTTGATGAAGAATACTTAGATGATGATAATGATGATAATATTTTAGAAAAAGATATTGATCTTGATACTGAAGACGATACAGTTGTTGAATCATTTACAAAGGTTAATAAAGATTTAAATTCAATTGATCAATATTTTAACAATACAGCACTATCACCATTTGATGATGGTCAAAATAATACATTATGTCAAGCAGATTTAAATAGTGCATTCTCATTAAATGGTGATTGGAAATCATCAAACTTTGATTTTGGAAGAGAAGATTTTGGATTACTTTCAGACAAGAAAAGTAATAAAATTGATTTTCCAGTTGGAAATAAACAAACAATAGAAAATGAATTGGACATGAATTATTATAAAATTAGATAAAAAGATTCACACCGTGAACCAAAAGATTCACAACGTGAACAAAAATATTATAAGAATAATTCAATTTATTTATTAAGATATTGTAATCTTCAATTAATCTTTTTACATAGTAAATGAGCAAAACAAAAGCAGATTTGTTATTGTTTTGTTTATTCGAAATTTATTTATCGAATGCTAACTTAGCACAACTCTCTCTAATATTTGAATCAAAACTACCACTAGTAAATGTAACTTCACCACCATAAAAATTATTATCATACCAATAGAAGTCAACTCTTACTAAAGGAATATCAATATCAAACTTGGTAGATTTTTCAATTAATTCTTTAACTCTATTATTTTTGATCAAGTTATTAGCAAAGTCAAAATCTCCACCATGTTTATATGTCCAAACACAATCTTCAATAGGACTAATAGTTTTATCATTAATTTTATAAAAGTATCTCTTATGATCATTACTGAATCTACCATCATCAATCCACATAATAGTTGGCTTTTTATTATACAATATAACTTTAATATCATATGGAATAGGATCTATAAATTCCTCAACAAACATTTTTGATTTAGTATATTCATATTGTGGTTCATTTTTAATATTCCAATAAGGTTCATCCCAGTTAGATAATTTTTCTAATGCTTTATTTATAATTTCAGAATATTCATTATCTGACATATTATTTGTATTTCTTACAATAAAGTTTCTTCCTGAACCCTTGTTAGATTTTATTATAAAATTATTAGGTAATTTTTTTTTCAAGGTATACAAATCATTTGGTTCATTTAATATTTTAATTGTTTTAAAAGTTTTAATATTATTTTTACTACAAAGATCTTTGAATAAGAGTTTGTCTACATATTTTGTCCATTTAGAATTATCTAATAATGGTTTTATTTTATTTCTTCCAAAAATATTAAAACTATTATCACTCTTTATTTCATCTAAATCTGAAAATTTTTCATTACATTTGTTTTTATAATAAATTTTTGTTATAATAAAAATGAAGTAAATCATCAACAAAACAATTATTAGAATATAACTATTATTATTAACTATTTTATTCATATAATATTCAATAGATAATAAATATGATATAACTAATAAACTTTGAAAAAAATATATATAGAAACTTGAATATATGTTTTATTATATATGAATATATTTTTACATCATAGAGATATTAGATATCAAGACAATACAACATTAATTAAAATGTATAAGGATATTAATGAACCAATTATTCCAGTTTTTATATTTCCTCCTGAACAAATAGATAGGAAAAAGAATAAATATTTTTCTGATAATTTAGTACAATTTATGTGTGAATCATTAGAAGAACTAGATCAATCATATAAAAAGAAAAAATCAAAAATTCATTTTTTTGAAGGAGATAACATAGAAATATTAGATAGAATACATAAAAAAAATAAAATAAAAAATTTAGGTTTTAATATTGATTATTCTCCTTATGCAAAAGATAGAGATTCAAAAATTAAAAAATGGTGTGATAAAAATAATATAACTTGTTATTCAGAAGAAGATTTATTGTTGGTAGATCTATTAGAAGGTAAAACTAAATCTAAAACAAGTGATCAACCTTATAAAGTATTTACACCATTTATGCGTCATTTAAGAGCATCTTATAGAGTTGAAAAGTTGGATAATACAAAAGTTAAGTTTACAAAATTTAATCCTCAAATTAAAGGCGAACTTAAGACAGAGGAAATGAAAAAATTTTACAAAAAAAATAATAATTTAAATGTGAAATCTGGTAGAACTGAAGGAAAGAAAAAATTAAAACAAGTTAAAGTTCAAAAAGATTATGATGAATGTAGAAACTTTTTGACATATAATACTACTCATTTATCAGCATATATTAATTTGGGTGTATTATCAATTAGAGAGATTTATCATCATTCAATGGAAAAATTAGGAGGTAAAAGTGGATTGATAACAGAACTATACTGGAGAGATTTTTATTACAATATTCTTCATTTTTTTGGAAATGTAGTTGGAAATTCTTTCAGATCTGAATATGATAAAATTAAATGGAGAAATGATAAAAAAGAATTCAAAGCATGGTGTGAAGGAAACACTGGTTTTCCGATTGTTGATGCTTGTATGAGACAAATGAATACAACAGGATATATGCACAATAGAGGTAGAATGATTGTTGCTTCATTTTTGACAAAGGATTTGCTAATAGATTGGAGATGGGGAGAAAAATACTTTGCTACTCAATTACAAGATTATAACTTGTCAGCAAATAATGGTGGATGGCAATGGGCATCAGGTAGTGGTACAGATGCACAACCTTATTTCAGAATTTTTAATCCATGGACGCAATCTGGTAATTTTGATAAAAACTGTGAATATATAAAAAAATGGGTACCTGAATTAAAGGATGTTGAAAATAAACACATTCATAATTGGGATAAGTTCAGTAAAGAAAATGATGTCGATTATCCAGATCCAATTGTTGATCATAAAAAAGAAAGAGAAAATACATTAAAAGTCTATAAAAAATATTTATAAGATTTTTTTATTAAATTATTTCTAAATATATGCATATATGAATATATTTAAAAATTTATCTAATTTTAAAGATGGCTTTGAGGGAGGTGCTCCAAATAATAGACTCAATGATACAAACATAAGACAAGCAATAAGTTTATGGACTAGTGATAGAAATGCAGATAATATTTCTGCTAATAGTATGTATGGAGATATTTCTAGATGGGATGTATCGCAAGTTACTGATATGAGTGAATTATTTAGAGGAATTGATGATTTTAATGATGATATAAGTCAATGGAAAGTAGACAATGTGACTAATATGAATGAGATGTTCCTTGGTGCCTCTGCCTTCAACCAGCCTCTAGAGCAATGGAATGTAGGCAATGTGACTAATATGGAGGGTATGTTCCAATTTGCCTCAGCCTTCAACCATCCTCTAGAGCAATGGAATGTAGGCAATGTGACTAATATGGAGGATATGTTCTCTTTTGCCTCTCGCTTCAATCAACCTCTAGAGCAATGGAATGTAAGCAATGTGACTAATATGAAGCTTATGTTCTTTAATGCCCATGCCTTCAAACAACCTCTAAAAAATTGGGAAAGAGTTGATTCAACAGTAGGCAATGTGACTAATATGCAGGGTATGTTCCTTAGAGCCCGTGCCTTTAACCAGCCTCTAGAGCAATGGAATGTAGGCAATGTGACTAATATGCAGGGTATGTTCCATTATGCCGCTGCTTTCAGCCAGCCTCTAGGGCGATGGGATGTAGGCAAGGTGACTAATATGGAGAACATGTTCAATAGTGCCCGTGCCTTCAACCAACCTCTAGAGCAGTGGAATGTAGGCAATGTGACTAATATGGAGTGGATGTTCTATGAAGCAACTGCTTTTCTTCAAAGATATCCAAATGCAGATAATGATCCGAGATCTGTATTCACTTCAGCACAAACTAACACATCAAATAGTATTGCATTTAATAATGGAACAATAAGAACAGCAGTTGATTTATGGATCCGTAATAGAGAAGAAGCTATTAGCCAATATGGAGATATAAATACATGGAATGTATCTCAAGTTACTGATATGAACGGTTTATTTAGAGATAGTGATTTTAATGATAATATCAGTCAATGGAATGTGAGAAATGTGACTGATATGGAGACTATGTTCTTACATGCATCTACCTTCAACCAACCTCTAGGGCAATGGAATGTAGACAATGTTACTCTTATGGGGGCAATGTTCTTTGGTGCCCCTGCCTTCAACCAACCTCTAGAGCAGTGGAATGTAGACAATGTGACTGATATGGAGCAGATGTTCGATGGAGCTTCTGCTTTCCTTCAAAGATATCCAAATGCAGATAATGATCCAAGATCTGTATTTACTACAGCAGAAACTAACAATTTATCTAATACACAACTTTTACAATATGATCCAAGAACAAGAAAAACAATTGCATGTGGTGTCAGTCATAGTGTGGCTTTACGTAATGATGGTACTGTTATAATTTGGGGGAGTGAAGATAATTTCATTAGAAGAAATTCACCAACTGATGCTGGTTATATATCAGTTGCATGTGGTTTTTCTCATAGTGTAGCTTTACATAATGATGGTACAATTAGAACTTGGGGATTTAGTGAAAATTTTCAAGCACCACAAGGAAATGATTCACCAACTGATGCTGGATATATATCAATTGCATGTGGTTATGAACATAATGTAGCTTTGCGTAATGATGGTACAATTAAAACTTGGGGAAGTAATTATGAAGATCAAAGAAAAGATTCACCAACTGATGATGGATATATAGCAATTGCATGCGGTTGGGAACATAATGTAGCTTTGCGTAATGATGGAACAATTAGAACTTGGGGAAGTAATAGAAGAGATCAAAGAAAAGATTTACCAACTGATGATGGATATATAGCAATTGCCTGTGGTGAACATCATAGTGTGGCTTTACGTAATGATGGTACTATCAAAACTTGGGGAAGTAATGAAGATTATCAAAGAAAAGATTCACCAACTGATGCTGGATATATAGCAATAGCATGTGGTATGACTCATAGTGTAGCATTAAAAAATGATGGTACTATTAGAACTTGGGGAGAAGATAAGTACGATTCAAGAGATGATTCACCAACTGATGCTGGTTATATAGAAATTGCCTGTGGTCGTTTACATAGTGTAGCTTTACGTAATGATGGTACTGTTACAATTTGGGGAAATAAAAGTCAAAATCAAAGAGTTGATTCACCAACTGATGCTGGTTACATAGCAATTTCTTGTGGTGCTTATCATAGTTTAGCTTTACATAATGATGGTACTATCAAAACTTGGGGAAGTAATAATGATGATGAATTAAAAGATTCACCAACTTCAAATGATTTTATGATTCCTGGTCAAGAAAGTGATGATTCAATTATTGCAAGATTTTATGATAGAATTGATAAAATTTCAAATATTAAAAAAACAATTATAATTGAAAGAGAAAATGTATTTGAATCCTTAAAAAGACATATTAATGAGCCAAATGGGAATAATTTTTTTAATAATGGTACCTATATTAAATTTAAACGTGAGAGTGGTATTGATCAAGGTGGACTAACAAGAGATTTTTTTTCATTATTAACAAATGAATTAACAGAAAAATATTTTATTGATTTTAATGGGTATTCATCTATTAAAAATGATTATGATAATCCTAAAGAAGATTTTAATTTAATAGGTAAAATATTTGCATATGCAATTAAAACAAAAAATAACTTAAATATTAAGTTGAATCCGATTGTTTTAGACTTTTTAATTAATTCTGAGGAAATAGACAAAATTGATATCAATGAAAGTATAGCTGGTCAATTGTTTAAAATGTTTGAAAGCACTAATCAAGAACAATCATTAAAAATACTTGAAAAAATATCAAAAGAAAATAATATAACAAAAAGAATTCGTAAGGACTTAAATACTTTAGAAAAATTAAAAAATTTTTTAAATGAGTATGATAAAAATATTTTAGGAAGTTCGCCGTACAGTACATATTTATCATTAAACGAAGAAAAATGGTCTGATTTTGCAAAAATTTGTATAGATGATCCAGGTTTTAATTGTTTGATGTTTGATGACCCTATAGATGTACCTTTTAAGTATAAAGATGATTTTTTATTATTTATAATAAGAAGTTTTACATTTACTCAGTATTTAGAAGAATTTTATGAATTTATTAAGGGTTTTCAATCAATCATAAACTTATATAATTTAAAACCATTTAATATAAAATTATTAAATAAATTAATTATTGGAGATAGGACATTGAATATTGATGAATTTTTAGTTAATTTAAAAATTGATAATGCTACAGAACAACAACAACAAATAATAAAAGGTGTTATTAGAAAAATAAATGAAGAAAATATTAGAAGTGGAAAAGATGATTATCTTAATAAATTTTTATATTTAATAACAGGTTCAGATACTTTACCTATTGATGGCTGGCAATCAATTACTGGTGATGAATTTAGATTAGTATTTAATAATACTACTGCAATTAAATCTCATACTTGTAACGATTTTAAATATGTAGAGATTCCAAATTCTGTTATAACAGGAAATGATATTGAAGAAAATCTATATAATATATTATCTTATGATTCAATAGTAGAAAGTGGTCAATCACCATATTGTATGGCGGGTGGCGGAATAAGTAATGGTTTAATTGATAAATTAAGAAATTTCTTAAATTAGTAAAACAATTTATAAAAATATTTTAGTGAACTCAGGTAAAATATAGCATTACGAACCAAAAATATTTAATTTATAATTCTAAATTGATTTACAATGTGATTCAAAATAATAAAAAAAATTATGAGATATTTTATATCTCATTTATAATAATAATATGAAGGGTGGAGGTAGCTGGACAAGTTTATGCCCAATTTGTGGAATACATTTTAGAGTTAATTTTACAAATAAAATTGATTTTGATGAACTACTTGGATCAATAGATAAATCTCCTAAACTTTTAGAAATGAGTAAAAAAGAATGGAAAGAAAACAAAGAAAAATATATTGAAAATTTTCATGAATTAAAAAAAATAGAAAAACATACATTTAGAGACTATAATAAAATAACTATTCTTTTACCTAATTCTAAAATAATACATAATGCTAAATATATTGATAATAATGAATTTAAAAAAAAAGAAAAACATTTTGGAGAAGTATATTTAACAGAAAAACCAATGTATGATGATAAAAAATATGCAACACATGGATTACCAATGCATACAGAATGTTGGAATATATCCAAAAAATTAAATCACGAATTAAAATTAGATGATTTTCTTTTTAATAAAAATATTTCATCACCTATAAAATATATTCACAAAGGTTATACAACTTATCTTTTAGATAAAATAAAATATGGAGATGTTCTTGAATATAATAATCAAGATTTTTATGATGAAAAATTAATATTAAATAAAAAACACTGGTATATGTATTATTTACCATCAGGAAGATCAGAAGAATCGCAAAAAAATTATAAAAGAATTGAAAAGATTATAAATTCAATTATTAAAGGAATAAAAAAACAAAAAGAAGAAAAAATTACAAAAAAAAAATTAAAAGATAGACCATCTCCTTCAGACTCTGCAACTTTATTTAAAGTTAATACAAAGAAAAAAGGAAATGATGGTAATATGTATGTTGTAGTGGTTAATAAAAATGGAGTTAAAAGATGGAAAAAAATAAATTAATAATTATAAATCAATATCATTAAATTTTTTTTTAAACCATTCTTTTACATCTATTTCATCTTTAATATTATGACAATCACCTAATAAAACACCTCTATTATCAACGTTATCTTTAAACCAAGTATCTAATTTTTCAAATAGTCCTTTATCTTTTGAATATTGAATAACTTTATCAAATATATAATTTGGATATCCTCCCCAATTTTCGTCAAAATCTCTAATCATAATTCTTTTATTAATAGCATAATCATTCCTTAATCTACAAAAAATATCATTATGCATTTTTTCATTTCTTAAATGATAAAACAGTAATTCATCATTATTAAAAAAAATAACTTCATACATTTGTGTTAAGTTAATTTCTAAATTACTTTTATACTCTAATCCAATACCATAATTATATAATAAAGTTTTTACTTGGATAATTTTTTCATTTTTATACTCTTGTTCTAAATTATAAGAATAACTAAGCATCCTTAAATCAAATCTTTTTGAAGTAAATAATATTAATTTTGAACAAATTTTAAAATATTCTGAATAGTTTTGGTTTATTCTATTAATTTTTTCAAAAAATATTTTTTTAAATTCATCAATTGATTCAACAAATAATAAATTTTCATTTTCTAATGAATATGTTTCTTTTATTGATATTTTTTGACTATTAGTATTAGTATTCCCTATTTCAACACTATTTGTACCACCTTCAACATTAATACTTGATGATACTTTCTTTTCAGTATTAATAATTTTGTTATCAACAATATTAATTTCTTTTGCTCCTAAATAGCCACTTAATAATAATAATAACTCTTTTTCTAGATTCATTCTATATCTTGAATAATTATTATCTGAAAAATATAAAGTTCCACACAAATGTATATAAAGTTTGTTTAATTCTGGATCTTTTTCATAATCAAATGTAAAATTTTCACTATTCCATGTACATATATCACTTTCATAAATATAAGTGATACCATACTTTTTTAGACCTTTCAATAATTTATTATACTTAGAAAATCCAAATAAACATTTTTTGATACCAATTATTTCATCTGGTAAAAAAATGATATATTTATCCATTTATTATAATAAAGATTAGAATTTGAATAAATAGAAATAAAAATTGAATTTAATATTAAATTACATATATTTACTGAATTAGAAAAAATGGATAATAACATTCAAATAAAAAAAGCTGAAGATATGTTATTTGGAGGATTAAATATGTTAAAAGAAATGAATCTTTCTGACAATGAATTAATAGAATTAAAATTAGAAATGGTTATAAAACCAATGTTAAATGATATATTAAAATTAGCAAAGAATGGAGATACAGAATATATTAGGTCTGAAAATACTCAAAAAGCTTGGTTAATTGCTAAATTTATATTGAAAGATAGTAAACTTATGGAATCACAAGAAAAAATATATAGTGGTGATATTACTGAAAATATTTATATAAAAAATATTCTAGATATGTTAGCACATAGTTCTATTATAATTAAAATATCATATCATGAGTTTATTAAATATGTACAAACAAATTATGAAATATCAGAAGAAATAAATAATTTTTTAACAACAAAAGATCCATCTGCAAAAATGATGTACAATGGACAAGGATTTTTTAACAAAAAAAGGTAATTACGTCAAATTTTAATTTTTTTTAATTATTATCTAAATAAATTTTCTGGTGGTAGTAAACACACAAATTGTAGAAACTTAAGTATATTTGATTGATAATTTTGCAATATCTTTAATAGAATCTTTAGTTTTAGCACTAGCTAAAAAGTTAGATTTATGAACAAATATAAGATCTTCAGCATTTTTCATATTGTTTCTAATAAATTCTTCATTTTTTAACTTTTTTGAATCCCGAAATATAGTTCTAATTCTCCAATTTTTATCATCTCTATAAATAATCCAATCGATTTTATTTTTGTTATCGTTATCAATATAATATTGATTAATACACTTGTACCAATTTATACAATCAAAATTAACAATAATATAATTTTTTTTTGTAGAATTAATTAAATTTTTAATTTTTTCATACTCTTCATTAAATATTATATTTTTTGAATGTAAATCAGTTGCAATAATCTCTAAAACATTTTGAGCATATTTACTAGCATTGTAAAATTGTTTCTTTTGTTCCTCTTCATTAAATACATCATTACTATTAAATCTAGAAATAATTCTTGAAATTCCTGTATTTATATTAAATTTATTATAAATATTATTAATTCCATTATCAATTGCATCAACCTCCTTTATTATATTTTCATAAACTTCATTATATAAATTATCATCTATATAATCAATTGATGATTCTATAGATAGTAATTTGTTCAAATATGATTTTCCATATTTTTTGTAAACCATACCAACACTAGACATTGGAATATTACTTTTTTCATAAAATAGTTCATTACAATCTTCCTGATGATGATCAAATTTATTATTTTCTGAATCATATATTTTTCCAACATCAATAATAATATCACCTTCATCTATAATTTTTTGATCTCTTGTTCTTTCTAATTTACAATTTTCAAATACATAATTTAATATAGTAAATGCTAGAACTTCGTCTGCATGAAATTGTCCATTGTGAGTTATAATTTTCATTTCTATAAATTGGTAATAACTAATTCTTCATTATATCAATTTTTATTAAAAATTATCTACTATACAGATATATTTTCTAGAATATTCTATATATATGTTTTATTCTGCAAATGGCAATTTTGAAAATAATAATATTATTGAAAAATTTACTGAAATTGATTCAAATGATAACATTAAAGTAAAGTTTGAAGATCTAAATAAAAAAATAGCTGATATTAGTATTGAAAATAAATTACTTAAAAAAAAGATTAATGAGCTTTTTAAATTAACAAAACGATTAGAAATTGAAAAAACAGATTATTTTTATACTAAAAACTAAATATACTTATCAAAAATATACATAATTGATTTTAAAGAATTTTTAACATCTTCCTTTGATCCAATTTTAGGATTAAATTCAGTAATATCTATATTTTTAATTTGTTTAAATTTTTTATCATATAAATAATCAAATAGTTCTTTCACATGTCTAAGATGAAGTCCATTTTTAACTAAAGTTCCAGTTGATTGTACATATCTAGGATCTAAACTGTCAACATCAAAAGATATATGAATAGGATCTTTTCCAATAAAATTATCTATATCTTCTATAAAAGATTTATTATTAAAATTATTTACATCTATAACAGTAGTATTTTTTATTACTTCTTTCTCAAATATATCTAAATCACGAATTCCTATATACATAATATCTTTTAAATTTACATGATTTAAAATATAATAAAACCTTTCATCATTGTCTAAATTAGTTAGATATCCCAATGGCATACCATGTAAATTGTTAGTAGGGCTAGAATATGATGTATTAATATCACCATGTGCATCAATCCATAACACTTTTAAATTTTCATAATTATTAAGTGAATGAGCTACAGTAGCTATAGACATCGAATGATCTCCTCCAATATTTATTCTTTGACCGCTAAGATTATCATTATATTCATATAATGTTTCAAGATTACTGTAAATACAATTTGCATTCATAACATCTACCCAATATTTGTTTGTCTTTTTTGTTTTTAATTCTTTTTCTTTCTTTATAATTTCTCTCGCTATCAAAGAAGGTCCTCTCTCAACTCCTTTTTTATTTTGACCTAACATTGAAGGAAAGAAAATAACATTTTTTATTTTTTTAGTAAAACCTCTCATTAATATACTATAAATGTTATAATCTTTAAGTTTATTATTCAATTTTATTTTTATAAATAATAACAAATTATTTTATTATTTGTATTTTCTTCATCAATTATAGATTTAATTATGTTCCAATTACCTTTGAATAACCCAGCACAAATTTTAGGTATTCCTATTTTTAAATTTTTAAAATTTTTATTTATCAACTTAAAAACACTTCTTAATGCCACATAGTTAATTGGTCTTTTTGATTCATTAAAAATGAATCTATTGAGTATATGCATTTATAATATATTGATTATTATTTATTTTCGAAATTGAATATGATCCTAACTTACTTTTGTCTCCTTTAATTGTTAACAAATCTGCATTATAAGCATCGTTATATTTTTCTTTAATCAATCTAGCAATCCCTGATCTCATATTGTGAAAACAATTACAACCATGAAATAAAACATCAATTTCATTTTTACTAAAAGATTCTAATAAATCTCCATTTACATATTCCATTATGATTTTTAATTAATTTTTCTTTATTTAAGTTTTAAATAAAAATATCAAATAGTATTATTATTTACAATATTTATTCGATTAAACATATTTGAAATAATATTAGTTATCTATTTAATTATAAATTTAAATAGGGTACAAATTGTAAAGTTATAAACAATTATATCAAATATAATAATAATTATGAAATATTTTTTAATTTTCCCAAATAGTTTATTTCCAAAAAAATATTTAGTAAAATTTTTACCAAAAGATTTATCAACAGATGAAATAAAATTTTTAATTATAGAAGATCCTTTGTTTTTTGGAGATAAAGACAGAATTGAAAACTATACAAAATTAAAATTAGTTTTACATAGAGCAAGTATGAAATATTATAAGGAATATATTGAAAAAGAAATTGATCCTAAAGATGTTAAATATATTGAATATAAAAAGGCAAAAAAATATTCCTACTTAAAAAAACTTGATCAAAAAGATGATGTTTATATGTTTGATCCGTGTGATCATTTATTAACAAAAAGAATAAATAAAATTTCAGAAAAAAGTAAATTTAACTTGAATATATATGATAGTCCTTTATTTTTATTAACAAAAGATGATTTAGATGAATATAGCAAGACTAAAGAAAAATCAGACACTTTTTTCCATAAACACTTTTATGATTGGCAACTTAAAAAAAATCCTGGTGGAATTAAAATTCCATACATTAAAAAATCATACGATGAAGAAAACAGAAAACCTCCAACAAAAAACTTAAAAGTACCAACATCAATAAGAGAAAAAGTAAATGATAATGATACCGATTATGTAAAAGAAGCAAAAAAATATATTGAAAATAATTTTAAAAATAATTATGGAAATGTTGAAGATTTCTTTTTTCCAATAACTCACAAAACCAGCAATAAATGGCTAAAAGACTTTGTTAAAGTTAGGTTAAAAAATTTTGGTACATACCAAGATGCTATTATACAAAATGATCCTTTTATGTTTCACTCATTATTATCTACAATGATAAACATTGGATTATTAACTCCACATGAAGTATTGGAAGAAGTTATTGATTATTATGAAAAAAACAAAAAAGAAGTAAAGATAAATAATTATGAAGGATTTGTTAGACAACTAATTGGATGGAGAGAATATGAAAGGATGTTATATGTCCTTGATTATGAAAATCTAATATCATCTAATTATTTTGGAAACAAGAAAAAATTAAATAAAAAATGGTATACTGGTGAAACAGGATTAAAACCAATAGATGATACTATCATTAAAGCATTTAAAAATGGGTATTTGCATCATATCGAGAGATTAATGGTTATGTTAAACTTTATGAATTTGGCTAGAATACATCCAAGACAAATTTATAATTGGTTTATGGAATTTTCATGTGACAGCTATGATTGGGTTATGGTTGGTAATGTTTATGGAATGGGTTATTTTTCGACTAATACTATGAGGAAACCATATTTAAGTACAAGTAATTATATCAGACAAATGACAGATTATAAAAATGACGGTCATTGGAATGAGATATGGGATGCACTTTTTTATAAATTTCTTACTGATAATAAACCAAAACTAAAAGGAGGAGCTGCTGTTTATCTCAGAAATTTAGTACATTTTGAGAAAAAAAGTAGTAAAGAAAAAAAAGAAATATTTGAATCAACAAAGTTGATTCTATAGAATCTCTTGATGCATTAAAAATGAATCTAAGGATAAATTATTATATTAATTCTTCAATTTGTAATAATCTATTATATTTTGCGACTCTTTCTCCTCTTGCAGGAGCACCTAATTTAATATATTTAGCATTTATAGCTACCGCTAAGTCAGCTATAAGTGTGTTATTTGTTTCTCCTGATCTATGTGATACTATTACATCACAATTATTTTTTTGCATTAATTTAGCTGCTTCAACAGATTCAGTTATAGTACCAATTTGATTTACTTTTAATAATAATGAATTAGCCCACCCTTCATCCATTCCTTTTTTAATTAAATTAGAATTTGTTGTAAACAGATCATCACCTACAACCATTAATTTTGAACCACATAATTTTGTAAACATTTTCCATCCTTTATAATCTTTTTCATCAAATGCATCTTCAATACTCTTAAGAGATGGATGTTTTTCTATTAATTTAATATAATATTGACATAATTCTTCTGAAGAAACAAATTTTCCTGATTCAATTTCATATTTATTTTCTTTACTATCATAAAATTCACTTGCTGCACAATCAAGAGCCAAAAATATATCTTTTCCTAAAATTAATTTTGATTCGTTTACTGCCTCTTCAATCATGCTTAATGCTTCTTCTGCAGTATTTAAATTTGGTGCAAATCCACCTTCGTCTCCTAAGTTAATTGAGTTTGGACCATAATTTTTTTTTAGTATTTTTTTTAAATTATTGTAAACAGTAAATACTTGTTCTACGCCTATAGAAAATTTCACTGTTTCATTTGGCATAATCATAAATTCCTGTATTTTTAAATTTCCTCCTGCATGTTTACCTCCATTTAATATATTAACCATTGGTATTGGTAATCTTTTTTTGTTAGAATATTCATAAACATTTGCCAAATACGTAAACAATTCAGTATCAGATAGTTTAGCTCCTACATCAGCAAATAGAAAAGATGCTGCTGTTGTTGTATTTCCACCTAAGTTTTCTTTTAATTCTGTTCCATCTATAAACATTAATTGATTGTCACATTTAACTAAATTCATTAAAGTTTTTTTATCTAAATACATTTTGTTATTTAGTGTTTTTAATTTATTGATAGCAATATTTACACTTTTACCCATAAAAAAATTATCAATTTTATCTCTTAATTCAACAGCTTCATTAGAACCAGTAGATGCTCCTGAAGGAGCAGTACCTCTACCTATTATTCTATTATTATTATCTTTCATTTCAGATTCTATTGTTGGGTTTCCTCTACTATCTAATATCTGTCTACCAGTTATAAAATATTTATTTACAAATGAATAATCATTAGATTTAGATATATACATTGGTTTTCCAGTTGGAATTTCAAAATTACTAATAACATCTATACTAAATATATTTAAAACAACTAAAAGTGCTCTAATAGAATTTCCATGAGCTACAATTAATATATTTTTATTTTCATTTATTAATGGTAATATATTTTCATTATAATATTTTTTTACTCTATCTATAACATCTAATAAATTTTCTCCATTAGGAGGTCGAACATTAACACTTCTTCTCCACAATTGTACTTGTTCTTTTCCAAATTTTATAGAAGTTTCATTTTTATTTAATCCAGTTAGATCTCCGTAATCTCTTTCATTTAAAGATTCTGTATTTATAATATCAAAATTATAGTCAAAGTAAGATCTAATTATTTCACATGTTTTCGATGCTCTCATTAATTTACTAGTAAATGAAACATCATATTTAACATCTAATAATGAATTACTAATTTCTTCGCCACATGAGTTAGCTTCTATAATACCATCATCACTTAACTTAATATCTTTAAATCCAGTGAATAGATTTTTTTTATTCCATTCACTTTCACCGTGTCTTACTAATGTAATACTCATTACTATTTAATACAAAATATTAAATTTTATTATAATTAAAAAAATTTAAATTTTATTATTATATTCTTCTTCCTCTAGCTAAAAATAATGCTCTAGAATGATTTTTTATAACTATTTTAGATTCTTCATTATCTAAATTATTTATTTTACTTGGTTTAAGATCATCAAGTAAATTTGATATTTCTTTGGTTTCATTAATTGACAATTTATCTATATTTAAATTTTCTGATATATTTTCTGAGTAATTAACTTTTGATACCTTATTTTTACTTAGTAATATTCTTTCTTTTTCTAACCTTTGTTCTTCAGCTAATCTTTGTTCTTCAGCTAATCTTTGTTCTTCAGCTAGTCTTTGTTCTTCAGCTAGTCTTTGTTCTTCAGCTAGACTTTCTTCAGCTAGTCTTTGTTCTTCAGCTAGTCTTTGTTCTTCAGCTAGTCTTTTTCTTCAGCTATTCTTTGTTCTTCAGCTAGTCTTTGTTCTTCAGCTAGTCTTTCTTCAGTTAGTCTTTGTTCTTCAGCGAGTCTTTGTTCTTCAGCTTTTTGATCATTATTAGGTTGAGATTGAATAACATTACTAAATTTTCTTTCTAAATTTCTTTCTTTGGTAAGATTTGCTTCATTTATTAATTGTTGCATAGCAATCTCATTTCTATTTTTATTTAATTCTTCTTTTGAATTTGAATTAAATGAATTAGGATGATCATTCTCAATTGAATTTAGTTTTAATTCTCTTGCTTGTCTTCTATCTTCTTCTACTTTTCTTTCATTTTGTAGTTTTGTTTCTCTAGCTTTTTTTCTTTCTTCATCAATACTTTTATTACTAGACTTGGATCCTTTTTTAGAGTTAGTCATTTTATATATACTTATTAGACAATTTTTTTAATATTTTTTTAACGAACAAAAAAAAGAGATAAATTGATTCAAAATAAAAAAATTATAAATTAACTTCACAAATAGTTTTTTCCCATTCTCTATATTTATAGTTATTTTCTAGATCTCTAATTAAAAAATCATTTACACAGCCAATAGGTTCTTTATAATTAGTAAACCACATAACACATGCATTTATTTCAAGTTCAATACATAACCAAGTTTCTATTTTTTCTTCATTATTTTTTTTATGATATATAACAAAATTTGTAATTTTATCATCATCAGGCAAAACATTATTTAATTTTTTTATTTTTTCTTCTATATCTTCAACTGTATGTTGATACATAATTTTTGGTAATTCAATGAATATTTCCATTAGTATATATTTTGGGTGGATTTTAGAAAAATATATTCAATTTTTTATAATTATAATCTAAGTAATTTTATATGAAATTTTTGTATCAAACTTATTTAGAAACAATTAATCCTGAAAATGAATATAATATTTTAAGTAGTGAAAAAGTTTGTATAAGTATTACTATTCATTTAGTTATATATATGGTAGCATATAAGTTACTAAGTATTGTTTTTGAATTTAAAGATAAATCAAGTTTTGTATTCATTCTATTAATATTAATTATGAGCGGTGGATATTATTATAGGTTAACAAGATCAAAATCATTATATGAATATTATATGGATAAAGGATTTAATAAAAAAATATCTAAAAGATTAGCTATGAAACAAATTAATAATGCTTATTTTACTTGGTATTTTTTAGCTTAAAATTTTTCTATTAGAATGTATATGAATGATTTTTTAGATCAATCTTCAATTGATTTAGAATGTAAAATTATAAATGATTCATTAAATTTTTTATCGATGAATAAGAATATTACAATATCAATAATAACAGGTATTTTTATTTATTTTAGAAAATTAGATTATTATAAAACATTGCCAAGATATAATATAAAAATTTCGCTTGCTATTATAATTTGGGTATATTTATCATTAATAGAACCATGGTGTATTTTAATAGGGTTATTAATATTAAATTTATTTGGATATAAACATACAACCATATAAAGACTATAATTCATCCATTTATAATAATATAAATGTATGAAATATTATTTCATATATTAGGATTAGCTTTATTAGAAATTATATTCTATTTTGAATATGTAGGTCCTATGGAAACTAAAGTTTTTAAAGATTCTATAAATAATGCAATAAAATCAATTACTGATAAACCTTCAAATGAAGATAAAGATAAAATAAGACTATATTTACATAATGATCCATTAGTAAGTATTTTATTTGGAAATATAACTGATTATCAAAATAATGTTGATTCTGATTATAATAAATCAATAAATAATAGAAATGATTATAATAATAATCTTTATATGATGTGTATTAAATATTGGTCTATTTCATTTTTAATAATTACGACATTAATATTTATTTATTATTTTATAAATTATTTATTAAAAATAAATAAATTAGGATGTTATAAAGAAAAATTAGAAGAAACATCAACTCAAAATAAAAATGAAATAGAAATGGCAACTATTCATAATGATACTTTAAATGTAATTAATTATGAAAATCTTAATTCACCAACAAGAAGAAGATTAGTTAGAATGAGAATAAATAGTTCATCGAATGATGATATTACAAGTATTTCAAATGAAAATAATCAGGATAAGAATACTAAATTATATAAAGTATTTAAATATTTTATTTATTATATTTTTTCATTTGGAGGAATACTTGCATTTGAATATATATTCTTTAATAACATAGTTTTAAAATATAAAATAACTTCAAATATAGAAATTGAATATTTAATATTTAAACAATTGGTTTACTATATTTCATAATTTCAACCATAATAATTTTATATTCTAATTATAGTAAACTAAAGGTATTATGAATGAACTTAAATTATATAATCAAACAATATATGATTTAGAAGATCTGACACAATTACCTAATATTAAATTACTAAATTATATGGAAAGGTTAATTACTATTGGAAAATTTACACAACCTGAAATAACTTTATCATTAATATATTTAAAAAGAGTTAGTAAAAATTTTAAATTAACACAAAATAATATTAATATAATGTTTTCATTATCATTATTAATTGCATCTAAATATCAAGAAGATGAATCATTTAACATTAGACATTTATCTAAATTATTTGGTATATCTTTTGATGAAATAAAAAGACTTGAAAGAAATTACATAAAATTTATTAATTGGAAACTATTTGTTAAAAAAGAAGAATTTGATAATCTTGTATTAAAACTAAAAGGAATATATGATAATTTAAACTTTAATGACAAATCAAAGAAAATGAAGTTTATTCTTATGATTGAAAGAGAAATTCAAAAATTACTTATCCCAACATTTAGATGTTGTTTTTAAAATATTTTAATTATTAAATAAATTAAATTAATTCAATTTGTTTAATAAATGTTTACTTACATTACTTATACCCTAATATTTTTCTTCTAATAAAATCAAGAACTTTAAATTCCTTAGGAGAAACATTTATAACTGGTTTTGCATTAAAATCTGAATGTTCGGTTGCAAATTTATAAATCATATTCTTTATTTTCATAAGATATTTATAATCTTCTTTTCCAAGAACTTCATTAATTTTCATCATTTCAGAATAGCTAGTTAACATAAAGTAATCAGTACCTGTAGATATTCTTACTGGTACTCCAGCACCACCTAATTGTTCATTGGGATAATCTATTCTATATCTATTAATTATCATTAATATAAAATAGATAAAAATTATTAAATTCTTAAAATTGAAATAAAATTGAGTTAAAACTTTAATATTATATATTATCATTATGTGTGGAATATGGAGTTTAATCGACCTTACTAACAAACCATTAAACAAAAATTTTTTGTCTGATTTTTGGAATCTACAGAAGAGAGGTCCAGATGGATCTACATTTAGATCTTTTCCAAGAGTATCAGTTGGTTTTCATCGTCTTGCAATTATGGACGATAACTTTAGATCAAATCAACCTTACTTTTTAGAAGAAAAAGATAAAACGATTGTATTTATTTGCAATGGTGAAGTTTATAATTATAAAAATTTAATCCAAAAATATAACTTGGATATTACTTCAAATAGTGATTGTTTAACAATCCCAAAACTATATCTGAAATTTTATCATGATAAAGAAAAATTTATTGAACTATTTAAAAAAGAAATTAAATCAGAATTTGCATTCGTACTACTTGAATTTGATCACTTAAAATCTTTAAGAAATGTATTTATTGGTAGAGACTCAATTGGTATAAGACCATTATACTATAGTAAACCAAATAAAGATTCTAAAAAGATTATTATTTCATCAGAAGTTAAAGGAACATTAAACTTTCAAAAAGATACAGAATGTATAATTGAAGAATTTCCGCCTGGAAATATATTAGAATTAAATTTAGATGAACTTTCTGGAATAAAACTTACTTATCATAAATATATCAATTGGTTGTATAAAAGTATTAAAGAAGAACAATTGACTGAACCTGATATGTTTCTTCAAAGGATTAGAGATTCAACAATTAACTCAGTTCGTAGAAGACTAGATGCAGATAGACCGATTGCATTTTTACTATCAGGTGGAGTTGATTCAAGTTTAATTTGTGCTATTTCTCAGAAAATTTTAGGTCATCCTATTAAAACCTTTTGTTGTGGGATGGAGGGAGCTTCTGATTTAAAATATGCAAAAGAAGTTGCAGATCATATTGGGTCTTTTCATACCGAAATTAAGTTTACAGAAAGTGAGGCATTAAATGCTATCGAAGAAGTTATATATACAATTGAATCATGGGATACTACTACAATTAGAGCTTCTGTTGGACAATATCTGGTAAGTAAGTATATTAGTGAAAATACAGACTGTAAAGTAGTATTAGTTGGAGAGGGACCAGATGAGGTTTGTTCTTCATATCTATTTAATTGGTACGCTCCTGAAGATGATAATTCTATATCAAAATCGTCAATGCAATATGTTGAAAATATTCATATGTATGATTGTAAGAGATCTGATAGATGTATTTCTAATTGGGGATTAGAAGGAAGAGTTCCATTTTTAGATCCAGAATTTATAGAACAATATTGGTCATTACCATCAAAATCTAGACATCCAAAATATAAGAATTTTGAAAAATGGTGGTTAAGAGAAGCTTTTAAAGACTTGTTACCAGATTCTGTTCTATGGAGAAAGAAAGAAGCATTTTCTGATGGAATAAGTTCACAAAAAAAATCATGGTTTGAAATTATTCAAGATTTTTGTGATAACCAATACAGTGATAGTGATTTAAAAGAATATTCAGAAGAAACCGGTAAACACGTACCTACTAAAGAGTCATTGCATTATATGAAGATATTTGATAAACTATTTAATAATTCTAATAGAAATATTATACCTAAATTCTGGCAACCTAAATGGGATCAGAATGGTCTTGTTAAAGATTATATAGATCCTTCAGCAAGAACATTAAATGTTTATTAATAAAAAAATATTTTTTTATAAAATAAAAAGTTCTAATTTAATATAATGGGAAAAAATTATATTTCAGGATTTGTTCTAACTATTTTTTATATACTTACTAATTTTAGTATGAAATATTCTATTCAACTTTTCAATGATTTTTGGGGTATTGATGAACTTACTAATAAAATTCCTCTTGGTGCTATCACAGTAACATCAGGATTTGTTGTATCACTAGTTATTGGAATAGTATTTAGTGTAATATATGAGAAAGTTGGTGTTAAAAAAATGTTAGATCCTATTTTTGAAAATACATTCTTATGGGACTCTGATTAAATTTGTTCAAAATTCCAATGTTTATAATTTTCGGCATGAACGAGTGCTTCATCTTGAGTTTCAAACTTTTCTTCACATGTTGTACATTTCATTGTATTCATATTTGAAACATCAACAAAATCTCCTTTTTCTTTAAAAGTCTTACAATATCTTTGCATTTGAATTAATGTTTCAACATCATCTGATTCAAAAATACATATATCATCAATAGAATTTTCATTAATCGCCATAACCAATGGATCATAATGAACACCATTATATAATAAGTATATTCGCTGAGGATATTTTTTATCCTCTCCAAATATATCAACTCTGTTAGATTGAATGTCAATAGATGCTATTTCCATCTGATACATGTCGCTAAATATTTTTAATTCTACTGCTCCTCCCCAGGTACTTGGATTTTGAATTAAATCTATATATTGATCTTTTGGTACTTCAAATAAATTTTTATCTACTTCAGTTGATTCTAAATATTGACCTAACAACTGTCTATATTGTAATCCTGTAATTTCTGAAAAATTACGATGATCTAAATTATATCCTATAGATGCAAATAAGCATGAATTATCTGCATCAACAAATCTTCTTGTTGGTTCCATTAATTTAATTTTACTATTATAAACCTTCTTTATATCAATTTTTTAATAAAAATTGATTAAAATTTAATAAACCTAATAACAAAAATGTCTATTAGTATATATATTATGCCTGATAGGAAATCAGAAAGAAGAAGTGCTGTTAAACCAGCACCTGTAAAACAAATATCACTATTCATGTGTAATTCTTGTTATTTCAACGTTAATGATTGTGTTGAATATTATTCATGTTCAAATTGTGATTTAAAATACTGTAGAAAATGTTATAAAAGATATAATGAATGTGGTCATTGTAATAAAATAGTAACAACAAATTCAAGTATATCAGGAGAATCTTCGTCTAATTTTGATGATTTTGTAGTAGTCAAACACAAAAGTTATTTCTTTTGTTGTTTTTAATCCAATAACTTGCATAAATCGATTCACAATGTGAATCAAAATATTATTACTTATTATCTAAAAAATTTAAATACCTACAAAAATTATTTCTAAGTTTTCTATGTTTTGAATTTGACGAAAATCCATTACTAAAATCTAATAATTTAATTCCATCACCATCAATTATAATAGGTTTTTCTAAATATTCTTTTTCAACGAAATAATTTAATGACAAATCTTCGCAGTTACCTCTATATTTCTTAAAAAAATTTTTAAATTTATAAAATCCTATTTTTTTATCTTTTAAATAATCGATCATTATACTTTTTTTACACATTAAAAATGGAGTTAAAGCAACATTACCATTTTTAATTCTATTAGAAAAATATCCCTTTTCATTACAATTTCTGCCTATATGACCATATAATGTATTTCTATGATAATTTTTAATTATCAAATCATAAGTATTATTAATTGTATTTTCATCTGGTAATGTATCATCATCTAAAAATAATATTATATTATGTTTTGCATCTAACGCCCTAAGAAATCTTAATGCAGAACCATACAATTTATCTAGTTCAAAATCTTTAATATTTTTAACCTTAGATTCTTCAAATTCTACATAAGTAGAAGGTTTACCATGAGAAACAATAATTTCTCCTATTCTATCATATTCATTTAAAATTTTTAAACTTTTAACTAAATTATGAGGTCTATTAAAATTTAATATAATTACTGTAATTTTTTCATCATTTTGCAAGATATTTGATGATTTTAAAAAAGAATTTGTTAATATAATCAAAGCAGTTACAGTAATTACTCTAAATATTAAATTTAATTGTTCATTATCATAAATATTTATAGAACATAACTTTATAATTAAAAATATGAATATAAGAAAGAATATTAAATTTTTTATTTCTGAATCTATCATATATATATTTTAGAAAATCTTTATATATATATAAAAAATTAAATAAATTAGAATGGATAAACACAAGGGATATCATCCATATTACATCTATAACATGATTTGTATAATGATTCGCTTAAGTATTTAATTTTAATATCTTTTTTTGGTTTTTTAAATTTGAACTTCAATATATACAAATTTACATTATCTTTATCAACCCATCTTGGTATCATATCAACAACTGAAGTTAAAATTGATGAAGGATATAAATTACTTGATATATTTGTTGGTGTATTTGGTTTAATCTCTTTAATAAAATCTATCATATTATCTTTCCATCTAGTAACCCAATACCAGATTGAATCCTTGTTATTTTTGTATTTAATTATTTCTTCATTTGTAATTGAACTAAACTTGTAATCTGATTTCAATTTTATAATTAATTTGTTACAAGATAAATATTTGTTTTGTAATTTGGGATCATTTTTACCAATATAATTAATAACTTCTTTTCTTTTTTCAACGTCATTAAGCATATTGTGAAGCTTATCATTGTATCTCATTATTAAATCATACCACACTTTCTTTTTTAATTTAAACTTTTTCATATCACGATTGTAATCTTTCATTTGATTCTCATATTCTTTAATTTTACTTATTAAAGAATCATTGGTACTTTCATTTATATTAGATTTATCAACTTCAATTATATCCCATTCTAAAAACTCATAAATATCAATTGACTCTTCTTCAAATTTAATATTTTTTCTTATAATATCTCTAATTTTATTATCTATAAAATTTGAATTATCATGATTATCTAATTTTCCTTGAAAAGGAATTCCATATACAATTCCTTCATCAGAAATTCCAATAATTAACTCACCATTTGAAACTTCACTGTTACTATTTAAATAAGCTGATGTGTATTTTGGTAAATAATAATCTAGATAAAAAACTAAATTATCTATGACAGAATTATTAAAAATCCATTCACCACTATATACTAAATTTTCTGCATACTTTACATCATTAGAATCCAAATTAATACCCTTAGGAAAAAAAGTAAATAATTTATATTCTAAAGAGGTAGTTTCAGGTCCCATAAAATCACCAAAAATATAGCTCATACCTCAATTAATATAAAAGAAAATTAAGAATAATAATTATTTTCAATTATTATTCAAAATCTTAATACTATTGTACTTTGAACTTAGTAAGTCAGACATCTTCTCTATTCAAATTACCTTCTCGCAATGCCATTTTTTAGTATTTAGTAAATCTGATAATTTATTTGAATTATTATATGGGTCAACTCCTTCAATTAATCCATCAGAATTTCTATAAAACCAATCTTGCTCAACAGTGACTACATTATAATATCCCATAACATTTTCAATTGATTTCATAGAATTAACAATCTTTTCCTCACCAAAAAGATTATGTTCAACAACATCACCTTTAAGTCCATGAGCAAGAGATACTGACTCTATTCCATTAACAATCAATGATGGATTCCTGTCTTGGAATAAAAAGCTGTATGTAGCATCACAATCAATATACTCTATCGAACCAATATTCTTAGGATGAACCCATTCTCCAGATTTCTTTATAGGATGATTAGGAGTTCCAATCCATTTACCATCATTACCATTATCTATAGTAACCATATCAAATTTTCCTGAATTTATTCTTGTCACAAGAATCTTTTCAACTATAGAATACTTCTTATTTCCACAAAATATCTTATCACCAGGCTTGACATCTTTAACAAAAATTTTCTTTTGCAACAAAAGCATATAATTACTTTCACCCGGTCCTTTGACATCGCTAAAAGGATCTGCAATATAGACTTCAGATAGTCCATGAAAACATCCTGCCGAAATACCATATCTACTTGTATCAATCGTTCTAGGAGCGCTTGGAGTACCTCCAAATGACGAAGAACCACCAGTAGGAATTAATGGAGTTTTCTCAAAAATCTCACATGCTTTTTCTCTATTACTATCAAAAAATTTAGATGCATACCCTTGAATTCCTTCATCTTTAAAGTTATTACAATATTCAAAAACATGAGCATCTTTCAATAATGGTATGTAATGTTTTCCCCATTTGTTAAAATTAGATAACTCAAATGCCATTCTAACTTCACCATTAGCATCTCTCAATATACCATCAAGTAGTCCTAATTTCGATCCAGATGTAAATAGAGTAGGTAACATACTACTTTTACCAGATGAAAAATTACTTTCAAAATCATTTAGAAGTTTAATAGCTATTTCATGTTCTCCCCTTTTCATATGATAAAAACCATATGAAAGTACATCGATAAATACAGATTTAGAATCCATTTCTTTCCAATATGAAATATCAAAAATATCACTTACTCGTGATTCTAATATATCTTTACCATTAACTAGTGATACTTTAATATCTTTTTGTTCAAATAGTACAAAACCTACCAAAGGTATTCTAAAATGCCTCTCTGTTCCATATATTAAAGGTCCAGTTTCAATACTAATTGTATTACTATCAATAATTTCTGGATTATATCCAGCCATAAAAAGCTTTTCCATATCGAAAATCTTATCAGAACTATCTTTCGGCGATCTCTGTCCAAAATTTGAATTTTCAATAGAGAAGTATAACTTGCTATTAAATTCTAAACAAGATATTAGAAGACCAGTTAAACTTGAAAATACATTTCCAATCATAGAACCATCAGATATATAATATCCTCTACCGCCTGTAATATTTGCAAGTGGATAACCTATTTCTGTATTAATAGAATCTCCACTACCAAATCCAATAAAGTCCATAGTACATGGATATCCTCCATTTTTTTCAGAGTAATCTTTCAATGCTCCTATTTCACCTTTTGGAGGGGAACTATTTGACTGACCATCTGTAAAAACAATAATCTTAGTTAAAATGTTTTCACATGAATTAGATTTCACAAGTTCCATAGCTGTACTTATACCATTCCAAATGTTTGTTCCACCACAAGCAGAAACAGAATCTATATTAGAAATAGCTTCTGTCTTTCCAATACTATTCATAGATGTAGGATTCATTATAATTTCAGAAGAATTATTAAAAGTTATAAAACTAAATTGATCATCATCATCCAACATCTTCACAAGAGTTTTTACTGATTGTTTTACCAAATCAATTAGTAGAGTACCATCACTCTCTTTCTTACCTGCTGAATTAGTACTTACTACAGAGTTACTCATTGATCCTGACTTATCAAATACTGCACAAACATGAATTTTTTGTCTATCAGTTGATTCAGGAATATTTAGTTTAGTAACAATATAATCTACTCCCCATTTAGATGAAACTATTTCTATATCTTTCAACTTAGAGGCATTACTTCTAATAGTATCAACTGGTATTGTTCTTGGAATAATAAAATATTTTCTTTTTGTTTCTTCAATAATATCTTTCAAATCAAGATTAGAAGTTAACATGCTAACATTTAATTCATTTCTTGTAAATGGACAAGTCCCCTTTTTATTTATCCATTCAACAATGGCTCCTCTTTCTACAGTTCTTCCTACTGGTAATATTACTGGATCTATCATTAATTCACCAGTTATGGGACAGTAAAAACTATCCGGTGCTTCATATGAAGCTTCTTTTATTTCTTTACTTGTAACACTCATTTCTTAAAGTTAAGATTAATATAACTTGATAAAGGAAAAAATTTCAATTTTTTTATCGCTTATGATTTCGAATTTAAGTTAAAAAAACTACGGTAATCTCATCAGATACGGTATACCAGACCATATGATCACTTTCAAAATAAATACTAAGGATATATACTTTTGTAAATTATAATGAAACTACATCTGAGCAAACAGATGCAACTAGGCGATCTCTATCCAAGGATAGATTAGAATAAAACTTGTATTTATTGCATTTTTTGTTGTGTAATAAATTATTTACATGTTAATAATTTACATTTCAATTTTTTTTATATTATTAGATAAGATCAAATTATATTGAAAGTTTTCCACTTCCAAAATAATATGCTAAATAAATATTTTTATAGGTATTTCGACTTTAGTTAAATAAACTTGCCAATCTTCATCAGTTATGATATGGCACTATCATAAGATACCCCCTCTGCTACCGGATTGATTGATAATTATTCAAAAAATTGCTGTATGGTAACTAGAAAATATCCCTATCCTTAATTTAAGCCTAAGACTTCTGACGTGGATAAGAACGTCACCTTTTTATGACATCTTGATTGTCATCATCTGGATATCGAGCAGGTGTCCGTCACACCTCCCTAAACTTAATCAGGGATATCTACTCTTAGATTTATGATTTTTTAGGTTGCTGTGTGTTGACGATTAACCTAATAATCATTCTGCCAACTAAAACTTATTATTTGAATAAATAATTTGTTAGGTTGCTGTGTGTTGACAACTAACTTTTTAATCTTTCTGCCAACTATGGAATATTACTTTAAAATATTTCAAGATTGCTGTGTGTTGACGATTAAAAAGTTAGTCATTCTGCCAACTTTAATTATTTGAATAATAATTTATTAGATTGCTGTATGTTGACGATTAACCTAATAATCATTCTGCCAACTAAAACTTATTTGAATAAATAATTTGTTAGGTTGCTGTGTGTTGACGATTAATCTAATAATCATTCTGCCAACTAAAACTATATATTTAATGACAAATAGCCACCTAATTAATTCATCAAGGAGTAATGATTTAATTTTTCAATTTTTTTTAATTAACCATATTAATTTAATTTGTGAATTAAACACACTTAGAATATTAAAATAAAGTTGGAAAAGATTTATCATCTAAAGCTAATTTTGAATTGGATAAAGATTCCTCTGAAAAAAACCTTTTGCTAAAAGTTTTATCTTTTGGAGGCAAACACTTACTGTTCAATTTATACCTATACTCTTTTTCTTTAATTCGACTTGACGTCAAACCAAGTTCTTCTTTTCTTGCACGTGCTCTTTGGCTTTGAAATTGACCTTCTGTACTTTTCCTTAAATTTTCTAGTCTGTTTCTTTCTTCATTTTCAGAAAATTCTTTCAAATAATCATTCATTTGAATTGATTTGATTTTACTCTCCCTAACTCTCCTTACTTTCTTTTTAATCTCAACTGAAGATCTTTCAAAAATTTTTTCATAATAATTTGAAGTTAATTTCTCCTTCATAATACTATTAATATATTCTCTTTCTTCATCATCATCTTCATAAATAGGCATACCAGTAAGTGGGTCTAGCTCCATATTAGCTTCCTCAGCAGTCATTGGAAGACCAGTTATTGGATTTATAAAAACCTCTTCTTCCTCATCATCTTCAATATCCTTTTCAACTTCAAAATTCCCGTGACTATTAATAACAATCTCTTCATCGAGTCTATTATCTATTTTTTCTTGAATTCTAGACTCACTTATATTTACTTCATTATTTTGTTCATTATCAGAACAGTCTGATTCATCATCTGAATCAAATATATTAGACTTCTTGGTTCTATCCATAATTTAATATAAACTATATATCTTTAAGATAAAAAATATCAATTTTTTTTAAGTTATTTATAATAAAAATTCGTTAGGAAAATTATAAATATATACTATTAAATATAGGTTATGAACAAGAAATTAAATGATAATTTAGCCAATAAAATTATTAATTTTGTTTACGCCCCAATGTATTGTGTATTAGAAGATTGTAATCGTCCAAATTGTCATAATTGTTTTCCTGTAAAAAATTGTAAGGAACATCAAAAATGTTTAGAAGAAGGACAATTCAAAGAATATGAAATTTTTATTAAAGACAAGATAATTAATAAAATGGAAAAATAAAAAATTGATTAATAAAGAGGTTGGAATTATAATAATTATATATGTCCCTTGAAATAGACTATTCCGAAACTACTCATAGTACAACTACTAATGAGATTTTTGTAAATAATAACCAAGTTTATCAACAAATTACACACACGAAAGATATTATGTCAGAAAAACAATTAGAATTTTTAATTGATACTATTATTACCAACGAAGGATTTGTTCCAGAAATTAAAGGAAATCTTATAATTTTTACTAATAATTCTAACCAAGAAAAATATATTATTGATAAAGAAGAAATGAAAGTAATTAAAGAAAAGAATGTATTGATTGGACCACTTGAAGGTGCTTAACTAAGAATCATTGATGATTGGTTAATACTGAATGTGTAAAAATTGATTTTTTTATTTTAAAGAGCTAATTTAAGAATATAATATGGATGATAAGATACCAGTAAATTTGTCGAAAAAAGACGATCCAAATTATAGATATTGGATGAACAAACTTAAAACTAAAGAAATTAATAATGAAACAGAAATTGTTAATTTACAAAATATATCAGACATTTTAAATTACCCAGAAGAAATATTGTTAAAATTTTTTAGTAGCGAAGTAGGAACATCGAATATAAGTCCTAATAAACTTAAAGGATCTTTTCAAGAAGAAAAATTACAGATTCTACTTTATAGATTTATTGATGAATTCAAAATATGTTCCAAATGTGATACTCCAGAATTAACACCATACATTGAAACGAATAAACTTAATAACAGATGTTCAAGTTGTGGAACAACTATAGAAATAAAAAAAGATAACTACAAGAAATCATATAACTCAATAAAAAATTATTTGAATAATAATAGTTGGCCAAAATCAAATGGTTTCTTGGTAGAAAATAATAATGATAATGAAGAAGATTTTTAAGATAAAATTTTATTTTATATTTAAAATGAGTTAAAATAACTTTCTATTTATAATTCTGTTTAGTTTAAATCTAAACAAAATTATATGTTTATTAATATTTTGTATTACTATTTATTATTGATAATGTTTTTCTTAATTTATTCTATAAATAGTTCGCTATTGAGAAACATCAATTCAAAAGCTTTAAGATTAGATATTTATAACCAGATAAATAAAAACTATAAATATATCCCTTATAAAAAAACAAAAGAAATATTTCATGATAAAATAAATATGATAGATATTTATGGTGATAATACATTAGAAAAAAACTTAGAACATGTTGTACCACAATCTTTTTTTAAGAATGAAACAGATAAAAAATATATGAAGTCTGATTTTCATAATCTTTATTTATGTAATAATAAATTAAATTCATACAGACAAAATTTTAGATATATTGATCCTGGAGATTTAAATGATGATTTATTAAGTAAGAACGATAAAATTTTAGATACATGTGGTAATATTATTGATTATACAGATAAAAAAAATATATTTAACAAAAATGGATATTTAATGGTATCAAATAAAAAATCAAAAACTTTTATTCCTACTGAATATTCAAAAGGAAAAATAGCAAGATCATTAATCTACTTTTCAATTAAATATAATTTTATTAATAAGCTATCGGATATTATTAATCCAATAACTCTACTTAAATGGAATTTTAATGATCCTGTAGATAGTAATGAATATTTGAAAAATATAATTAGTTATAGATACCAAAAAAATGTAAATCCATTTATTATAAATTCGGATCTAGTTTTATATTCGCTTTTAGACATTATAGACTTAGATATAAATGAACAATTGATTAATGATATTTTTAATGATAGAAAATTTAAAAATATAGATCCTATACCTGCGATTGATTATATAATTAAAGAAATTAAAGATAAATAGAAAGATTTTTCTAAATCTTTCTATATATATGAATAAATTAATTAATAAGATAATTAATCAAAAATCAGAAATAACATTAGATAAAACAAGTATTGGTTCATACGAAGATATTTTAGATATTGAAGAAATAAGTATAAATAATTTGGTTAAATTATTTAATGAATCTGAGTCTATAATAAAATTAATGACAGACAATTATTTAAATTACAATAATAAATTAATAAACCTTAAAAATATTAGTAATATAACTACTAAATTATTATTAATAGAATTAAAAAACTTTCCATCTTTTGATTCTAATAATAGTTCAAATAATTTATCAATTTATAATGAAATAAAAAAAGTAAATATTAAAAAAGAATATGAATTAAGTTTAAATGAAAATATTAAATTCAATATATATTTTTATTATTCTCGTGAAGATGAACTATTTGTAAATAATCAAGTTAGTAAACTTATAAAGATTATCTATGTATTTTGTAATTCATTCGGTAAAAAGATACTAAATAAAATTAATAAATTCAAAATTAGATTTCTAATTATTGACTTTCCTAGGAAATTAGACTTTTCAAACTATCCTGATTCAAATCTAACTTTTGATGAATTATCAAAATATGGAATATTCAATAACTCATCAGGATATACAAATAAACAGACAAAAGAAATGGTCTTATCAAGAAAATCTGGATTAAACGGATTATTAATTCACGAATTAATACACTTATTAGATTTAGATTTCCATTTTTGGGATCACGATTTACCAAATGTAGATAAATTTAATTGGAAAAAAGAATGGACGAGTAAATGTAATATGTTGGAATGTACAAAAGAAATTAAATCAAATTGTGGATATTATTCTTTTACAGAAGCAATATGTAATACAACAAGTTCATATTTATTAGCAATTTATTCTGGAATTGAATTGTATATGAATAGAATCAACAAAGTAAATTCTAAAGAGTATGATAAAATTAAAAAATTGGCAACAATGTTTTATGTAATTGAATACATTCATTCATATATTAATTCTTGTAAATTATTAAAATACTTTGGATATGATTCTTATGATAGTTTTTTTAATAATACATCAAATAGAAAATATTACCAAGATGCCCATGTATTTGAATACATAATATTAAGAACATTTATTATATCATACTATTATCAAATAATTTTTAAAAAACTAAAAAGTTATATCGATGGAAAAAATCAAAGTTCATTGGAAAATTATAAATTTCAAAAAAAGATAAATGATTTTATTTTTGATAAGATGATAAAGAAAGATATTAAACCTTATTTTGATTATATATTTAGAATCAACAAAATTGATTCAAATACTGATTCTATAGAATATTTTGCAACTAATTTTATAAAAAAATAAAAAAGGTAATCAACATTATAAGTAAATGATATAAAAAAGATGAAAAAAATAATTTAAAAATTACAAAAATAATTTTTAATTTAAAATGTATGTGTATATATAAATGTCAAGTGGAATGCCAAGTATGAAAGACATAAAACATGCTAAAGAAAATACAGGACAAGCAGAAAATTTTAAAATTCCAGAAGGAAAATGGAGACTAGTTAATAAACAATTAGACATTATGACTTCAAATGTAGAAGGTTCAACTTTAAAAATTTATTCTCCAAATATTGACCGAACAGTTAAAGATTCTTCTTTAATATCTACAAATGGTGGAAATAATATTACCTGGGTAGTAAATATGAAAAATGGACCCCAGATATATAATATGAGTAGAGAAGCTGTTTGGGGAAGAGAAAAAAAATCAACTGAATTTGGTCCTAATGTGTACAATGCTGTCAAGGTAACAATAGATCCACCAGTGAACATGGGAAATGGTGAAATTACACAAATGTCTGAAGAAATGATAAAAGAAATGCCAGATTTGTATAGTTTAAAAATATCAGATCTATATATCTTAATTTTTACCCCCAACAATATTGGTGGAAAAGCAAATTCCTATATGATTATGGAAAAACAAGTAGATAAAATTCCAGATGGGAGCAAAGGTGAAGTATTTAATGAAAAAGAAAATATTCCAAAATTTGAAGACATTGATAATATCGGAACTAATGATGATATGGGAGCAGGACCACCAAAAATATTTAAAATTCCAGATGGGGACTATAAACTAGTCAATAAAGAAATCGAACGTCCTACTTCTAATTTAGAAGGATCAACTTTAAAAGATGCTAAATTTAATATTGAAAATGGAGTAAGAGTAAGTCAAATACCTGAAACGATACTACAAAATATGTCTTTAACATCTAGTAATGATGGAAACAATATTACATTTAAATATACTGTGATTATTCCAAGTCAAGATATAAAAACAAATTTTACTCAAGAAAGAGTTTGGGGAAAAGCAAAAGGAACAGCATTTCCAGATCCTAATGCATACAATATTGTTACAACCAAAATAGATCCACCTATGAAAATGGGATCAAAAACCTTCAGTGAATTACCTGAAGAACAAATGAAAGAATGGCCAGATTTGTTTAGTTTTAAAATATCAGATTCACAAATATTAGTTGCTATTCCTCCAAAAATATCTAAAGGACCTGAAGAATATTTTATTATGGAAAAACAAGAAATTAATAATGAAACATCTCGTGAAACATCTGATGAAACTTCTGATGAAACTTCTGATGAAAATAATAATACTACCTTATATATAATAATTGCATCCCTAGCTGTTCTTATTTTAATCTTACTATTTATGCTTAGATAAGTATATAGGATTTAAAAGTTATTTATTTATTCTGAGATTACAATCTCAGAATAAATATATGAAAAATAAAGAATATATTATAAAAATTTTAAATTATACTCTAATCAAAGAAACATTAGAATCATCTTTTTCAATAATGGTAACAATAAAAAAAGATAAATATGTATATGAATTAAAATATCCGAGTAATCCAATCATTGATTGTTATTTTATAAATTATAATAATAAATCAATAGAAAATGTTATTAATTTTATAGATTTAGAATTAATCATACCACTCGAGAAAGATAATGATAATTTACAATTAATAAGTAAATTTAATGATTTTAAGGAATGGTTACACTTAATAAGAACAGACAATGATATAACATTATCTAATGAATCATCAAATGAATCAAAATATAATGAATCAAAAAAATTTTTATAAATTTATTTCATTACTATTAAATTCAGTATTAATTTCTAATAGCTTTTTTGATAAATTATATATTGATTCATTTTTTATTTTTTTATTGATTATTCTTTTTTTAAAAAAGATATTATTATCATAAATTTTTTCTGATCTAATAAGATCATAACTAAAACTTAAATTTAAAAAATTATTATTACATATATTAATTACTTTTTGACTATTAATTAACTCTTTAATGTCAAACATAAAAGGTTTATCGCCAAAATTAAAAGTAACTGCTTTTGAAAGTTTTAAATTCAAAGCAATTTTCAAAATATGATTACTAAAAATGTAATCATGACTATGTTGGAAATATATTCTTTCACCATTTAATGATATAATTATTCTGTATTTATTTTTTTCTACATATTCTAATCCTAAACCAACGGTATCACCAGGAACTATTATTCTTGGTAATTCAAATAATTGATCATCGTGTTTAAATATTCCATTAAAACAATCAATTCCAAAACTAAAATGATCTCCAAAATTAAAATCATTTGAATTAAACATTCCAGATACAAAACCTACAATTAACTTTTCATTAAAAAACTCTTCTCTGAATTTAATCTTATCAATTGTAAACTCAAAATAATATATATTTGAACTAATAAATTCAATATTGTTCAAATGATTTGTCATACAGAATGAAAAAGGAATATTACTATTACTATAAGTAGGTAACACATTGTTAGAAAAAATAAAATTATCTGATGGGTTACCAACTAAAAGGTATCTATTACTTGTGTTATTATCTTTTTGACATAAAATTTCATTACTATAATCAACATTATGAATTAAAAAAGAATTAATTCTTGGATAAATATTTAGAAAATTAGAAATACAATTATTATTATCAATATTCTTGTTTTTTATTTCATAAAATTCACATAATAGTTTTTTACATACTTTTTTAAAAAATATATTATCTTGTGCCATTATTTCTAAAAATATTTTTAAATCTATATATGAAAATACTTTTATTAACCAGTTCATTTAATAATCAATAGGAAAATAATTATATTAATTTAAATTAAATTCAAAAAGTTTAATTTCTAAATTATTTTATATAATGGAAATAACAGAAAATCAAATGTTTTTTGTTTTCTTGTTTTTTGTAACAATAATTGTATTATTTAAATGTTTTGAATCAAGAGAAGACTTTGGAAATTTAGAAAATTTAGATTATATGTTTTATAGACCTCCTTCTGATTGTAATTTAAATGGTTCTAATAAAACATCTGATAAGAAAAATAGTCAACCAGAAGTCCAAACAAATGTTATATTTAGTAGACCAAATAAATGCTTTTCATGTGAAAAAGAAATGTTACAAAAATATGCAAGAAAATATGTAAATCTAGCTTTCCCTGGAAAATGTATTTCATGTGAAAAAGAAGCATCAAAAATGGGAAGAGATCCATATCATGAAGGACCAACAAAATGTTTTGATTGCATGGGAAACGGTAAATAAATAAATTGATTTAAAATTTATTTTGTTATACTTAATAATGAGAGATAAGTGGAAGAAGAAAAGAATTAGACGCAGAAAACGTCAAAATAGAAGAAGAAAATAATAATATAATGAAAAAAATTAAATTTTCATTATATATTTTCTAGATTTATTATAATGTATAATTTAATTGGATCAGGAAAACCTCAATGGACAGTATTAAGACATAATGGCCCTATGTTTCCTCCACCATATGAACCTCATGGAATACCAGTAATATTAAATGGAGTAAAAATAAAATTATCTCCAGAGGTAGAAGAATACGCTACTATTTTTAGTAGATATATTGATGGACCATATATGGAAAATGCAATTTTCATTAAAAATTTTTCAAATGATTTCAAAGGTATATTACCACCAAACCTAAAAAACTATAAATTGGAAGATTTTGATTTTACTTTAATAAAAAATCATATAAAAGAAAAATCAGAAAAGCTAAAAAATATATCAAAGGAAGAAAAGGAAAAGATTAAAAAGAAAAATGATGAATTAGATGAACCATATAAAACATGTATAATTGATGGTGGACAACAGAAAGTAGGTAATTTTAAAATCGAACCTCCTGGAATTTATTTAGGTAGAGGTAAACATCCAAAAAGTGGTAAAATAAAAAGAAGAATATATCCAAATGATATAACAATAAATCTTGATAAACAAGCACCAGTTCCAAAACCTTTTCATCCAACAGATGATGAAGGTCTCAACAAATGGGGTAAAGTTATAAATGATAGAAGTGTAATTTGGTTAGCTAGTTGGAAGGATTTAATAACTGGAAAGAGAAAGTATATTTTTACATCAATGGACTCTATATTTAAATCTAAATCTGATTTATCAAAATTTGATCTTGCTAAAAAATTAAAAAGAAAAGTATCATCAATCAGAAAGACTTATGAAACAGATCTAGAAAATAGAGATATTAAGAAAAAACAGTTAGCAACTGCTCTTTATTTTATAGATAAACTTGCATTAAGAGTAGGAGGATCTAAAGATAAGAAAGAAGAAGCAGATACAGTAGGTGTAACCTCGTTAAGAATTGAACATATTAATTTACTTCCAGATAATATTGTTAAACTAGATTTTTTAGCAAAAGATTCTATCAGATATTGTAAAAAAGTAAAAGTATTACCATTGGTATATAATAATCTTGAAATGTTCACAAGAAAGAATTATGATTCTGGATCTGAAACTGAAACTGAATCTGATTCAGAAACCGAGACTGAATCATCAGAAGACACAGAATCTTCTAGTGATAGATCTCTAAAAAAAGAAAAACTATTTGATTTAATAAATGCAAATTCATTGAACCAATATTTAGAAAATTTTATGAAAGGATTAACAGCAAAAGTATGGAGAACATTTAATGCATCATATTTATTTCAAAAAGAACTAGATAAAGTTAATTTAGATAAAATGGCATTTGTAAATGAAAATGAAAAAACTCATTATTTGCAATTAATGTTTCACCAAGCAAATTCTGCAGTAGCTATATTATGTAATCATCAAAAGAATGTTTCAAATGATATTGATAAAAAAATAAATGTTATAGATGATAAAATAAAAGAACTACAAAAGAAAAAAAGAAAAATACAAGATAAAAAAGGACGAAGCACTGGAAAAGAAACAAAATCAGATAAAATAAATAAAATAAATAATAAAATTAAATTATTAAAATTAAAAAAGACTAGTAAATCAGCATCTAAAAATGTATCTTTAGGTACATCAAAACTAAATTACATTGATCCAAGAATAGTTATAGCCTTCTCAAAAAAGTTTGAAGTTAATCTTGAAAAATTATTTAGTAAAACTGAGATAAATAGATTTGAATGGGCAAAAACTACTGATGGTAATTATAGATTTTAGTTTAAAGAAATATGTTTAATTAAGTTTAATAATTCAGCTCTTATAGCTCAGTTGGTTAGAGCGTACGCTTAGTAAGCGTAAGGTCGCAGGTTCGAATCCTGCTTGGAGCTTTTAAAAATATTAATATTAATATTAATATTTAAATATATATAAATATTTAAATATAGATATAAATAGATGGATACAAAAACTGTTGTAGAGTATGTGTGGATAGGAGGAAATAATGAACTCCGTAGTAAGTCTAAGGTTGTTGATAATACAGTAAACAATTTAAATGATATTTCAAATTGGAATTTTGACGGAAGTTCTACTTCTCAAGCAGAAGGAACAGATTCAGAAGTTATAATAAAACCAGTCGCGTTGTTTAATGACCCATTTAGAAAAAATAATCATAAAATGGTGATGTGTGATACATACACTCCAAATGATGAACCAATATCAAATAATAACCGTATTTGGGCAAAAAAATTATTTGATAAAAAGTTAGAAGAAGAACCATGGTTTGGATTAGAACAAGAATACTTTTTAATGGATCCAAAAACTGGTTATCCACTTGGATTTATAACAGACTTTCATAATTGTGTTGATGATACTAAAATAAAACAAGGACAATTTTATTGCAGTGCAGGATCAGATAATGCATTTGGACGAGATATTGTTGAAGAACATTTACAAGCTTGTATCTATGCTGGAATAAAAATTTCAGGAGTTAATGCTGAAGTTGCACCTGGACAATGGGAGTATCAAATTGGACCATGTATAGGAATAGAAGAAGGTGACCATTTATCAATGGCAAGATATATTCTGCAAAGAGTAGCTGAAAAACATGGTGTTTTAGTAAATATAGAACCAAAACCAATAAAAGGTGATTGGAATGGATCAGGATGTCATACAAATTATAGTACTAAAAATATGAGAGAAGGTACTAGTAGTAAAAAAGGAATAGAATTTATTAATGAAGCTATTAATAAATTATCTGAAAAACATGATGAACACATGGCTGTATATGGGTCTGGTAATGAGGAAAGAATGACTGGAGCTCATGAAACAGCATCGTTTGATAAATTTACCTGTGGTATTGCAAATAGAGGGGCATCAGTTAGAATTGGAAATGAAAATTACAAAAATGGAAAAGGATATTTTGAAGATAGAAGACCTAGTTCTAATTGTGATCCATATTTAGTAACTGGTATTATTTTCAAAACAACTTGTTTAGACAATTAAATTAAAATGTGTATACTTAATAAAAAATTTTTTGTGATCTAATTATAATATATTCTCATTTTGCAAAATAGAAAGATCTTTCTATTTTACAAAATATAAAAATAAATTTATTGACTATGAATTTAGAATATGAAATTATATATCAATGTTTTCGATAAATATGTATTGAATATTCACATATTTATGTCATTCACATAGATATAACTTTATCATTATTTACGAAAACCTTTATTGAAACCTTTTGGTGCAATCTGCTGTTGGCTTTTTGTACCAGTACGTCAGGGTTTTATCCTTTTTCGTTGTCCATATTCTTTTTGATTTTTCTGTATTTTTTTATTGTTTGATTTTTCATCGTGTTTTGAATAAAAATTATTAGTTTCATTTCCGAATAAAAAATCTTCTGGACGAGCTTTTCGAGAGTAATTATTTTCTTCTTGCATAATATATAATATTATAAACTAAACTTTATATGGTAATTTGTCTTATTTTAATGTGAACTTATTGAATCAATAAAATGTAATAACTGTAGGAAATAAATAATTATTTTTATATTTATTTAAAATATATATTAAATTAGATGCTTAGATATATAGGTGGTAATAACTGTAAAAAAGCAATTGATATAGGTTACAAATATTTAAAAAAAAATAAAAAACCAATTATAAATTTTGCTATTGAAGAAACTAACCAATCAAATAATATTTATAAAGAATATACAAATTTGATTCAAGAGATACCTAATAATAATTTTTCTATAGCTTTAAAATTATCATCAATAAACTTTGATTTAAAAATAGCAAGAGATATTGCTGACTTGTGTTTAGAAAAAGAAACAAAGTTATTTATTGATGCTGAAGATAATGATAATAACAATAAATACCAAGAAATGGTTAATCAATTGGTATTTGATTATAATACAAATAGTAATCTTATTTATAAGACATATCAAATGTATAGAATAGACTCTTTAGAAACTCTAAATAATGACTTGGAATTATTTATAAAATACAATAAATATTTTTCGTGTAAATTAGTTAGAGGTGCATATTGGAACTCAGAATACGAAGGAGGAAATTTATTTACTAAAAAAATAGATACTGATAATTCTTATAATCAAGCTATATTAAATATATATAATTCTCAATATACAGATAAAACTAAAATAGTATTAGCAACACATAATAAATTTTCTGCTGAATTAGGTGTTTTGCTAAATAAAGATGTAAATATATTTGAATTTGCACACTTACAAGGAATGAGAGAGAACTATTATAATAAATTAAATATAATAAACAATATTGATTCAGTTCATGTTTATATTCCATATGGTCCTTATACTAAGATGATTCCATATCTAGTAAGAAGATTATATGAAAATGTAGATATGATCAAACATCTCTATTAATCTTCTAATGGATAAAATTTATCTACTAGTCCCTTAAAATCAAATTTTGATGTATCAAAAGAATTCATAATCCCCATTAATGGATTGTATATTGATATTTTTTTTATTTTTGTAAACTCTTGGACATTAGTTTTTAATAAATCTTCCTCTATATTATTTTCAACAATCTTAGTTTGTAATAAATGTCCATAAACTAATGCTTGACTTAAATTTCCTAGTGTACAAGTTTCATATGCTGATGATTTAATTTCTATTAAATGATCATCAACTAGCACATCTAATTCTCCTTTAATATGGTGATCGTTATGATGAGAATTTAAATTATAATGTGTATAAATTTTCTTTACTCCTGCCTTTCCTAAATAGTTTACTAATCCCTTTTCAAGTGAAACTAAACTTGCATAAACATTTTCACTTAACAAAAAATCTTTCCAAATTTCTACTAATTCTTGGTTAGAATATTTGTAACTTGATATATAAAATATATCTTCTAGTGAATTTCTCCAATCTGTCATTGGATCAATATAGTTATGGTATATTGATTTATTGAAAGTAGGATATCTATTTAATAAATTTAAATCAAACTTGATAACTTTATCAGGAAAATTACATAACAATATTTTACTTATTGTATAATCAAAAAAGTTTCCCATTATAGTTTTATATCCTTTAGAATTCATAGTATTTGGAACTTCAAATGCTGTATTTATTCCTTCAAGTCTAAACTTATCTTCTAATGTATCTATAACAGACCTAATTTCATAAAATCCATTAAATCTAAAATAATTTGCAACGTCTCTAGAAACAATTCCAGATCTTTCTACTGAAGGATTATTTGTATGTATTGAATCTTCAACACCATGTGGAATAAATAATTTACTATTTAACTCTTTAATAAGAGGTGAAGGAACGATCATTTTTTCAGGATGAAAATCTGTATGATAAGTAATTGTTAATTGATCTTTTGCTCTTGAAGAAGCTACATAAAATAATCTTCTTTCTTCCTCCATTTCTTCTAATTCATCTAAATAAAACTTTGGCATAATTGCAGGAAAATTTTTACTATCCATATCTATTATATATACATATTTCCATTCCAAACCTTTTGATCCATGAACTGTCGTTAAAAACAATGAATCTTCATATTTAGCATCAACTTCTTGATTCAAGTAAAGGTTATTTACAAACTCTTCTAATGATGATTGATTATTCATAAATCCTAATAAAGTTTTAGTATCTTCTATTTTTTCTTCTATGTTCCAATTTTTCATTCCTTTGATATTATTTCGTTTATTCATTTTCCATAAATCCTGTAAATATGATATTATTAATTTAATTTTTCCCATAACAAATGCTTGTTTTTTAACATCATCTAATAATTCTATTAGTCTAGATAAATTCCTTTTATAAAATTCTTGTTGATTTACTAATATTTTTAAACCTTCATATATATCGTCTTTAAATTCAATTATATTATTGGCTTTTATTATACCTATGGTAGGATGTAGTGAAAGAACTCTTTTCCAATGAATGGAACTTTTGGTATTTACTAGTATTGTCAAAAATGCCATAAAATCTTTTATATGAGCTTTATCTAATAAAGAAATTCCTAAATGTTTTAATACAGGAATTTTTGCTGACAATAGTTGTACTTCAATCTTATCTAATAATGAATTTTTTCTTGCTAAAATAACCATATCTCCATATGGAACTCCAGATTTATGTCTCTTTTTGATGTCATGACAAATCCATTTATATTGTTCAGTATCTGTACTATCATTAAATTGTAGTATATGTGGCCTTGTTCCAATTTTATCTTCTAATGACTTGACTTTCTTATTATACTGACTATGGTTTTTCTTAACAATATCTTGACAAAAATCAACAATTTGAGAAGTTGATCTATAATTTGTTTCCAAGTAGTATAATTGTTCTGATAAAAAGTTTTTTGAAAATTGTCTGATAAACTTAACATCACTTCCTCTAAATTTATATATTGATTGTGCGTCATCGCCAACAACCATCTTCTTCGAATTTTTAAATTTTGTTAAAATATGATTTTGAATTGGATTAACATCTTGGTATTCATCAAAAAATAAGTATTCAATATTATTAGTAAAATCTTCTGACTTTTTTGTATCCAAAAATTTTGCAAACCTAGTCATTAAATCATTAAAATCTATTAAATTTTGCTTTTTCTTAGTATCTTGATAATTTTTTATAATAGTTTTAAAAATTTTTAAATAAGTACTTAGATTTAATTTTTTCACAACTTCAGTTATATTAAATGGATAACTAGTAGATGCTTGTTCAATTATCATTATAATTTTAGATTTTATAACAGATATATCTTCATCTTCAAAATTAGAAGCATTTAATGTATTATCTACAACTTCTTTTATTAGACTTCTTGAATCTTTATCATCTAAAACTGTATAGTTAATTTTATCATATTTTTGTAATACTCTATAACCTAAACCATGTAAAGATCCAACATAATAAGGAATTTTTGTTGGTATTATATCATTTATTCTATTTTCCATTTCTTGGCCTGCTTTTTTTGTAAATGTAATCAATAATATTTTTTCAGGATCTACTTCCTGGATAGTTACTAAATTAATAAATCTTGAAATTAATGTATGTGTTTTACCTGAACCTGGACAAGCTAACACTAACATATTTTGGTCTTCAGTAGTATTCTGAGTTTTTTTTACAATTTTCATTTGTTGATCATTTAAATTTATTGTATTTATTATTTCTTTTTGATTTAGATCGCTTTCTTTCCTATCCAATTCAATTAATTTATATTCCAAATCAGTAATCTTTATCTGATATTTTTTTATCTTATTTTTAATTTTTTTCCTTTTTTTAATTATTTCTTCTATAGTTTCAATATTAGATTCATCATTAGTATTACTACTTAATAAACTTTTTGAATCTTGATAATTATTCATTAATATAAATTAAGATTTCCTTTTATACCATTTAAATTCATTGAATTACATTAAGTGTAGCTTCATTAAATTCTTCTACTGTATAGATCGGAATATTTAAATCTTTTGCTTTTTGTAGTTTTGTACTATTCTCATCTTTATCTTTTGCTATTAATAACAAAGTATTTTTTGTAACTGCTGATCCTACTTTAATATTATATTTTTCAAATATATTTATTATCTTTTTATCTTTTCCTCCAGTAAAAACTACAGTACTTCCAATTTTTAAAGTTATATTTTGTTTATTTTTTTCTACAGGCTTCTTTTCTAAAAAATCAACTAATCCTTCTTCATCTTCAAAAGATACTACACGATCCATATCCCAAATAAATTTATACTCGTACATTTTATTTTTGTTAATAATATATTCTTTCAATATATCATCTTTATGACCTATTTCAATATCATTTGCAACATCTTTATATTTATCTACAGAGTCATATAGAAATTGTGAAATAACCAATGGAATTGATATACCACCAGATGAACTATTATCAGGATTTCTATATAAAACTCCATTTTTTCCAACTATAAACATATTCCCATATCTATAATCATCAAAATTTATAAAGTCACCATAATTACAATCTATTGTTGTCTCTAGAATATTAGATAATTTATCAATAGTCATAATATTTTTATCCAATTCCTCATAAAATGTTGTTTGAGTCCACACGGGAGTTGGCTCATTTAAAGGACTATCTTCAAAATCAGGAATTTTTTCATTAATCATATCGATTATTGTATCTTCTAATATAAATTTAAAAGGAACTCCTCTTTTTTCCATTTGGTAATCTTCAATTAATAATGGATCGACTATACCATTCGTTTCCAAACTATTTTCAAGTTTTACAGTATCTTTTACTTCGGTAGAACTATTTTTTGTAATATTATCAACTTTTTTTAAATTGTCATCAGTATTCTTTTTAATTAACATAGTTTCACCGTCATCAGTATAATATACTTCTCTTTTTTCTGATTTGAAATCATTGTAATTTCTTATCTTTTGTAAAAGTTCTACTTTTTCAATCTCATATTTATTAATGGCTGCTTGACCAAACATTATCTGAGCATCACAAAATAATAGTTCTGCTTCTAATTTTTTAATTTCATGGTTTTTCATCAATATATTCTATAGACCAAATTTGAAATTAATATTATATCAATTTTTTATAATTTAGAATAACATTATTTAAAAGATTGACATAATAATAATTTTATATGTTAAGTAGAAGAACATTTAATTTTGTTAAAAAATTAATTCCTAAAATATCAGATACGGAATTAATAGCTCTTAAAAGTGGTACGACTTCAGTTGATAGAAATATATTTGAAGGTAAAGTTGATAGTGATATAATAAATAAATTATCAAATATTTATAATAATAAAACAAATAAATTCAAAGAATCTACAGTTAATAATTTACTAAGTACTTATAAAAATGAACAAGTAATTTATCCAAATAATAAATATAATGAAATCTTTGATTATGTAGGAAAAAATAAATTTTTTTCATTTATTATTGATGAAAAATATGAAGGAACTAATCTTTCTGTACAAGAATTATCGGCTATTTTAACAAAAGTTGCTTCTGTAAATCCAGCATTAGGTGTAACAATAATGGTTCCAAATTCATTAGGACCAGGTGAATTACTTATTAACTATGGAACAGAAGAACAAAAACAAAAATATTTACCAGGATTATCAAACGGTGAGTACATACCTTGTTTTGGACTAACAGGTCCTTATAATGGTTCTGATGCAACGGGTTCTATTGATGAAGGAAAAATAATTATAGAAGATAATAAAAAGTATGTAGAAATAGAAATTAACAAAAGATATATTACATTAGCACCGGTATCTAATCTTGTAGGTTTAGCATTTAGACTAAATGATCCTGATAATTTGTTAGATAAAGGAAAAAAAGGAGTAACAGTAGCATTGATTGAGAGTAATACACCTGGACTAGAACAATTAACTCATCACAATCCATTAAATGCTGGATTTCCCAATGGAACTTTAAAAGGAAAATTAAAAATTCCTATTGATAATATTATTGGCGGAGAAGAAAATTGTGGAAATGGATGGAAGATGTTAATGGAATGTTTGGCAGCAGGAAGGGGTATTTGTCTGCCTGCAACAGCAAATGCATCATCAAAAGTATCTATGTTTGGAATTTATCATTATTCATTACATAGGAATCAATTTAAGATACCATTAATTGAAATGGAAGGTGTACAAAATAAATTAATTAATATGTTGTATAATACATGGTTGATTCAAAGTAGTGTAGACTTTACAAATTCTATATTAGATAGTGGAGAAAAACCAGCAGTTATATCAGCAATAATGAAACAACAAACAACAGACAGAGCAAGAGAAGTTTTAAATGATGCAATGGATATTCATGGTGGTAGTGCTATTTGTTTAGGAGAAAATAATTTTTTAGAAAAATTTTATAGAAGTGCCCCGATTGGTATTACAGTAGAAGGAAGTAATGTACTAACTAAAAATTTAATTATATTTGGACAAGGGTTAAATAAAAGTCATCCTCACATTTATGATATACTAGATAGTGTTTTGAATGATGATGAAAAGAATTTTAATGAAAATTTTAAATTAATGTTAACACATGTATTGTCAATGTATTCAAAATCAATTTTACCTAGTTTTTGTTATAAAAATAGATTAGAAAAACAAACATATGATTTTGCTAATTTAGTGAATTTTATTGCATTAAAAGGTGGTGCATTAAAAGGAGAACAATCTATATCTTCAGATATGGCAGATGTATTTTCAAATATATATTTCTCTCATTCCATTAATTTTTCTCATAAAAATGATAATATTAGTAAAAAATTAACAGATTATTGTCTAGATAGGTTATACAATGAAAATCAACTAATAATAAATAGAATAGTTGATAACTTAAATGGTAAATTTTATTTTGCAAAAATATTATTATATCATTTGAAAGGTAGTCCAAAAACAATTCAATATTCTAGAACTAAAGAATTAATAGACGAATTAAAAAATAATAATAAAATTATTGAAAAGGTAAAAGAAAATATCTACACTAAAGATACAGTATTGGAAGATTTAGAAAAACTAACAGAATATAAAAATAACTTGATGTATGCAGCAAATAATACATATGAGAAAAATTATGAGTTATTGTACGATAAAGTTATTCAAGTTGGAGAATATGAAAATATTAAAATTAATCAAATGGAAAAATGGGAAAATTACGAAAAAAACCAAAAAGGTAACTTGATAGAAAAGATTAGAAAAGTTAAATAAAAATATGATTTAAAAGATATTGTAAATTGCAAAGCAAAAAACTAGATTTGATTTTTGATTAATATCTTGCGTAGCAATATGGCAAAATCTTTTAAATTATTTACTCATTATTACCATGCATTCTTCTTACAACAATTATTATTACAAGAAGAAATAACAGGAAAAATATTCTGATTGGTGTGAAGAAAACTGCATTAGCTATTGAATCATTAGAAAAATGCTCAATTCCATTATCTCTTACTTCTTTTTCTATTAATTTGTCTACAAATTGTTCATCTTTGCTGCTATTAGTATCTGTGAATAATTCAGGTATAAAATCTTGAATTTTCCATTTTTGGGGATTGACTGCCCAATCTTCACTGTAAGAAGGATCACTCTTTATTTTATCATCATAACTAAAAAAATGTAGTAGCATTGTATATGCTATTCCAGCTTTTGGTATAAGACTCATTTGTTATATTAATAATATTTAGAATAAAAATTATTACTAAATATTATTTAATTAATTCCATAAACACAATAAATAGAATTATTAAACATAGTTCTATTTATCTAAAAAAATTAATTATACTACTACAAAAATCGCAAATATCATAATCTTTAGGCTTTACATAATTACCATTATTATTTAACCATATTTTAGCATTTTTTAAGTTAACTTTTTTACCGTCATAGTCTATAACAGTACAACCTCCTCCTCTAAACTTTATATCTTCATATCTATCTCTTATTACCTCAAAAAATTTATTATCAATAGTATCTTCTAATTCATGTATAACTATATTGTCATCAAATGAAACATTTTTTAAATTATTATAATTATTTTTTAACATTAAAAACTATTATGATAATCTTTTATAAGATAATTATGTCTAAATATTAGATAAATTCTATAAAACTCTTTTTTTAAACCACTTGGAAAATGAATAATTATTTTTTATGCGACCAAATAGTCTATCGTAATAATAATAATTATACTCAATTTCACTTATTACAAATTTAAATTTTTCTTTATTGATTCCTTCATAATCATAAATTAATATTTGAATTTCGGTTGGTAAATCATAGAATAGATTCATAATAATATCAATGTAAATTAAATCCTTATATATTGAAAGATTTTTTACTGCGTAAAATCTTTCAAAAAAGTATATTTAGTTATTAATGAAATTAGTAAAAAAACTAATTAGAAAAGAACTAAGATATGGAGCTCATAATTATAAATCACTACCTGTTGTAATTAAAGAAGCTAAAGGAATCTACATGTATGATGTTAATAATAAAAAGTATTTTGATTTTCTATCATGTTATTCTGCTGTAAATCAAGGACATTGTCATCCAAGAATTCAAAAAACATTAATAGATCAATCTTCAAAGTTAACTTTAACTAGTAGAGCATTTTATAATGATAAACTAGGAGAATATATGAAATATATTACTGGTTTATTTGGTTATGAAAGAGTACTACCAATGAATACTGGTGTTGAAGCTGCAGAAACAGCAATAAAATTAGCAAGAGCTTGGGGGTACAAAAAAAAATTTATTCCTCAAAATAAAGCAGTAGTTTTATTTGCTGAAAATAATTTTTGGGGTAGATCAATTGCAGCATGTTCGTCATCAACAGATCCATCATGTTTTGAAAACTTTGGACCATATACTCCAGGTTTTAAAACTATTTCATATAATAATGTAACAGAACTTGAAGATAATTTAAAATCTAATCCAAATATAGTTGCATTTATGGTTGAACCAATCCAAGGTGAAGCAGGTATAAAAATTCCTGATGATAATTATTTAAAAAATGTTTCTATACTTTGTAAAAAATATAATATTTTATTAATTACAGATGAAATACAAACTGGATTAGGAAGAACTGGAAAGATGCTAGCAAGTGATTATAGTGATATAAAACCAGATATAATATGTTTAGGTAAAGCATTATCTGGAGGTTTTTATCCTGTATCTGCTGTATTAGCTGATAATCATATCATGAATTCTATAACTCCTGGAACTCATGGGTCAACATATGGTGGTAATCCACTAGGAAGTTCAATTGCAGTTACTGCATTAAAAGTATTAGTGGATGAAAATTTGATAAATAATTCATATGAAGTAGGAGAATATTTTAGAAAAAATTTAGAATATTTGTATGATTGTAATTCTCCAATTGTTACTGTTAGAGGAAGAGGATTATTTAATGCAATTGAATTAGATGGTAATGATGTTGCTGAAAAACTATCTTTAAACTTACTTAAAAATGGTTTACTAACTAAAACAACACAAGGTAACATTCTGAGATTATGCCCTCCTCTAACAATAACAAAACATGATATAGATGAAAGTGTTAAAATTATAGAAAAATCAATGAAAAATATTTAGAAAAAAATGAAATAATAACATTTACAACTTGAAAGTTTACTACTAATGATTATTTCACCAATAATGCGTAAAATATGTACAATTGATAAAAAATTTGTAATAAATAATGTATACAATATATCTATAGATTCATTTTTAATGAATCAAAATATTAGACATATTTCATCAACTTTACCTAAAAGAATTAGTATGTCAGAATATGATAGATTAACAGATAGGATACTAAAAAAAAATAAAATAGAAAAAATTAAAACAGATGAAACAGACGTAAATAAAGAAATAGTAAAAAAAATTAACAATATATTAAAACCAAAAAATGGACCTTGTATATTTTTTATAAATAATTTGCCTAATTATACCAATAATCAATATTACAATAATAACATAGAACAGACTAATGAAGTATATGCCACAACTTATTATTTGGATTTTGACGGTAATCCGTTTTTTAGATTGCTAAAAACTGAATGTAATAAAATTTTTATAAATGAATTTTTAGAAGAAAATTGTAATTCCTCATTAAGTATTTATAAAACTAAAAATAATAAAACTAATAACCTAATTATTAATGGTATAACATTAAAACTATACTCAAAGTATGATATTTATAGGTTAAATTGGATTGCTAATTATTATAATAAGAATAATAATTTAAATGAACCTTATAATATTTATCACAATAATTATTATACAGATAATTTTGAAAGTATAAAATATACATATTTTAAAATGAATTTTATAAATAAATTAGAAGTTATTACTTGTGATCAAAATAACAATGAACAACTAGATTATTATCTTTTTAACTTTAAAAACAATAAATTGAAGAAAAAATTTGAAGTTAAATCAAAATTTTTTTTGAATTATATTTATTCTAATTATCAATTAGCAATAAAAAGAAAATTTGAATTTTATACAAACACATTAATATATAAAATTAAAATTATAAAAATTGATTCATCAGGAATAATAGTTGACGTCTATAGAAAAGATAAATTGAATCAAAATATAATAGATAAAAACATGAAATTATATTTTACCAAAAATATAAGTAATATAAACCAACTATATCAAGAATTGTATTTAATAATGACTTATTGATTCACATTGTGAATCAATTTATTATAAAATTAAAACAAGAAGATTTTAATTTAAATTCTTTCAACAACTAGTGAGTTCTAGAATAACTTTTTTTCTAGAGTTTCATATAATGAACGCAGAATTTACTCACAATGAATTTACTAAATCAGCATATTTAACTAATACTGATTCACATATAGTAAAAGTTAATTCAAGAGATAGAAATATTGAAAAAGAAAGAAATCCATTTAATTTTATTATTAGATTTAATAAATGGGATACCAAATATACTAATTATTACACCCAAGATTGGTGGAAAACTAGTGATCCAAAAAATTTATCAAATACTATTAAAATTAATAATGGAGCAACTATTGCAGATTCAATTGAAAATATAAAGGAATTTAGAATCTCTGAAATAGTAGCTCCGAGATTCATTCCAAGTGATAAAGTTGGTAAGTTAATAGAAAATATTACAGCAACAACTTTAGATACATCATCAAACACAATATTGTTAAAAACTTCAGATGATACAAAAGTAGAATATTTAAATCATACTATTGAATTTTATAAAATTACAGACTTTAATCAAAATGTTTATTACTTGATAAAATCTTCAGACATTAATAATTTAACGCTTGATTTTAAAAAAACATTTGGACTTTTTGAAAGATATTATACAGATACATTATTACTAAATGATAAAATTTATCATATTTCCAGTATTGATGATGGTTACATTACTTTAGATTCAAATGTTGATTTTATTGAAACAGAAATATATCTAGCAAAATTCAATGTAAATGATATTTGGATCTCAAATGGTAATAACAATATTTCTCATACATCAAATACTTTAGTTTTAGAAAAATCTGGACATTTAATGAACCATAACTTAACAAAAAATACAATATTAGAAATTAATAATAATGACTATTTTAAGATAGAGTCTGTTCAATTCAAATATGAATTCAAAGATATAGATGGAAACAATTTTAGAACAGAAATAAAAAATTATCCTAAAAATATATTTACAGATGAAGATCTAGAAACAATCACCACTGGTCTTAACTCAACTCCAGAGGTATCAGTAAAAACAACCTTTACTGGATCATGGATGTCCTCTTATCCACCAACTATTAATTCTGGTACTGATATAAATAAAATTGTACACTTAAAAGAAGGTATTAGAGATCTATTAAATGATAAGTTCTTTTATTTATCTTTAGAACCATTTACACCACCTAAGAACTTAATTACAAATGATAAGCTAAATAACGTTATAGGTACTCTTTACCCTTCTACACAAAGTAGAAATTATATCTATCTTGTAAGTAAAAATATTGGTCAAAGATATACTCATAGAAATTTACAAAATATTAAAGATTTAACATTTAGAATTTATAATAAAGATGGTACTCAACTTGGATCTATATTTGATAACTATACCTTAGATTATTTAGAAAAAGAATGTAGACAAACTTCTATTACATTTTCAATAGATATTGTAGATAGAAGTTTTTGAATTCATTCACCAAATAAGTTAAAATAAAAAAATACTCAAGAACTGTAAAAAATACATCCCGGATATGAAACAACTCCTTGAACTCCCAATGCATTACCTATTACATTTGGTTGACCAATTATAGGACTAAACGGATCGCCAATGACCATAGGCTGTGACACATAACCAATTGGTAATCCAGTGTTACCAATAATTACATTTGGTTGAGTTACAATACCATTATTTTGATCCAATGGAGTAATTGTCATAGATACATTACCACCTCTCAATGTTTGAACCTCTTTTTCTAGTTGATCAATCCTAGATACTTGTCTATTATACTCTTTTTGTAGATTTTTATTACGAATATTATTAGCTACAAAAACGTGTAACTCTTTTTCTTTTTGACGTAATTCTGAGCTTGAAATCTGATCATTTCTCCTAGACACCAAAGTTGTACAGAACTTACTTTTATCTGGTAACAATAAATCATAATGACCATTAATACCATCACCACTATATATCAAATTGATTTCTTTACTATAGTTATCATTTTGATCTAAACCTTTTCTTTTAGTATACAAACTATTACCTTCATTCTGCCAGATTATTAGTTTATATCCATGGGAATTAACTATTTCCATCGACGCATGTATTTCATTACCATCAAAATGTTTTCCTAGTTTACTCATCTCTTTAAGATAACTACCAGTTATGCCAAAAGATTCCCTATTATCTTTATTTCTGAGGAGTTCAACAACTTTTTCTCTAAAAATTACATGATCAACTTCATATTCTTTACTTAGTCCTTCACTAATTGCTCTTGGCGCACAATTACCATCACCTTCAATTCTTATTATTCGATCTTCATTAATATATGAAGAATTCTCTTTCTTAGTAAATAGATTCATTCTGAATTTGAGAACTGTTATGTATCATTATTCTAAATAAATTTCAATTTTTTACTAAAACTGATAAAATAACTTTATATTTTCCTTTACTTATTGACAGATCCTCCTCTATCAGAATGTCTACACACTCTCTCACATATCTTTCGTTCTCCATCATAATCATTTCTGAATTTATTCGTTCCATCTCTCATCACAGCCTCAGCTAATATAGTCCACCTATCCTGAGTAGCAGTACTATTACTATGAAAATATCCATTAGGTGAGAAATATTTTGTGAACAAACTATTAGACGGGCCTAATGAATACAACTCTTCTCTCACCATTTTCATATTAAATCCTTCCCATAAACCATCAGGAAACCAATCATTTATATTCCCCTTATGTAAAAGATCCAACTCACTCTCAAGAGACGTAATAATCTCTGAGTTATCAGTTGTTTCTCCACCAAAAGCTGAAGTTGCAACTATTGGTTTTTTAGAGAAACAAGATTCATCATCTATTTCATCAGAATATCCAAATTCAGTGTTTTGGGCTAAGCCCTCGTGTACTTCGTAGTTTAACATTGTTAACAATATTAATTGTAAAGAATTGCTAACAATAAATTTTTCAATTTTTTTAACTATAAAGATAATGAATATTATTTTTTTTGTTTTATATTTTTAAATGAACATTATAACTATGCAAGTCTTACAACTTCTTACACCTACTACCATAACCAATATTTATGAATTGGTTGATTGACCTTCAGACTTACGTCTATTGACTTCACTCATTATATCATCACGATGATTATCCATATACTTAACAGAAAATGTAGTCAACAATGCACCAAATACACCATACTTCTCAATCATACTCTCTGGAGTAACACTCCAGCTGAACATTAGAGACAACAGATCCAACTGTTTTTCCATAAATGGATTTCCAAAAGCAAATTCAACAGATCGTTCAAATCCATGAAAATCAACTAGATGACTCATGTCTTCCACTTCTGGAGGATGCTCGTTAGCGACCTGTTGCATATAGTCCATAATCTCCATAAGATCATCGTAATGACCACACATGTATCTATTATTACTAGCAATTTCAATTGCTTTAAACAGACCATGTTGACAAAGCAGATCATCAGAGGTGACATTCCAAGCATCTTCCATTTGACGAAGCAACAAGAATTGCTCGCGCATGAAAGGATTATCACTTGCAAGATCAAGAAGTCTCCTAAGACCAACCTCAGAGACAAGATCCTCCAAATCACTCAAAGGATGTTCATCAGCAGTCTGCTGCATGAGATCTCTCCTCTCAAAAAGTTCATCTCTAAGACCCCATCTACCTGTATCCTCAGTCATCTTAATCCCTTCGAACAAACCATATTCTGAAACATAGTCTACATTATTCAACAGGTCATATTCGTCCTCCATTTGACGAAGCAACAAAAATTGCTCGCGCATGAAAGGATTATCACTTGCAAGATCAAGAAGTCTCCAAAGACCAACCACAGAAACAAGAAAAGGAATGTCTTCCAATGGATGCTCAATAGCAGTATGCCTCATAATATTACTCATCTCAATAAGTGTATCCATAAGACCCCATCTACCTGTATCCATAGCCATCTTCATCCCTTCGATCAACCCAAACTCACTCACAATTTGATCAACGTCGTCGTCCAAATCTTCATATTGTTCTTCCCCATCGCTTTCTTGTAAATGACTCACACTATCTTCTCCAAAGGAAGTGTCATTAATACTTGAACCACGATTCAAAATGTTGTCAGTATCAATTATACTATCAACATTACCATTACTGTGGATCCCCCTACTGGAAGCTCCGAAAACACCGTTAGGCGAGTTACTAATATTTAATTCGTTATTAGAAAACATGGTAATAGACTATATAAACTAAATGGGTAAAAAATTTTCAATTTTTTTTGTATTGATATAATATCATCATATACCCAGTATTAAATGAAAATTATTAATAATAGTCTCAATCATATAAATTAATTTTTCAAATCCCTTACATTCCACAACTTCTCTCAATTTCTTTTTCTTTTTCTACTATTTAGAAAGCTCCAATCAATAAACCCATTCCATCCTACCTCTAGTAAACCATCTTTAAGATGTGATGCCGCCATCTCTGTTGTGTAATCCTTATCATATTTTAACTTAAGAAAAACATCTCTTAGAATCCTATAATCGTATCTACGTTCGTACAGTCTCTCTACCACATCGACAAGAACTTTGTACGAATCATTAACGATATTAGTTAAATGCGTCGGTTGTTCATAAAGATAATGAGAATTAATACTGCCCTTGTGTTCCATATAATCTTCATCCTGAACTTTTTGAAGCCACGCTCCTGTGTCAAAAACAAAATTTTTAGAAATAATGTTTTTCTCACCCCACAGAGCCACAGGAAGACGAACTATATCCCCTGAAATTAGAGTATAGCTAGGAAGATAGATAACTATAGTATCGTCTTCCCCAACTATAGGACCGTCTTCCCCAACTATAGGACCGTCTTCCCCAACTATAGGACCGTCTTCCCATACTATTCCATCATCTCCGATTTCATCATCACCGATTTCATCATCATCGATTTCTTCTGAATGACCTGGAACACAGTCATTACCAAAAGAATTGTCGTTATTACTTGAACCTCTATTCAATACATCATTAGTATCAATTAGATCATCAAGTGTATCATATTGTAGGATCTCCCGACTGGAAGCTCCAAAAACGTCGTTAGACGAGCTACTAATATTTAATTCGTTATTAGAGGTCATGATATTTTAAAACTTTAAATGGCCATATAACAAAAAATTTTCAATTTTTTTCAAATATAAATATATTTTCTAAATGGTATAAAAAATCATTCAATTTTTTATTCTAATTTGATTATATACAATGAAAGATTTAGAAATTGATATATTATTAAATTTGATGGCTATTATCATATTGATTATAATTATACTATTAAAATATAGTTATTATGATGAAATTAGTTATTTTTATTTATATGAATTTAAAAATATTAACCATATATCTCCATACTCAAATGAAATATTTGAAAGTTTAAAAAATCATCCATTGAGAACATTTGATCCAAACCTAGCAAAAATTTTTATAACATGTCTATCAAATGAAACAAATTATCCATATTATGGAAATAAATTGATAGTTGATAAAATAAGACAATCTATAATACCAACAAATAATATTGTTAATACTGTAGAAAATTTTAAATACTATAATTATGGAATTCATATAATTTTTTATCACACTGATCCAACAAATTTACCTAAAAATATTATTAATATTCCTTACCACTCTACAAATAATAATTTTATAATGTGTCCTCCATCTATTAAAGAACTAAGTTTTAATACAACAAATATTAAAGACAGAAGTATACTATTATCATTCAAAGGAAATTTTAATAGTTCTAAAAAAAGAAAGATGGTGTTGCATAAATTTATTAGAGAAACAAATAAATTAGATGATATATATACAAGATCAAAAATTATAATTTTGGATAGTAAAAAACAATTAAAAAATGAAAGACTTGAGAAAAAATATTCATATGATAATATTATGAATAATAGTATTTTTGGAATTTTGGTTGAAGGAGATCTTCCATGGACTTACAGATTAACAGAAATAATTAATTCTGGAATTATACCAATTATAGTAGAAACAGAAACTAATATTTTACCATTTAGTAATTTTATTGATTACAGTAAATTCTCATTTGTTATCAAAGAAAAAGATATAGCTAATTTTATAGAAATTTTACCTAGTATTTACAATCAAATAAAAGAAGGAAAAAGAGATTACATGTTACAAGAGTTATACAAAGTAAATCAAAAATATTTCATAAATAGAAGATCACAGATGACAACAATGATTGAATATTTAAAACAGCTTGAATAGCTATAATAAAACAAATATGTAATAAATGTACACTAATCAGTCAGTTGTAATTGCTTAGATCAAGATGTTTCAGAAAAACTAAATCGAACTTTGCTAGTCTGTTCCTTCTGAGATCTCTCAATCAGCGATACTTGCTCAAGGATCGATGAAACAAGATCTCGATCAGCAGAATCCTTAAGCATCTCAGCAACCTTGTCCTTCATAGAGACTAAACTCTCATGATCATCCCCTGGTGCCGGAGGCATTAGATCACGATTTGGACTTTCTCTAACAGGAGGTCTAGGTACAGACCAACGAGGATCTGTCTCATCCCAGAAGTCTTCCCAAGGGCAAGGTATGAAATCACTAGACTCCATACATCGAACTCCTGTAAAGATGTTCTTAGTCCACTCTGCCTCAAGAGCCATCTTCGTGGTTTCCCAGGGAGTAGGAGGTTGGTAACTTAGGATAGTACCATCCATGATCATCCGTAACATGTTCTCACTGTATCCTGAAATGCACATCACTCCTTCCTCGTGAGCAGTTGCTGGTGTAGTATCACTTGCATTCACATTCCAAAGAATTAGAACAGGACACTTGTATCCAGCATCAGCAAACCTCTTCTGAGCATCCTTTACAAGGGTTCTTCCAGCTCTGTTTGCTTGGTTGACCTGCATGTCAGATACAATAAGGAGTGAGTCGGGACAATCCTTCTGAGAAAGATTCCCTTCCTTAAGTACCTTCAAAATAAGGTCAATCACAGCCGCGAAGTCAGTAGAACCTCCCCAAGGAGCTTTAGAAAGGTTTTGATACCTTTTCCAAAGATCATCCTTAGTAGTATCCCCCCGCGGAATGTTATGCCACTTAGGTGCCTCCTCAAAAGTGATCACACGGTTACGCCATGGTCCTGAAGCAAGTTCAGAAGCCAATAGACCTACCATTATAGAAGCAACAATTGGAGGAACACGACCTATACCTGAAGTCATAGAACCGCTCGTATCACAAACGACAACAATTTTATCAAAAGAGAAAGCGCCAGGAGTAGACCTCTCCCTGATCTTCTCTCTTGTTTCACGTACTGTGACATTCCAACGTGCCTGCCAATCCTGAATCATGTCACCAGTTGGGTTACCGATGGCATACATCTCCGAAACAATGCTTATGGCACCTGCGTTTGTAGCTTTGATACCCTTTCCAGTTTTCAAAGCACGGGCCAAACACTTAGCATTCTCCTCTGCACCTTTCACACGATCTTCCTTGGTTGATCTTTGAGACCCATCAGAGTTTTGGTTCTTCCAAGAATGCTTGCCATACTTCTTTCTAGCCCCAGCAGGAGCTGTAGAATATGGGAGATGCTCGAAATCACCTCCACACATGAAAGTCTCAACAGTTCCAATCAACCTGTTCTGTTTGGAAACAATCTGACGAAAGTCCCTAGCGAGACGGTTAGACAATTTCTCAGAAGACGACTTAGAGCTGCAACTAGCAACGTCAACTACCCGTGAAGCAACTAAAGTGTTAAGGTCATCCAGATTTAGACCTTTTTCTCTAATAGCGTACGTCCCATGTGATGCCTTTGGAATCCATTTTGGAGAAAGATTCAGACTAAGTTTGTGTTCCTTCTTCTTTTCTTCTGTCATCTCTTCCCACTCCTCTACTTTTCGCATGTTATCTTTGATCGCCCCCGTAAAGAAGAACACAATGTCTTCCCTCATCTGAAGAAAAACACCTCTAGAATCAAAGGAATGCAATTCCTTCCAAGAGCTTGTTACATCGATCCTTGAGTACATTGCATTCCAAAGATTCTTCAGGTCCAAGTATGAACCAAAAGTTCTAAGACATTCTGATAACAGAAACTTTCCAAGCTTTACGTCAAACTTGTAAAGAACTACAAGACACTTGTAGAAGATTAGCTTTTCTCCCATTCCTTCTCTAGAACTCCTTGCAACAGCTAATATTGCAAGAATGTATGATAGGTATTGTACATTACTCTCGGAACTACCAAGAACTTTGTACGAACCGATTGCTCTCTCGAAAGATTCTACAATAGAATCTTCACTACCCCTAGTGCACGATGAAAACATGTCAACAAGACATGCTTCTATCTTTTCCTTTATGTCATGATAACTGTCGACAAGGCGGGAACGATTATGCGCATTCGTTCCATTCCATCCAGGTTGCAATGTCTCTGCATCACGGCCTGTTTCATCCATTCCCTGAATGAACTTGCTATTTTGGATCTTCCCACTGGAAGCTCCGAAAACACCGTTAGGTGAATTAACTTTTGCTTGATCTGTTTTGCTACTCATATTTAATGTTAAAATACTTAATTATGATCTACAAAAATATATTTTCAATTTTTTTAATAGATAAAAAAAATGTTTTTAAAATAAAAATTAATGATAGTTATTATTATTAATTAATAATAACTATCTCAAGTTTTTTCAAATTCTGTAAATATTTATTAGCCATACTTCTTCTTGTAGACTTTAAAGAATCTTTAAAGTTTTGCTCTAGTTCCAAATTATATTCTTTATTACTAGTATATTCTAATCTCTTATCATTACTTTGTCTCTCAAATAAAGGTATTGAATTAGCGGGGACATATTTAAATAACTTATGTCTAATACAATCATCTAGATTTACACCAATCTTTCCAAGATGAAAAAATTTATTCTCAAAGATTCCATTCTTTAAAATACTCCAAATAATTGATTGTATTGAAGATATATCTATATCTATTCTCTTCTTCTCATAAAGATACTCTGAATACTTATTAGCGTTTGAAGAAGCTCGTTCTTTCTTTCTTCTAACTATCCTCTGAAAGACATTGTACACTGCAGTACATCCATTAGGTCTATGCAATGTCCACAACCATTCATTAGTACCTTTAGTAATTCTATGATGATAACGACTATCTAAATAAGAAATATCTCCAAAATTACAATAGTATACAGAAGGATGTAAGCTACTCTCAAAAGTTGGTTTGATATACTCCGGAAAATTACCTCCTATTAGAGGATTTGTAAACTCCTTTTCAAAGTTCTCAAAACTATCACAGGCAAAGTAACAGTATGCAATATGCATATTGTTATTATCTCCCCATATAGGAACAAATTTAGCAGTTGGTATACTTATTCCGATATTATCTTCAACCACTTTTCTTGCAGTTACAAGATGAGAATCAGAAGATTCACAAAATCCAATAATTGGTGTTATATGAGCGCTATCAGGAATATAAGGTTTTTTGGTCCTATTCCTGTGTAAAAGCACTCTATCATTATCATCAACAATATATACAGATACAGACTTGGTATCCAAATAGCTCTTACTAGTTAAATCTTTTAAGAGCCAATTATGTAAAGGATGATTTATGTCCTTCACAGCACCAATACAATATTCTGCTGAAGATTTTGCCTTATTAATATTTTCTTTGAATAATCTTTTATTACAAACCTTTTTGTAATCATTAATCATAGATTCAATATCATCAATTTGAACAACAGAATTTGCACTAGTTTGCCTTCTAACAGGTATGGTACAACCATAAGAAGAATCTACTTTCTTCTTATTGGAACCAACACTACTTTCAATCTTAGTATTATATGAAATACTAGTTGTTGTGTTGTTCTCTAAATTGTTAACTGTGCTATCCTTAATAATTGTTTCTACCATTTTATATAGTTTTTCTTATTCATCATATACAAACTAATTTTCAATTTTTTTTTACACTCCTTACTAACACTATTATTTTAAATGATCTAATGATTAGATCATTTAAATTAAATTAAGGGGACAAGAGGGAATCGAACCCTCGACCTCTCGCAATCTTGACGTTATTAACAACCCAAAGCGAGAATCATACCACTAGACCATTGTCCCTAAATAATTTCTAAAAAAACTAAGTTCTTTTTGTACCTCCATCATATGGATAACCGTAACCATTTTTAATCATAAGATCATTAATATTGACACTATTATTATAAAATTCAGCTAAAATTCTACCATATTTATCCCATTTATAAGTTTTTATTTTTATTAACTTATGATTTAAAAGTAGCTTATTCTTTAAATCCTTTTTATCATAAATTGTATTTTCATCTATATTAATATCTGTAACTTGGTTAATAAAATAGTTTTTGGCTTTGTGAGCATTTGATATTATTTCATCTCTATTATTAGAATCTTTCGGAGGTTTCATTTCAGGAGAATCATAACCTAAACACCTGCATTTAAATTTAACATATTCATTTGATAATTTAAATATTACAGAACACGTATCACCATCATAAACATCTACTACTTTAGCAGTAAATTCCATATTATCCAAACTAAAATAGTCAACATCACCATAATTTAAATTATCTAAATTTAGATCAGATGAAATATAATAGTTTTTACAAAAACATAAATAATTTCCCATAATTAACTAATTATCTACAAAGCGAACATTATACAATTTTTATTGTTAGAAATTTAAATTATAAACTTGTTAATAGTTTATAATAAAAATAAATATTTATTTATCAAGCATATTGTCTAAGTCAACTAAAATTTCATCTAATACAGATCCATATGATTTAACTTCTTGTTTAACATCGATAAAAGAAGTTTGTTTCATACCTCCAGATAGTTCAGTAATGGTAGCATAACTAGTTTCAGATAATTGATCAGTTTCTAATAAATTATTCATATCAGTTTCAATTTCTGAATCTAAAACTAATTGAGTATCATTATCTTCGGAAAGACTAGTTTCAGAAAGATTAATACCATATCTTTCAGCTTCAGATTGTAATTCACTAGTACTATCGGAAATACTAGTTTCAGAAGCATTTATTTCATCCAAATCTTCATCATTGTCACTAATATCATCAATACCAATTGATTCTATTTTTGATTTTCTAGGTGGAAATATTGGTTTACTATTTGTAAAATTAAAAATATTACTTAAATAGTCAAGCATATATATATTTTCGTAGATAAAAAAATTTATATCTACAAAAAATAAATTTAGATTAAATCTTTCAATCAACAAAAAATAAATTTAAATTAAATCTTTTAAAAAAATCATTCATATTACAAAGAAAGTTAAATAGATTAAAATATTTCTATATACAAAAAAATAATTTTAAATAGAAATAATTTAATAAATAATAATTTATTATATTTTTTTAATCTTCATCATTTCATTACTTTGATGTACTTGATAACCATATATTAGAATCAAATGAATTATCAGTTTCAGAATAAACATTATTGTCTAATGACTTTGGATTAGATATTTTACTGCTTTCAATTGAATCTAATGATTCGATTTCATGTATATCAGTACTTTCAGGTGAATCTGAACTAATAATTGAAATACTACTTTCAGTAGATTTTAATTCATTAATTCCGTGTTTAGCAAAAATTTCAGGATGTTTATTCATTAAATATTCTGTATCAGAATTAGTTACAGAAGATACTGTAGGAGTAAATTCATTTGATAATTGAGATACAGTATGATAGATATTTGATAATGAAGATGTATTTACAGAAGCAACAGGTGAAATTTCTGAAGATTTAATATTGTTTTCTACAAATATATCTAAAAATCCATTTTGTATTTCATCTGAAAACACAGTGGAAACTGTAGATATATCTTCAGTTTTAATTGGAGTAACTTCAGATATTTCTTCAGAATTTACAACTGGTTTCATAAATATACCAAATAATCCTTTATCTTGTATATCATCAGTCATAACACTTGATACAGTAGATATTTCACTTGTTCTAACTGGAGATATTTCAGAAGATCTAACACTAGAAATGTCAGAAGTAAACACAGGTGTTCCATCAGTTAAAAATTCAGAAATATCAGATGTTTTTAGAATATTATCGCTGTCAATACTTGTAGTTTCAATATCACTAGTTTCAGATGATAAATCAGAAGATAAATTAGATGAATTATTATTTCTTTGGAATTCTTCAGGTCTAATATAAAAAAATCCACCTTCTTGAGTACTCTTTTTATTTTCTTGATCTTGTTTTAATAGAGTTTCATTTACTTTTTTGTAGATTTTAATTCCTAATTCTATATCTTTAATGTCATCTTTTAATGCTTTTTTAGAAAAATCTTTTTTATAATCATTAATATATTTTAATAAATCATTACCAATATTTTCTGATAAATTTAATTTTATAATTTTCCATATTTCCTCTAATGAACTTACATTAGTAAAATTAGAAGGAAGGCTATCAATTAGTGCTTTACCACTATAATTCTTTATTTTTAATTTACTAAAAATTTCTAAAAATTCTGAATAAAATTCAGGTCCTTTTGATTTAATCATTGAAATTACTGTTGTTTGTATACCAAGTAAAGGAACATTTAAAATATAAGTTTTTCTTAAGAACTCCATTCCTAAAAATATTGGAATTAAAATATTACTTTTAATATTAAAATTTTTAAGGTAATCAATTCCTTTTGAAACTATATTATCTCCAAGAACTTTAGCCAAAGTAGTTGGTATTTTAGAAATTATTTTATTTTTAATAGAGGATATTCTACCTTTTAATTCTTTAGCATTATTTAATGAATCTAAACCTAAACTTAATCTTTGTCCGTATATTTTATCTATTGGTATAGATTTAACAATCTTTTCAATATCTTTATCTGATAATTGACTACCGGTTGTTTTTGCTCCACCATAAATATCATCAGATCTAAATTCTTCTAAAATTATTTCCTTAACATCTTTGAAGAACTTTGAAATTTCATAATTTAAATTTCTAGTTTCTTTACTATTAATAAATTTATCATTAATTTCATTAAATGAATCATTTTCAAGTTTTCCTAATGATATTAAATTTTCATTAATTAGTGAACCTCCACTTTCAGTAACCGAACTCCCACCTCTTAGTTCATCAATATTTATTTCAACTTCTCTATTATCTTCTTTTATATTCTTTACCAAAGAATCTATATCATCAAATGAAAATCCAGAAGAACCTATGTTTAAAGTTTTACCTGGTTTTTTAGCTGTAACTGGACCTTTATCAAAAGATTTTATTGGATCTTCTGATTCTCTAACATCTATAGAAGGTTCTACCTTATTAGATTCAATGTTAATATCAGTTTCTGGTCCTTCAGTTTCTGGTCCTTCAGTTTCTGGTCCTTCAACAACTTCAGAGTCATTCGGTGCATCAAGAGGTGTTTCGATTTTAACTGATTCAGGAATACCAACAGGTTCCCCAGAACTAATAGATTCTACAGGATCTTGTTCTTCAATAATTTCATCTACAGGAGCATCAATAGGTGTTTCTGTTTCAACTTCTTCAGAAATATCAACAGATCCATCAGAACTAGTAGAATCAACTGATTCAGAATCTTCAGAATCAATAGGAGATACATATGTTTCCTCTTCAACTTCTACTGACTCAGTTTCATCTATTTCCTCAGTTTCAATTACTTCTTCACGTT
>JACKZZ010005145.1_pt1 | contig 112068 bp, 183 predicted proteins | sample 8027871 | NCBI WGS metagenome assembly JACKZZ01 (sample SAMN15724774, study PRJNA655200) | protist metagenome | isolation source: fluorescence activated cell sorting (FACS) single amplified genomes of... | place: USA: West Boothbay Harbor, Gulf of Maine | collected 2000-07-19
ATATGATTTTACGTCAGCATCTGTATAATTTGAACCACCGCCGCCACCTAATCCACTTAAATCTACAGAGTTGCCATTAGCAATAGTAAGTGTTGTGCCATCCAATGTTAGATTTTGATAATCTGGTGATGATGACTGTGGGTTCAATTCGATCCAGAATGGGAATCCACCTAAATCATAGTTTATTAGTAGAGCAAAGTTTGCGGAATCAAACCATAATTCACCATCTAATGGTGCGGTTGGCGCGGTATCTGATATATTAACAGTATACAACTCGGTTAAATCAACTGAATTTCCAGTTGATATTTCTAATGTTTTAGTATCATGTGTATATGTTAGATTTTGTGGTGCTGGAATATCTGATAGTTTGGCTAATTTATTACCATTCCAGGTTACATCATTTGCGGAGTCTGCTGCTAATGTATTTCCAGCAAGTTTAACTTCACCAACATGAATGTCTTTCCAGCGTCTACCATCTGAGCCTAAATGCTGCGAATTATTTATTTCAGGAACAAAGTTCCAACTCGCATCTAGTGCCAATGTTGTTGTTGGTAGATTAGATGTTAATCCATCTATTCCAAGACCAGATAGATCAACTGTGTTACCACCCGAAATTGTTAAATCGGTATCTACTAGTGCTAGAGTTTGTGGTATGCCTTCACCACCACCGCCATTGCCATCGCCTCCAGTTGGGGCTGCTGCTACCCATGTAGTGCCGTTGTATGTTAGTACATCTCCTATATCGCCTTCTAATGTAAGATTGTCTGATAAAACTGCAGTACCATGGAATCTTTCACCATACACATCATTAAATCGTAGTTCTGCACTACCTATATCCCATAGATTATCTTCTGATGGTGCACTATGTCCATCCAATTTTATATAGTTATCAACATCATTATATACTGGTAGGGTAATACTATTGCCATCGGAGATAGTAATTTCATTACCAGAGATTGATAGTGACTGTGTTGCTATGAAAGCGCCTAGGTCCGTTAACTCAATTGAATTACCGTTGGATATAAATAGTTTTCCTTCTGCTATTGACAAGTTTTGATAATCAGCATCCAATCTGGCTGCTAGTTTATCATCAACCCATTGTTCAGTAGCATATCCAGTTAAATCGGTTGCAGCATCTACCAGTGATACGAGATCAACTGAATTACCATTTCCTGAACCACTTGATATTGAAAGAATAGTTCCAGAAAATGTTAGTTCTTGTCCATCACTATCACCCAATGAGTTGATAGTATTAACAACATAATCCTGTGTTGCATATTGAGTTAAGTCAACATCTTCAACTAAACTAGAAAGATCAACGGAGTTACCACCTGATATCGTAAGTGTTTTATCATTCAATGATAATACTTGTTCATCGGTATTAACGTATTCAGATAAGTCTACCGAATTACCACCTGATATTGTAACTAAATTATTTGCAAGTGTTAATAATTGTGATTCGGGCACAAGTAAATTAGTTGTATCAGTTAGTTCGGAAATATCAGTTGGCGCACCAGTTAAGTCTGAATATACACCACTGAATGCTTCTGGTATTGTTGGTGTATCAGTAAGATCATCATATGACCCACTGAATGCTTCTGGTATTGTTGGTGTATCTGTAAGATCATTATATGACCCACTAAATGCTTCTGTTTTTAGAGCATAATCGGATAAGTCTTGATGACTTGTTAGATACCCACTATCATTTGATAGTTGGCTAACATTAGTTGGAATACTTAAATTACTTATTGCTGACGAAAGTTCAGCATCAGTTGCCATTGAATCTTGAATTTCTTTGAACGTGTCAAATGCTGCATCTGCCCCACCAATTAGATTACTGATAGCATTATCTACATATGCCTTGTTTGCAATTGTTGAATCTAATGAAAACTCTGTTCCAGTTAACTCTAGTCCATTGCCAGCAGTATATGTTGTATCAAAATTAGTGTCTGTCCAAGGAACATTGACAAACATTTCTGCGCCATTTAACTCTACTGGATAATTTGTGCCATTTGCACTGTACCCAATCTTAACTAATCCAAGTGTTTCAGCAGTTGCAGTTGTATATGTTGTATCTGTATAACTAGTTAAATAGCCGCTGTCATTTGTGAATGCACTGACATTTGTTGGTATTGCAGGAATAGTAGGTGTATCAGTAAGATCATTATATGACCCACTGAATGCTTCTGTTTTTAGAGTATAATCTGTTAAATCCTGATGTGCTGTCAAGTAACCACTATCATTCGTAAATGCACTAACATCTGTTGGTATTGTAGGAATAGTAGGTGCATTTGTCAGATCATTATATGATCCACTGAAAAGACCAGATTCTAATATACCTATCGAATTAATAACATAATCTTGAGTTGCGTACGGTGATAGATCCACTGTTGTAGCCAATGAAGAAAGATCAATGGTATTACCACCTGAAATCGTCAGTTCTGTGCCATTTAAAGTGATTTGCTGTGCATCAACATTGGCATATTCAGATAAGTCAATAGAATTTCCACTTGATATACTAAGTAAATTGTTAGAAAAAGATAATACTTGTGATTCTGCAAGTAGATTTGTTGTATCTGTGAATGCACTTATATCTGTTGGTGATCCTGTCAAATCTGCATACGCGCCACTAAATGATTCTGATATTGTGGGTTTGTTTGTAAGGTCATTATAATCACCACTAAACGCAGTGACATGATCCAGTAGATTTGTTGTATCTGTTAGGTCGCTCACATCGGTTGGAATAGTTGGTGCACCTGTCAGATCATTGTAAACGCCACTAAACGCAGTTACCAATAGATTTGTTGTATCTGTTAGATCAGAAATGTCAGTGGGTAGGGTTGGTTTATTTTGTAATGTATTCCAATCTGCATATGGAATATCAATATTATCAATTGCAGTGGTTAGCGCAGTTGTAGTAACGTAATTTCCTAAATTTAGGCTGACACTATTGCCGTCTGTGATACTTAGAACATTTCCATCCCATGTTAACTCTTGGTATGCTTTTGGACCAGCAACCCATGCTGCACCGTTATATGTTAGAACTTCACCTACTTCGCCATTTACTGATAAATTATTTGCAAGAATTGCAGTACCATAAAAAGTCTCTGCATAAATGTCATTGAAACGATAATCGCTTGAACCTATATCCCATGTTTTATTTAAATTTGGTAAAGAGTGTCCATCTGTTTTAATAAAGTTATCAACGTCAACTGGTGATGGCAGAGTAATTGAATTACCACCAGTTATAGATAGTGTTTGGCCATTTATTACAAGAGTTTGTGGAGTTGCATTAAATTCATTTTGGCCAGCACCGGCAGGTGCAGATACCCAGGTTGAACCGTTCCATGTTAGAACATCGCCATTATTTGAACCTACAACTGTTAAATTGTCTGCCAGAACTGCTGTACCATGCAATGTTTTCGCATATATATCATTATATCTGAAATCACTGCTGCCTAGATTGAATGTATCATCAATTGTAGGAGCATTATTTGCATTAAGTCTCATATAGCGGGCATCACTATCTGCTTGACTGATTGCGCCAATATTTGTTCTTGCTAACGATTTATTTGGAACGTCGGATAAGTTATTTGAATTTACTAAAAATTGTGTAGTATCAATATTTGCAGATAAAGTTATGGTTTCACCATCGTCTGCTACGATTATTCCATTACCACCTGCGATACTTTTAAAACTAAATGTACCTTCAGAATCTATGCCAGATAGCAACGCACTACCTGATCCAAGATTAGTACCACTTTGTAGGTTAGTTGATAAATCTGCAGATATTATCAGTCCATTGCCACTATCTGTTATTGTTACATTTGTACCGGCTGTTATGGTTTGTAATACAAGTGATGATCCAGTTATTGAACCTAGTTGATTGCCAGCGCCGGTATGACTAACCGAATCCAAGCCAGCACCGCCTGCAGAACTTGTTCCTGCTGCATTGATAAATGCACCTTCAGATGTGTTATATACAAGAACTTGATCTTCTTGTAAATTTCCAACTAGTTTGAAGGTTGGATTAAATGGTGTTGCGTTGATACTCATAAGTATGCCCCTTAATAATTCAAATATATTTTATCAATATATCCAACTGTGCTTATGTCTGTTTGTCCTAAGGATGTTCTGTCTAGTATTGCACGTAAAAATACCAAATTTGCAGTGAAGGTGTATCCTTCAACTCCAGTAAATTCGTTATAATCTTTAAACGGTAAGCCATCAATTAATACATTGAACCAATCTTCGTCTGTAGGATTAGTTGCAAGTGTGCCTTGAATTTTTACTCTGCCTGTCAAGTCTTGGCCATAGATTGCTATTGTATGAAGACCGTCAGTAAATCCATAGTAACTATCTCCCGGAACTGCTTCTCCAATAAGATCGAGATTTGTACCTGAATTAGGTAAAAGAGTTATTGTTTTGCGTGCCATTTTTATTCCTATTCTTCTGCTGTGTCAACTTCAACAATAGCGGCAGATCCAATTAATTCCGCAACGACTTGTTCAATCGTCTGCGAAACTTCATCGTTGATAAGATTTGCTTTATCTTCGCCGCTTTTGGAAAGTTGTGATACTCGAATTATTAGAATTTCTTCTTTTATATTCGCCATAATTTATCCTCATAATTTGCTAATTAGTTATATAAACTATTTATCAATTTAGAATATTTCATGCCGTAATAATGCTTTGGTAATTTTAATAATATTTTCACTTGCAATAAATGCCATTAATTGCATATCAATGTGTTCTTTGCAATATATCACATAGGAATTATAGTTACTATGTCGAAATACATAGGATAAATTATATCCTGTAGAAGAATAGACAGTAGAAGAATAATTTGGATCTTTATTGAACTTTCTTAAATTATTATTCAAAAAATAATTATCATTATCAATGTATGATTCATTTAATAACGGTCCTAGTGTAACATGTAGATTATTATTGTATCTTAACTGAATTTTGTATCTGAATTTTTTATGATACAGTTTATTTTTTATTTCAACATTATCTTCATATCGTTCAAACTGTTCTGCCAAATTATCAATGAAAGGAACATGATGCTCTTTTTGTAAATCGGGATACCGATTTGTGGCACGTTCAAATACTTTCTTGTCCTCAAAATATACATGTGTCATTGAACTATTTGTAAACTTTGTCCCTGGTTGACTTCTAAGAAATCGTATACAATTTGCCCTAGAAACTTGATCCTCTACATTTGTGGGATAATCAAACCACCAACCATATCCAGTTCTATTTTTATATGATTCAATAATTTCCTTAGATGGAAATCCATATAGGCGTTTATATGCTATTTTATAAGGATATTTTTTGTAAAATAATTTTGTAGACTCAAAAGTTCTAATCATAATTAAACACTATTTCATCTTCATGAACTTTAACAACTACTTTGCCTCCATTCATTAGTTTTCCAAAAAGAATTTCTTTGGATAATGGCTTTTTAATATTGTCATTAATAACTCGTTGAAGAGGTCTTGCTCCCATATCTGGTATGTAGCCACGTTCACGCAACCATGCCTTGGCGCCAAGAGTCAATTCAATTACTACACGTTTGTCTGTTAACATCACATTTAATTCTTTAATTGATTTATCAACAATCATATCAATATGTTCACGCTGCAATGAAACAAATTCAACCATCGCATCTAATCTATTTCTGAATTCAGGTGAAAAGAACTTTTTTACAGCCTGTAGTGATGCATCGTCATTATCATTACTAAACCCAATTGCCAACTTAGATTTCTGTGATGCACCTAGATTACTAGTCATAATTAGAATAGCATTACTGAAATCAGCAACTTTGCCGGTTGAACTTGTTAGTCTACCATCATCCATGACTTGTAAAAGTAAGTTCATAACACTAGGATGTGCTTTCTCAACTTCGTCTAGCAGAATAATACAATTTGGTGTTTCTTCTACATCATTGATCAATTTGCCAGACCCAGCACCACCTTCTGCATGTCCAACATATCCGGGAGGTGCACCTATTAGTTTCGATACACTGTGTTGTTCCATGTATTCACTCATATCATATTTTCGAAGTGTTACATCTAAATTACTTGCGAGTTGGCGACATAGTTCTGTTTTTCCTGTGCCGGTAGGACCTACAAATAAGAAACTACCAATTGGTTTATTTGTTGGTCGCATTCCTGATTTAGCAACTAGAATAGATTCTACTAATGTGCTTACTGCTTTATTTTGACCAAATAAATTTGTTCTTATATTTGATTCCAGATTTGCATAATTCGTATTTTCTTTTGCATCAATCATGTCTAATGGTATGCGTGTAATCTTTGATACTGCATGTTCAATTGCACTGTTGTCAATGATACCTGAAATATTATTTAATTTTTGCCTTGCACCCGCAACATCAATAATATCAATTGCACGATCTGGATTAAATTTGCCATGCATATAACGTTCTGCCAAGTCTACAGCATAATCAAGTGCATTATCATCATATGGATTACCATGAAATTCTTCGTAGTACTTTTTAAGACCTTTAACAATAAGTTTAGTATCTTCTTTGCTGGGCTGCTCAACTAATACTTTTTGAAAGCGGCGCTGTAATGCTCTATCTTTTTCAAAGTTTTCACGATATTCTTCGCTTGTTGTCGCACCTATACATAGCAACTTACCACCTGCCAATAGTGGCTTCAATAAATTAGCGATATCAATATTTGATCCACCTGCTGATCCTGCACCCATAATCATATGAATCTCATCCATAAAAAGAATTATATTATCTTTTTCTGAGAGTTGTTCAAAAACTATTTTAGCACGTTCTTCAAATTCGCCACGGTATTTAGTTCCTGCTACCATACCTGTAATATCAAGTGAGTACACTATTTTGTTTTTTAGAATGTCTGGACAGTTATCATTTACAATATTTAATGCAATACCTTCTGCTATTGCAGTTTTACCTACTCCCGGCTCACCTACAATAATGACATTATTTTTCTTTCTTCTCGCCAACACTTCAGTAATTTCAATGATTTCTTCACTTCTACCAATTACAGGATCAATTTTTCCGTCTGCTGCTGCTTTATTCAAATTTTCACAAAAATCTTCAAATTTAATTTGCCCTTGCCCTTGTGGTCCTGCCATGCCTGCTGGTCCACGTTGCGTTCTAGCCTGAAAGATTTCATAAAAATCTTTTTCAATAATACTAATGACTTTATCACGTGATGCACCATTTTTCTTTAAAATATAATAAGCATGGGATGATGGTTCACTTAATAATGAGACAATTAAATCTTTACAGAACATTTCTTTTCTGCCAGTAAAAATAACTTGTGCAACTGCACGATTAAAAACACGATCTATTGCTAAAGTATGTCTTGGACCAGTGGGCTCCATTATCTCCACTGTGAGATCATCCCGTTGTGCCAAGTTTTCTTCAAGTTCTCTAATAATATTAATAATATCACACTTCATTTTTTCTAATAATGCTAGAACATCTTTTTCCTCTATAAGAGTATAAAGTAAATGTTCTAATGTCACATATTCATGTGACAATGATGCCGCCTTAATAATCGATTGATCTAAGACCCAATTAACTCTATTACTATAATTACTACTCATTGTATTCCTTAAATGTTATTTTTAGTATCGTATCTGGTAATATATTTTTAACAACCAATGTATCGCCAAACTTTGTATCTTTTGGAACAAAAACATCAAAAACTATTAGATTATCATACATAAATGCAGATGTTTCTCCCTGACAATATCGCATTTCTAATTGATCTAGTTTGACTGTTAAGTTTATTATAATGATTTTGTTTTTTACATAATTATTTTTTACCTGTATATATGCAAGTCTGACTGCATTAAATTCGTCATTTGATCCGCCATGATCTGGATGAGATTTCAATAAACATCTTTTGTATGCTTGTCGTATTGCTTCTTCACTGGAGTATTTATTTATTCCTAATATACTATATGCTTCCATTTATTACTACTGTATACTATCGGTGATATCGTTTTCATTACCATTTGAATAATAATCTTCATATGCAACGATGATTGCATTTTGTTCGCTTAGTTTTTTAAGAATTTTTGCCATGTCTAATGCAAGTGCTTCATACCCAGAATTAGTTAATGCATATACAACAACTGGTTTTCCACTTGCTTTTATTTTATCAAATTCTTCTGTGGCATTATCAGGTGTAATAATTATCCAATCGATCTTAGATAATCTTAGTTCCTCAGATACTGGCAATATTAGTTCTGGTCTGTCAATAGGCTGTGGTGTATATTCTAGTTCTCTTGGTGTTCTACTACATGCACTAAGGCTTATAGTTAGGGTTAGCAATATCAGAACATTCATTGTTGATTTGTGAAGGTTTCGTAGCATTGATTTCATCCTTTGTTAGTGGTGATCCACCCACTATCTCTAAACATCTTAACATATTATCACTTGCTTTGTCAATGATTTTTTGAACATCTTTGGGTCTACTGGCTGCTAGAAAATCTAACTCATGTCTTGCTAATTTATTTTCTAATTTGCGAACACGACTGTCGGCTGCTTTGAATTTTGAGTTTGCTTTATCAAATTCTATTCTAACACGTTTTAAATCTTCTTGTGTTTTATTCAAGGCTGCCTGAGTTGCCTTTTGTGCCATTTCAGATTTGGCAGCATTCTCTGCATATATTCTTATCTGGTTTTGTGTGTAAGTGTAGTACTGCCATAGCGCAAAGCCTGCTGCAGCAAGTACCGCAGCAATAATTAAATATTTTTTTATTGTGAACATCTAAATCACTCTTTGTTGTTTTTAAGCCAATTATTAATATCATCGTTGGATACAGTTATCGATTTACCGTTAAAGAAATCAATTGTCCAATCGTTAATATCAATCAATCTACTTACATCTTCTAAAATTGCGAATACTTTATGCATTAGATTTTCATTTTTAATTTCAACAAAAACTAGATAGTATCCATTGTCGTCTGCAACTGGCGAAACTTCGGTGTCCAGAATATCAACTATACTTCTTTCTAAAAAACGTGCTAAATCGTCTGCCGGTCTTTCATCTTTTGTATAAAATGAAACAACAGTAACCTCATTTACAGATGCCACTTTAGGTTCAAAATCTGCAACAGAAATTGTTGGTTTAACCAATGACTGTAATTCATTATATTTTACACCCTCATTTAATTGTTTAAATTTCATGAGTCGATCTCCTGACTATTAATATTTGTATCATCATCTAGTCCTGAAGCATATGCATCTTGAAGGTCTGACATATCAACCTCACCGTTATCAGTTTTTACTTTTTCATCACTAAAATCATCAATATATTTTCGTGGCATAAAAATATCTATCAACCATACTACTTCATTTTTTAGTTTAGGATTGCCATCACTATCTATATCATCTGGTGATTCTGGTATAACCGGTGTTTTTAATATACCTTTTTCAAATTTGATTTCACAATCTATTTTTTCTAGTCGTAAGCCGCCCTTAGGATCAGGCATACCTTTATATGGATACATTAATTTCACATGAAGCCAATAGCGTGACAAATCTGGACCTTCGATAATCTCACCTAGATCCCAATTTTTATATGCATACATGCCAGTATCTTCTAGAATTTTTTCAAATTCCATTAATATATCTAGTAAGGTTTTATTCTTATTGATATCACGTAGATTATCAAGTATATCATCTTTCATTATGTCAGACATTAGTTAAACTCCATTTGTTAATAGTATTTATCACATAAAAACTTTTTTGTCAATATGTAATAATATCATACAATTAGATAATTTAATTGATAAGTATTGTTATGGGAGCAATAAAATTATCTCATACTTTGAAATAACCTTTCACAAGGAGGAATCCAAATATGGCACGAAAGAAGCGTGTTGAAAGTAAACCAACTAAAACTAACCGTGAAACTTATCATCCAGATAGCCAGCGTAGCGGTATCATACCATTAAGAAAAAAATCAATCCCCACAATTTTACCACGTAATATAGCACAAGAAGATTATCTATATCAACTGGCAGATCCAAAAAATAATATATGTTTTGCGATTGGACCAGCAGGTACAGGTAAAACTTTATTGTGTACACTTATGGGCGTAAAAGCGTTTATGGAAAGAGAGGTAAAAAAGATTATTATTACTCGTCCTGCTGTATCAGTAGACGAACAACATGGTTTCTTGCCAGGTGATCTAAATGAAAAAATGGCACCATGGACAAGACCAATTTTTGATATATTCGAAAAGCATTTTTCGGTGGCTGAAATTGAATCAATGTTAGCAGAGAACATTATAGAAATCGCACCACTTGCATATATGCGTGGCCGAACGTTTGAGGACGCTTGGATCATTGCAGATGAAATGCAGAACGCTACAAAGTCACAAATGAAAATGCTATTAACTAGAATTGGTAATAATACTAAAATGATTGTTACTGGTGACTTAAAACAACATGACAGAGGTTTTTCAGAGAACGGCCTTTCAGATTTTATGGAACTTACTAGACGTTATGAACTTGCAAATATGAATCATATTGCTATCTCACGTTTTGATATGATGGATGTAGAAAGACATCCAGCAGTTGTGGAAGTTCTTAAAATTTACGGAGAAGACGAATAAAAAAAGGGGAGCGCAATGCTCCCCTTTACATTTGAATTAGTTAGAAAGAGAGAAACATCTAACCCAGAACAGTGTGCACAATTGCATTCCAATCTTCGCACCGAATGATTTCTTTGTTATCACAATCTTCATTGTGTGGATGTGAAATCAACACGCTTTTCAAACCAAACTGTAAACCACATTCAGCATTTTCAGTTTTATCTTCTAACCAATATTCAGCAGTTGGATACTTTGCTGTAAATTCAGCAAGAGCATCATCTTTGTCTGCGCCTGTATCAAGGCAAATAACTTCTTTGCATACATCCATACCAAATACATTCTTTAAGTTGGAGATACGAAGTAGCCGTGCTTTTTCATCAAGTGAAAGAGAAGTGATAACAACAAACTGGTAGCCAGCTTCAACTAACCGAGCAACCCCACTCCGAGCATCACGAAATGCTGGAAGGAATCCCATCCACGCACTTTCATTGAATTCTTTTACTAAACGCTTACCATCAGCCTTTTCAATGCCGTATGTAATGCTCATGTCATATACGTTTTCTACTTTTTTCGAATAACCTTTCTGAATCATCCACTCGGAGAACATACCCTCCCAGTTAAGCATAACACCATCACAGTCAGTAAAGATAATTTTTTCGTTTGTCATATTGATACTTTCTTCTTATTACTCTTACTTTATATAGTGATTCGTTCAGAATGTCAACCTTTATTTTACGTAGTTTTGCATCAAGCCGCTATAACCGCTGCAAACTTTTTCTGTGTGCGTAGTTCTGCATCAAGGCGATGATGCATAGGCTTGCATACTGTAATCAGTTTATCTGCATCATTCATAGTAGCACTGTCTTCTCGACCTTCAATGTGATGCACATCTAAACTAGCAAAGTATTCGTCTTCAGTCCATTCTCCATACACTACAGGAATCTTACAAGTAGGCACTGTTTGGCCTAGTATCTCACGCTTGGCACAGTGTTCGCACTCTGGGTGACTATGCTTGTAGTTTTTGTAGTTTTGCGAGCCAGCTTGTGCGTGTGCTGTCTTAGCAGTAACGCCGTAGACTTTTACACGCTTCTTCTGTTCTGCAATACACTCGTAGATCAGCCTAGACTTGTAATCTGCCCACTCTTGCGGATTGTAAGTATGACGCTGAAAGAACGCTAGAATGCCATATAGATTGTTTTCTGAAAAAGACATATGTACTTCATACTCAAATACTGTACTAATCCATTTGTACATTACTTCGCGAGGCACACCCTGTGCGATGCGGTTTTCTGCATACGCAATAGCATCTTTCCAGTTCTTAATTCCGTCTACATCTGGCCAACGAATCATTCTTCCAAGCAACTGTTCTACACTATGTGTGACTGCATTATCTTGTACACTATTACGCTCATGGAAACTAACCATACTGTTAAGATTGGGAATGTTAACTGCTTCTCCAATTAGCTTGTTAGCAACCATTACATTAGTAGAATTAGATTTATTGTTTACATGATTGATCATGTCTTGACTTCTAATGTAGTGCGGAAAGTTACGCAAATAATCGTTGCGATTATATCCAAACACTTTCTTGTCTGCACCTGTATTAATCGAAGTATTTTCAGCAAGGCTGCGATACAGATTTCTTGCATGCCACTGATTATTTGCCTGCACTGCTCTAGCTGGCTTGGCAACAGGAAGTTTATATTCTTGTGTAACTTTTTCTAACCAAGCATCTTCATCGGACCACTTGTTGTTTAGTTTATCTAACGCACCATCCATATGTACAAGCGTATATCTAATATACTCAGAAATACGCTTGTATATTGGAAATGGGTCTTCATATGGATCAACATGGTGGCGAAATTCTTCCACGAGCATCTCGGGACTAAAACCCGGAAAATATGGCGAATAAACTGTTACATTCTTAACTGCGGCTTGCTCTGCGCACAACACATCCTTATCAAAGTATTCGCTGATGTGTGCAAACTCGTTGCCGCTAAATGTTGTACGCAAAGGAGTAGCACTAAGCAAGAACCATGCCACATGTGGAATCGCATACAAACACTGATGCCACTCTGCTGTGTATTCGCTGATTGAGTAACCAAACGCTTCAAATGTATCTTCTGCATTCGAACACATAAAGCCTTTGTGAGCTTCGTCGCTGAACAAAACTAGTTTGCGCTTTTTAGCCCATTTACTAATTGCAAAATTCTGCTGACTAAGGAATGTAGGATGGCACAATATAATAACACGTTTGTCTGTAACAGGTGCTACGAAATGTTCTGCGCCAGCAAATCCTGTTTCTATTATAATATATGCATCAGGATACCGTACAACCATTTCGTCCTTTACTTCCTCAAGGCTTGCGCCGTTGGGACTAGTAAGGATTACATCGCACCCGTTGTCTAAACAATACTGTACACAAAAGTTAGTTACAGTGAAAGTTTTGCCTGCACTTGTGCTTAGTGCTAGTACACTGTACTTCGGATTTCTTTTAGATGTTTGGAGGTTTTGGTTAATCACATCAACAATAGGATTATAGATATGGTCTGTCTGATATTCTCGTAGTTGCATTGTATGCTCCTTTGTTTCAATCTATACTTACTTTATGATTATTACCGTAAATTTACACGGACGCATCTTTATACCATCAGCCCACCAACTAGTAACTTGTTGTAGTTCGGTCATCAACACTAACACACTCCGCTGTGCGACAATACTCTGCATCGACATTTTTTTGTATGAGAACAACCTCACTTCATTCATATGGGATCTTGTAACCCATACTAGCAAGTAGTAACTCTTGCGTGGCTCTTGGCAGACAGTGTGGGATTCGAACCCACGGAACCTCTCGGTTCGCCGGATTAGTAATCCGGTGCCTTCGACCACTCGGCCAACTGTCCACATTATTGGTCGGAGTATAAGGATTCGAACCTTAGACCTCTGCGTCCCAAACGCAGCGCACTACCAGACTGTGCTATACTCCGTATTAATGGCATCCCGTAGGGGAATTGAACCCCTCTTTCCAGGTTGAAAACCTAGCGTCCTAACCGATAGACGAACGGGACAAATAATGTCAAGCAGTTTATGGTCGTGCTTAGGACATTCTGGGCACCATTTGTTCAATTATTTTAAAAGAGGAACAAAACCCTTTAACTATGGCGCGGTTGACGGGACTCGAACCCGCGACCCTCGGCGTGACAGGCCGATACTCTAACCAACTGAGCTACAACCGCTTGTTATTATTCTCCAATATCAAATGACAATTGACGTTCTGCATCTGCCTCTTCTTTGCGTTCTGAAATAATCATATCGACAATTTCATTAAATGATTCATAAAATTGTTCATCGTCTTTCCAGAATGAGCGACACGCAGCATATGCATCAGCATCTACGAAATTCCAGTTGATTGAATAATCTTCATTGAGGTTTTCTGATTTCTCAACTGCATCACGGATTTCGATTTCAAGCATTGAATGGATCATTGTGATTCTCTCTTATCGTTTCTATGCATATTTTATAGCATGGTAGAAATAGATTGTCAAGAGTTATTTTAAATTATTTGTCTATTTCTAAACATGGAATAAGAATTGACTGCTTACAATTATCTGGATATGCAATTGCTGAAACAATGATCGGCATACCCAGCATAAAGAAAGAAATAATAATAAAAGATAGTAATAGTTTCATAAGTTATAATCCTAATTTGGTGGGCGACCCTGGAATCGAACCAGGCATGAGTCACCTCGGCGGAGTTACAGTCCGCTGCCGCACCTTGCAGCACGCCGCCCAACATTTTATGTTAGTCTAAAAATTCAATCATTTTCAGAATACGTGTACGATTCTCTTCATCGCTGACAATGTTCTCCATCATTTCTTCAATGGTAGCGTCCTCAGCATCAATATCGTTTAACCATCCATCAATATTTAATGGATCGTCTTCCAAATTTTCACGTTCATACACTTCGTCTGCTAATAGTCTTTCTAATGCTTCAAAATCTGTCATTTTAATTCATTGCCTATTTTTGTTTCATTTTAATATTTGGTAGAAGTGGGTGGATTCGAACCACCTCAAAGGCGCTAATCTGGCGCAAAGAGCATATAAGACTCCTCTGACTACCAAGTCTCACTTCCAATTCGTTGGTGCTCCCGGTAGGACTCGAACCTACGACCGACCCGTTATGAGCGGGTGGCTCTAACCAACTGAGCTACAGGAGCGTTATTATTAATACTATCGTTCCACTAATGGCGTTGATGAAATATAGTCATGATAGTCACCACTTTCATAATAGTCACGATATGCAGTTTCTTTTACCATTATTCCGTTCTTCATACGATATGTAACAATTTCTCTACGAATGACACCAGCAGTATCAGCATCAAATGCATTTTTAAATGGTCCCTCTGTCATATTGTATTCTCCTTAATAATATTTGGTACTCGTACCCGGACTTGAACCGGGACGCCTATAAAGGCAACAGATTTTAAGTCTGGCGTGTCTACCGATTCCACCATACGAGCATATTTCAATTAGATGATATAATCATCGTGTTCATTTTCCCATTGACTGATGGCATTACGTAATCCCATTGCTAACCAATCGCCACCTGACATATCAAGCATTTCGCTCCATTGTTCAACAACTTCATCAATTTGTTCACGTTCCAATTCATCGGGCGAATCTACACCAAAGTGTTCCTGAATTAATCCAAATGCCCATTCAGTAACTTCACCTTCTAACCAATCAAGCATTTTGTGTGGTCGATGAATTTCAAATTTATCTTCACTCATGTTCGCCTCCATTTCCACGTCCGGTATACTTACGACCAGACTGTAATAATTTGTTTAGTGATCCAGGATTTTTTTCTGCTTGTCGAAAAGTAACTGCAGTAATTGTAATCCCACTAATTAGAAGAATATGAAACGCTGCACTAATACCAAAAGCAAACATACTACCTACCATTACTGCGAAGATGCCACTCCAAATAAAGAATAGGCATTGAAATACCATATGTCCTACCATTGGATCTAAATTGCGTAGTGGTGATTTTTCAACTGTCATTACACTATCCCACATTTCTTTAGGTAGTGTAAAAAGAGTTGTCAGAGTGTTTGCCCAGCCAATGGGCTTATTAGAGGGTTTCATTTTCTTCTCCTTATTTAATTTGGCGGTCCCTATAGGATTCGAACCTATGACCTACTGCTTAGAAGGCAGTTGCTCTATCCAGCTGAGCTAAGGAACCACACTATTAATCTTCTTGCCAATCCCAAAAGGGATCATAAATTTCCATTCCTGTAAAACCTTCTTGTGTCCAACCACGTGATTCTGCATATGCATGAATAATATCTTTAAGTGTGGTTCCCTTAGGCCAGGATGTATTCGCTTTCCAAGCCAACATATCCATTTCAACCATACGTGATTGTTGGCCTTGAGCAGTTCCAGCATTAACCTTGTTTGATTCGTCCCAAACCATTTTTGCATCTGACATCGTGTGTTCCTTTTTATCTTATATACAAGTTATAGCATATTGATTCTAGATTGTCAACCTTTAATTTCCAAAATAGTTAATTAAATTCCACCATGTATATTCGGTTCCCTGACCAAAGTCCATCCAGCCCAATGCAAATACACCGACCATAGCATAGCAAATAAATTCATCAAGTTTTTCACGCTTACTCATTTGGCGCATACTCTGCTTCAAAGTCAGATACGATATCTTTCTTGGCAATCAACATTTGTTCAAGACTACACATTGCAGCAAACTTTTCGTCACTCGCACCTTCGGTAAATGCAATAATTGCATTTTCTAGAACTTGTATATCGTTTAGAACATCATTCATAATAGACCTCTTTTGTTATTACTATTATGTTATACAGTGATTCGTTCTAAATGTCAAGATATATTTCGTTTAACCAATCAAAATCATTTATTTTTTGTAAGGCTTCTGGCGAATTACGATAGAATTCACCAAAGTCTTCTCCCATCGTTGCACCAACAGAAATTAATTCCCAGTGTTCAATGGGTAATGGTGATTTCCAGCGTTCAAGTCTTGATTGTATATCATCAGATGCCACTCCACTTGCTAGTTTAACGCATTCTCTAAACGCACCTTTCCATGCATTAAATGGAGTCGTTGCAAATCTAGTTTCATTTGAAGGTTTGTCTATACGATAATATGGATAGCCAAGTTTTGCAACACCAGTTGTTACATCAACTAATTTTGTGGAAGTTTTAACAAAGAATGAATTTCGATTAAATAATTTAACACCACCATATCCTGTAAGTTCACCTGTTGCTGGGTTTAATGCTCTCCAAACGTGAGTACACTGCGTCTGTGGCACAGTAGGATATACATCTATGCTATCTGATGGTATATATGAAAAATCAAAATCATCAATTATCCAAGCATCACCATCAACTACATAAAAGTTTTCAGTAGCACTTTGTTCTGCACACGTTAGATGCGCCTCATATACTCCATCGATATCAGCAGTATTAATAACTCGCTGATTCTTTGCAACCTTAGATAATATTCTGTTTAAATTGTTATCTGAATAATCATCATGGTAAGTAAGATAGAATACATCTATCACGCCACTTGTATCTCTGGTGGTTTGCCATTATCGCTGACGCCTAAAATGCCTTCTGGATCGCCTAGCCAAAAACGAATTGATTCTGTTTCTGATAATCGGAGGTCTTGCCCTTGTGACCATCTACCGTGTTGCATAAGAACCCAATCGCCAACTGCAACATCAGTTTGCTCTGGTCCTACTGCATATACTTCTGCCCAGCGTGGTCTAATGCCTCTGTCACCTGCTTCTGCTGTACTATCATCCAAATGAATAATTCCATTTAGTTTTTTAAATCCTGTATCCATATTAGTAAGAATAATTTTATTTCCAACTGGAGATAACGTTTTCATCATTGTTTCCTTATTTTGATTTTTTAGATTTATTTTTCTTTAGTTCTTCTGCTTTTACAAAATTGCCATCTGCATCTTCTACCCATTCATCATCATTATTATATTCTTCGGGTATTGGACCAGGGCTAACATTTTCAAATACTGGTTCTACTTTTGTTTCTTTTTGAGCAGGTGGTGCTGGCTCAGGTGCTGGCTCAGGTGCTGGCTCAGGTGCTGGCTCTTGCCAATCATCTTCCATTGGAACTTCTTGGTTCTTTGGTTTAGGAGTATCATCTAATTTAATAGATGCCTGTTTAACTGCATTTGGATTATTTTGATTATAATGTTCTCTTGCAATTTCATCTGCGGCTTTCATAACCCTACCACCACGGCCTAGTTTGTCACCTCTTGCATTCGATGATGTATTGCCAACGGTAATATTTTTTTCTTGTTTTGATAGTAATTTTCCAAGGTCTAGTTCCACCCCTCGCATACTTCTATATTTTTTCATTTCTTTGCCTTTCTATCTAAGGAATTCTTGCCAATCTAACTCATAGTAAACACTATTTATTCGATGTATACCGATTATGTATAACACATAACTTGCGACACTACTGCCACGCCCTACACCCCATACAATGTTATTTTCACGCATAAAATCTACCAGATAAACCATATATTGTAGTAATGGTAGCATATCACGTTTATTAAATTCATCAAGTTCTTCTATACATCTATTCTGATTTTCTGTAGGAGTTAATTCTAGTACATAATCAATTATATTTAAGTTCTTATATTTTTCTGGAATAAACCAATCTGTTTGAAGTCTACGATCAAAATCTTCAATATCTCCTGTTAATTCTTCTATGGCTGTTATTTCTGGTATGTTAATATAATTACTTGTATTTGCCTTATTATATTTTTCGAAATCTTCATGCCAGTCAACATATTTTATCTGACTAATATCTTCGCCATTGTATAACATCTCATATAGGTCATGTCTATTATATATAACACGTCCGTATTGATCTTTTAATGAATCAATCTTCAACGATTTTTGGCTGCCAATCATGTATCTTAATAACCTCACCTGGGTGATCTACCAATTCTAACTCACCCAGTATTACTTGTTGTATTTCATCTAATACATTATCATATTCCGGCGGCGTTGTCAAGTCTGTTTCTTCATCAACATCATAATCATGTGTTTCTGGTGTATTACGGAACCACCACGGTGTTTTATAATAATATTCTTTTTGTCCTACCCAAGTTTCAAGACTCGGCATAGCAGGATAATCTTCATCTGCATATGTATAACTCATTACCGGATTTTCAAATTTACTTGTTATCTTTACACTTACAATATCAATGTTACCTTCCGCAATTGCATTTAATTTAGCACTTATTGTCATCGCAATAATATCACTTGTTGGTAAATATGGAAACATTACGATGTTATTAGATAAATTATCCATATTAATAAGTGCTGATTTATGTGTAAAAACACTTTGATGTAATATCTCTTCTAAAAAGAATTTTATTTTTAAAAATGCAGCATTGCCCATAGCGAGATCAGATGTGCACCATACAAAATCTATTTCAGCATCAAAAATTTCTGAATATAGTGATGCTTCTGCTCCTATAAGTGTTGCACTAAATGTTGCTTTAAATGTGGTATAACTATTTACAGTAAAATTATCTGTCATTTTTATAATCTCTATTTAAATTATCTTTTTTCATATTAATGTTGCCATCATACATCCAATATATATTATCCTCATTATTTTTAGATTTATTATCTAATGCATGTTCATATGTAAAAAACGACTCAGGTAACATTATAGTTATTTCTTTTAATTTTTCAACTAAATTTATATGACTACTAAAAGTTTCAAAACTTAAAACATTATTTCCATTGTCCCACCGAATGTTTTTAAAATTTAATAATGATTCATTATTATTAATCCATTTGTTTTTCATAAATTCGTAAAATCTGGTGACTTCAACATCTGACCCATCAATAATAATAGTATGAAATACTTTGATTGGAATATTAGTCGGTGTCGGAATCGTCTGCGTGTTCATCATCTTCTCCTACAATTAAAGATTCTGGTGTGCGGTCATTAATAATATCAAATCGTTGTCGATCTAATCTGGCAGTTAATTCCATATGCAAATTTTCTAATATACTTTGCAGTTGTTCAACTACTCCGTCTAACCCCATTGAGTTTGCCATATTAATCTTTTTGCTGACATCACCCATCTTAGTGTCCAGTTCCTCTTCGGAGAGATTCTTATACTCTTGAAACATTATATTATATTCCTTATGTCTCTTTCTTATAGTTATTTAGTATAAGAATTTATTTAATGAATTGTTTTAATTCTGGTGCTTTCCATCCTTCTGGCTTTAATACCTTACCATCTTCTCTTTTAATAACTTTGCCAGTTGTAGGATTAATTTTGGCAAAGTTAGTATTCATTACTTCATTCCATGCTGCTTCTGCATCCCAGCCAGCAGCACGAATAGCACCGATAGTAACAACCAGAATATCAACTAATGCATCAAGTTGTTCAACATGATCATTCGCTACCACTGCATCTATTAATTCACCATACTCTTCATCAATTAACCCCAGGTACATTTTGTAATTTTCTGGTGATGATGGTTGGTCACATGCTTCCGCAAATTTATTAATGTCTTCAAATACGTTTGTCATATTCTGCTACTTTCTTTTCTAATTCAATTATGTATTCAGCAGCCTTCCAAGCATAATGCTCAGTGCATCTTGTTTTCCACTCGTTACCTGCTTGATTTTTTAATGCTACTACCCATTTACTTTGTTTAATTCGTGGCTTGATATTAGGGTAATCTTTATCAATTACATCGTGTTCGTTTTCTTCTAATTCAAAACTCTGAGTATTCTGTTCTGATGAATCTACCATTTGTCCTCATATATTTCTAAATTTAATATAATCATTATACAGTATTTCAAATGATTATGCAACACCTATTTTTGTTTTTTTAAAAAGGCTCTTGCTATTATTCCACTTTTTGTTATTATAATTATACGATCATTTTCATCAAGTACTACATAATATAATACTCTATGTCCTGTCTTATTTCTATGTTCTTCTATTCTTGTAGTCATATTATCTTCACTCTCATTTTGATAATAATACAGTATTGCCTCCAATTGCAGTAGTATTAATACTCACATGCTTCTCCCAAACATATGATTTTAAATAATCTGGTCCACCTGCTTTGGGCCCAGTACCTGACAATCCAATACCACCAAATGGCTGTGTTTCTACTATTGCTCCAATTTGATCACGATTGATGTAAATATTACCAACATTAACATTATTAGTAATTTCATCATAAAAAGATGCTATTCTGGAATGAATACTCATGGTTAAACCAAATTTGGTTTCATTAATATCTGATATAATGCCATCTAGTTCATCAACATCATATTCATATACATGTAACAGAGGTCCGAATATTTCCTTATCAAAATATTTTTTATAATCTGATACTAGATAAGCACTTGGTGGAATTGTTAAAGCAGGTAATTCAACACCATTTCTTGATCTTGTCGCTATCAGTATTTCATTTTCTTCAAGTACTGCAATACGTTTTTGTATACTTGCAAAAGCGGCACCATCAATGACACGTGTAACATCAGTATTCAAATCATCACTGAACCCCATCTGTACAACTTTAATAGCATTTCCCAACATCTTTAAAATAGTATTAGCATTATCTTTTTGTACAAATAAAAATCTTGTTGCACTACAACGCTGTCCTGCACTATCAAATGCACCGTGTATTACATCTTTAACTAATTGTTCTGGTAAACACGTACTATCAGCAATCATACAATTAATGCCTCCAGTCTCTGCAATAAACGGTATAATAGGTCCGTCACGGTCTGCTAACACACGTTGAATACGCTTTGCAGTTTTATGTGAACCAGTAAATGTTATACCGTTAATTCTTTCATCTGATACTGCAAGTTCTGCATCCTTAGGATCAGTGGGACATAATCTAATAGCATAATCTGGTATACCGCATTCAAGCATACAACTAACTGCAGTCTCAGCAACCTTAATTGTTTGTGGCGCAGATTTTGCTAATACAGTATTACCTGTTAGCAATGCTGCTATAATTGGTCCTACAAAAATAGCAAGTGGAAAATTCCATGGTGCTATAACCATCCACACACCGTGTGCCTGATATGTAGTTGTATTAATTTCGCCTGTATAACTTAACGTATCGCCTTGATTATATAATTTTTCTGCTTGTTCAGCATAGTATCTAATAAAATCTATGGCTTCCCGAACTTCGCCAATAGCGTTAGGATATGTTTTATTTGCATGTGTAACTAAATTACTTGCTGCTTGTTCCATATGTGTTTCCAAATGATCAGCATATTCAAGAACTACTTTCTTTCGTTCATTAAATGTAGTTTTACTCCATTCTTTGCGACCTTTCTCTAGCACTACAATACTATCGGTTACTGATAATTGTTCAGGTACAATAAATTCATAACTTGGTCTTCCCACTAGATTTACAATAGATGCAGGATCAGTTAAATCATATCCACGACTATTCTTTCGGTTGGGATATAAATCTTTGTATGTTGGTAATTTTTCTTTGTCTTTTTTTGCTTCTATAAATGGATCCACCAGTTGTTGATTAAAAACAAAACTAGTGTTTGCTCCATTTTCTAATAATCTACGGACAAGATATGCAAGTAAATCTTTGTATTCACCTACAGGCGCATATACTCTAATACTTGTGTTGTATGTATTCTGTAGATGGTCAAATAATCCATCACCCATACCATATAACTTTTGAAACTCAAATTCACCTCCTAGGGTTTCGTGGTAAAAGTATATGGCTGCCACAGTGAATGGATTGTGCGTGGCATAGGCAGGCTTGATATACTCTGATAACATAATCTTTCTTGCACATGCTAGATAACTTATGTCGGTATATTCCTTTCGTGAGAATACAGGATAGTGTAAGCCTTCTTGTTGTGCTATCTTTATTTCTGTATCCCAATATGCCCCTTTAACTAAACGGACACATATTGATGTATTGGATTCTTCTGCAATATGTTCTAATGTTTCTATTGCCCAGAACGCACGTTTTTGATATGCTTGAACTGCGAACCCAATCGTATTTTTTTTAAATTTATGTGTTAATAATAATTCTTCCAATACCATTATACTTAGATCTAAACGTGATGCTTCCTCAGCATCAATAAACATTGTGGTATTTTTCTCTTCGCATAGCCTGGCAATTGCTGCCAATTTTGGTACTAAATGAAGTAATACATCAGCATGATTTTTCAACTCATATCTTGGGTGAATGGCACTTAGTTTAATACTAATGCTATCTTCAAACCACGCAGCCGCTTGTATATACTTTTCATAATAATCATTTGCATCTGGCCAATTTGTTGCTGCTTCGCCCAACATATCAACTGAATATGTGTATGACTCATTTATTGCTTTTTTTGCCTCTTCAATAGTCTCGCCCATTACAAATATGTTGCCCATCCGTTTAACAGATTCTTTAACAATCTTACGAACAGTGGGCCATCCCAATCTACTAATTAAATTATTATATGCTGCAAAACTCTGGGCTTGAGTTAATACTTTACCACTTAAAGTTGCATAGAAACTATTTTGTGATAGAAGGTTCCAATCAGCATTTGTTAGTTTTTCTTTAATTAATTTATCTTGTGTTTTTTTATCCGGTGTTCTTAGTAAACATTCGCATAGTGTCATTAACGCAATTCCTTCATTGCCTGATAATTCATATGCAGTCATAAGTTGATGTATCATACTAGATTCATTAAATGCAGAATTAATTACATTCGATGTTTCTAATATTTCGGTTCGGTCATCTTTATTTAATCTGGCTGCCAATATTAACTTAGGCATGATTTCGTTTTCATCAATGCGATAATACATATTATGTTGATATACTTTCATAGCCTTTTACTCGCCTTGCTTTTAAAAATATTTCTTTCAATATATCTGATATGGCGAAGTATATCTAAGTTTATATCAAATTTGGCCCTAATCTCTCCCAGTGTTTGGTTCTTATATGAGTCAAAGTTAATTTTATGTATATTTTTAGTACGACGAGTCTTGCCGTAAACAATCCCCATATCAAATGCTATTAATTCTCTTTCGCCAAAACGATATATCTTTGGAAATATATGTGATGCATAGTATTTATACATTGATATTTGCCAATTCTTTAGTGTGATTGCATTTCCCATAGTATAGCCTATTACAAATGCTTCGTCTTGATTTAGTAGTCCTCTTCCTAATAATACATGTATACAATCGTGGGACTCTAAACATATAGAACCAGGAAGACTCAATGGTGACCGAGGATTTTCTATTATCTTTACTTTCCAACTAATATTTACACTATCACTACCCGGCAATGTGTCTAACACAGAATTAAGTGTGTCATTGCCATTGTCAATGCCTGGATTCCAATCACCATAGTTTATCATAATTATATTTATTCATTAAACAAAAGAACCCGACTACCTAAGTAGCCGGGCCAAGTTTGCGAAGAGGACTATAGGGCGAATTATTCACCCTAAAGTACAGAGAAATGAATCTCTGCACCAGTATTTAAAGCAAACCGATAAAAAGATAACTATCTATAAAACTTTTTCTTGTAATAATGAATATACACACTCAATTACTTGTGTTGAGAACCCACCAATGTGCCAGTCATATTCGTCCATTGGGGTTGAAGGCCGTTTCCAATCATAAATTGTCGCAACAACAACTTCTTCTATAAAACTGCCAGGCGCATCTTGTAATTGAATTACAAATTCCAAGTTCCACTCAACATTGGTCTTGTCACCATGAGTATAAGTAGGCTCACCAAAAGCAGCAACAATGTCAGCATATGTGGTATTAACATATCCTTGCAGCCCAGTACCATTGACGTTAACACTTTCATCATTTGTAATATTAATAATTTTCATTACACATCTCCTACTGTGAGATTTACTCGTTTTACACCATTACGCTTTCCAATATAAAAGAAGAACTTCTTTGCGCTTTCATATGTTTTGAATTCTTTTGTCTTTTTAGGATAGTTGTAGTAGCCATATTCAACAGTAAACATAATTATTCCCTCTCAACTTATACACTCTTTATATAGTGATTCGTTTAAGATGTCAAGTATTAATTATGTAATTATCATTAAAACGGTAATCGTGGGCATCAATACGAAAATTATAGATGCCATAATAACATGAATACAATGCCAAACTGTCTTTTCCATAGTATTATCATTCCTCTGGTTATTAGAAATAATTCGCAGTATATTTCATTAACTGTTTAATTTGTTTTGATTCGATTGCAAAGTATTCCCGATAACGTTTATATACTGGGAGTTCTTCTAAGAACCTTTCTGGACCTCTCAGTGCGTCTAGTGGTACATCAGTATCTCGTATCTCTGCTGCTAAATCATGACCATACGCCATCAATTCATGCGGATCACGTAAGTAACTACGCATCAAATCACGTTCGGTGCCACCAGCCTTCTTTAACTCAACACCCTTCATATAACCTGATTTGTATGTAACCAACACCGTTGGATCAAATTTGTCATACTGTTTCCAATGAATAGTTTCATGAGCCAACATACGCATGATTACCTTTTTAAATGTTTTTGGTCCCCATACTTTTACTAAGTTAGTAGCGTGTAAAAATACTCTTACACTTTTACCTTCAATGGGATCCCAATCGGCTGCAGCACTAACCCATTCATCTGGGTCTTTACGAACTGAATGGTCAGTAATAAATTCAATAGGCAAATCATCGAAATTGTTAGCATTTAAAATCTCCTCAAGTTCATCAATATCATCAACATCATTATGATCAGAAAGATATTCAGAATATTCTGAACATCCTTCATCAATCATTATTTCTACTTGGTCAAGGAAATCTAAATCAGGTTGCATATTTTATCCTTAGCGTAAGTAGTTAGGACCAGTCCACTGAACTGTATAATCATTTGAAAGAATATTGCCACGGGCAGAATTTCGTGCAGGAGCATTGAAGCCTGCTGCTTTTAGAATATCGCCGCGCTTGAATTTCTTATCGTTGTCAGTGTTGACAATAAAACCCCAAACACCATTATTAATAATTTTAATGTATTTGCTACCAGTCTTAACAGTAAGACGATTGTTAAACTCATTAATCATATTCTGAACGTGTGTTTCAGCATCGGCAAAAGACTTACCACGAAGTAACCATTTGGCATAGTCTGCTTTGATTGTAGCGATAAGAGTGTCAATTTGATTTTGCATTGTGAGATCCTTTGTTTCAATCTATACTTACTTTATATAGTGATTCGTTTAGAATGTCAAGTGTTTAATCATAAAAATTGCCCAATACCCAAATAAATTTTGTTTCGCTTACTTGATTCCATATCCCATCTTGCCAATTAGACCATAATAATGCACGATTGGCATCTTCCATTATATCAATTCCATTTTCTGCATCAGCAGTAAATGTTTTGCCCATGGCTTCAAACGTAAATTTTTTCATAATCGCAACCTTAATCCCATAAGTTTTCATAGTATTTGCCGAACAATGCAAATGCATTTGTAAGGCGTTCTTGTGTTTCTTTCATGCAAGCCTTGCATACTGGATCACCAAAGTTTGCACATTTGTCTGCACAAATGTCGCCAGCATCCATTTCTTTTGACTTGTGTTCAAATGCCCAAATCATTTCACCTAGGATCCAATCCCAACGTTCAAAGTGTTTAGGATCGGTATCGCCGCCTTTGCCGTATGCGTCTAGTTGTTTTTTAGTAGCACGTAGTTCTTTTGGAACGTCTTTCATGTCAACCATCGGAGCACCGTGTTTGGTCTCTTTCAACTGTACAAGCATAGGCAAAATGATAGGAGCAAGGGTATGATCCATACTCCACGTGTCCCATTTGTGAATCTTTATACTTGTTTTTTGTTTAGGAGAATATCCAAACCAATTATATAACCAGTTGTGATAGAACCTATGATTAGGATAGTTTCCAATTTTTACTCGCATAGTTTATACTTTCTAATTTATTAGTTTTGGACCAGAAGAAGTAAATTCCATGCCATGGGCATTTCCAACATATACTTTGCCATTCCAAAACATTCTAATTTTATTAGATGCAATATAAGCATCAAATGATTTACCTGGACGCATTTGGTCTGCGTCTACTTCAACACTGATGTTATTCATTGTGTTGGTAAGAATTGCGATATTATCATACATTAATTATTCCTTATTAAAGTTACCTTGTATCCAATAAAATTATAACAATTTTTGTAGATAATAATATTCATCAACTGCAAAATAACATTTTTTATTAGTTCTTCCTCGAATAGGATTTATTGTATTTCGAGTGTATGCCGTTATTTCATAATAATAGTCTAGCCAAACTATACGATTTGTTCTTATGAATACTCTATAATCATCTGGTATCATTGAATGAATTACCGATGTGCTATCTTCGTACTCCCATAGAACATGTGGTATCTTTGCAAATCTTTTTATAATTTTCCATTCATGCATAGGTTCATAGTACGATATGTCATATGGAGTTGTTGCTATTCTAGCCACAGCATTTTTTGGTATATTTAATATCATCGTGGATGAAACTTTTTGTATAGTTGTAGTAAATTAACAGGCTCAGGTTTTTTATCTGTAGATTGTGATTTGCGTATATACACTCGCCATGCCCCGGTGTTAGGATCGAGTCGTTCACATTTTATTGAATATGGATCTGCACTTACCCAGCCTATAAATTCTCTTGCCATAATACCATGTCCAGTTATTACTACTGTTTTTTTTACTTTGTTAAAATAACACAGTTGTGTATGACTTCTATACTTTTGCCATGCATTGTGTACCGTTAGTCCATGTAAATCTAAAGCCATCGGTGTTCATTAATCTGCGTGTTTATTAACATTCCAGTTAAACATACCAGACATAAGCATTGTTTTTGAATCATTAGTCACAGAGATTGTGTAGGGATATCTATGATTAACGAATATAATACGATTTTTAACTATAGGATATGTTCTGCCGTCAATGGTTATTTCAGGATCAGATATAGGAGATACGTTTATAATAAATCTAGAGTTAGTATCTAATATTTTTTGTGTATCATGATAATCATTATTAAAGGCTACTTCATGGTATTCTATTTTAATATCCGAAATTATTTCTTGTAATACTTTCTCAATATTATCTTTAATTGAATTAATATTGCCCGTACCATTATTAAGAATATATTTTTTAATATCTATTTCTGTCTTAGACGAAATACTTCCCATTACTTTATACATAGGCATACGAAATTCTAATGCCTCAATTTTGTCAACAATTCTACTCATTATTATTGCCTTTCATAACAAGGCCTTCATCCTTGCATTCTTTTAAAAAATCGTTATAATGTTTTGGATATGCAAGTATTACATGTTGCATAATATCTTTATAATCACGTGTTTCACTGCGATTGGTTTCTATTTTACCAGCAGTAATATTAATTATTGTGGTTGCCTCTTGCCACCAACGCTTACGAATTCGTGTTACGAAAAATACTTCTTCAAACATTTCCCAATTGCCTTCATTCAGAAAATTTTTCATTGATGTGTTTTCGCCTGCAGCTGGTCTAAATTTATGAACCAGAACAATATATGCATTTTTTGCCATATTAAATTACTACCAACTTATTATTTTCTATAATTAATTTATTTCTATCTTTTATATTTATCGTACATATAATCCAATCTTTTGTTTGAATTAATTTAGTATAATATTTAATATCTTTGCACATATGCTGCAGCGACTCATATTTATAACCAATTGAGTTAGGATCTCCAATTATAACATATTCGTGTTTTTTTAGGTCTATTTGTTTTTCAAAATACTTTAATGCATAATGTAAATCATTTGTATCATTTACCACTGTTTTAACATTGTCTTCTACAATTTTTTCACGAAACGGATTTGGAGAATCTCGATCTTCTGCTATACAACTTGCAACAATTTCACGATGTAATTGTAAAAGATATGAATCATAATAGGCATCATCAATAATTATTCTTGGTTCATATTCATTTGTATATTCCATTTTTTAATTATTACCAATATGCTGAAGTTCAAGTAGTGTTGCACTAAGATTAATTTCAGGATCTGCCACTAATGCATGATTTACTAGTCCATCACGGATACAAATGAGCGCGCGTCCTTGCGTAATATCATCTTCGCCGAACCATGTTAGATTTTCATATAACTTTCTATATACACCTTCATACTCTTGTGCTTGTGCTTTAGAAACAATTAGTTTACGTGCCTCTGCAATCTTACCAATCTGAAATAAGGCAACATATTCTAGTACCCAATCGCTTTCGCCACTCTCACCTTGTCCTGGCTGCTGTAGTTTATTATCAACGATTGATTGCTGTACCATATTAATACATTTACGTAAATCTGGATAGGCTGATTTAACATAAACATCAAGTGTATCAATATCTAAATCAATGCCTTCGCTAATAAGAATAGTTGCAACTCTTGCTGCAAATTCTTGTTCGTCTAATTTCTCAATATGATATCCCTGGCATCGTGAATGAATTGCAGGAATTACTTTGTTGGGATAATTACATGTAAGAATAAATCTACAAGTCATAGAAAATGCTTCCATCATATTACGCAAGATTGCTTGTGCACTTGGTGATAGATAGTCGGCTTCATCTAATAGTACATACTTGAAGTCACCACCAAATGGTAGACTACTTGCAAAGCCATTAATCTTGTTTCTCATTGTATCTACATTATTTTCATTTGATGCATTAATAATCATGATATCGCCGCCATCAACGTCCAATTCATTTAATAGAACTTTTGCGAGTGTGGTTTTTCCTGTGCCGGCAGCACCACTGAATAATAAATGTGGAATTGCTCCACTATCTACCCATGATTTAACTTGACGTTTTTGTTTCTCGTCCCGAAATACGTAATCTTTTGTCGTGTTCGGCCGATACTTTTCTACCCATAATTCTTTCAAGTTCTTCTCCGTATTGCTCTTCAAATTTTTGTTCTAATTGATTCATGTATTGACTATTATCGTCTAACATTTCACTTAGTTTAACACATTTTATTTTCATTGTCAAGTTTCTTTCTTTATAACGCACTTTGAACTAAGTTCATCATTACCGCAGTACCACTAATACTACTACCAATCATAATTGCACGGTCACTCCACGCCATACCCACATACACCCATCCTATTGAACTAATTACATATGAAACTTGTCCTAAAAATGCCATATTTGCACTAATAAGAAATACACCGGTAACTGCTAAAATCATACTAAGCCATTTAACATACCAATCGATAGTACCAGTTGGTGTCGTTGGTGTGAGGTCCTCGACTTCTGTTTGTAGTTCTGATAGTTCTTGCTTTAATCTCTTGCGTTCTTGTGCATATTCAATCGCAAGTTTTTTAGCGTTACTTTCTTTTAATTCTGTATCTACCATTTTAATCTCTTATGTTATTCTTTTTCTCACGGTGCCTGACTTGGTATAGTATGTCTGTCTGACACTCTGTAGTCCGCCTAGTACTCTACCTGGATAATCGCCCAAGTATGTACCTGCACGTAAATCATCGGGATTAATTAATTCTTTATGAAAATGATCGATATCATCCCACACACTTAGCATTGTTTTTCCCATTTCATCAAAAAAACTGTCACTAAAAATAGGGTTATCATCTTTGTAATATGCATATGCCGCCATTAAATACCACGGTATCATCATATTAACATTGTTAGCAAATATTTTTGCTGCGTGAGTATCTAGCATTACTTTACCTGTTTGAAGGTTAATGGGATATAGTGTGCATCCAAATCATCACGGTATTCCATGGCGTCAAGCACACAATCAAATGTGCGACTTATAGTTTTACCATTTATTGTTCCGATTATTACATACATTTTACACCAATATCTGTGAGCATTATTTTTGCTAGAGAGGTTTTATCTAATGTTTGACCTTCTAGTGTATCTTCTAGTAGCATTTGAAAAAGAGTTTCAAACATTAATTGTTCACTATATAATAGTTTATCTTTGAAATCTCTCATTTGTTCAGGTGTTTCTAATTGCCAGATAGCATCCATCATTAGACATTGTTCTTGTGTTAAATTATAAAGAGTCATCTTATTACCTATTAGAGTAATGATTTAAATAAATCAATAGAATTATTCCATAGTGCGACCAACATATTAAATAGATCGGTTGAAATCCATGTGATAATATCGATTGATAGTGTCGCTAAAAGATTTGCAGCGAGTAAAATTATGATAAGATTTAACTTGAATTTGAGACCTCGCCACATGTTTTTACGAATCGTCAACGCTTTTTCTAATTCTAGAGGACTTGCATCATCTAGTCCATATACTACTGCTTGTGTTTTTTTATCCATAATATGTTTAGTCCATTCTATCTATGCCACTGTCTTGGCAGGGCCACGTATCTTCATCTTTGGGAAATAAATCATTTAGTATATCATTTACTTCATATATAGTAATCATATTCTGTTCTTCAACTGACAAATAATTGTTTCTGTGATTTCTTATCATTTTCATCAAATGATTTGGAACCTCACTTAAACATTTATAATTAAAATTATTCATCGAACTTCATATATTCTACTTGTTGGTCACCGTTCTCTAATGTTCTACGACTTTTAACACGAATAAATTTTAACTCTTCTAGTTCTGTTAATATAAAATCAGTAGCACTAATTGCACCAATTTTACGACCATGGTGCCTTCCCATAAGAAAGATAACTCCTGCAATTAATACGGCCCACCAGCCCGACGGTTCTGTAAACATTTCCATTTTTATCTCCTATACATTAGTAATATATATTGATTCTATTACAATGTCAAGTAGTTATTTTTTTAATCTATTAATTTCTTCTGCATTCTTTGCAATATTATCATCCTGTGTCTGATCAATAATGGTTTTTAGTTTTTGTGCTTTCTCTTCTTCACTATCAATGTGTAGGTCTTTCTTTATAACCTTTTCTAATTTTAGCATAGGAATACGCTCATTAGGAACATATCTCCATGTATATCCTCGGTCTGAGTAGACACCGAATACAGTTTCAGTCATTCCTATTTTAACTATCATGGCTAATTCGCCATCTAGTAATACCTCGTGACCTTCTTGAAATGCTGGATTAGTTTTGAACTTTAGACCTTTAGCAAGTCCGGTTGCGAAGTCTTTAAACCATATTGCAACTACCAATGAAATTAGTACACCAACCCACGGTAGTAATAAATCACTAAATTCCATACTCAAAGTATCCAAACTTGCCATACTTATCCCCTATAATATAAGGTATTTATATAAATTGACAATAAAAAAGCGCCCAGAAGGACGCTTTTTAGTTTTTATAGAACTTTAATCTTGTTGTTATGCCTGCTTTCTTGCTGGCGGAGTAAAGCCTGGTGGTGTTTCAAGAAGATCTGGATTATGAATTCCACCACCCGTATAAACTTCTATATCGGTCATCCATGAGTTTACGCTTGCAAAATGGACGTTCGCCTTGTTTGTAAGACCGGATATATCACTTGCATCTTCGTTTACAACTACTTCACCATTTATATAATGAACTATACGCCCATTTGATTGAAGTTCAATTGCAAAATGAAGCCATCCCTGAGTATCCAATCTTGTAGTACCATTAGCACTATGCGTATAATAGTCAAACTGTCCATTGGAAAGCCATGCAAGCGTATGAGGATAGTTGCTGTCAGAAGTGAGATATTGAGCATAGGAATATAGCGCGCTACTGCCCGAAGTAATCGTAGTCATATCTTCCCACATTGTGGGTTGAGCGGTTCCAAACTTTATGTAATATTGGTAGGTCATTCCTTCACTAAGATCATCAGTTGACCAAATGTGAACTGATTTGCCGGGCGCAGGGTCATTCAATACGTTTGGATTGTTGCGCATGGCATATGAGCCGTCTTCAAGACCCCAACTATTTCCCCAACCTGTAGGATGGTGTAATGCAACATAATCTGTAGCATTTGTATCTAATTTAGAGTCACTGACGGCTGCAAATGACTCACTATCTCCACTCAATGACCACATCGGAGTTGGGACTGTATTAACTGATTCTTCTTCAGCAACTTCATTCGAGCCTAAAGATTTAGTTGGTGGTGTGAAATCTGCAGTGTATAACACGGAGCCACTAGTAATTCTAAAATCTTGTATATATCCACTGAACTTTTCGTAATCGCCCGCTCTTGCACCTATTCCTAAATCTCTTGTGGTTGTCATTGGACTGCCAGTTTTGGCTATGACATGTCGAAGTACTCCATCAACATAGAATGTGTAATTACTGCCGTCCCATGTATATGCTATATGATACCAGGTATTTGGTAATAATGTATCAATCCCACTAGAACCAATGTCTGAACGAGTATCTAAAGTATAACTTGAGCCGCTGTGCGATGCAAGTGCATGTAATTTATCACCTAACAATGAAAGGTATATTGGTCCATATACGCCTGATGTGCCTTGATTACAAATTGTTCTCCATGTACTACCTGAAAGATCAGTTGCATTTATCCATGTTTCTAGTGTATATGATTCCCCATTACTAAAATCTATCAAATTCAATGGGTCTTCAACAAGTAAACGATCATCGGAACCGTCAAAATACATTGAATATGAATTAGCAAATTTTGATTCTGTATTTGATCCTGTCGCACCGCCTATTAATTGTATTCTATTCCCTGATTGTGATTTATCTATAATAGAAGCATTGGTACCTGTAATATGTAACTCGGCAGCAGATGAAGATAATGAAGCAGTGAGGGGTGTAAAATCTCCATCATATACATATGATCCAGTGACTAATCTTATGGATGAAACCTGAGATTTGACTCCATTAAAAAATGTTCTAGAAGTTGAAGAGCCTGTCAAATCTGCACCATCACTAAAAGTTGAATTTTCGTTATAAGTAGTAAGTGTTTGATTCACACCATTTACATAAATTTCAACAGTGCCATTTCTTCGTTGGGCTACAACATGTGTCCATTGTTTTTGTGGTAACCAATAGTTATTAACAAATTTTCCTACAGTGTAACTACCGTATAGACCATAAGCAAAAGTTAAACCATTATATCCAGCGTAAGTTGATTGAGTTAAACTCCACCCCACACCACTGCCATTGTATTCGGTACTTATAAAAATTCGAGCAGTATTCGTAAAATCTTCCTCGGGATAAATCCAGAATTCAAATGTAAAATCATCAGTGCCTAAATTAAGAGCATCCGATACTACCAAATTATCACCACTGCCATCAAAATATACAGACCCGCCGTGGTCTGTTGAAACATATTCTGTATAGTCATATGGTGCAAATGGCAATGTGGAAACGATGCCATTTACTGTAATTGAGTGATCATTCGTTGATCCATCTGAAATGTATGGAAGATGACAAGTAAGTAGAGAGGTGTTTGTTACAGCAGTCAGGCGTTCAGTTGGTGGAGTAAAGTCATCGGTATAAATTGCAGAACCTTTTACAATTCTAAAATCTGAAATATATCCATTATACCCAGTAGTCGGACCATTTACACCCTGGCCTATTAATACAGACTTGGTACTGCCCAAATCGCCAATACTGGTTCTTGAAGCTGCAAGGGTTCCATTAATAAATATTCTCCATACTCCGCTCTCTCTAGTAAGGGCAATGTGTGTCCATTCTCTAGTTATAGTAACTCCAGAACTAACCACCACATTGTGAGGCCCATCATAGAACTGAATTACACCGGATGTATCCAAGTATATGCCAGTTCCCTCTGCCGCAACGGCATCCCGAATGTCTATAATAGCGCCACCAGATAATGAACTTAATGTACCACCCCAATAAGTCCATAATTCTATTGTAAAATCACCAGTACCAAAGCCAAATGCAGGGTCGCTTGCAATACTTAAATTTTCAGTCGGATCAAAATATGTACTATACCCGCCGCTTCTATAAGGACTAAATGTACCAGAAACAGCATCACCATTTGTTGTCACTGTGTGGTTATTAGTAGATGAATCTATTATACTATTATCAGATGCTCCTGTTGCTGTTACAAGTAATACTGTATTACTTGAATTTAAAGAAGGAAGATCTGGTGCTGCAGCAGCAACAGAACCCATTCCACTATGTATTTCACAGTAATAGTATAGCGTAGGTGCACCAACTTCTACTGTAATTTCTGTGTATGCGTCTGCTTGCCCAGGCACCCCATTATAAGTAACACCGGTTGTATATTCACTTCCGCTATCATGTGCACCGTTTGCAGTTGTGCTAAACTTTAATGGATGTCCGGTATTAGTACTGTCACTTTGATCAAATCTATAGGTTTCACCTTCAGTTAATGTAACTGTTGGACTAGCGCCTGTCAAATCAGTAATATAATATTTGTTACCAGTACTATATGCGTTTGTTCCACTAGCAACTGTGACTACATAGGTTGTTCCGCTAAATGCTGTTCCTTCACCAACCAAATTTCCATCAACATCAGTTAGATCGGTTAAATCAACTGGCACATCACTTAATTTTGCCATTGGAATACCACCTGCAGTAGTACCATCATGTAATATTATTGTATTGTTTGTTGTATCAAATGTTACTTCTGCCATTTCGCCTGTAAAGGCCTCATGTTCAGTATCAGTTCCTTGACGTAGTTTTACCGATCTTGCCATATACTTTGCTCCTAAATTGTTACATGTATTTATATTTTTAAGAATTAAAAAAAGCGCCCATTGGACGCTTTTTAGTTTTTATAGAACATTATTTTAAATAATGGTCTTAGGTACCTATGTCATATGATATAATTTCACTAGTTCCTGATGAATACACGATTAGTGTTCTACCATCAGTTGATATTGTTATTTTACGTAAAGGATCATCAATTCCCGGAGCCATGAAATTCGTTAAAACAGGTGCGGGATTGAAGTCGATACCGCCTCCACCGGGATTTGCATCCCACGGCGATAAATCCCACGGACCTGGATTGGTTTTTCTTTTAAAATTCGTTCCAGACCAATTTCTAAACTCATACATTCCATCTGCAGACATACCATTAGCAGTGTTAGTGCCTTCATTTCGCTCCCAACCAGTATAATATGCAGTTGACATTTCCCATGGTGTTGCTAATTTATATTTCCTCATATGCCGAACACTGCCTCCCTTTAGAAACATTATTTTACCATCATATGATATATTAAAATTGCATTCATCACCTCCAAATATATCTGAATATAAATACTGTCCCTCTGTACGTGAGAAAGATGAGATATCATATGGAGTTACTAGATTATATTGTACTATTGAATTAGTATCCCTATCAAATGAATAAAATTTGGTTCCATCAGTTGATATTGAAATATCATGATGCTCTATGCCACTCCATGCAGGACCACCGTTGGGCGGTGTTGCATTTAAATCTTGATATCTAACGTGTGACATTGTACTAATATCCCATGCAGTGGTCAAAGCAAGCTGTCTTACAGTTTTAATATCCCTCGCACTTGAACCAGATGTATAATAGCAATGCATTCCATCCGCCGAAAACGTAAGTCCGTATACATCATTTGCACTAAAGACAGTCTTGCCAGGTAAATTCGCTCTTGATGCCCAAACACTGGAAAATTTAGTTTCATCCATATAACTTGCAGGTGCACCCATATCGTCTTCAACCAATAATCCTTGCGAAGTCAAATTATGTGCAAACGTACCCGAAACATCATATTGGAATATTGTTTGACCGCCAATATACAACTTTTTCCCATCAGGAGAGAAGTTTATACTGGAAATACCAGCGCCATTTCTTTCGCCAGTGTTTTGATCTAGATGTGGATCATATGCTGGGTTTCCTGGGGTCAAGGGCGCTAGATCAATTAATTCAGATGGTGTCTCAGTTGCAGTGCTAAGATCCCAAGCAGATGTCATTGTCCATTTTGCAATTATTGGGCCACTCGGTGCACTTAGTGCAGACACATATATATGTAATCCATCATTCGTTACGAAAATTTCCCAGTAATGTGGGCCACCTGTGACTCTGAGATAATCATACTCAGCATCAAGTTGCGCGGAGTCCTTCGTTGCTACACTGTTTCCAGTTGGAGACATTGTAGTTACGTCTCCTGGAGTTGACATAGAATATTCTCTAATCTGGTGGTTGTATCTACCTATTAAAAACATTTTCGTTTCATCTTGTGATACCGCCATAGATGTCCAGCGAAAATCTTTATTGGCTGTATCAGCTATAGTCCATGTATTAAATGTACCTGTAGCGGTTAATGATGCAGTTGTGATATCATACGGAGTTGATAATTCATGTGTTTCTACAGTTTCAACTGTTATGAGATATAATCTTGTACCATCACTGTTAATATGCAAATCAATCATTTTAGTAGGAGTTGCTCCACCCCATTGGGTACTAGTTGCTACAAGCTGTGTAGTTGAAATATCCCATGCGGTACCAACATCAAATTGATCCACTCTTGCTTCTGGAAACTGGTGATTCATTCCAAAACCTTCGTGGGTTAAAGTATATAATTTAGTTCCATCATTTGACCAACAACTATGTTTCGAGTATGGATAACTCAAATCTCGGAGACTTTTGAATTCATGTACGATATTACTAGGAACAATTGGTACCCATTCAAATGGCGCAGCAGATTGGCCAAGTAAATTTCCATCAACATCAGTTAGATCGGTTAAATCAACTGGCACATCACTTAATTTTGCCATTGGAATACCACCTGCAGTAGTACCATCATGTAATATTATTGTATTGTTTGTTGTATCAAATGTTACTTCTGCCATTTCGCCTGTAAAGGCCTCATGTTCAGTATCAGTTCCTTGACGTAGTTTTACTGACTTTGCCATCTATTATTCTCCAAATAAAATATATGTAAATTGGTTATTTACATCTATTTATCTATCACTTTCGGAAAAAAATAGCGCAAGTTTATCATATCCTCCGATATACTTGTTATTAAGCCATATTTGTGGCACAGTACGAGGAACTATATTTTCAAGTGCTGCTGCTTCCAATAACTCAGTTTTTTTATCAGGTTGGCTAGACATATTGTATTCAACATAACTAATGCCTTTTTGGTCTAATAGATTTTTTGCTGCTACACAAAACCCACACCCATCTTTACTATATATTACTGCATTCATGTAATTCTCCTTTTATTTTATTACCATCCAATACGTTCCCAAGGAACATCTTTGTTGCCAAAATGTCCATAAGTACAGTTCTCACTATAATTATTAAAGTTAAACAAATCGAACCTATCAATGATTCCTTTGGGAGTCATATCAATACTACTCTCAATAAACTTTTGAATTGAGCGATTATGTCCGTTTGAATCTATATAGATACTTGTGGGTTGTTTAACACCAATAGCATATGATAATTGTATTTGGCACCAATCAGCCATTTCATCTGCTACAACATTTTTAGCAAGCCAACGAGCCATATAGGCTGCAGAGCGGTCGACTTTAGTAGGATCCTTGCCACTAAAAGCACCGCCACCATGAGGAGCGAAACCGCCATAAGTGTCCACGATAATCTTTCTTCCTGTGACACCAGCATCACCGTCAGGACCACCGATAACAAAATTACCTGTAGGATTAAGATGCCATATAGTGTTGTCATCTACTAAATCTCCTAATACACTCATTGTCGCAACTTTACTTATATTTCTTGCTTGCTCAATTTGACCTTCGTCATGCTGTGTACTTATCACAACTTGGTCAATACGCTTAACTTTGCCACCTTCATATTCGACACTTACTTGTGACTTTGCATCCGGTCCCAATATGTTCTGGCGTTGTAGTTTAAGTGTTTTAAGTATTTCATGACTGTAGTAAATAGGTGCAGGCAAATATGCATCATTATTGTTACATGCATAACCAAACATAATACCCTGATCTCCTGCGCCGAAGTTATCAGTTCCCAATGCAATGTCTGCACTTTGTGCATGAATTTCATTATAAATTTTTAATTTGTCCCAATGAAATCCATCCTGTTCATATCCAATTTCACGAACTTTATTTCTAACAATTTCTTTAACTTGATCTTCAGTTACATTAAAGTTTTTTACTTCGCCTGCTAATGTTACCATGTTGGTAGTTACAAGTGTTTCAATGGCAACACGGGTTGTTTCATCGCCTGCTCTTAATCCTGCATCAACTAATGCATCTGATATTTGGTCTGCTACTTTATCAGGATGACCATCACTCACACTTTCACTCGTAAAAATATAGTTGTTCATTTAGTTTCTCTTTTCTTTTATTTTATTTTATGAATATACATATATATTTTTACATAATATGCAAATGTTTTTGGATATGTTTCTGGATCGGGTAGTAGACCTTCGAAATATTCTATGAAATCTTTTATTTGTTCATCTGTCATTTTTTGCATTACATACAATTTTTCTTAATTCACTCGAACTAAATCTATGGTCTCGTTCATTAAAATATATTTCAATATCTCTTTTTTTGCAAATATCTCTACCAGTGAAATCTTTATCACGATATTCTACCCCTAGAATGCGAATATCAATATGCATTCCACTCAAAATGTCTTCCAAATCTTGTTCAGTAGCATATGGAATAATTTCATCCACATATTTACATGCCCGTAATTGTAGATATCTTTCTACTATAGTTTGTACCGGTTTATTTTTTGTGTCGCGGTCTATTGTTGGATCTATTTGTAGTCCCACAATTAAATGGTCACAATGTGATTTTGCCTCTTCTAACATAAGAGTATGACCTGCGTGTAGCAAGTCAAATGTGGATGCGGTGAAACCTATCATTAATTATAACCTCATTAAAAAATCTGCTGCATCAATTTCATTTCTGAAATTAATAGTAGCAGTACTAATATATTTGTCTATATGACAAGAAAAGTCTCTCGATTCATACCGAGAGACTAATTCGTTTCTTAGAATCATATCACTTGTGCCATCGTAAATAACAACTACTGTATACGGTAGTTTTACATTTTTAATAGTTAGTGATTTTACCAGTTTTATTCTAGGCATATTGTTTCTAATCTAAGTTTATCTTAATTGCTGTTAGCATATACTGTATTAAATTGATTATTAACTTTAACAAATGTAGTGCACTTTGTCAACTGTTTTATTTTTTCAGCACCGGCATAGGTGCACGTTGAACGAATACCGCCTAGAATGTTCTGAATTGTAGATAATACTTCTCCACGGAATGGTACTAGAACTTCACGTCCTTCACTGCTACGATAATCTTTAAGTCCACCAAAATGCTTTGTATTTGCTGCATCACTACTCATACCATAAAATTGTACAAACTTTTTTTCTTTGTATACAGTTTCATAAAAATCATCATCTGTTCTTGTTACTTCTGATGTTTCATACATTTTGGTGATAACATTACCACCACCTTCAATGTGTCCAGCAAGCATACCACCAAGCATTACAAAGTCAGCGCCAGCGGCAAAGGCTTTGGCTACATCGCCAGGACAAGTGCAGCCACCATCCGCAATGATATGGCCGCCAAGACCATGAGCAGCATCAGCGCACTCAATAACAGCGGAAAGCTGAGGGTAACCAACACCAGTTTGGATCCGTGTTGTACAAACACTTCCAGGGCCGATGCCCACTTTAACAATATCTGCGCCATTTAGTATCAACTCCTGTGTTTGATCTGCGGTAACAACATTACCGGCAATGATTACTAATTGAGGAAATTCTGTGCGCACTTTGTAAATGTGTTCAACGAAATGTTCACTATATCCATTTGCAATATCCATACATACGTATTTTAATCCATCACCAACGTCATGGATCACTTCAACTAATTTTTTAAAATCATCATCGCTTGTGCCAATACTCATAGCAACATTTTCTGTACGCTCTTCTCTATTGCTATTAAAATGATCAAAATATTCTATAAGTTGTTCTGCCGAGTATGTTTTTACAAGACATGTAAAAATATTCTGACTGGCTAAAGTATCTGCCATTTCAAATGTACCAACCCCATCCATATTGGCTGCCATAATAGGTAACCCACTATACTCAATGGTGCTATTTCTAAATGTAAACTGTCTATTCAAGTCTACATCTTTACGAGATCCTAATGTACTGCGTTTAGGACGAATTAGGACATCACTATAATCTAGTAATACTTCATTCTCAATGCGCATTAAACAATTGCCTCTACGTCTTGGACTTGACCATGTTCATCACACTCAACAACAGTAACATTACAATGAATTTCAAACTGATTATCAAGGAATTCCCAACCTAGTTCTTCAACACCTTCTTCATATTCTTCATTGTATGCTTCTTCGATTTCTTCCATCATCTCGTCAACGTCTGATAGTACTGGTCCATTTGTTTTGATATTCCAATCTTCCCAGCAACCATCCCAGCAGTCTAACATTTCTGCATTTGGATGGTCTTCTGTTAAATCAATCCATTCATCATTGGTTGATGGAAGTAGAACGTCTGCCATAGAAAAGTTTTCTTGTAAAATAACTTTATCATCTACACAAATGGTGCAACCATGTGCATCAGCAAATTCGAATACACTATCATATCCTTCTTCTTCGATATATTCATCGATTTCTTCTTGTGTATCTGGAACGGAAATCATAAACGATCCCCATCGCCATCCTAACTCTTTATGAAGAAACGCAAACTTACCTTTATCTTCATCATTATTAGTTAATTCTTCAAGAGGTCTACGGAAGTATGTAAACTCTACTACTGATTTTTTATATGTTGGTTCAATTCGAAAATATTTCATTATACACCTATTTTATTATAAAAGCCTTCCCAGGCGAAGTCTAACCGGTTAGGATCTCCGCCTGGGGTCATGAGATTTATTATTGAGAGTTTGATCCCATGATTTCTTTAAACTCAGTGATGATTTCACTATCTACAAGTTCAGAACGATATAGCGCATATCGTTTTGTATTACCGTTATATACGCCGATTTCGGTTACATCACCTCGATCATTTGTAGACATCATTCCGTAAAGTTTATTACGGCCTTTCAAATTTTTAACTAACCGCGTTGCTTCTTCCATAGTGGGAGACATTCTACGATTGTAACGTTTACTCTTGGAACTATTTCCTTGAGTGGTAGGTTGATTTGTCATTTATACATTCCTCTTATGACAAGTTTCATTTAAGTTTAACAATATAATTATTGCATATATTGTAGGTTAAGTCAAGAACTTTTTTAGTTCCAACGATAAAAAATATGTGATCCAATACGTCCAATCAAATCCATACCACGATCACTTCGCCATGCAGGGTTAACATAGGTAGCGTGATAATGTGTGGCACCTTCTGTGATACCACGAAAACGTTCATCGTGAATCATTTCCCAAGCAACCATTTGTGCACGAACCCAGTTCTCGGAACCTTCTGGTACTTTATCTGATTTACCATCACAATACCAAGAGAATTGGCATCTATTTCGACGCATATTACCATTACTATCTTTTTGCCCATCGTAGACCACTTCACATACCGTATTAGGATAATGAGAATGTAACACACGATTCAAAACCACATCAGCAACCGCTGCCATGCCAGCATGATTATCTATGCCACTTTCAAAGAAAATATTCTGTGCCATACAAAACTCTTGCTTATATTTTTCAGGAGAATATAGAAAAAATTCCTTATCTTTACGTGATTTATAATTGGATAATGCAGCCAATACTACAGTGTTTTCTATTGTTTGTTCAATAGTTTGTGTAATAGGAGTTTCGTTTTTTACACTTGCCTGTGGGGTTGTTACACTTACAAGTGTTGCTATAATTGCTGCGTTGACTGAGTATGCTATTACATTTTTCAGTTTCATTTTATACCTGCTCGGTTGTTTCTGCTATATAAGTTTTATACAGTGATTCGTTTTAAATGTCAACCATTATTATACCATTCTGCCTTATATTCTTCAACAATAGAAATTTCAACAATACTATCACACCGAAAACTGCGCCAACCTGCTGCATCTGTATCCCAAACTACTTGTATATTTTTATTTGGTTCACGATTTCTATTAACTTCACTATTAGTTGCAGCTGGTGTTGGTATAATATCTGTTCTCAACGTGCAATTCATGGTTCTTTTGTCTCCATTGACTTTTATGAAATCAACTGTCAATACATTCTGTTCTAGACGTTGTTGAATATTTGTAACATCTACACTCATGACATATCCTTTGCGTATATTTCTAAAACTTCATATTCAATAACATCATCGCCGCGAATTAACTCGGCAACATCACCAACACAAAGACCTAAAAGTTCACGACCAAGTGGTGATTTAAAACTAATGCTACCTTCGCTTGGATTACTTTCACTTTCGCCAAGTATCGTATATGTTACGATTTTATCAACAAAAAAGTTTTCTAATTTTACTGTTAATCCTGGTGCAACTTTATCATAGTTTCCTGGAGATGGAATTACAAGAAGTGTACTATTCTGAACAATTGTTTGTAATCTGCTGATTTCGATTTCAACACGATTCATTTCATCAAGTGACATATGTAATTCTTCGTTTTCTTCTATCCCGCCATTTTCTCTTGCCGCTGCGATCTGTTCTGCTATCAACGGACGTTTTTTATTTAAAATAGAAATCTTTTTTTCTAGATCAGTCAGACCCAATTTTGTTATTAAATCCATATTTGTATTATATTCCTGATCGTTTTTATTATCGGTATATTTATCATTGTCGTTGATTTTAAATGCAGTTGAAATCATTGTGTACTATCTTTCGTTTTATTTAATTCTTTTCTAATTTTTACAAACCAACGGTAAAATTCATTTTCTTTGCCATCACTTGTTTCCCAAGCAGACGATATATGTTCAATAACTGCGGAATGATATAGCATTGTTAAAATAACCATATCATCTGAGATTTTATTTTCTGCGGGATTAAGTCCAACTGTACGTAAATCTTTAATTACAAATCGTGACATAGACTCCATTGGCGAAGATGATGTAATATCATCTGATATGTATTCATCCCAGAAAAAATCAGGCCATAAAATATCGGTATTATTTTCACTGCCTATGAAAATATCTCCGGCATCATCTTGTATAAGATCAGCGATATTTTGCCAAAAATCATCTTCTTTTTTTATTTTTTCATCACGAATTTTTTTAATATCACTAAAATTAATAATCTTAACATCAGACATTATCGTTTCAACTCCTGTTTTACTCGGAATGAAGTATAGGTAGTATTCCATAGATTCATTATCAAGTATATACCAGCCGCACCCATGAGTGACATAATAAGATTGCCGCTTAGGGCTAATTTTAAATTCACAATAATGAAATCTGCGGCAATAAATGCCAACGGATAATCATACCATCTAATCATTTAAACTTCCTATCTATCCATTTCTTTCCAATATATAATATCGCAATTACAAAGACAATAACACCGAGTAAAATACTTTCTAATATTATATCACCCTGGCTACTATCAATTTCAATACCATCTGTTGTTACGGCAATACGACAATCATCACATGTATTATTCATCGGCGCATACTTGCAATATCTTTTGCATCTTCTTTTTTATCGGCAAAAATGGGAACCATATTTGATTTATGCATTGTAGCAATACCGAGCAGTTGACGTTCACCGCTATATGTATGTGATTCTTTTGCCGGTCCATGTGATGAAATTTTATTACTTAGGTTAACATTCGGCTTATTCTCTGTATAATCAGGAATATTATTTACATGCTTACGCTTGCCATATTTGTCATATAGTTTGCCATCAAGTTGGTCTTGACTTACACCCATCTTACGCATAAACTTTTCATGTTCTGCTTCTGCCGCTATAAGTTTTTTTGATTTTTTATTGGGTTTGCGCTTACGTGTGTTTGTAGTATTGTAAGCATGTCCCATTAAATGCATACCTGACATATAATATACCTCTCATTTATATATGCCATAAATATAGCATATATGATTTAGATTGTCAAGAATTAATTTGAAGTTACTTACAAAGTCCTGCAATCATTTGATAATGATTCCATGCTTGCTTTACTGATGGCAAGTTTTCTAGATCATCAACCGGAACTGCACAATCTAACCAAACATACGGAACTATTGGAAAACTATCGATTGATCCTGATGCACGTGGCATATGCAACTTTCCCAAATCATCTAATGTTATAACTAATTTTCTAAATTCATTTGGTAATGTATCGTATAGACTACGTGATTCCTTGATACCATCTAAAAAAGAATGCCATGCACGATTCCATTCACTAGTCTTTCTGGGATCAAATCTATATATTCTAACCATAATAACTAATACTTCGTCTGGTGTAACACGACCCTCATATAAATCAATCAGACATTGACTAAAATTCATCCCTATTTTCATTTACATAATCCTGCCAACAACTGATAATGATCCCACGCTAGTTTAACTGCAGGTTCCATATCTTTTTCTCTTAAATTTATCTGATACCAGTGATCGGATGATGCCATAGTCTGAATTTCTATCGCTCTACTAGGATTAATTTTATCTCTTGTAACAATAGTTCCGTTATCTTTTAACTCAATAATTAAATTATACACAGTATCATAATCGAACAAGTGCAATAAATTTTTACCTTGACTCCAATGTACTGTCATTGGATCTAACTGATTATTCCACCAATTTTCTGCCATACTTGAGTTAGAGAAATTAATATTATAAGTTATAATTGAAAACACTTCGGAGATATCTACTTTTTCACAAAGTAAATCACTCACGCAAAATTCAAGATTTGTACCCAATATCATTATGTAAGTCTACCTTTTTGATTTTGCACCTCGAAGTCTATTATTTGTCTCAATTACCTGTTTAATAATTTCGCTATTAGAAAAATTAAGAAACGCCTCAGTATCTTTTGGAAAACAATGTCCACTATATCCTAATCCACCTTCATCATTCGGTGCAGACATATGCGATGGTCCAATGTTTTCAAACTTACTTAATATATTAATCATGGTTTCGTGATTGTATTCATTACCCATATTATAATACATTTCGTGAAAGAATGCAACCTTTAATGCTAACCAATTGTTATGTACATATTTTGTCATACTCGCGGTAGTTCGGTCAGTATAGATAAACTCTACATGTGGAAGATAATTAAATAATTGTTCCCATTTATAACATTGTATTTGTTGTCCGCCAAGAATAAAGACAGTTTGATTGTTAAAATCTTCTTTAGCAGTTTTTGCTCTTAAAAATTCGGGACTATAAGTTACTGTATTTGCATATGATTCTAGCATTGTGAATGGCACTGTACTCTTTAGTAGTACAGGTAGTTCTCCTAGTTGCTCTAGTACACTTCTAACAATGCTATCATCACATTTACCATCAACAGAAGGTGTAGGAACACAAACGATAGCACTAGTAGCCTTGTCCAAATAATCTTCTATTTTATTGTTGTTGTACTTGGGATCAATTCGCACTACATTTGTATTATTACCTTCTAAACTTTGTGCTACTGCTTCACCTACATAACCACAACCAATAATGAGTATCATTTATCATCCTCTTTACGTTCTTGTTCAACGATGTAATCTTTTAGTTTCATAATTTCATTGCAATAGTAAGTGTATTTTCGTAACGATTCAATACTTCCAGTTTCAATAAACTCCCGACTATACTTATCTGCCTGTTTGGTTAATTCAACTATTTTTGGTTCAAATCTCCTTCTGAAGGAGAGACTGTTACTACTCATTGTCCTTTTCATTTTTCAATTCTTGCAATGTTTTCTTTTCTCTAATTGCATCCTGCAAGTCTAAGATTTGTTCATTCTCTATCATTTTAATAATAGTATTTGTTGTACCAATCTCTTGTTGAACCATGCCCAACTTGAACATTAATTTTTCTAATTCTATCTGATAAAATTCAAGTTCTTTTTCTTTTAGTGCACGTTTTTCATAAATGTCTGCCAAATTAATTATTAATTTTGGTGTGGGTATTTCTATTTCTGTTTCAGGTTGTATTATTTTCTTCATAATGAATTACTCCTATTACTATTAGTAATTATCATTTTTTTAAAATAGACCACATCTCTTCGATTTTATGATTTTTAATATATTCATCTTCATTGGCATATGTGCCTGTTCGTTTTAGTTTTTCTTCAACATACCATAAAATTTGATATAATTCTTTTTTGGCATGCCAACAGTTGTATCCATCCATAGCGTGGTTACTTTCTTGAAATGAAATCTTATCTATTTCATTCTTAATATTTTGTAAGTTCCAATCTTTAATCACATTCTAGACCATACATCAACATACACACCATCTTTGTGTCCACTGTCAGTCAATGTGAAATTCTCTTCAATCAACGTGCTGGGCAAAAAGGTATCACACTCATATGAACCACTAATGCGGCTCAAATGAAATTCATCAATAATTGAAAATAATCCCATAACTAATTTTGCACCACCAATGATCCAAACATCCTGCAGTTTATTCATGTTGGTAAGTTCAGTTATAGCCTTGTCAAACTTAATATAATGATATCCACCCTTATCTTTATCCTGTTCACTACTGGTAACGACAATATTATTGCGGTTGGGCAATGGCTTTGTGGGCAAACTATCCCATGTACTTTTCCCCATCACTACAACGCAACCAGTCGTAGTATCTTTAAACCACTTCATATCAGCAGAATTATGTGGCCACGGAAGGCCACCATCTTTGCCGATGCCCCAATTTTCGTCACATGCTAGTATTACTCTAATCAATGGTATGTCCTTCCCTTTATACTTTTTAATTGATTAAGTCTAAACTCTGTTATCAATTTAAGTACTGAATCTATTTGTAATGGCAATTCTTCATTGTCTGATAAATGATATGGAAGTTGTATACAGCGAATATCACCATCGATGTCAAATATAAATGCAAAATCGCTATCATCTAAATTACTATCTTCCGCTAAACGTGTCACAGTGTATTCTTTTAATGTTTCATCATTTTTACTCATTGATTAAACTACTCCAGAGTTTTAATTTATTTCGCTTAACTTCTATTCTATCACGTAAATCAGTATCTGTAAATAGTCCATGTTCTACCATTAATTCAATCATACATAAAACATCGCCTGCCTCTTCTATAAGTTTATGATCCCATTTTTCATTAACTTCTTTTTTGTCACTGTACTTACGAATGTGCTTCATACACACTTGTGTTAGTTCTCCACATTCTTCTGCGGTAATAGCCATTAACTGTTGATATGTATTTATCGGTGTATTATTCATCCGAATATTGCCAGAATTATAATAATTAATAAAATCCATCCTAACCAATTAGACCCACCACCAACAAGACCTTTATTTTTAGCACAATCATAACAGTATCTATATTTCTTTGGTGTTTTATTACTGCAAAAAAATGCATCACACGTTTTTTTACTCATTTATATGCCTTTCCAAATCCTTCTACATATAGTCTATGGGTTTCAATAAACTTCCATACATTGAAATCATTGAATTTGCCATACATTCTAGCACCACGATCTCTACGTTCAAATGCAGATAATATATCATCTGATTTGTTGTCGTATAGTTCTAATTTACCAGATAGGGTAACACGTGCATTATTCATTTCAGTTTTATGTCTATTTTCTCCAGCGAAATAAAGTGAAACATTCTCACTGATAGTTTTAATATTAGTGGTATGTTGACTCAAATCACTTAGCAACAAATATATATTATCATCATCTAGTAATACTGGCGTAACTTTTGATATCTCTGGAAACTTTTTACCAGTTGTGGCCATGGCGGCTTGTTGATAGTATACTAGTAAGTTCGCCACCTCGTCCTTAACTGTTTCAATATCATGATACATCAGTTTGTCTTCGTTTTCCATCGCTTACACCAGTTCCTACTACCTTTTTACTTCCACAATTCTTACAATAACTTATATTAACAACAAAATTTAACCCATCAGCATTGATTATCTGGCAGGTTTTGCTTAATTCTAAATTCATACAACAATGCATAATACTCATTTTGTTATGAACATTCCTTCGCTTTTATTTAAAGCAAGTAAAAATTCACTGAACATTTTTTGATTTATGCAAATAGTCCAATGTCTATTTTCAGATTCGACCCATTGAGAAAAGTATATACCATCACTTGCAAATCTAATAATAAAATCATCGACATTATTATTTTCATCCATGATTGTTACTTTTGATAGATCAAATTCGTGTTCTACGGTAAACATTTAACGTGTTGCCTCTTCAAATGGAATGCTTGCTAGATTTTTTGCTTTTGCTTCTACCATGATATCAAAGTCATTACGAAAACTACCAGCCCAATCAGTTACCGCTGAATTCCATATGTAGTCACTGTGTGCACGAAGTTTGCCTTTTTTGTGACCAGTTTCTAGTAACTGATTAAAATCTGGTAGTACATCAGTTCTATGTCCATGAATATAATCTTCTCGGCTCATACTAAGATGCATAGCAGGACGAACACCGCGCCAACTATCGATTACACGTTTAACACGATCATCATTGGCTTCAATGTATTCACCTTCACGGCACCAGTGATGATGAACATCTAGTACAAGTGCTACATCATCTGCTAGTTCTAGGCTATCACTGATACCCCAGCGATTTTCGTCATTTTCGATGGTAATACAGTTCCTTGCTTCTTTTGATAATCGTGGCAAGACGGCTTTGATACCGGCTGGACCTTGTCGCCCGGAGATGTGGATGTTGATTTTGAAATCCTGAAACTGCTGACCATAGCCCATGTACCGTACGATATCTGCATGATACTCAAACTCCTCAATTGAACTTTCAACAATGTCAGGATTGTCACTTGCAAGGACAGTAAATTGACCTGGATGCATTGACAACCTGACATCATTCTTTCGTGCTTTATCACCAATAGTACTTAGTCTACTTGCAATACGATCGGTGATATAGTTTGTTTTGGTAAGATGCCCAAAGTTTTTTTCTGTATAAGCAGGTAACATGTCACTACCCATTCGAAGCATACGCTGTGGTAGTGGAAGTGTTGATACATAATCAATCAAACGCTCAGTTGCATTTAGATTATGTTCAACAATATCATACACACGTTCTTGTGCTTCATCAAGGTGTTCACGCATCCATCGAATGGTTGTCCCACGAAAGTTCAACGGCCCTTCGATTTCTTTGAGCATCTTGGGTTTAAGGGTTCTATCATAATGCATAAATTTACATGCAAAACCAACTCGTTTGTTTATCATCCTGTTGCCTTTTCATCTGTGTGAATAAATCGAATCATAGCTTCAACATACATCATTTCTGTTGGGACTACAACCATTTTTTTTATAGGCGGATTAAACCAATGAGTATGATAAGATTGAAATCTTTCATTACGTTTTAACCCTCTAAGAACTTTACCACGAATGGTCCAGTTTCGTTTGCCACATTCTTGATTTAATAGTTTAACAATTCCATAAAATTGCTCACGACTTGTAAAACCAAATTCAAATTCATATGCCATACTACACCTTTAAGTTCTATATAAGTATTATAAATGATAAATACTTTAAAGTCAATAGTAAACTTACAAGGAATTACAGTAATGTCAGATATTAAAAATTGGAAAAAACTCATTGAAAATATTCAAATGAATGAAACAGATGAAGAAGATGCAAATTATACAGATCATGAAGTTTCTATGGCAAAATCTCAATTGTTGAGTAGTGTAAAAAGTTCAACACGAATTGCTAAACATTTATCTGGCAAATCTGAAGACGAAGGTATTCCAGGATGGGTTGCAAGTAAACTAACAGTAGCAGAAGATTATTTGCAAGCAGTTGCAGATTATATGGATGGTGAAGAATTACAAGAAGGTTATAAAGTTATGCCTCCTATGGATCCTAAGTATGTAGCACGTAGTGGACTTGAAGGTCCATTCACTACATTAAGTGGTAAAGTTGTTTATTATGATCCAAAAGAAGGTAAGTACTACGATCCAGATACTGACATTTATCTATCGTATGATGAATTCCAAAACTATGACAAAGATTATTCTGACATGAAAGATGAACGTGATGAAACTCGCGAATCAGAAGAAGAAAATAAAGAATCATCTAATTTGAAAAGCATTGTACATAAACATCTTAGCCAATCTTTTAGTGATGCATCGGATAGTGGTGCAAATAAAGAGCAATTTGCGGATTATATGATGAATTCAATTAATGAATTAATAGAAGATCAAGTTGATGCTACTTTTGAAAATAATTTACAGAAAACAAATGATCCATTAACTTTAGCAATTCGTAACGAAATAGACGCCATTATTGAGTTTTCTAATTTAAATAAAGGTGATGCTGAATCAGTTATGACATATATATCAGATATGGTCAGTGATATTGCAGAAGAATGGGAAGCCATGCAAAAAGAAGGCAATGAATTTAGTGGCGCACTAGCAAATGCTAAAAAGTTTGGCAAAAAAGAATTTAGCGTCGATGGAAAAACATATAAAGTAAAAGAAGTAGTTGAAGAAGAAACTGACGATGTAACCGAAACCAAGTACGGAATTGTACGCTATCCAGATACAGCAATCTCATATATCAAAAATGATGGCAATGGTTGGGAACATATCTTTGATAAGTCATACGGCTTTGAAGGTCCTGTTGACAAGGCAGACTTACAATATGCAAAGAAGATTAATAAAGAAAAGATTCCATCACGTATGTTCGAAGCAAAAGATACATGTGATTGCGGATGCAACTGTGGCAAGGACGTATGTGAATCATGTGGCAAGAAACACAAGGTAATCGAGTCTAAAGAAATGATGACAGAAGCACAGTTTGACGAAGCGGCTGGCGAGAAAGATGCTTGCTATCGTAAAGTTAAATCACGTTACAAAGTATGGCCTTCAGCATACGCATCAGGTGCATTAGTTAAGTGTCGTAAAGTTGGTGCAAAGAACTGGGGTAATTCAAAGAAATGAAGATAACCGAAATCATAAACGAAGATTTACGTGCATGGTTTGGCAAAGGTAAAAAGGGCGGCGCAGGCGGTGGCGGCTGGGACCGTTACAATACCAAAGGCGACCGTATTGGCAAATGTGGCGATAGTAAGCCAGGAGAAGGTAAGCCCAAATGTCTTAGCAAAAGTGCTGCAGCAAAACTTCGCAATTCAGATAACGATAAAGACGGCAAAAAGGATGGCAAGAAAGCAATCGCTAATGCTGTGAAACGTAAAAAAGCAAATGATCCAAATCGTAACCGTAAAGGCAAAGCAACACACGTAAATAATAGTCCAAAGAAATAAAGATGTAAAATGGCGCACTTGATAGTAACAACCGATTATTCAGTTACATACTGTAACAACTGTGGTGCTGGCTCACATTGTGGTACTAGCAAGTATACACAGTTTAAAGATTATAAGTGCGATGGCGGAGAATTAAGAGAAGTAATTACATGTAGTCATTGTAATTGTAAAAAATGCAAAGGCAACCATATACGAAAAAAGGTATAAAATTATGTATGATTCAAAGTTTGTAAACGATTATGTTTTTTATTTAAAATTACACGAACAATTACGAATGTCAACTAATGACAGAAATAAATTTTGGTCAACATATATGAAGGATAACGAAAATGAAAATAAATGATATTTTGAATGAGCAACTAAGTGACATTATTGAAGAAATTACACTTGAAGAAACACAAGATTTTCATGAAGAATTTGGATATCTTGGCTATAGTGAAGACGATAGTGATTTATTTGAAGCGGAATATCAAGGACGTACTGTCAAACTAAACAAACCTATGCGTGGGGATGTTAAAAAGTTCAAAGTATATGTAAAGAATGATAAAGGCAATGTAATCAAAGTCAACTTTGGACATGGTGGTACAAGTGCTAAGTCTAAAGGTGAAAAGACTATGAAAATTCGTAAGTCAAATCCTAAAGCACGTGCTAGTTTCCGTGCAAGACACAATTGTGATAATCCTGGTCCAAAGACCAAAGCACGTTATTGGTCATGTCGTAAATGGTAAATGGTAATATACGGAGATAAAAAATGAATGATTATCAACATCCAAATTTAGATAGAAACCTAATGGGAGTTCAAAATGCAATGGAATACAACGTTGCAGGCGAACCTGCTCTAAGAGTAATTGGAAATAATTTCAGTTGGGGTATCCATCTAGCTGATGGAAATATCGAGGGCGTAAGTCACATTGAAAAGTTTGGTATGAATATCGATGTAGACAGCGACAAAGAAACAATTTGGGACGGCGGCGATATTTACGAATATATCGATACAGCACAAGCAGTCACATTGTCTAGTTCACGATCACAAGATAACCCCACCGGCAGTGGAGCAAGAACAGTAGAAGTACAAGGACTAAATGCAGCAGGTGAAGTTGTAGTAGAATCTATCGACATGGGCGCAACAAGCACTACAGAGTTCAAACGTGTGTTTCGTGCAAAGGTTTTAACATCAGGCGCAAGCGGAGTTAATGAAGGTATTATTGACATTACTAGTGTGGCATCTGCAACAGTAGTTGCTCAAATTGGAGTTGATGGTACTGGTAGTCATGCTGCAGGACGTGGACAAACATTCATGGCGTTGTATACAATACCCGCTGGTAAAACAGGTTATATCACACAATGGACTGTTGGGTGTGGTAAGCAAAATACAGATGCAGTTGCTACATTAATGACACGTGATCCTAATGCACCAGGCGATGGTGCTTGGAACGCACGTGATATTATTACAGTGAGTGCAACTACATATGCAAAGAACTATAACGTCCCTATTAAAGTAAATGCAGGTGATGATATTGAAATTCGTGCTTATAGTAGTGTAAACAATTCACTAGTAAGTAGTACATTTTGTGTAATACTAATTGACATTCCAGAAATAGAATGACACTATGTTTTCATTTGATATAGAAAATATAACCAAAGGTATAGGCATAGTGAGTGCATCATTAGCAATGCTAGGCGGTGGCTATACATTTTGGGATAAAGTGTCTAACAAAGATATTCTTACTTGGGAACCTGAATATTTTGTGATATCTGATGCGCCAGTCAATGGCGAATTTAAAGTAATTGTTGCTAGAGAAAAGCATAGAGATGATTGCACAGTTAAAGACTTTACATTAGAAGTACGAGATGTAGACTACATAGTACATCCTGCAAAACCAAGTGTAACAAAATTCTCTGGCCCAGCAAGTGATAAAGTTGATAAGTTTGGATTTTCTTTTGTAATAGAAAGTAATCATTTAGAGCATATTACAACAGGCAATGCAACGTTGTTGGCACAAATACATTATCTATGTCCCGAAGGAGACGTTTTTATACATTATCCTGACCATGATAATTTAATATTTGAAATTGAAGAATTTGATAATAGTATAGAGGATCCTAGAAAAGCAAAACATCATATGGGTCACTGATAAGATAATAGAGGGAAAATAATATGTGGATTTTATTATGGATAGCATTGGTACCAAATGTACAAAAAATGGAAACATATCATATTGGCACATTCGCTACTAAAAGCGAATGCGCAGAGGCATTTAAACCTGCAATTGTATTAGTATCAGATAAGAATCAGACACTAGATTGTATTTGGATAGATCCTAATATTAAACCACAAGAGAACTAAAGACCCATTGCTTTCTGTGTGTTTACACCAACAATGCCATCAGCAACTAAACCGTTATTGCGTTGCCAATCCATAACTGTACGTTCAGTTCCTGATCCAAAAATACCGTCAGCACTTTCTCCCAATACCTTTTGCATTGCAGCAACATCGTTTCCACGGTCACCTTTACGCAATGTTCGTTTCTTGGGTGTATAATGCCCACCTAGAACTTCCAATGCGTGTTCCCAATGTTTAGTTCTATCTTCTAGCCCAATAGTTCCACCATTAATACGCTTGGTCATTGTAAGAATATCTTGATCATCACAATATCGATTAATTTTATTAGTATCCCAGAACCAACACGCACTTGCTAAAGCACCAATTGGAGTACGAACAAAGTCAGTTGCATCTTCTGCGCTCATATCCTCTGCCTTGCCAAATTGTGTATAGTTGTGACGACCAGTAAGTTGTAGAATACCACCACCCCTAAATCGCCAGCCATCACCGCTGTTAGTGTCGCCATTATCCATACGATTAGCATAGATTACATTCGCAATCTTTTCTGGTTGCCGATGATAATCATCAGCATTTCTGCCAGCACGTTCAAAATACTTTGGAAAGATTGAATTTAATGCTTTAGCACTATAGTTTAGATTTTCAGTTAACACTGTATAACCTGCACTTTCGTGTCCAGTTTGTGCAATAAATCCTGCTACTCTATTTTCGGTATCAATATCCCATCTGGGCAATACTCTCTCCATTGCATCAAACCATTCACTAGCATCAATGCGTGGTAACAATTCTGCGACATGTTCTACTTTGAAATCAAATTTAAATCCCATTTTATATCTCCTTCAATACAATAGATTTATTCTCTATTAGAATTTCTCTGTTGTGTAAATGTTCTTTTTCAACATCATCTTTGGACTGACCGTGATATCGAACAGCCAAGTTTTTTTCAATCATTATTTCAGTAAATAGTTTATCATCAATACTAAAATCTCCAAGTATGCGGCCAAACTTTCCAGTTTTATCTTTGGTTGTCATAATGGTCTGCGATGATCCTACTGGCATTAGTTCTTTTACAAATTCTTTTGCTAATAGACCAAACTGTTTTTCTACCAAATCCCTGGTGCGAGTTTCTGGAGTATCAATCCCCATAATTCGAATACGTTCTTTATGTAACCATACTCCAAATCCTAAGTCAATGTCTACGTCAACTGTATCTCCATCAACTACTCTGAGTATTTTGCACCTGTACTTATACATTTACCAAAACTTCAGTGATTTTGTTGCTTTCTTAGCAGCATTATAAGCAGCATCAGCAGATTTTTCAATCGCACCGGTAGTTGCTTTTTTCGCTGTTTTTGCGACTGCGGTGGCTTGCTTCTTAGCATCTTTGACACCTGCATCTGCTGCTGCTTTCGCCGCGGCGGCTGCTTCTACTGCTAATTGCTCATTTTTTTGTGCTGCTTTAGTTGCTGCCGCTGCTGCTTCTGCTGCCGCTTTTTCAGCAGCCTTAATTGCAGCATTCATTTTTTTATCCCAATCTTTTGGCATTTGTGACATTTTATTTCTCCTTAGTTTCTTTAATTTTAAAATTCATACTAATAACAATTCGTTTGTCATTGGTATGGTTCTTTGTAACAAAGTGACTTATTGTACTATCAAACATTACAAATTTGTTTGGCTCCGCTTTAATAGTTGTTTGATCAGTTATATACGGATTTTGTTTGTATTGAAATACCAAGTCTCCACTTCTTGGAGGAACTTGTACATAATATGCTGCACTAACGTGTGCGCCTTCTGCATAATTTTCTTCTGATTCATGAGTATGTAAATTAGTAGATTCATTCTTGCCATGCACTACTGACCAAAAAGCAGTGTTTGGATCTTCTGTACTACTAGTATTCCAACATAATTCAATTTCTGTACCAAATGCATCAAACCATTCTTTTTCTAAACTTGATGCAATCCGTTGTATTTGAGTGTTAAACTCAATTCTAACATCTTCTTTTCGTATATGGTCATCATCTTCTGCCATGAAGTTATTATTATAATAACTATTCATTATCATAGCAGAAAGCCCTAGTAGGTCTTCATTAAGAAATCCTACTAGGTACTCTTGCTTGAAAAGTGTAATCTTTTCAGCCATATATATTATCTAGTACCGTTGGGTAATAGAGAATAGTCAACTTGATAGAAACCATTTTCATGTAATGTAACTGCATTGGCATACTTTGTTTCAAGTAATTCTTGTGCCATTACACCTTTTTGTTCTACACTATCACCAACATAGTTATAAGTATAAACACTAAGACCATCAACTGTGTTGACTAGTTTTACATTTTCTTTAAGGCGGGTATCACTAAATAATTTCTTAAATGATTTACCTACAGATTTTGCTGCATCCTTGGCTGCTTTTGCTGCTGCATTCGCTGCATCTTCTGCGGCTTTTGCTGCGGCATTTGCTGCATCAGTGATTGCCCTTGATGCATCATTGATTGCATTATTACAACTATTGATGGCATCATTACAACCTTTAATTGCTGTATTCGCACCATTCAGCATATTTTGTGCGCTGAATGTTTTTTCTGTCCAGTTAGCAACATCATTTGCTGCATTTGTTATTGCCTTGCCTGCATCCTCAATTGCCTGACCGGTATCATCTACCGCTTTTTGTGCACCTTTATAAGTTTGTTCTGCTTGTTTCGCCACATCGTTTGCAACTTTTTCAGCATCTTTTGCTGCTTTAATTGCTTCATCTTGTGCCTTATCAATTCCATCAGTTACGTGATCCATGGCATCTTCAATTGTTCCGCCAGCATCAAGGATTGCTTGTGCCCCATCTACTAGTGGACCAATATCAATATCAACATCAACATCAATGTCTAACCCAACAAGTAATGCAGCCTTACCATCAATACCGAAACTGATTGTGTCATCCTCATATGTAGCGTGTGCAGAACCTTGTACACCAACTTGTGCGCCAATACTTACTTCAGTACTACCTGATACTTCTGCGCCGCCCAAATGTGCGGAACCACTTGCTTCTGCACCTACACTTGCACCTGCAATCGCACCCGCTTCTACTGATGCACCGTGTTCACCGATACTTGCACTTGCACCCGCTTCAGCATATGCTTCAGCATGTACATTTGCTTCGCCGTCTGCGCCTGCATCTACTGAAATATCACCTAATGGTGTATCTAGGCCTACGCTTGCATCTACTGAACCACTTGCCCCTGCTTCTGCACGTGCACTTGCGCCAACTGATGCAGAGGCCGTTGCATCACTACCATCCCAGCCTCCACTTGCATTAGCGTGTGCTTCTGCTTCTGCACTTGCATGTGCTTCTGCTTCACCTTCTGCACCAGCGTGTGCTGTTCCTAATGGACCTAAATCTTGCTCTGCATGTGCTTCACCACTTGCGCTTGCACTTGCTTCTGCACTTGCATGTGCTTCTGCACCTGCTGCAAAGGAACTACCATCTGATTGAAATCCTGCACTTGCGCCTGCCTCAGCACTAGCACTTGCTTGCGCACTACCGCTTGCGCCAGCCTGATCGTTTCCCACTGACCCACCAGTTTCAACTGATGCACCGGCAGCAACACTAACAGTATATTGTGGTTTGGAAACTTTTACAACATTCGCTTGTGCATTAGTAACAGCAGCAGCCGCAGCATTATAATCTGCCTCTGCTTGTTTTTCCGCTGCCTCAGCGGCAGCATGATCTGCCTCTGCTTTATCATGTGCTGCTTGTGCATCACGTTGCTGTTGTTCTGCCGTTGCTTTTTTGGCTTCTGCTTCTGCTTTGTCTTTTTGCGCTTGTGTCTTATCTGCTTGCGCTTTATTTTTTTTGGCTTGTTCTTGGGCTTTTTGTTGTTCTGCCCGTTTCTTGTCGTCCTCTGCGCTCATATTATTATTCCTTTTGTTATGATGTGTAATTATTAATATTTAAACTTTCTTTAAATTCATTTCGATTATCTTGTTCTGACAAATAACTTATTGTACGTTCTATATTAATCATTTCAAAATCTAGTAAAAGTATTTTATTTTTTCTAATGCCCCAATTATAAAGTGGGGTCTTGCCGTCCTTGCCAATTGCTCTATTGCAAATAGTATCCCAATTATTATTAACTATTGGATTATTATTCAATAATTTAATTTTTGAATCCATTACATCTTGGTTATAATCCTCAGGATAAAAAACTACTTTAGAATAATTTTCTATTATTCTTATTGGATTTGCAAACTGTGAAATAAGAACAAACTTATTTATGTACTTTGTTTTTGGAATGAAAAAATTCATATTCTTATCAGAGAGTATGCTATATCTACTTAATTCACCCAACAGCAAGTTTTTATTTTTAAATAATTTGAAAACAATGTCATTTTTATTATTATAATAAACTCTTTTGTTATCTCCACTTCCAATCAATACACACTGTGTTTCTAATTGATTGAAACTTTTTGTGTAGGTATCGTGTCCGAAACTATCTGCAATCATATTTCTTTATATTTCCCATCAATGTCATAATATGCAGAATTATATATTGCCCAAGATATACTATTATGTATTTTGTGTTCTTGTTTTCTTAACTTTTTATACCATTGTGAGTAAAGTATAACACGTTTTTTCATTCTTGTCAACAATTTTTTACTTTTTCCATTCGCCTAATAAACCTTCATCTTTTAAGTATTGTAATCTTTCAGACCATTTCACTTCTTCGCCTTGTTTGATAATATTGTCGATATTTTCAATATAAGAATCCATAAAGTGGTCTGGTAATTCTTTACCTATTTCATAAAATGAAAAACTTTCTCTTGCTGCAAATAACCAAAAACTATTTACACCGAAGTTCAAACTATCAGGCTCTTCAAGGTAACAATACTTTCCATCTTCTAATAGTTTGATTAGTTCACCAGTATGTGCATATCTATGCATATGTGTACCAGATGGTGGAACTAAAGGAACAACATCTGTTTCATTTACTACACGTGTAAGTTTAATCTTACCACGCATCTTTCGAATACCTTGTGATGATGTTACTTTGGGTTGACCAAAATTAATACATTCTGCAACATTATGACCTGAATAATCCAAGTACCAACTAACAATTAATGCTTCCGCTGCACCCAAACTATGACCAGTTACGTATGTTCTCCATGTTTTATCGAGTCTTGAAATCAAATCATCTGAAATCATTTCTGCGGTTTTATGAAATCCTTTATGCAGTTCTATACCAAGTCTAAAACTTTTGCTACGTAAGAAATTTATGTCTTGCATAGCATTATGTGAATTACAAGTACCACGAATAGAAATGTATTGTTTTTTATTCAATTCATCAAGTAATACTACATATTTAATGTCATTGATTTCATTTATATACAGTTCATATCCATCATATAAGTTTCTTATAATATCATTATCTTTTTTATATGATGCTCTGGCAAAATTAGCAAACCATTTTATATTTTCCCAATCAACTTCGTGTGATTTTGTAAAACTTTGTTTGAATTTATTCTCAAGTGAATAACGTTTAATCATCCACTTCCGAACTATTTTTGCAATTTTAGATATTATCCATCCTTGCACAACCCATCTAATCATATATGATATTATAAAACTCATTATAGTACTCCTACACTAAGTCTATTTATAACATTTAGTATTTCATATTATCATCAATAGGATGTACATCATTAGATATTAGAACGGCATTAACTAATGTTCTTACACCAAATCCTACTGCCCCACCAGGAACAACATCATTGCCATCTTCTTTCCATGCCATACCAGCAATATCTAAGTGTGCCCAATTACGATCATTATCTACAAAACGGTATAAAAACTCTGCTGCTGTAGTTGACCCACCACCTTTGCCGCCAATATTTTTCATATCTGCAATCTTTGAATCAATCATTTTGTTCCAGTTTTTGCCCATTGGCATCCGCCAATACAATTCTCCTGCTAACTCGCCACTTTCGATAATCTCATTTCCGAACTCTGTAGAATTTGTAAAGAGTCCAGCCATTTCATTGCCCAATGATACAATAATAGCACCAGTTAGAGTTGCAAGATCGATAATACGATCTGGATCATATTCTCTTTGTACATATGTTAAAATATCTGCTAATACTAATCTACCTTCGGCATCTGTATTCAAGTTTTCAACTGTTTTGCCACTCAGTGATGTGACTACATCACCTGGCTTAATAGCATTGCCATCTGGCATATTTTCTACCAATCCAACAATTCCAACTACATTGGCTTGAATATTTTGAGAGGCAATTGCATGTAATGCTCCTACTACCGCAGCACTACCACCCATATCAAATTTCATATCACCCATACCTGCACTTGGTTTAATAGAAATACCACCAGTATCAAATGTAACACCTTTGCCTACCAACGCAATTGGTCGTTCATCATCACCGCCATTCCATTCCATTACAACAACATATGAATCTTTTCGTGATCCCTGTCCTACACTTAGCAGCAAATCAAATCCCATTGTTTTTAATTGTGCTTCATGGTATACTTTAACTGTTACACCCAATGGCATAAGCTCTGTACTAATGATATGTGCATAGGTTTCAGGATACAGAACATTACCCGGCTCTGATACAAGATCACGTGCAAATGAAACACTTTTATGTAGCGATACTTCTGTCACGGCATCGATATGAATCGCTAGTGTTTCTGTGTCTTTTTTAGATTTATATTTGTCAAACTTATACAATGCCAGTTGTGCACCTTCGTATATTGACTCATTAAAATCATTATTAATTTCAAAGTAAAGGTTATTAACTCGGCTTTTCCATTGTTTCGTTAAACTACCACCAAAGTTACGCCAATCGTTTGTAGTCATTGCATCTGTTTTGATAACAACAATAGCATCTATGTTGATCTTAGGTGGAAAAGATAGCACAACTTCGCCAGTATCTTTTGAATCAAGTTTTTTAAGATTGCACACACTTGATATTGTTCCATTTAATTTTTTATCAATTGCCTTATATTCTTTTGAATCATATAATACTACTACTGCAGAATTTGGTTCATATGTACTCATTAAATTAATCCTTTTTTATTTTTTAATTCTAGATGTGCTTGTGTATATTCTTCTTTAAAGTCAGGATGTTCAAAGTAATAACTCGCATTTTTACCATGCCTACATGCAAGTCTTACACTACCAGGGAATCCTTCAATATCATCTTTATGTCGTGGCATGAAATGTATATGAGGCCACATAACTGTTTGTCCTGCTGCTTCACCCATATTCATACCAAAATGATATCCATCAATCTTACCTTCATTTCTTAGATTATCACCATATTCAACAGTTGCCTCTAATGCAAGTGTTATAAATTTAATATTATTTTGTCGAGGAACAAAAAGTAAATGTCCATCACATACTGGCCATTTGTCTTCATATATAGTATAATAATATTCTTCATGTACTTTTAAGTGTTGTGATTTTTCAAATGGAGTATCTTCAAAGCGTTCAATCATGCCCAGACATCCAATATTGGCAATAAGTGTGAAACAACCACTGCTGATTTTTTTGAACTGTCATCAACAAAAGTATCAAAATCAGTGTGTGAGTTTTCTCCTGCAAGATCACTTAATACTCGTACTACAATAAATGGTACATTGCATTGACAACAAGTTTGTGCAATCGCAGCACCTTCCATTTCTACCGCATCTGCATCAAACTGTTTGTGAAACATTTCTCTTGTTTGTGAACAACTAAGATATGTATCGCCAGTAATTATTGTTCCAAATTGTACATCTTTTCCCAAGTGTGATTTTATATAATCTCGCATTGGATCACTCATTTCAAATGATATGGAATCCGTTGTATCTTCAAGTGATGGGAAACTTCCTGGTAAACTAGAATACACTTCACCATCAACTATTGCACCATAATCATGTTGAATCAGTTTGTCTGCAATTATGACATCCCCTATATTAAATTTGGGATTTAAGCCACCAGCGACTCCACTAAATATGATACTTTTACAATCAAAATGTGATATTAGTATTGTTGATGTTATTGCCGCATTTACTTTTCCAATTCCACATTCAGCCGCAATAACATCAATATCATTAATTTTGCCTATATGAAATTCTTTTTTCATAACTGTTACAGTTGTGGGTGAATTGTCCCATTTAATTTTTGAATACTCTTCTGGAATAGCGGAAATCATTCCGACTGTCATTAATTAATCCTCTTCAACATTATATTCTAGCATATAACTTATTGCCAGATGTCCTTGTATACTTCTATCTATGTTTTTATTATATACTATTACATCAGAAATGTCAACATCTATATTACTTACTAACTTATCCAAATTTGATGGTGATTTGTCTGGTGCAAACCAAGTATTATATTCATCTAAATGCGATTCATAATTATACTTTTGTAGAATAAATGAAGTAGTTTCATCTTGTGGTGATCCAGGAATAGTATGAAAGTCACCAGCAATAATAGTAGGTCTATCTTTATATAGATTTAATAAAAACTCAATATCAGTCTTTCTATCTAAATCATTTATAAGTGTTGAATTAACGTCACTAGTATCTTGTGGATAACAAGGTAAAAACGTAATAATATTTACACCGTCAAGTTGCGCTCTTAATGCAGTGCACCCTTGAGACTTATGATTTTCACCAATTTTTATCACCTTTTCATAAGATGGTAATGTAATACTTTTCATCTTTGAAAATGGATGACCTGAATGATTTTTTCCCATTGCAACACATAAATTACCTACGCCAGGTGTAGATTCCAAAAAGAACAATCTGCAACCTATTATGGATTCTATCTCTTTTTTTGCTTCCATTGGTACACGTTGTAGTAGGAATACATCTACATCTTTGGCTGCATTGCGTAAATATTCTATTCCCCACTTCATGCCATCCATATTATATTGTAATACTCTAATACTAGGCATTAAATTATTCCGCAGGTTCTATAGTGGTTACTAATGCAAGTCCATTGTTTCTAGATATACGGGTTGTTTCTTCTACTTTTTGTTCTGCAATTTCCATATAGTACATACCAACAATAGCATTTCCTTCTTGATGAATTTTAGATGCTATATCACTTGCAGTTTCTATTTCATGGTGAAATAACTTAACTAATACTTCAATTACAAAATCAAACGGTGTAGTATCATCATTATGCATCATAACGTAATATCTTTTAGGAGATTCTAATTCCAGTTCAGTATCTAACTTCTCTGAAATGATAATTTTTTCATCTGCTATCATTTGTTTGTTGATCCTATATTTTTAGTATATTTATTAAAAAGAGAGAAATATTTCTATTTCTCTCTTAATATAATATCACAATTATTATCTAATTGCAATAGTTTTCGGTTGTTTTTCTTCAGGAACTTTTCGTTCAAGAGATACAAATAATAGTCCATCTTCCATGGTCGCATCAATTACTTCAACATAATCAGCAAGTTTCCATTCTCTGGTGAATGCACGATTTGCAATTCCACGATGAATATATTCACGGCCTTCTTGTTCAATTTCAGGTTTTGAACCGGAAATAGTTAGTAGACCTTCTTTAACCGTGATTGCAATATCATCACGACTAAAACCTGCTAGTGCCAATGTAATTTGATATTTGTCTTCATCAATAGACTCTACATTATATGGTGGATAACCAGTGTTATCCAAACGATTAAAATCATTTAGTAGTCTATCAAAACCCAATACTGAGCGATGAAAATCTGGTAAGTTTAATGTTGTTACTCTTGTCATTTTGTTTCTCCTTTTAATAAGCAAGATATGTTGGGTCCCTTATGGCGACCCAAGTAAGGTAAACTTTTTACCCTACAGTTATATTTAGTGATTTTTTTCCAAATGTCAAGTGTTATACACTTATTTTTTCAGAAAAAAGTATGATATCTTTTGCTGGACCAACGTCACACGGTAATCCACCGTGTTCATTAATATAATATTTCAACACCGCCTTATACCATAGTTGGCTATTGTGGTGTGCTTGTTTGTTGAATTTTGCAATGCCACCAGAAGAACCATCCATTGTAAGTAACGCTCTGGATGATTCTTTCTGTAATGTTCTCAAATCTAGTGTATCTAAATCTATCATATATTATCTTGTTGGCGTTTCATTTTTTGCCAACGCTTACGTCCTGCATCTTTTGCTTTACGTTTGATTTCACTTGGCTTTACGAATTCTTTTCGTGTTCTAATTTCTTGTACTAGTCCTTCTTCGGTGCATTTCTTTTTAAATCTACGAAACGCTTTTTCAAAGTTTCCATTTTTTACTTCAACTGTCATTCCAGACTTCGCATATCTGTCAGAGTCGTTTCCTTTTACATAGTGATTATTTTTAGTCATTTTTTTGTATTAAACCTGTAATTCTATTGCCATTCAATTTTAGTGGCTGTTCATATTTCCAGTTGGCTAAACCATTAGAAATTGCTTCTACAAAAAATGTCAGAACATCGTGTGCTTTGGCATTTTCTCGGCCTTTCATTTGTATAGTTATTTTAACTTTAGAACCATTATCAATAAACTTTTGTGCTTTACGCATTTTTATTTGTAAGTCATGAATACCGATTCCTGGTCTGAATTTAACTTCTTTAATTTCAACAGCATTTGCCCTAGCAGATTTCTCTTGAAATTTCTGACGTTTTTTCAGTTCGTAATTATATTTATTAAGACTAATTATTTTCGCTACCGGCGGCATTGCATCTGGTACTATTAGTACCAAATCCAAGTTTGCAACACTAGCCATGTTCTGTGCAGCCTCATTAGACATTACACCCAGTGCTTCGCCATCACTTCCTATAATTCGTAACTCAGTAACTGTTATTTGCTCATTATACTTAATTGCGGATTTGTTTCTATCCATTTATGATTTTTGTTTAACCTTCGCTTCTTCATCGAACACTAATATAGGTTCTTCATTTCCCAAAATAAATGCATCTGTAATATGTACAGATGAAAGTCCTTGTTCAGTTGCCAATCTAGGTAACGTAAACTGCAATTTCAAAAGTGATTTCTCAATAACACTTCTTAAACCACGAGCACCAGTATCATCAGTTTTTGCTTTTTTTGCAATCTGCTCAAGTGCAGATTCAGCAATATTTAACTCTACGCCATCCAACATGAAAAGTTTCTTAAACTGTGCGATAATACTATTCTTTGGCTCAGTTAACACTTGTATTAGTTGGCTCTCAGTAAGTGAATCTAGTCCAACAATAATAGGAAACCTACCCATAAACTCTGGAATAACACCGTACTTGATTAAATCTTTTGATTCAACTTGCTCACGTATATTTATCTTATTCAATGTTTTATCATATACTTTGGCACCAAAACCAATACCAGAGTTACTAGTAATTCTTCGTTCAATAACTTTGTCGATTCCTACAAATGCACCACCAACAACAAACAAAATTTTACTTGTGTCAACTTCAATCATTTCACTACCAGGATGCTTTCTACCACCACTAGGCTGAACACGGACTTTTGTACCTTCTACGATTTTAAGCAATGCTTGTTGAACACCTTCACCACTCACATCTTTTGTGATCGAAACATTTTCGCCTTTTTTGGCTTTTTTATCTATTTCATCAATATAGACAATACCGTATTCTGCTTTTTGCACATCAAAATCTGCTGCTATAAGCAATTTTTGTACTACATTCTCGACATCATCTCCGACATATCCGCTTTCAGTTAATGAAGTTGCATCAACTTGTGCAAATGGAACATCAAGAAATCGTGCGATTGTTTGAGCAAGCAATGTTTTGCCAGTGCCTGAGGGACCTAAAATCATTACATTTGATTTATCCAACTCTACGCCATCTGAATCGTCAGAATTAATACGCTTATAATGATTATATACCGCAACACTTAATACTTCTTTGGCTTCGTCTTGGCCAATAACGTAAGAATCAAGATATTCTTTAATATCCTCAGGACAGGGAAGTGAACTAGTACCTTCAGTTATTTCTGCAAAATTTTCTTTTGAGTCATGGATTATTTCATAACACAAATCAATACATTCATTACAAATGAATTGATTCGGTCCAGCAATTAGTGTCTTAACAACATCTTTTTCTTTATTGCAAAATGAACAAGTATAATCTTTAGTATCAGTCAAGTAATCACCTATATTATTTCTTGTCTAGCCAGCCATGTCGCTTTACTAAACTTGTATTTAATTTTCTAGTTATATCTTCTTTAGTTTCTTCTACACCAGTATCGTCTATATTAGAGGCAATGTCAAGTTTTTTTTTATCTTTTTTTGCAAAAAGTGCATCAAAAATTTCTTCTTGACTACTATCATTATCATTACGATTTTTAAAACTGTAGTTGGCAGCAATTAATAATAATACTGCTAAGGGATCAAAAACAAAAATGAATACAATTATCAGCCAACGTACTGCATCATCGATTGTATTTCTTTCTGTATTACCATATACTAATTCAGCAATATACTTTATAGGTCCAACTTCTGCCTCTAAGACTCTAACTTCGGTTTCTAATTGAAACTTGTTATCCAATGAAGTGGAAATATTAGTTTCAGTTTCTTGTACAATATTACGCAATTCTAAAATTTTAGTTGTATTATCTATTTCTGCAACACGGTCTAATTGTGAACGTAATCTAGTAATAGTTGTTTGTGACTTCTGCACATCACGATCCGCAATAGTACGAAGTCTTTTTATTTCAACTCTTGCCTGTTCAACTATTGATGTATCAATACTAGTACGAATATTTTCTACAATATTAACAAGTTTCTTTTTTTCTGCTTGTTGTGATATACGAAACTGGTCTACTTTTTTTGCAGTTTGTGGTCCGTAGTTGCCATCCGTTTTTACTCCAACCAAGGCTTGTAATTTTTTTATTTCATCATTTACAACAAAAGATTGTAAATTATCAAGTGTAGTATCTATATTGGCTATTTGTACCAAATATGATTTAACTTGATTATCTGTGCCATTCTGTTCATTTGAAATAATATCAAGTTGTTCATCTATTGCTGGTTGAACTCTAGCATATGCTTGATCCATACGATTTTGTTCTGCATCTATTTGTGATTGTATTTCATCTGTATTATTTGTATTTTGTGTTTCTAATTTTGAAATCTTAATCTCAGACCGTTTTATTGTATCTTCATAACGAATTATATCATTCTCTATACGTTCAATACGTGCTTGTGATTGTAAGCCTTCACTTGCCTGTTCTAAATGGGCACGTGATAGAAAGCCAAAAATGCCCATCGATGTGATGAACATTAGCACAACTACTGCAAATGTAAGATAAGATTTTAATAGAAAGGGCGCTTTTCGCCAATTTCTGTAGACCCAAGATGCAGCAACTAACTTGCCTATTTCTAAAGATCCAGCCATTAATGCAACTGGTAGTGCAGATGCGGCAAATATTGCCATCAATCCAGCAACTGAAAACCATGCAGCAACCGCTGCAATAATTAGGGCTACTGAGAACACCAAAAGTGAAAAAACCATTTTACTCTCCTATGGATAATTACAGCCCTCTTCATCTGTATTTATCATTTTAGGAGAGTAAAATTATATTTATATATTACATATTGACATTGAGTGTTACGGTACTGCCTATTTTGTACCAATTCTGAGTGTATAGTTGAATAACTTGTCCACTCACATCAAGTGTAACCATATTTGCACCACGAACTTTAATTACTTTATCCGTATATACTGAACGGCATTTTTCTTCTTGACGATAACCTACAATGACTGTTTGTTGTTTGCCGTTTTTATTAACCTTGTCAGCACCAACAATAGCACCTAGAACCGTCATTGCATCTTTGCCTTTGCCACCACCGAATTGATTACCAATTACACCGCCAATGATTGCACCCACAAGGGCGTCACCAGAACTTGCTTCACCTGTCCGGCGAGTTTCATAGATTGGTACATCTACTACACCACATGTACGTACTGGAACAGATTGAACACTGTCTCGGTATGTTTCTTTCATGCCAACAACTGTTCCTTTAATTTGGTCAGCATATGAAGCCGATGCAGTCATTAGTAGTGCCGCGGTAATTGCGATTATATTTTTCATTGAGTAAGTCCTTTTATAATATTTTCAAGTTTTTCTACTCGTTCTTCAAGTAGAATAATTTTTCTTTCTAGTGATTGAGAATTATTCATCAATTAAGATCCTGTAACAAGTTCAAGTGTGCCGTCTTCACCAAACTCAAAATCTTCGATATAAGAATGATGTGTGCCACTTTGTTTAATGCATGATTCTGCTGCAGCCCACAATGCCTTGATTGAGCCATTTACGGCAAGAGAACTAACTTGCATCATTGTGTTGTTAGTACCGTTACGCAAATCTGCGTTAATTTCTTCAACAGTTGCATCAGGACGAACAGACTCATAAGTTACTTTACGAACTTTATTAGAGAACAATTCAAACTCAGGACCCTTTGTGCCGAATTCATACATACTCCAAACAGTTGACATACCCAACTCTTGCTGCATTTCATCAAAGTGGTTCATTGAAACTGTGAATTCATCGTATTGCGCTTGATTTGTCATACTATATTTCCTCTTTACTGTCTATACTTACTTTATATAGTGATTCGTTCAGAATGTCAACCTTTTTATTATGCTGCCGATAACATTTCTGCAGGAACTTTCCAGTTCATATGTCCTACTTGTACGTGAATATAACGACGGTTTACTTTACTGATAACACCAGTTTCAACCATCTTACTACGACTAGTGAATTTAACACTATCACCGACAACGAATGACCGAACTTTTTGATTAGCCAAGAACGTGCGCTGTAGTTGAACACGACTAGCGATTTCGTTCAATTGATCATAGTCGGCTTTTCCTACTAGTGCAAGAATTGTTTCCATTTCAGTTATTGACAGTTTCATAATAAATCCTCTTTCTCTCTAACTTATACACTCTTTATATAGTGATTCGTTTAGAATGTCAAGAAAAAAAAGCAATAAAGAATTCTGCGTTTTCAATAAATTAGAAATTAATTGGTGCACATCCTAATCATACTGGTCCAATAAATGTGTTTTATCCTCAGTATATCCTTTGGCAGGATTACGTTCATCAGCGCCATCTAGTGGTTCTTTTTGGTCTACAATTACTTCCCATTGTTCAGACCATTTAGCATTAATATCATATAATCGTTGTGTGAATAGAGGATCGGTATCTGCTATAATTGCATCTGCTGGACATTCAGGTTCACAAACGCCACAATCTATACATTCATCTGGATTGATTACCAGCATTTCTTCACCTTCGTAGAAACAGTCCACTGGACATACTTCTACACAATCAGTATATTTGCATTTAATACAATCCTGTGTTACTACATATGTCATTTTTGTTCACCGTTAATAATATCGTCTAATGCACTAAGTGTCACAGTGTAATGTAAGTTGCCATCGCCCCATATTTCACATTGTTCTTTTCCCGCTACATCAGCAAGTTCTTTACTACTATATACTCCAAGGAATTTATTAACACTAGAATTGTTATTTTTATTATATGTATGGACTACATAGATATTTGTGGTTGTATTCATTTCTTCTCTATCTTCTCTACTGCGGCGTAGTATGTAATTATGGTATCTCTCTTGTTGGTCAATCATTTTCTATTGCCTAATATAAATCACTTCACTTTCTATAGTAATCGAAAAAATACATATTGTCAAGTACTTTTATCAATCAGCCATAATTTGCTGCAATAATAACATACTGCCCATGGTTTACTATATGTTATATTGATAGAAAATAATGGATGGTCATTGTTATCACAGTATCCACTCCATTCGTCTGTTAATAGTACTTTTTCTTTTTTTTCTATCAAATCTGCCTGTCTTATATTTTTCTGTTCTTGTTCTACTTGACTCAAATTAAATCTTTTTTTTCGCATCTTACTCTAAACTTCCGTCTTCTCTCATTTGTTTTCTAATTTGGGTGGCACTAATATCATGTATATCTGTTCCTAAATCGTGTTCTGTAAATGTGTATCCCACCCCTCTGCCATAACTTATATCAATGATATTTGGTACTTTAGCAACTTCATAGTCATGATGTAATTTATATCCATACTTCTCTAATGCAGATATGATATTAGTTCTTACATCATAGTAGTCCCACGGATTATCGTCTTGGCCTGGTCCAGAATTTTCACCTTGTACATCCCTACACATAATAATAACTTGTCCAGTCAATTTAATTGATTGTTTGAATAATTCAGTATGCCCTTCGTGCCATGGTTGCCATCTACCCAGCATTTGTACAGTTGGTGATTTAAAACTAAACATTATTATAATTTCCTCTTTAGAATCTTTGAGTCCGCACTACTAACACAACTCTTACTTATACATGGCAAACGCAATTTTATTCATTTATAATATCTCACATCGATAACTTCTTTTGTAAATGATGCGTACACATCATCTTTGTTTACATGATGTATTTTTCTATCTAAATTTGGGTTGTTGTGTCCAACTCCTAGTAATACCGATATATTGTCTGAATTTAATATTTCACTTACTACATCACTACTAAAACATTGGCAATATCCTGTATAGTATCCTAACATATGTGCTGTTAAGTTTAAATATCCAGTAGCAATATTCATTGCTATATGCGAATCTCTAATTATCAGATCATTATTTTTATTTTCTCTTCTCTCATTATGAGATTTGCTGTTATCACTAGGATCTATAATTTCAAATGCAAATAAGACATTTGCTAGACACTGACTATTTGTTAACATTTTATCGTCTGCCGTCATATATCCACTTGTAGAATCATGTATGGCCTCGATAATCAAACGATCAGTAATAACATGAACACGATAATATGCAAAATTTTGCTTGCTTGGACACTGCGTTGCCGCATGGATCATCAAATCTAAATCTTCTTGCGAGACAGATTTAGACAAATCCCAATTGCGTTGACAATGTTGGCTTGTATCTATGCTAGTTTTAATATGTTCATGTAGCAATGTCATAATACTTTCCTCTTTGTCATAATACTTTCCTCTTTGGAATCTTTGAGTCCGCACTACTAACACAACTCTTACTTATACATGGCATTGGTTTGTCAAATAGTTTAAATCCACTTTCGATATATCCCAATGGCTGGTCTGCACAACTATAACTACGTTTTATACTACCGTCTGGTTCACGTATTATTATACCTTGATACCCACTGTTACAACTCCAGCCTTCAAAGTTATTAAAATTAAACGCATTGAAACGCTCGGCCTGATCCATATACCATTTCTTACCGTTTGAGTCTGTAAACTCTACTTGCATATGCCAAGGTACACTTTTATCATTTTGACCAATTGCATACTCTGGAACTTGAAAGTTGGGTTTTGGTCTATCATTCCATTTACGTTTTACCTCAGTATACGCAAGTTGTGGCATACCATTCCACAATCTTTTCATCTGTTCTTCTGTATACCCATCAACTACACGACTTGCAGTGGGATCCGATTGTGGCTTCAATGTTACATTAATACCTTGTTCATGAAAAAATAATGCATTATCCCAATCACGTTCAAACCAGTCCGGGACCATAACCATGTTCACTGTAATTTGTACATCATTTTCTTGACACAATATAAGTTTATCTGCAAACTCTTGCATCTTATCTCTTGTATTAAGATGCTCAGTATGTAAACTAGCAGTGATACTTGCACGATGAAATGGTTTAACTCGCTCTACATAATCCTCATGCCATTTAACATTACGTGACATATTAGTTGTCATATGGACACTTGTGTAGTTAGTATTTGATACATCATCTGCAAGATGACTCAAAATGTCCAAGTAGCCAGGATGGAAAGTAGGTTCTCCACCAGATAACGAGAAGTGAAAACTATTAAATCCGTTTTCACGTGCCTGTCTCTTTATTTCATCTATTGTCCGTAAACATAATTCTGTAGGACGATGGTCTTTACGGTCACTACGGGCATAAGGCCAACAGTAGGAGCATTTGTAATTACAGAATCTTCCGAGGAGCCAACTAACAGTGAATAGATCACGATACAGCAAGGTACGCTGACCGACACTAACAATGTCATCAAAGGGTATTTTAGTAAAGTCATAATTACTCCATTTTAAATCTTCGCTCATACCATTTCCCATTTTTTATATCTAACATTAATAATACTATTCATTTACTCTTTGTTCTTCATGCCATTTACTGTATCTGTCTACTGCAAGCATAAGTGTATTATGGGTATCATCAAACCAATCTTGAACACGATAGTCTATATTAATTGGTGGTTGAAATATTTGATTGGTATCATCATATATACTTTCTTTGATAGTATCCATCCATACTACAAAATCTGCATCAAAGGCTTTTCTATTTTCATTCATTGGACAGATAAAGTCAGCAACAACAATTTTACCTGTCATTTCAATTCCATCTGCTAAATGGCGCATACGTTGTGCTTGTCGTGCCCGCCCTTGTATACTAAAGTCCCAATCATCGTACTTTGTTCGTACAAAATCTGCATTCAGCCATACCCCATTAATTAGTCTCGTAAAGGGTTCAGCCAACGTTGATTTGCCACTTCCCGGCAATCCACAAATTAATATTTTCATATGTTATTATATCCAAAAAAGTAAAATGGTCTGAACAATGTTCAGACCATCATTTATTATTTTCCTTTGTTTACGAAATTGTAAAATTGTTGCGCTGCTTCAAGAATTTGTTCTGTTCCTGGAACTTCTGGCATTTCTACCTTTGTCACAACTTCATCGTGCTCTTTTCGAACAGATGTTTCAAACATGCCATATTTTGCATAATAGTCTTGCCACATTTGTGATTGTGCCATTTCTAATACTTGAGTACGAATTTCATAACCATTTTTATTAAAAGTTACTTTAGGAAGTGAAGGAGGTGTCATTTTCTGAAATGCTTCTGTAAATGCCTCTGGTTTCATTCCTGTGTTTTTGTATAAATCGCTGAATTTTTCAGCCATTTCTGTCATTTGTTTAATATCGAACATATTGTTTTCCTTTGTGTTTATGTGTGTGTGTAGTGTAACTATTCTGTTGCTAGGTCAGTTACCAACCCCCACGTGCTTAAATTAAGCCGCTAATGCCATTTCTGGCGCATAATTTGCGTTTGCAATTATAAAGTTTGTTCGCGGTAACGGCGCTTACATCCCGGTAACTCCACTCTGCTATCCCGTCAGTCGATCCTTGTTCTACCCCATCAAAAACACTTCTAATAAACTGCCAAATAATATAATTACCAAACCATATTGCGCAAATCTTAACAACAAATATGTAATTATATCACTCATTTCATTCTCCAAGTGTTTATGGTGGAGTAGCCCGGTACTGCCCCGGGGTCCTGTCCGTATTCACTTCACTTCAACGTTACATTCTATTTATAACATATTTTAATGATAATGTCAAGTATTGAATTTATTATTAATAATTTCAATCACCCTGTCAGATAGAACTATCTCATAATGATTCCTATCTACTTCTGCATATTCTATATCATCGCGGCAAGTCATACTTTTACGTGTGACAATACCATCGTTCTCACCTGATATCCATGGTACATCGCCTACAGTTGTAACCACCTGCATCCAAGGACATTCAATATCAATCTTACGACTGTATCTTATAAACTCACTGTTTGGCGAAATGTCTTTGAACAATTGATAATGTGGATTAAAGACTGTTCCCCATGATGCTATTTCGCTGCCATTAAAAGGTGTTGCTAAACTAACAACATTCTTTATTGTATCAAATTCACTTTGTAAATAAGTTGCATATACACCACCAAGACTATGTGCTATTACAAAAAAATCATCATCTATATCATTTAAAGTTTTCATCATTACAGCAAGATTATCAACTGCTGCGGTATGTTTACTATAATTTAAATATATAGGATCTTTACAATCCAACGATTTCTGAATGAAGGCGAAACTTCGTTCACTTGCAGTTGCCCCATGTATATACACTATTCTCATTCATTTAAGTCCTGACGCTGTTATGCTTACGATCCATAAACATCTTTGCTGTTTCAACTGCTACAGCAGCATCTCTACAATAAGCATCTGCGCCAATTGCTTTTCCAAATTCTTCATTCAATGGTGCGCCACCTACTAGTATAGTATAATCATCACGTATACCTTTTTCAGTCATTACATCAATTACAACCTTCATATATGGCATAGTTGTTGTCAGTAGTGCAGACATTCCTAAAATATCTGGATTATGTTCTTCAATCGCTTCTAGATATGCTTCTACTGAATTATTAATACCAATATCGTGTACATCAAATCCAGCACCTTCCATCATCATACCAACTAGATTTTTACCAATATCATGTATGTCACCTTTTACTGTACCAATCACCATCGTTCCAACTTGTGGTGCACCAGTCTCAGCAAGTAGTGGTTTGAGAATTGACATACCACCTTTCATTGCATTTGCTGCCAGTAATACTTCTGGCACAAATAATATACCATCACGGAAGTCTATGCCCACAATGGTCATTCCAGCAACTAATGATTCTGTCAATACACGGTATGGTTCCCAACCACGTTCTAAAAGAATATTAGTACCTTCTTCAACTTCCTCTTTGAGACCATCATACAAATCGTCTCCCATTTGAATTACAAGTTCATCATCAGATAACTCTGATAATACAATATCATCATCTTCCATTTCTGTTTCTCACTTATATAAGATAGTATTATATCTATTTATAAGTAATAAAAAAGGGGACTGTTAAAAACAATCCCCTTTTATAATTTATAACTTTATTATATTAGAATGCAAAACTTAGTGTAACTGATGGTGTTACTGTTTCATCATCCACATTATAGTTAACATCTGTTTCTACAGTTGCACCAGAAAAATCAAATTCATGTCCTACGCCGATGTTTTCTAGTAAATCATCTTCGTCACCATTGATATATGTTGTTAGACCGTATGTACTAACCGTAGAATCTAATTCGTATGCTAATGTATCTGTTTCATATGATACAGTTGTACCAAGTGCAACACCTGTAACTTCTACCGTATCAACCCGTGCACCCCAGGTGTATTTTTCAGATGTGCGATTATAATCCATAGATGCAGTTACATCTACCAATGCCAAATCAACATTATATGCAAGTTGTACATTTGACACTTCAGTAACATCAGTTGTGATATCAGTGAAACCAACTGCTACCGCGGCTGGACCGTATGATAATGTCAATGATTCATCAATAGTTGGTTCTGCGATTGATGAAAAATCGGATGTTGCTTCTACAAAAACACCATCCTGGTCACCAAATGTTACGGTTGTATCTGCAACTTCTGTGCCAACATGCCATTTATCTAGTTTGATTGTGTCACCATCAACTGATTCAAACTCTAGTCCAACGTTTGCCACTCCTTCGCCTGCATCAACATCAATACCGATTGTGGTTGTCGCTTCATACTTATCGGTTGCTTCATTTTCAGCAACTTTCATTTTAGCAGAAACACCAATGTCTGCTGCAAATGAAGTCGTAGCCAATACCATAGCGGCTACTGTTGTTAGTAATAGTTTCATTATTATATTTCCTTTTAAACAAAAAAATATGAGCAGGTTACCTGCTCATACTACTCTACTTATACTAATATAATACATTTTTGCTTTATTATCAAGTAGGTACAAAGTTAATATTAGTATATGTGTCATTTATATCACACTATTAATTATGCTTTAGTATTTTTCTTTACATTCTTTTTTGTCTTAGTTTTAGGTTTAGACACTGGCTTTTTTGATTTGGTAGTTGGTATGATTTTCTTATCATACCAACCCCACCGTTTTAATAATGGTTCGACTGCATATTTAACCTGCGAATCATTCCAATTATATAACTTTTTAACATCAGTAAAAAGTTTATCTTTATCGTCATAGATAGCCATCATATTAATAATGTTTTTATCTATGTCTATCCAATTCATTCAGATTTCCAGATAGTCCATATACCATATGCAATTGCCGCATATGCAATTAAATCAACTGGCACAATAAGCATTGCGATTCCAGTTGCAACTAGTGCGGCACCGTCGAGTGTTGTACGCTCCTTTAGTCTATTTTTAATCCAATTAATCATTTTTTTTCTCCTCTAATAATTTATTATAAAACAGTTCTTCATCTGGACAATTATTATGTTCAATTTGAATAGTTGTGTGTACTATTTTATAATTATCGATTAATAGTTTCTTGGTATTATATATTGTATCATCGCATTCGCCATCATCCAATATATTGATGTGCATAGCGGCTGAAATTTGTCCGCTTGCTAATTCCCATATATGTATATGGTGAACATTATTAACATGATCGATATTTGTTATAATATCTTTTACTATAACATCAATATCAATATGTTCTGGTTTTCCAGTCATTAGTATTCTAAGACAATCTTTTAATAATTCCCAACCACTTTTTAATATTAAACTGGCAAGAAGTACACTTATAATAGGATCAATATAATACCAATCAGTAAAATATATTACGATACCACCTATAATGGCACCAACACTGCCTAAAATATCAAGTAAGATATGAAGTATCACTCCTCGCATATTAATATTATGACCATCATGGTGATGATGCACTACTTTAAATAATACCAAATTAACGATTAATCCAATAATCGCAATTGGTAACATCCAATATATATCAACATGCTCAGGATTTAGTATTCGATAGATTGCTTCGTATATAATATATGCAAAAAGTCCAATCCACATCAGTGCATTTAAAAATGCTGCAATAACTTCCGCTCTCATAAATCCATATGAGTATGTGGCAGTCGGTGGTTTTCTACCAATCCAAAATCCAAATACGGCAATAATCATTGCTAACGCATCGGTTGAAAGATGCAATGCATCACTTAATAATGCAAGTGAATTACTTATATGTGCACCAAATAACTCGATAACAACAAATAGTATTAAAATAAAAATACTTATTTTTAATGCACGTTCTTCTTTGCCGGCTTTTCTGATATGATATTGATTATGCTTCATCTATACTTTTCTTTAGATTATAAAGGTCTCTAATACCAGTTTCGGTATCTATTAAAGGTTGCCAGCCTAATAGTTTTTTTGCCTTAGATATATCGGCAAGAGTATCGGTTGCATATCCTTTAGGCTTATCTTGGTATTCTATTTCCAAATCTGGAAAAAACTCACGTAATATATTTACTATCTGATTTACCGAATAACTTTTTCCTGTTCCCACATTAAAGACTTCACTTTTTACTTTGGATTCCATACTCGCAATACATGCACTTGCTACATCGCTTACATGAATATAATCTCGTTTAAATTCACCATCGCCATGAACGGTTAATGGATGGCTATCATTTGCTAAACGATAAAACTTACTAATCATTAATCCGTTATCGTCGTCCGATGGTTGTTCTGTTCCATAGGTTGTAAAGAAACGTAATACATTATAGTTCAAGTCAAATACATTTTTATACTGTTTGCATAATTGCTCACCGAATAATTTAGTCATTGCATAATAATTCAATGGATCTGGTTTATGAAATGGTTTATGTGGCGGAGGATTATTACCATATATACTAGATGAACTAGCATAAACAAATTTCCGTATACCAACCGCATGTGCGGCAGTTAATACATTTCGTGTGCCAGTTACATTATTATCAAAATAAGTATCAGGATCAATAAAACTTTGTGGTATTCTTGCTTTTGCTGCAAGATGAATAATATAATGTTGACCAACTGCTGCCATAACACATTTAGCAGCACTTTGTATGTCACCTTTAATATAACGTACATATTTAAAATCTTGTGGCTTTTCAGATTTATCTAACACCGTTACTTCATACCCTTTTGAAAGTAGTTGTCTGACAACTTCTCTGCCTATGAAGCCTGATCCGCCAGTGACAAGAACTTTACCTTTTACTAACATATTAATTCTTTCTTAATTTCTTGATTCAACATATTTAGTCTATTATTGTTTGTATCATTATAACAAAATAATAACCAAATAGCAAGCATTATTTAACTTGATGAAGTGTCACAGTTGCACTACACGCATACCGAGTCTTCGCAAAATGCAGTTGTTTTTAGTGTTTTTTAGTGTTATATTACTATAAATAAAAGTGTAAGATAAGCGACCTCAGCTTATAAAAAATGAGTGGCACTGGGAAAGACTAGGGTATTGCTTCCCTCAAGCATCAAAAAATTTGGAGAAACTGAATGACACTAAATCTATTTAGTGCCCTAGCAAATCTTTTTGGAGGATTTCCTAATAGGGCAACAAAACGCTCAGACTTAATGACTTGGGCAAAAACAGAGTATGCACGTGATTGGGAATTTGCTTACCAATACATGCTTGATAATCGTGGCAAAGCGCCATCACATAGATACACACAAGGAATAACACATGATTAATAAACTAGTAGTAGCATACAAAAATTTTAGAACCGAAATGGATTATAGAAAGAAAGTTCGTACAACAATCAAAGAACTGTCTGCACTTTCAAACTATGAACTAAATGATATCGGAATTTCACGTGGTGAAATATATAATATTGCAATCACATCATATAATAAGCCAGAACGTCTAGTAGTTGAAGATGTTGAAATAACAGTAAATGAAAATCTAAGAGGGGCAGTATAATGACTACATTAGTAATGAACTACACGGTTAATCCTTTTTGGACTGCACTTAAATCTTTTGGTCGCGGAGTATGGGCTTTTGGTGAATCAGCAGGTAGAGCAAGAGCAGCCGCTGAACTACATCGTCAAGGCTACACCGAAGCTGCAAAAAACCTAATGTTGGAGAACAAATAATGTTTAAACGTTTTATCAAAGCAATGGAATACCGTTCATACTGTATGGCAATTCGTGAATTACGCAACAAAGGCTTATATAAAGAAGCACAACGTGTCAGTGAATATAAGCACAATATGTATCCTACTACTTAGTAGTATGATCGAAGTTAATTAGGACCAGCAATGAAATGTAGTTTGAGCATTATGCCTTCTACATCTGCTGGTTCAAGATAAGGTATAACATCATCTCCTGTATGTATACCAGGTAGTTGAACAAAATTATTATTCTTGAACACCGCAATTTCATAAAGTTTTTTGCCTGGTTCTTGAATCACACTCAAATCATAATTACCAAAAGATCGCTTGGCTTGAAAGTGTTGTGGTCGTATTTCATTAAATTTTAAATCACAAAAATTCATTGTTTGTATCCTCAAATTTTTCTTCTATTGATTTAATATGTTTGCATTTTTTAAATGCTGGACAATCACATGTAAATCCCTTGTCAGACATTTTAATTGTGTATATATTATCTTTGCTGCCTGATACATTCCATTTAGTATCAACTGCCCAATGACCCTTAGTATTAATCAGGTCACTAGGAAATATACGTGGTCCATACTTTGCCATTATATAGATTCGAATCCAAAGTTTGCTACAACCGAACGATTACCATCGACATCTTCAATAATATTTCCAACTGAAATACTAGACATTTTTCCAAACCGCTCAATGCGATCTTCTGGTCCAATATTTCCTACTTCAAAAACATGATCAAGACTATCAGCAACAATGTTGGCAACGTGAGTATAACATTCATCGAATTTCATAGCAGCCGCTTTAAAATTTCCAAATGTTGCATCTGCATATGCAGTTGCTTTTTCATGACAATTCCAGCCCTCTTTATTAACCAGTTCTACTAGTTTTTCATCTAATTGAATTTGATAAACTTTGAAAATTTGAACTGACATATGAGATTTCCTTGTTGCTATCTATACATTCTTTATAGACTGATTCGTTTGAATTGTCAAGTATTATTTCACACTTTTAAATATTAAGCCTCGTCAATTAGAGTAAAATATTCCTCTTCATCTTTGCTCAGGTAAATCGCATCAAAAAGATTTTCTGGCACAACGCCCAGACCAACTGCACGCCGAGTTTGACAATAGTGTGCATAATCTTCACAATCTTTAATTTCTGGTAGATATGGGTGTGATGAAACGATGATTTCTTGTGTCATGTGATTCTCTTTCTTGTTAACTTATACATACTTTATATCAGTCGTATGTTAGGTTGTCAAGCAAATAGAGGTTTCATTGTTTCGAAAACTTTGTTGTAAGCATTTACTTCTGCTTCATAGTATTCATAAAAATCTGAGTCGTCAGTAAAATGAGCATGGTCACAATTATAACTGGCACAATGTTCATCCCATACACGATTCATTGCTTCCATACCTTCAAGCAAATCACCACGACCATAAGAAGTCATTACTGTTTTGGCATCTTCAAAGGAAGTATCAAACTTATAAAAACTAGGGATTCTAAACATATTGTATTCTCCGTTTTTCTAACTTATACATTCTTTATAAAGTGATTCGTTTAGAATGTCAAGTAAAAACTAAGAAAAAATATTGTTTATATTGCCTTCAAATATAAAATGTCCAGTGTGGTCTAATTTTACCAAAGGATCAAGCCATATCTTACCATCAAGATTTTGCCATCGTCTACAAAACGCATAGTCTTCTGAAAGATATCTTTTTGTATCAGATTCTAGATATGTATCAAAGAACAAGTATGTCCATTTTGCAAACTCTGGATCCATATTCAAATCGTTATTAAAATAGAGATCGGGATATTCTTCAATCATTTTCATAATCACTTCACGTTTGATTAACATGAAACCTGTTGCGGCATCTTTTAATTCTGTGAGACCATCTGTCATTTGTATTTGTGGTTCATCGTTATCTAAATGATATTTAAAATTAAGTGCATAGTTTGAACCAACTGAATTTAATAAGTTTGCATCAATTGATGTATTATTTACAACATTATGTTTTATATTATTCCAGTTCAAATCTTTTTTAGGATATGCACCAACAATAATATCTTTATCATGTTGTAGCATATGTAAGATATCAAGTGCATCAAAATTTATATCTGCATCAATAAACATCATATGTGTTGCTTCTGGATTAGCCATGAAATATGCTACCATATGACATCTAGCACGTGATACTAAACTTTCGTTTGCACTGGTAGTCAGGGAGTATGGGATTTCATGTTTTGTGAACATCATATGTGCACGTGTCCATGATCTAAAAAACGGTTCAGTTACTTGTCCGCCATAACAAGGGGTGCAGTAATGTACATGTGTTTTTCGTATGAAATCTAAATCAATTTCTTTTCTAAATTGCAGGCAATGCTCTAATGCGCTATTGTTCAATTTCTATCCGCTTCATTAATTTATAGTTAGATTATATTCTACACGATTCTAAAGTATTTGTCAACTTCTTTGATCTTTAATCCAATTCTTGGCCGGTGGCATAGATGGCGCCTTATTTAAAAATTTATCAATTGCTCTATCAACTTCTAAGAAATTTGCTTTACGTTCTGGATCTTCTAGTCCACCAGAGTTATCAACAATATGAAAATTTCCTGCACCGAATAACTGTTGGAACTTCATAAGATTCTGCTGTACTGCTTGCCACATCTTAGTTACTTGTTCTCTTGGTAAACTTCTAGGACGATTTTCATTACGATCTTGTGCAACATCTTCACTCGTATTAACAAACAACATCATTGTTTCATAGCCAAGTTCTTTTAGTTGTTCACTTGCTTTTTGAACTTTTGCTACATCTTTACCAGTGCCATCAATAATAAGCCCTAGACGGCCTTCGATATGTAATTGTTGTTTATTTTTTGTAATCTGTTTTGCACGATTACGAATTTCTTGACCTTCATCAGAATAGATATCATCTGGAGTCAATTCTTTTCCTGCTTTGTTCATCATATATTCGTAAATGTCATCTGAATTTACTGTTCTGAGACCCGTTCCGTTAAGCATCTTATTAGCAACAAAACTTTTGCCGCTACCTGGACCGCCTGCTAAGAATACTGCTTTGAAAATATGAGGATCATTCACGCCCTCTTCCATAGATTGTATGATTTCTTCTATTTTCATTATAATCTCCGATTAGATAATACTATTATAGTGTATTTATCTAGGTCCTAGAATTGATTGAGATTTAATGGATTCCCATGTTTTATTAATATTTTCGATTTTAGGCACGATTCTATCAATAACTCTTTGTTGTGGTGCCTTAACTTCATTTATATAGTATCTACGAATTTGTTCTTCTTTAGAGTTATCTAAATCGCCACCTGGTGATTGATATACAAATTTATCTCTTACTTTATACAAGGCTCTTAGTGTCTTCTTATGTGATAGTAGTTCTTCTTCTAGAATTATCACTTGTCTTCTTTGACCTTCTTGGAAATATGTCTTTGTTGATCCTATATAATTTCTTATATCAGAAAGTATTGTTCGTATTAATTTCTGTTGTGCCTGTACTTGAACTGCAATTTGTGGTCGCCATTCTGATTTTTCAACTTGTGCACGAACTGGTAATGTTGCTAATTTTCTATTTTTATTATCGTAAATAGGCTCGTTTGCAGATGTATTGATTATACTTGCGTCACTCGTATTTGATGATAATTCAGGACTTAGTGCATCACTACGGGTTAAACTATCTGCTATCGGTTTTACAGAATTACCGGCTGTTGTCAGTGAAGCCAAATCTGATACACTTCCCACTGAGTTACCTAAATTTCCTATCTGACTCGTTAAATCAGAAAGATCACTTGGAACAAGATTAGGTATAGACTGTAATCCACCAGAAATAATTCCATCTAAGTTTGATATGCTAGGAATTGAATCTATCTGTGGCAATCCTAGTTGTGATGGTTGTCCTAGTCCCAATGTTGAGGATGTATTTTCTATATTATCACTCAATGATGGAGCAGGGTCTAAATCATGTAAATATCCATCAATAGGCTCATATAACTTTGCGGCTTCACTAAATGGAGTTTGCGGTACACCTGGTAATCCACTTGCTATCGATTTAGCATCACCCATAATTGCGTCTACTTCGCCAACGAATGCTCTTGGATCTGGTGCAGTGGGAATATTAAATTCTGGTAATCCAGTAGGAAGCGGAGCATTAAGTAATCCCGCTGCACTTTTTAATGCTGGTGAACCAGTATTCATTAGTACTGATAATTTGCAAGGATCTAGCATTGCTGCTGCCATTGCTATTGATGCAAGTTTGTCAGAAATTTGAACTGCCATATCTGCAATTTTTGAAATCTCTCCTAGTATTTGATTAGTAACACTAGAAACTGCATTTAATGCACTAGCGGCAATATCACCTAAATTACCCAGCATGCCTTTAATGTCAGGTAAAAATCCTATAACATTTGATAATGCTTCATTAACTTTAGATGTTATTCCATTTATTAGTGAACTAATGTTATCTGATATATTTCCTGTTAATCCTGAAATTAAACCAGAAATATCACTAGTTAGAGTATTAAACATATTAATAACACCTACTTCATTTAAAATATTAAGCAGTTGATCTTTTGCTGTACCTAGGATATCAAATGCACTATCAAAGCCACCAGACATTATGCCCATTAATTCATTAAACAAACTACAACTATTATCTTGCTCTCCAAAACTTTTATTGAGACCTGATAACATATCTGCATCTTGTAATGTTTGCGGCAAATCAGATATTTGACTAGAAGTATGTGTATTTAGACTAGCAAACATACTTAATGCATTATTTCCTAGAGAACTTGCAGCAAGTATTCTATTAAAATCTAAACCGGTATTAGAAAGAACACCTGCAATAATCGTACTTTTTGCAAGTTCTGTGCCACCTAAGGTAGGATTATTCAATAGTGAAAATGAATCATTTGCGGCATTTAATGAATTAAAGCCGGGACTTGAATTAAATTCAGTAAAATCAGCAGTTCCATTTGATGCTATTTGCGCGTATGGATTAGTAAAATTATTCTCTTTAAGTTCATTTGAAATTATTGAAAGTGCTTGTTTTCTATTGAATTGCTCTTCTGCTGCATTTAATTCTGCCAGTTTACTGGGTGATAAATTAATATTATTAGTTTCACTGTAATATGATGCTGGAGTGTTTACTGTTTCTCCTAAACTATTTAAAATAGTATCAGATGCTCCAGGAACATTTGATCCTGTTAGATTTCCGCCACCTCTTCTTAAAAATTCTTGATATAATCTTTCAAATTCTGCTTCGCTCAATGCCATATTATCTATCCATTTACAATAACTTTTTGTGCACCAGTTGCTACTTTAATTCCACATGAATGCGAATCATTAACTCTACCGAGCTGCTTACCATTTACATAAACATTAGGTGAACCTTGTACTAGTGGCGTAACATGTGGAATACATGATGGAGGTGATCCCACATAGATAGAGTGTGGAAAAGTAACATCAGTAACACGGTATGCAAGTTTACCTTCAATAATAACATTGTTACTGCCCATGCCGCATTTTCCTGGAGGACAGGGCGAGTGAGGTGTTAACATATCAGTTGTTCTTGCGGCTGCTGGCATTATGTAATTAATCCTGTTTTCTCGGGTACAACAAGTCCTGACGTTGCCGCACGATATGACTGGGCAGTATCATCATTTGTTTTCATTATAGCAATAATATGATGGCGAGTAATAGTCACTTCACCTTGACTTGCACCAGTTACAGTAAATGCTTGAAATGTTACTCCTTGTTGACTAAAGGCAATAGTCAATGGTTGAGATAAGACCACATGTGTTTCTTCTTCTCTTATCAACTTTCCTAAAACTTCTTGCCCGCCCGGAAGAGCAATAGTAACAATATCATTTTGTTTAAATTTTGGTTGTACTAACATATTTTCCTCATTCTGCTGTATAATATATTTATTCTTTTTATTAACTGTGTATATTAAATATCTCTGAATTTTAATGTATCAATAATAAAATCTTTTGAAAAACGTTTTAATATGTCAATATCTTTGCTCACATCTTCTAATTTTTCAACAATACTATTGCGTCTGTTTAATATCCATCCGTCAACAACGCATATCAAATACATGTCTCCATAATACAAGTCATGTATTAACATTAATTCTGGGTCTAAAGTAACGTCACTATGATAAACTGTATAGAAACATCCTAAACCATTTCCACTATTAGTATAGAATTGTTCACTGATATATTCCCATACATCTGGCCATGTAGTTGGGTTGTCATAATTAAATCCGTTATGGTGATAATTCAACTTTTTCCACCAGGTAACTACCTCTTGTAAATTATCTTTTGTAAAATCATTTTTTAACTGTAATCTAATTTGTCGCCACTCATAAAGTAGTGTAGATTTGTCTTTCATTTACATGGACCATCTCTTAACAGTATAACTAATTTCTACATCATATCCAGCATCTTGCGTAAAATATATTTTTAAACGATCACCCTTTTCTACAGTAGCAGTTTGTGCTGAATTTACCAAATCGTTTACTACGGTAGTATAATCCCATAGAGGATCTTGGCTTGTAATTATTACATCATCCCCATCTTGCTTCGTTTTCCCTACAAATCCGCTTGAGTTCAGTGGCGTTTCAAACCAATTATTAATTGCTAACTCTGTTTGATTTGTAACACGTATTATATCTTCACGTTTTACATCAAATTGAATATTAGAAAATTCTACTTCCGGTGCCACTGGTGGCGCAGGTACCGCTGGCGGTTCAGGATACAATGGGTTAGGATACATCTCTGCTATACCATCTGTATTAAGATCCTGCCATAATTCTGTACTTTCATCTGTTAACTTAACTTGATTTACACCATGTGGATAACCATTTATTACTTTTATGGTACCAGTTCGCAAGAATAGATTTCCTGCACTAATACTTTTTTGTTTTAATGAATAGTCAATAAAAAATGTGCTACAACTGTCAAAATGATAACTTAAAAAAGTATCATGTTCAATTGCATAAAGTTTTTTGAATAAACTAGAACGTTTACCACTATGATGTGAATGTGATGATAGATGCTGGTCTGCAAATAATTGATTATACGTATTTTCTGTTAGAACTTCAACATTTCGGCGAGATCGTGCATAATATGGTGCTTCAAATTCAGGTACGTCTATAAATTCAACATTTACGGTATCAGCAAAATCTACATCTGATGGACTACCAATTAATGATTTAGTATAGTAATATTCTCTATGCATATTATTATAGTTATATAAGGTATAATCATTCGTTCCTGCTTGGTCACGTTCCTTAATAAAGATAGTGGCATTATTTAATGTTAAATCTGGTAATGCCCATACTAATTGATACTCTAATAAGTTCAGTGATGCCAATGCATCAGATGCATACACAGGTAATGTGGTATCATCATATCTATAATAGTTGTTAACTTCTTCTAATGTCATTGACGAAAGAATACTATTTACTGGAACATCTGCAATTCTAGGAGATAAAATATCAAATTCAGAAAGAATTAATTCTAATCCATTCTGTATATCTCGACTATAATCTATGTAGTAATCATTATTTACAAGAGGAGTTCCATCACTGCGTACATTTGGAATTGCAATTGGAGTATCTGATATATTTTGATTATCTACATCAGTTGTTCTAAATTGAAAATCTTGATCACCGGTGCCTAAAAGTTGCCACGTTATGTTGCTTTTATACCAATATGTAACTCTATCTGGACCGGTAATTACTGCAACATCACCTTCCAATCCAAGACTACTGACTGGAGAATTTGTGGTATAATCTATACTTGCATTTAGAGGATCATAATTAAGAACATAATCAATAACTTCTGGTATCCACTCAGTATTATTCCACTTAAATAGTCCGAAGTTAGATTTATTCATATAAGTTGAGTTGTTATTTGGAGCAATATCCTGTGATGGCATTGCTGCACCATGTCTCATATATAGTGATGTGACAGTTACATCTCTTACTGAGTCATAATATGATGATGTGACAATTCCTTGTGTGTAATCTTCAACTCCGATTACTTCTAGTACTTCGCCATTACCGTTCAATGGTCCAACTGCATTAGATTTAAATTTCACATTTACTACATTATCGCTTGCGCCCATTATATAGTAATCAGTGTTGCCTAATTCTTTTATGATATAAGTTTTATCAGGATCAATTTCCGATGATGGAATTCTGTGGTCATCATATAAAAATCTTTTTAGATAAATTGTTTCACCTGGCGATAAATTTACATTTCCTTTCCATTCTACATTATGTAGATAGAAATGCATTGCCCGAATTAAAGCATCAACATCGTTGACATTACGGATTACTAAGTCTTCGTCAACTGTTAGTCCAGGTTCTGGATTATTTGCACTATCCAACCAAGACTGAATAACTGCATGTGCATTTTCGAATGCACCAAATTGAACTTCGTCAATCGCATCATCTATACCAACGAATAACTGATTCGTATCTATAGTGAATCCCATTTCGCCAGTTTCAAATGTGTCAACGCCGATTTCTTCACGTAAACCGCGTCTTAGTAGAATTTTTACGTTTGTTATAGCCATTTCGTGTAACTCCTAGTTACATGTATTTATCAAAATACTCTTGAACTTTATTTGCCCATTGCAAGGAGTAGTTATCAAATTCTTCACCTTCTACTACAAACTCTTGGTAATTTCCTAAATTGTCTGCCTCTGCATCCCATCCAATCATCATAATAACAATTGTACGAATATTTGTTCCATATAATTCATTATGAGCGGCTGCATATGCTGCACCTTGTAAAAAATAATCGTCGATCCATGCCCGCTTTTTTGGCTTACGAGTTGTTTTAAAGTCAACAATTGCTTGCTGTCCTTTATATACACCAATGCAATCTGCAGTTCCAGCATATAAACCAGGATAATATAATGGCACTTCTGTGCCCCATACCTCATTAATTTTACTTAGTCCAGATGAAATTACAATATCTGATAGTTCTTTTGCCATCTGATGTATTAGATTACTACCAGACGGGCGATCTTCTTCTAAAATAAATTTCTCTAAATGTAAGTGTACCTGAGTGCCAATACCTGTGGCAAGGCGCATAATACGGTCCGCCTCTTCGTTGCCAACACGTTTTCGCCATTCATGAATAGCGGCTTTATCTGCAAGTGCACTTAAAACTGTCGTGACACTAGGCAAAGGTTTCCCGTCAGGTGTTTGATAATGTCTAGAGCCATTAACATTAACACGGGACAAAGGAGCATATGAATAAGTTTCTTTTAACATAGAGTAATATTATCATATAAATTTAGACTTGTCAAGAAAAAAGCGTAAGATATTATATCTTACGCTCTTATAATAATTATAATTCACTGAATAATATTACAAATGCGGTTTTAAATCAGCAATCATACGATCTTTTGTATTTCTACGATCCAATTGAATTCCTAAGTTTTCATCTGCCCAAATATCAATTTCTTTTTTGGTCATTTTAGTAAAATCTGGAACAGTGTTTTCATTTGAAAATTCTTCTTTTGTTTCAATTATTACAGATACAGATGCATTTGTATCAACTGTAATTGGAGCAACGGTTTCTACTACCGCGTCTTTAACTTTTTCAGAAACTGCAATTTCAATTTGTTCTTTTTCTTTTTTTAGTTTTTCTACAGCGACTTCTGCCTTTTTCTCTGCCATAAGTGCAGAATTTTCTCTTGCTGATTTATTTGCCAAAGTCTCCCGGCGTTTTTCTGCAACCTCTGGAGATAAAGTTTTTAATACTTCTTCTGATGTACTACTTTCAATAGATTTAATTATGGTCTTCATTTCTTTCTTAGAAACTATTCTCGGCTCTTTACCGCCTTTAATTATAAGTGGCATTATTTTATTCTCCTTGATGTTGCTTTCGTAGCAAGTTTTTTAACAGCTTCTTTAGAACTATCATCATTATCTGATGTAGGGACAAATTCTAATTCTATACTGCTATTAGTCGCACTATTAACATATTTACTATTTGTAAGTAAGTCAACTAAGCCTTCGATAGTTATCGAATGGCCAAGATCATTTAACTCGCGTACCATTATTTCAGTACCTATACTATTAATATCATTTGCTTTTAAGCGAACAAGATAAACATTAATATCATTCATAAGTTGAGACTTATAATTGTCATTTTCGCTTAAAAGTGTAGAAATTTTCATTTTATGTTCTCTTTGTTCTGCCTAATGGTTCATCATCCGGACCAGATGCCGCTTCATCACCACCTGCAAAAGCATCGCCATCTAATTCAACATCATCTTCAAAATCATCTTGCATATCGCCGCCGATTTCAATATCGCTTGCCATATCATTTGATGGTTTTTCACCATTAAGAACTAGAACTGCATCATTAACAGTATCTTTTGTTGAACGTGCCTGTCCCAATAGACCAGAAATAGCATCATTCACTGACTCTTTGAATGCTGTTGCACGATCTGCACCATGTGAGTATGCCATTTCGTCTGATAGTGGTCCAAGTTGATCATTTTGTAATTTACCTAATTTTTCAATCATATCCTGTAGTTCATCTACCATGCCACGCGCCGCCATCAAAACTTCGGCTTCTGCTGCATCACTCTCAAGCAAGGTATTAAGTTCTGCTAATAAGTTTTCTTGAATTTTTTGAGTTGACATTTTATATTCCTTTTGACCTTTAAAAGTATTTGAAAATTCATCTTGTGTATTTACTTTTGGTGCATCGCTTTCATTTTTATTGCCGCCAAGTGCTTTAGCAGCAACTGCACGTGTTGCAACATTGGCTGCTGCGCCAGCAACTTTACTACCAACCTTTTTTGCAACCGCGCCGCCAACTGCTCTTGCTGCCATACCAACTAATGGCACTAATGGTAATACTTCGTCGGTGCGTTCTTTGCCTTCGGCATGCATTGCTGCCATATGTGCTTTATATTTCTTGGTACCTTTTTTATGAGGACTTTTACCTTCTTTCATATATGAAGATTCTTTTACCCAGCAATCCAGTGTAGGATCATTACAATCATTTTTACAATCAGTTGTTGGCTTACCAAATGTATCACCACAATCTTTGCAGACTGCTTGCATTGCATTTTCGTTTGTATATTCGCTTAAAGATTCATCTTTCTTTAAGAATGCTGGCTTATCATCTTTGGTGCCCATCTTGCCATCTTTGCCGGCATCCATTGGCATCTTATCTGATTTTGCTTTACTCTTTTTAGGTGATTCGCCTTTTTTCTTTGCATCTTGATATGCTTTTAGCCCAGGCGGTAATTCGCCTTCAGCAACGTGTGCTTTTAGCAGTGATTTGATTGTTTCAATCATAAGCATGTTTTCAACATATGCACGATCCTGATGGTCTGCAGTCATTTCACGCTTTTGTGCTTCTAATTGTGCTTTCGCTTCTCTCAGTGATTCAAGATCACCATCTACTTCATAACCAAAGTTGCTTTTCATATACTCATTCATTTTTGAAGAGATAGCAACTGGGTCAGAGTTGTAAAAAATTGTTTTTCTCATGGTATTTGCCCCAATACATAAAGTTATATCATGTATTTATCTTTTTAGTTTCATTTTCTAATTTACTTAATCGACTCATATATAGATTTTATACTACGTTTAGCACTTCCTGCCTCAGATTTAGCACGTGTAAATCGTGCTTCTGCAATATTCATCTTATTAGTGTCCTTACGCTTCTTTGCTTTGGCATATGAATCTTTGAACTGAATAGCATCAAAATAGAATTTTTCGAATAATGCGTTACTTGCCATTATTTTTGTTAATTCTGGTGAGTTTATTTTCTTTCCAGAATTCAAATGCCTTGTTATAACATATGCAGTTTCATACAAACAAATTTCCTCAAATAATGTATCATCTGATCGGTTGTCCCTAATATCATAATAGCCATTGTCATTTTTTTCAACAGAAAACATTCCTACTTTTACACCGTTTGGTGTCTTTGTAGACTCATTCATTGTTGTTGCAACTTTTTTACTAACATTGTTACTGGCACTATTAAATGCGTTCATAATATTTTCCATTGCTTTGATGTCTGCGGTTTTAACTCCATGTGATACATCAATATGACCAGAGTCAGCCATTACTTGCTGTTCATAGGCAACCTGTTCTTTTAATGCAGTTTTGTCACCGTTTAATGCCTTCATTAAATTTGACATTGCATTCACATCTTGTTTACTAGGTGTTGTCATTACATCCTCCGTTAGTTGACACGATATCCACGTAGTGTTGGTACTAGCACACCTTTATGTACTAGTTTGTCAGCAATTAATGCTGCACGTTCACTCAATTGAGATTCATTAACATATTCATTCTCAGTAAACATTTCTACTAATAAATCACTTTCTTCTTCGGTGATCATCACATATATACCACCTAATACTTCTTGTAATTTCATGCTAACCTCCTTAAATAGGCTGAGATTATTTTAGTTTATTTAATAGACTTCTAAATTGCTGGGCAGTCTTTGGATCACTTGCTAATTTATCTACCGATGATGCCTGTGCTGCCATTGCTTTCCGTTGCATTGGTGTTAAGGCTTTTCCTTGTTCTGCTTTATCTAATGCAGATGCCGCTTGTTGTCCAGTTACTCCACCTAAATTCTTTTTGCCCAGACGCTGCATTGCTGCTGCTTTCTTGCTCATCGTGGCGTTATCTGTTTGTGCATCGGCTGCAGGGGCTGACGCTGAAGATTGTGCTTTCTGTCCACGCATTTCGCCCGGCGATAATGTACTACCAGTTGAATATGCCTCTTCGACGCTAAATCCCAATATTTCTTTTGCAGTGTCTGAATCTTGATCACGCAATGCTCTCATTAAATTCACATAGTTACCAAAGTCAAGGGTTTTCATTCTATCTTTAACGTCGGAATCATTTGCACCAACCAAATCTGCAATATTAGTCAACTTAGTATTATAAGTTTCAGTGACCATCGCATTTTCTATATCATTTTTTAATCCCATTATTTTTCTACCTATTTAACATTTTTAATCGTTTACTCGCTGGATTCATTCTCTTAGTCATTTTTGATTTTCGGGACATCCGTGTACCCATTTTTGCTTTAGTTTTTGCAAGTGTGAAACGTTTCTTTACATCTACAGGTTTAAAACATGCAGATGGATTTTTAACAGTTTTGCCTTTTAATCTACCTGATGAACAACGATATTTACGTACTACTTTTTTACCACTACGTGCATAAACAAGTTTTGCTTCATAAAACTCTTCTTTTGGCGTTATAATCTCTTCTATTATCATTATATCACCTTAAACACAGAAGTCAATAGTGCAATTAGCAATGTACCAAATAATGTTGAACTTGCCCAAACAACTATCTTTTTTAACTCTGTAAATTGTTCCTTTGTATCTAATGTTTGTCTTTCTACCAATGTCTCTAACCGCCCAATTGATTCATCTAATTTCTTAAATCGTTCATGGTTAACTGCTACATGAGTTTCTAAACTCTGCATCTCAAGTGCTGCTAATTGCGGTTCATTTATAGACATCGTTCTTCTCCACTAAATGTTATATGTATTTATCATTTTAGTTTAGAAGAATTATCCACATATAAAAAAACCCAGTAAAAACTGGGTTTTTTCTTTACATTCACTGCTTAATGGGGTATCTCCACATTCTATTTCATTATGCGAATGATTCCAAGACCATACTATGTAGTGGGCGCTCATTAGAATGTAGATTTATAGTAGTTCTGACATCTCAAATTCCATTGTGATAGGATCAATTGGCACACCATCAATATCTACACCGTAGAATATTTCTTTAAGTAATGCGACATTATCGCCACTACGTTGAAATGCTTGCCCATGCTCTACCGCAAATTTAAAAATCATACCATTACCAGTTAGTGTCGGTGCTAGACCAGTAAGTGATACTGGAATAGGACTATTCATAATTACAGGTTGGGCCACCAGATTGATTAGATTACAAACATCATCAAAATTTTGTTGTGACTGATCTAAGATATCACCAGTTGAGGTGATGTCTAATGTTTTTACATATATTGTATAAAAATTCAAGTTACCTGATAGATTTTCACTTGAACCTGCAGCACCGTGTATTCTTGCCATATTATTTCTCCATATTATATTATATTATATTATATTGTATTAGTATTATTAATGTGCAGTGAACCCAGATGGCGGAGTGTAAACGACATCATTTCCAACGTTGAAATATCCACCGAAACTTATGACATTAGAGCTTCTGGAACCAGCAAAAATGACTGGCGGCACGCTATTTGTAGAATAAACCGCCCCTGACCCAGATGCTGGATCACTGGGCCACCAGGTAGTATTATTCTTATTAATCCAAAGTTCTCCAGTCGCACTATCATATGCAAATTGTATTACATCCGATTCTCGAACTGGTGCCCCAAGACCTATGTCTGTAATTGTTACTGTGCCATTTGTCTTCGTGATTATTTTCCCAGTATCAAGCGTATAGGTATGCGATCCGTCTTCCATGCCAAAGCCGAACTGTGTTTGATCTGATCCTGACACTCCTATCATACCTGACGTTGATTCAGCCCATGCTGCAGAATAGTGCGACCATATAAACTCAAAGTATTTTTTCCCTGCACTAAGAGTGTTACTTGGAACAGCATTAGTCCAATTATATCCAGTAGTATCACCTGTAAAAATGAATCCGTCCTTATATGTGGTCGGGTTGCTGCCAAACGATAAAGTGGTCTCGTTCATTCGAGAATCTGTAGTAAATGTAATAGGAGTAGTAAAACTCAGTGCTGCGGTAGTAGTAGTAGATATAACGTGTATTCCATCAGTTGCTTTTGCACGGAATGTAAAGCTTCCAGCATCTGTCTCTGTAATACTAGGAGTTAACGTAAACGTCCCATCATTATTATTTACAATTGTTGCTTGTGCTTGATTGCTTGGACTTGTATCATATGTATATGTTATATCAAATCCTTCTGGATCTGTTGCTGCAACAGTTAGTGTGTTTGCAGTGCCGTCTGAATTTAATGCTACTGAACTTGGTAATTCTGTTGTCCATGTAGGCTTTTCATCTGGGCCTGCCCAAACTTTGATCCATTCACTGCCATTGTTTATATGTAGTGTGTCAGAATCACTAAGAAATGCTAAATCACCCTCATTTGCTGCAGCCGCATCACGTGCAGCAATACTGGCATATATTGTGACACCACCACCAGATGATGTGGCGCCGCCGCCTGAACCAACTGTATGTCCACCAACAGTTGCACCATCGTGTACTACTAATTGATTTGTAGTTGTATTCACCGTTACTTCACCTGCTGCACCAGTAAACGATGCATGTTCTGCAGTTGTTCCACGTCTGAATTTAACTGAGTATGCCATATTATTTTCTCCATTATGGTGTATGTGAGTATTTATCAATATCTGATGATAATTAAAAACAAAAAAAGACCCAGCATAGCCGGGTCTTTATACTCTAATAGATAGAGGTTATGTATTAGTAATCAAAGTCTGTTACTGTATAACCTGCACCTAGTGCTGCTTGTAGGTCTGCTGCATCCCATGCGCCGTTGTTTTCAACTGCAACACGTTCGCCGCCTGCACCTAGAATTACAACTGTTGCTCTCATACCAACTGTTTCGACAACTAATTTCATGTCTACTGCTGATGTGTGTGCAATTGTGAAGTGTACTAGTGATCCTGTTAGGAATTGACCTGCGTCATATGATTCATGTACTTTTGCTACCATTTTATTTCTCCATTAAAATTTGTTGAGACTTTATCATCTCTATACTTTTATTTATCATTTCTAGCCAACAAATATGTTATTGTTTATTCCTAGGCTGAAATTTTCTTAGTCCAGATTTGTCAGGTGATTGATATGATGTATTTCCCATGCGTTTTCCTAATGCATCTGCGCCCTTTGATAAGGCATATATACCACCAATCGCAGCGGCAGCTTTTACTATTGGTTTATTCCATATCTTTTTCTTTTTATCATTTTTGTCATTGACAATATAATTACCACGTTTCTGAAAAGACATTAAAGGCTTCATCATTTCACTTCTTGGTGCCTTTGAACGCATAAATTGTACACTTCGAGTTACAAGTAATGATCTTTGATTTTGATTTAAGTTTTCCCAATCACCAACCAAACGGCGCATCGATTTGAGCATACTGTCTTGTATATTAAACTGACGCTGAAATCTTAAAAGCATCTTTTGTTCATATGCAGAATTTGATTTATTATTTCCTATATGTGTAAGATATTGTAGTATATCTGTTTTATTAGGCGAAATTCGTTTCTTCGCAATAATATCTTTATCATTTGTATACTTTTGATCTTTGCCCATTAATCGGTTTAATGAAATATATAAATCAGTGCCACTAGTTCTAAACGTATCAAAATTTCTAAACGTAATACTACGGGCTGCATATTCTGATGCCAATGGCGAATAATCATAATCTTTATTAAAAATATTAAGTACCATTAAATACATAAATGCGAGATTTGCTGCATCATCTAAATCTACACTTGCAGCAATATTCTTAGTTCTGAATAATCTACTTTCAGATAATTCATTTAATAATTTCAAATTCATACTATCGTTGATTTGTTCTGGATCATGGCCACCATAAATTGCTGCCCATTGACTTGCTGTATATTTGTTATCATCTGCCATGCTTTATTTCCTTTTATCTAGTATATCCTTCATGACATTTGTTGCGGTATTCGTAAAGCATCGTGGTGCCACACTATGTATTAATAATGCTGGCACTAATAATTGCAATTTCACTGCAGCACTTAGTGCAGTAGCCATATGTTGAAATCCACTTTCATTTACACTTTCTAAATGTTCTTTGCATTTTTTACTAAACATTATATTATCTTTCTTTTGTCATGTTTGCAGCACTAAAACCGCTGCGATTAACTAATTTACTATCGCCCTGGCCAATAACGTAGCCTTCGCCACCTCGCTGTCCATTCGTATATGCCTCTACATCTGCGTCACTTGCATCTAATTGTGCAATTATATCATTTTTTACTTTCATAATACCCATTATTACTGTAAATAATGCCTTCATTCCTTCAGCATTGTTATTTACATGATTGTTCATTCTATCTTTCATCTGTTCAGACATTTTAGCAGTTGCTATCCATTTTGACCAATCACCTGTTAAGTTATCTAACTTACGTGCTTTTGTCATATTATTGACGTATGTATAAAGTGCATTTTTGAAACTTGATAACTTGTTTGATTTTAAAAAATTATCATCTAACAACATATCTATCTTATTGGCACTGGAATTTGCAATGCTTGCTACTTTGTCCAAATCATCTGCCTGTACTCTTGGTCCCTTTGTGAGTGTCACCGGTGGCATGATAAGAAGATTACCTGAGTTTAACTCTGATGTATCTACTTTACTTTTTGTTCCGTCTAGTTCAATCTTAGCATGTAACACTACACCTGATTGACTTTTTGATATTTGTTTGCCAATATCACTATTGCCACGAACACGATACGTTACCGTATTTGGTGTAAAAACAAAATGTCCATCTTCAAAACCTGGTTTTGTAAAATATAATAAGTCGCCATGAACATAACCTCTAAAGTTTTCTGGCGTTGCTGCTTCATATATATCCCATATGCTTGTCATTTGTTTTACAAATGCCTTACGATTAGCATCTGGCGCTTCTTTGCCTCGTCTTAAAAACATTGATGCCATATCGTTTTTACTTGTTACTTTCCCATCATATCCTTTTGCACCAAAGCCACTCTTGTCTGTTAATACAAATTCACCATTCTCATTGCGACCAAAGATTACTGCAGGCGAACCATCCCATTTAACAGTAACATTTTCAGGAGATTTCTCTAAATTCTTTAATGTTTCAATCGATTTTGCAACACCTTTTGAACCATGCCAAATAGCAAAGTCTTCAACGTGTTGAATACGTGCATCTGATTCACGTAACGAAGATTTAGCCCCTTCACCTAACTCAGTTGGAACACCAGCATTTTGTATACTTGGATTATCTTTATAATTTTTAAAAATATCTGCGGCTATATTAGAAGGATAATTCTTTTTAATTGCAGCGTATAACGTTTCAAAACTATACAAATCATCAACACTATCTAATTTTAGTATCTTGGCCCAGTCGTTAGGACTTTTGAATGGTCCTTTAATGACTTCATTCTTATTTGCTTTTGTATATCCCAATCCATTTTTCTTTTTAACTGGTCTGCGTACTACACGCACCATGCCATCAGTAGGGGAAAACATCCAACGCTCTAGTTCTAGAGGTCTACCATCACTAGTTTTATCATTACTTGCCACGACATCTAACACACCGGCAATAGATGCTATCATAATATTACGATGAACACCTTTGTAATTACTATGTTTGCCGTCCTTACTCATTGATTTTGAGTGAGGTGAATGATAATAATTCTTCATAAAATCTACATCACCTGGCATAAAGTCAATTTGTACTTTGCCTGTGCGTGGTTTGTCTCCATCTTTTTTGTTAGCATCAAAGCCAACAATATCTACTACGGTCATAAACACACTTGATTTTCTTATATCTTGTATTATTGACGAAGCCTGTAATCTTTTTTCAAATTCATCACGTTTATCACTGTCTAATTGCACTGCAATATCAATGTCACCAGAGAATTCTTTTTTGCCAACACTGCCTAGTGCATTAGATAATAATGGTATACCTAATTCTTTTTCTAATTTTTTTAATGTAGGAGCAATTTCAGAATGATGAATAACACCAACGCCAGGCATTTTTCCACCTTCGTTAATTTGTGTATCATCAAGTAAGTTCTTCATACGATTATGTAGACCAACTTGTTTTAAGCGTGGCTTTCTTGGACCTCTAAATCGACGTTCAATTCCCTGATTTAAAATTATGTCTGATATTTTCATTTTTTATCCCCAAATGGATTCTCGCCCGTAAGTTGAGGTCTAGAAAACCACAACTTAAACCACTCGGGTGTACCTGGCTCAATATTGTTCTTTTTTTGATACTCACCTTTTTCTTGCCCAGTATGCGATATGTTTTCCTGGTCTTTAGAAACATCATACGGTTTGTATATGCCTGCTAAAACTTTTAGTTTATTTAACTGTTGTTCATAATCCATTATTTGTCTACACTATTCATACCACGGCGAAACTTCCGAGGATCTTTTGTACGAATACTGTTAACTAAACGCTTTTGTAAATCATGTGATGTGTCTTCATCAAAATTTAACTCTATAAATTCCATCAGATGTATTACACCAGCAATAAGATGTTCACCCTTTTGCTCAACTAAACGTTTATTATCTTTGTCATAAGATATGCTGTTTAATTCTTCAAATAGACTTTTACGTTTCATAACAATTCTCCGTTAAGTGTATTTATCAAGTTTCGTCAAAAGCCGACCTGCTTTTAGTTTTCAACATTGCTCGGAGTGAACTTGCTGCCTTTGTTTTTTCAAATACAGGAGTATCATCATCTGATTTATTTAGAGTTGTTTTCTTTCTAAGTTGATCAACAACACTGGTGGTACCGCCACCATTGCTCGGTGTACCTGCACCAGTACTATCCTGATCTGGATCATCTGATATACGTAGACTATCTCTATCAAATAATAAACTTACTTTGCTACCAACTCCAGAAGATGAACGTGTTTTTAATAGTTGCAATTGATATTGTCCACGTTCACGCATGGCATTCGATGTGAAAATACCAATTACATTATCAGCAGTTTGAATTTTACTAATGCCACCCGCAATATGAGAATGATCAAATTCAATTTCTTCAACTGCACTACGATTTAATTGTGATGCAGTCACCGTAACAGTTTGCGTTTCCATAGAAAAGTTGCGCATTTCTTCTGTGACATACTTGTCTTTGGTAAAGGTATCACCTGCTTGGACTTTTTTAGTTGCGGGCATTAACAAATCTAGATAGTCAATACACATGCAATCTACTGTTTTGCCAGTTTGTATCTGAAGTTCTTTCAAGTAAGACCGTAGATCATTGATTGTTGAACCACTCGGAAGATACTTTATACGTAGCATACCGGACTGTTTGCCTTTCGCTTTAACTTGTAGTTCAACATCGTCTAGGTCTTTAAAAATGCGTCTAGTACTGCGGTCCGTCTGCATTGCATACATACGCATACTTGAAAGTTCCTCGGATAACTCCAATGTGAAGTAGACACAATTCAACCCAGCCTCCGCCCAATTCAGGCTCATATTTTGCATAAAAAGGGATTTACCTGCCCCGGAGCCGCCTGCAAAAATCGTAATCTCCCCACGATTAATGCCACCATATAACTTATCATCAAGAGATTTCCAACCAGTCGTAATCTGACCATTGTTGTCTTTCATCCGTTCAAGCACACCTCTAGGATCAGCAAAATAATCTGTTCCTAAACTACGTGCCAGTCCAATTTGAACGGCCTCTTTGATTCTAAGTTCTACTTCACCGTACTTGCCAGTCTCAAGTAAGTCTGTGCTATCGATAATAGCCTTCTCAATAGCCTTGTGACGGCAAAATGTCTCAAACTCATCCACAAACCATTCTTCATGCTGGGTTATGTTGTCCAACTTCTCAATGTCTTGCCCCGTTTCTGCCTTAATAATTGCAGTGTCTGGCAGTGTAGAATAATCTTCACTATAATCAATAAGTTGTTTGACCACAGGACGAACACTGCGGTCGAAATATTCAGGCTTGATAATCCCTCTGATTCTAGTATATAGTTCAGGATTAGTTACCATGAATTGAATGAATAGTTTCTGTAAGTCTGGGCTATAATTTTTTACTTCTGACATTTGTATAGTATATCATTTCTATGTGTAAAGGTCAACACTTTTAATCAAACAGTGCTGGATTTAAATTGTTTTCTTCTTTCTTGCGTAATCTATCTCTCTTCCATCCTTCGCGCTGCTTTTCTCGTTTTGCCAGTTCTCCTGCAGATGGCGAAATAGGATCCGGGTCAGGTAATACTTCTACTTCATCAAGTGTTGGTAAGAAAGCATCATATGCGTTTTTATTCATTTCAAATCCAACAAATTTTCTACCATATCGCAATGCAGTTCTAGGCGTAGTAAAGCCACCACAAAATGGATCCATTACTACATCACCACGATTACTACTATATAGTATAAACTTCTCAATCCAATCTTCATTCAGTTGGTTCTTGTTTTTAATTTGTCCAGGTTTATGACTACGCGGCATTGTCTGTACTGTCAATCGGTCATGATAACTATCTTTACTATCAGTGTAATAAGCATTGGTATTAAATGTACGCTTTTGCTTGCTTGTTTCTGGCTTTGACCAAAACAAAACATGATAGTGACTACTTACAAATTTGTTTTTTGTTGATACACCAAAACTATATTGTGCAATAATATGATTAATTTCTTTTAAGTCTGTTGAGTGCAATGCATTAAGTATATGATGCAAATTTGTATAACCACTGACAATATACATACTACCGCCCGGTCGCAAAACTCTTGCACATTCTGTGATCCATTGCTTAGAAAATTCACCATATGTTTCTAATGGAACTTCTACATAACCTGGAACTACGTTGCCTTCATCACGATTATAATGTGTGTCAAGTTTATCACCCTCAATACCATACGGAGGATCAGTAAATATCAAATCTACTGTTCCATCTTCTATATGTTCACTGATGCCACTAGTGCAATCTTGATTATAAACTGTATAGGTCATTTACTCTCCTTGATATCTGTCAATTATACTATAATTCGAATAAGATATCAAGCATTTTCTATACTTTGTTTAACAGATTCAATTACCGCACGTTGTGCTTTACGTTTTGCATCTTTGTAATTAACTTCTACAAGTTGTGTATTTGAAATATCTTCTGGTCGAAAAACGAACTCTAATGCATCGAATGGAATATGTGCTTCGATACCGTCAGAAACACCAACCAAATACGGTTTTACATCCTCTGAACTAATAATTGCAATTGCATTTTGCTGACCAAGCATATAAAAATCAGCAGGGTTTTCAATTGTAGTGCCTTTGTTTTCGCCTAAACTATTTTTTAATTTTACTTTGACTGTCTTTTTTTGCTTGTTACGTTTGGTAAACATACCGTCAGTCATATATTTAAATTCGATATCTAAATTTTCTATTGTGTCCCGATGATCTCTGCCAATATCATCAATCCAAACTAATCTCCCATCTGTTGCTGCTTCAACTGTTTGTTCAATTATATCTGCCTTATCAAATCTATCTTTGCGGTCGTTTAATTGTGATCCTAAACTATATACGACCGAACTGTATACTTGTGAATTAATTACTGATTTTAATTGAGTAGCATATGTAGAAGTTTTCATTGTAGTGTTTCCTAAAATTTCAAAATTTCCCCAATAGTCTTCTGGTTCTATTTGAGTTTCATCAATATTACTAAAGATATCCAACAAATCGGCTCTCTGTTTATTAGCATGTACGTTCTTTATATAATGATTCGTATTGTTTGTCAAGTAAAAAGAGCGCCGAAGCGCCCTTTTATTTTCCTCTACCAAATCTGTTTGCTGGTCTATAAAAAATCTTTTGATTATGGAATCTTCCTAGCAAATCACGAATTTCTTTCAACTCTTGTGCTAGTTTATCATCATGTTCTTCCATTAAACGTTTTGCCCTTCTGGAAACTTTTGCACTTAGTGCGTTTTCTATAATTTCTAAATCCCTAACTGATAACTTAAAATTTTCATTTGGTTTCATAGTCCTAATCTCCACATCCAAATCGGTATAACAACTACATGTAATACAACACACAAGACAAGCATTAATATAACTATTTTATAATTGCCTCTATCGCCGTGCATTACGTTCTGTTTCCTCTTAGAGCAAAATACATTCCGCCTACCCATAGTAGAACATGAAAGTGGTCGTATAGGATCACATCCCAGAAACTTTCTGGTTCGCCTGTCCATATAACACCTGTCATAATACTGGCAATAGTAATGCCACTGAAACGTGTAATAACATCACCAAACTCTTTTAGTCGTTTGATATAGTCTGATAGGCCGCCGACTAATAATCCTGCAGCGGCTCCAAGTTCTCCTAGTACAACAACCGACCAAACTAATAGTGTAAGTTCTACTGGCGAGTCTTCGATATTGATTGGCCACTTGTTCATTCCTTGCTGAAAAAATACAACAATAAGTGGAATACGAAGTAGCCAATGAGTCATACAAAACTCTGGAATTTTGTTTACAAAGTTTCTAAACATAACTTATAACTCTGCTAACAATGCCTTTAGTTTTTTCTTTGACTTGCCTTTTACTTTGGCTTTGGATACATCATTGTCTCCGTCACCTACAACAACAATAGCAATCATGCCCATCGACTTGTGTGGTGAACACTGATATACATAGACGCCTGGGGTATCAAATGCAATTTCAACTTCTTTGTTGAGTTTTGATTTACGTGGTGCTTTCCAACCATCTGGACCTGCAATAAATTCCACATTGTGACCTTTTGATGTCGGTACCCAAGTAATTGTATCACCTACGTCAATACGTGTGATATCTTCTGAGTACACCATCTTTGCACCATCATCACGATTATTTAACATTTCTACTGTTGTATCTTCTGCATATGCATTAGTAGCAAATAGTGCCACAATTGCTGCAACAATTAAATTTTTCATTTTCTTTCCCTTTCATCTTCTCAATAATACTTATTAATAATATAGTGTATATTTGTCAAGTTTCAAGTAAAACACATGCGATAAAGTGTAGCAGTATTACATCTATTTGGTTTGAATATTCTGTTCAGTTTCAAATTCATTAACACTATTATATGTTTTTAGTTTGAGACCATAATTGTTTGTGTTTGTTGATAATGTAATGCCATCTTTTAGTTTTAACATATTCTTTTTAAATGGCAAGTAGTCTACATAATGATGCCATCTTCCATATCTCCATACCACTTTCGCAACATCCGGATGCATATCTGCTAACATTTGTGATTTATTAATTGTTCCATCACTGTTGTATTTGGTTTTTTGAAAGTCTTCATTGTCCGTATATTCAGCATGATAAAATTCTTCTGTATTCCCACCCTTAACAGTTTGAGTTGCACACTTTCCCTGTAAGAATGCATTAAATTGTATTGTACAATCGCCATCTTTAAGAACACGAAGACAAATATCAGTATCCTCATTGTATCTGCCACGCCATCTATACTTGCAATCATTTTCAATTAAAAGTGTTGAATATATTCGAGTGTTTTTTACATATGGAGGATATGATTGATCTGCTGCGCAGAAAAAACGATACTGTGGTCCAGCAATTTTTACATTTTCATATCTATCACAAAAGTCTTCCATAATCTTGAAGAACAAACCAGACTCTACACGAATACGCTGATTATTATGTAGTCTATAAAAGTCTTGAATATTATCATCTAGTACCCAATGTCTTTTTGCTTTCAATACTTCCATAGAATGATCCCAGCACCAATTTCTTGCTCTTCCTGGTCCATCACCATGATTACTGAAAGGTAATGTTAGCAATGTAACATATGGCCGAATATTAAATTCATCTAATGCAGCATCATAATTATCATAATCTTGTGGTTCTACAGAAATATAATGTTTTATTCCCATACGTGCTAATGAACGAGAAGTAAACATGGATTCATGTCTAGTTTTAGATATAATATATACTGGATATTTCGGATCAGTTCGTTTACTCATTGCCAGCCTTCATTGTTGTCATCATCGATTGCTGTATCTTCATCATCATCATCTTCTATCCAACGAAGTAATGCATTTTTAGTAATTTCTAACTTAGGATACCATGCACTTTTTGTTTTCTTTGTAAGATGTGTATTGCCAGTTAATTTTGCAAATTCATCATAGTCTTCTTCATTACGAAAATGAATTCTAACTGTTTTCCAAGGTCCATTATCTTCCTGTACAAATTCAGGCATTTCTTTCCAATGTTGTGTCCAGTGGTCTGGATTAATTTCTACTTCTTCAACATCAAATAAACTTGCAAACGCATCAGGATTTTCTAGTTTTTTCTGTTTATTTTGGGCAGCAAGGTCCATCAAGTTTTCATATTCACCAGATTCTTTTACTTCTGATGTAGGTATATTTGTTTCTTCTGTCATATCGTATCCAATAAATTATAACTTTTAAGGTAATTATAACACAAATTATAGTAACATGTCAACTATAATATACTAGTATGTTTGAATAATTTTATCAGCAATTCCATGTTTAATTGCCTCTTCTGGAGTTAACCACATATCACTTTCTGGAAGCAAGTTTTTACGAATATAACTTTCTGTTTTGCCTGTACATTTTTTATAATGGTCAAGCATACGTTCTGTTGATAATTCGAACTCTTTAACAATTGACATTAGTTCGTGTTCTTTGCCTTTCGACCCCCAACTATATTGATGTGACATTACACTAGTATTCTGTGTTAGATACCTATGGCCTTTTTCGCCTGCCATCATCAGTAGAACACCGCAACTTGCAATCATACCCATTCCATATGTATATACTGGAATTGAACTTTGTTTGATTGTATCAATTAGATGTAGTGCGCTATTTACTGCGCCACCGGGAGAATTAATATAAAGATGAATTACCTCAGGTTTTTGGCCTTCGGGCATCATATTATATTCCATAATCATTTTGACTAATGGCATACAATTTTCTTGATTGAATTCCTTATCCATGAATAAAACGCCGTTATCGTATAGTATTTCACCTGGCTTTTTTGGTTGCGCCGGAGGCTGCGGCATCTGCATTTGAGGTGGTGCCGGTTGCTCTTTCGGCGATGGAATTACTTTTGTTTCTACTGCTGGTTTCTTCTCTGGTTTCTTTTTAGTTGTTTTCTTTTTGACTGGATTCTTTGCCATGTATTTGTATTTCCTATATTATCCTAAACGCATTTTTACGTTAATTTTGGTACTATTACTTATCTTACTATCAATTATACTCTTTAGAGTATATAACTTACCATATTTATTCACTGCATCAGCAGCATCTTTTATATCATCTTCCCATCTTGGGAAACTAACACTCCAACCGTTTTCAATAGCCTGTTTAATTAATTTTTCGCCAGCCTTATCCCTGTCAGGACTTAATATGATATCACCTTTAAATAAGTTAATATAGTCTATTTGTTCTTTACTTGCCTCATTACTCATTATAGCAACACCATCTAATGCTGCTGCATCAAACACCCCTTCTGTTACTATTAAATACTTACGTCTACTCTTAATAACATCAATATTATAGATGAAGTCTTTGGGTGTCTTCATCATATATTTTGAATCTGCTTTACCAGTATAGTCTCTGCCAGTATATCCTACTATTCGTTCACCTTGTAGATAGGGAATAATAATACGTTTTCTGAATACTGGATGTGGACTCCAATATATATTAGATATGTGATCGTATATTCCTCTGTCTACTAGATATTTAGCACCTAAAATTGCCCGTCTATCTGGATGTTCACTTTGTAATATATCATCTAGTAAAACACTATCCTCTGGTAATTCGCATTCTTTAAATTTAGGTATGATGGTACTTGATTTCTTACTGGCAAACACCATTGGACCGTCGGCTAATTCTTTGTCTCTAATTGCTTGTAATTGTATTCTTTTTATTTCAGAATCAGAGATGCCTAAATTACGCATTAGCAAAATCATTTTCTTATTAATGACTCTGCCTAACTTATGTGATGCCGTAAATCCACAATTAAAACAATGATACGATATACTATCTACATCGTTTCTAATACCACCGCGCAATCTTGTATCATTTCTTGCTTCGCCATTTTCTATACAACAAGGACAATTAAATGATAACCAGCCACCACTGCTAGGCCTCTGAGGTCTAGGTAGACTCGAATATATAACTTCCTGTAGATTCATAAGTTCATAATAAACTATAATACAATAATTGTCAAGTATTATTTAAAATTTAAATCCACTTTGCAATTTTGCGACCACCCATTGGATATACTCCAAATCTGGCACCTTTAATACCAAAGTTATTTCTATCTTTTGAGTATCTTACCATTAATACTGGTTCAAAGTCGCCTTCGAGTCTTTCTTTATTTGCATGAGATGAACCGGTTGCAACAAGTTTGTTACCATCAAATTTTGGTTCACCCTGTAATACCAAATCAACATTTTGCGGTCCCGTGGCACCGCCCCATCCTATACCATAAATTGCAATGCCGCGCAGTCTGCCATCTTTTAGTTTTCTAGCAAATGTTGAGCCTTTAATCATTTGTCCATCAGGTGATATATCTCTAACTGCCTGTACAAATGAATCTATTTCTTCTTTAATACTAGGTATACGTTTATAAACAACCGCAAGTTCTTTATCTGAAACTCCGCCCCATTGTCCAAAGTCTTTTGCTTTAGAACCTTTTTTATGTGAAATCCAAGCAACTGCATTGCCACTTGTATCAACTGCATGAAAATCTGATTTAGGAGTACCTGGAGTAGAGACAAACTTAGCGACCGATACCGTCTTATTACCGATAACAAGATCAATTTCTACATTTCCTTGTTTCATTTGATCTAACATTTTATTTATTGTTGCAAGCGCAGCATCTTCGTCACGTGTGGAAAACCCTGCACCTCTGCCACCAAACTCACCAGTTTTTTCTAAACCTGAAAGTCTAACTGTGCGACCGTCTTCTAGTTCAAATGTATCAGGAATAATACCATTTTTAAGATTATCTATAACTTCTGAATTCTTCTTAATTATCACAGATGGCTCACTTTGTCCAGCAAGAACAAAAGGATCACCTTTCTCAATCTTAGTAATTAATGCTTGCAATCTATTAGGATTATCTCTTAAATTTCCTTTTACAAGAGGTCCTTCTTGAAGTTCATTATATTTCATTTGTCTCTCTCTTTTAATTCCGTATCATGACTTTAGATATAGAGCCACTTGCAGCAGTATAACGTATTCTTATCCAGTTTACATTAGCATTTACCATATATGCCTGTACTCCTGTTTCATTATTAACAGTAATATTTTTATCATAAAATAACTGTGGAGTAAGATCAAACCAATCATTGTCATTTAATGATGGCTGAACTGAAAGATCACCTTGTATATTCACTGTTCCTGTCATGCCATCAAAATATAATGCGATTGTATGCAGTGACTTTGATTTTATTGTATTGCCACTACCATCAAATGTGGTTGTAGTATATTTAACTATTGTTTCGCCATTTTCTTCGAATGTAGATGGAAAGAATGTTGTTGTTTCTTGCGAGTCTTCAAATTGAGGATATATATCATCAATAACTTCTATAGTTCCTTTTGCATTATCGTATGTGTCAGTATATATAATTTGCTCTACACCATCATCAACTGTATACATTGCAAATTGATAGAATCCTTCAGGTAGCATAATGGTATCAGCGGTGGATATTGATAGAGAGGCTTGTCCCTTAATTGCATTCGTAATATCTGCAAATCGGAATAGTACATTTTCGCGGCTTTCTCTGTCATACATTTTCCAAATGATAGTTTTACCTGTTAAATCAATAGGCTTCCTATCAGTGTCTTTTATTTTGAATCTAAGAGTATTGTCAATACCCTTATGTAATTTGTGTTGTCCATCATACATTGGCATATTTCCTAGGTAGGGCGTCATTGCAGCAGTGCCGACGCTATCCACGCACACCACTTCTATTTCTCTATAATACTGAAATACATTTACATTAATCATACTTGTATTTATCTTTAGAGCGACAATTTTTATTAGACATAAATATAAATATGGATACAGATAAAATTGAATGGATACAAGAGAACTACCCGTTTTTCTCTTGTGTTCGCTATGGAAAAAAAGATTATAAAGAATATATTGGTATTCTCATTAATACAGACAATGTAATTACATCTCTGTACAACTGGGAAGATATACCAACACCAGAACTGAGAAAAGGATTTATTGAATTGGGAGAACAATGGTGGTGGGAATCAAATAGACTGATTCCAATTAATCTATTTTTAGGTTCACAAATTCTACCATATAAAAATTGGATAATGAATATGAACTCAAAAGACGTACAGATTATGTGGGGTCCTGAGACAAGTTTAAATAATATTGTACAAAAAAGAATTAAACGACGGTCGATTCAACTTGTTCGCAAATTAGATTAAGTTGCACAACAATACTTACGGCATAGGCAATTGCATGTGCCTTTTTAAAATAGTAACTATTATCTACTGGCTTTGTCCATACATTTTCTTTAATAATATCTACACTCTTATTCAATAAATATCTTTTTGCAGGCCGAATTATAGCAAGTACTTCTGCAAGTTCTATAATACTTCTTGGCTTTAATACACGTAATACATCAATATGGCTATGTACGTGTGCTAACTGTTCAACAATTTCAGAGTACTCTAATAATTCCCACATTGGTTCTCTATTTGTCAATATAGATAAATGTTCTTCATCATGTATTCCGGCATATAAACTATTATTCAAAAAATCTAATTTAAAGTAACCACGTTCTTCTGCTTCTTTATATTCAATACTTGCTAGATTACTCACCGGATCATATGGTATTGCAGATACGTATACACCACTATTATGTTTCGTATAGATGCCATTCTTTTTAATACTAGCCGGAACATGCTTAATTAGGCTCAGAATAGCATTTCTATCCAAAATATCAATATCAATATCAGTTTGAATTTTCATTACCAAATTCCTAGAGTTTTTCCGTTACCTGCTATTATAGCACAACATGTGACAATATGCAAGATAATCCAGAATGTTCTGAATGCTAATGCTCGGCGAACATCTGTTTGTGTAATAGGTAAAAATTCAGGCTTGTCTTCATCGGTAAGACCAATCGGCATACCAACTGTTCTTGCCCATATTTTTAACCAACGTCTTTGTCCGCTCATTTCCATACCATTATAAACATTGCTGCATCATCTTTGTCTTCGAAATATATATTGCCTCGATGTGCTACATAGTATCCGTCACAATTGCTATTACACCAGTCAATTAATTCTATCAACATCCCACTACCTGGCACAAGTTCTTTTTCAAATATAATACCATCTTTGGAAACAGGAGTCCATTTAAGAAACTCTCCGTCATTAAAGTCTGAGAAGAATTTACGTCTGTCTCTAATCTCACCTCTGAGAACTCGTAACTTATCTAGTAATGTTTTTGTTCTATTTTTTTTAGGAATTAGGGCAGACATCAATATGCTAAATCCTCGTCATTGGCATCATTATCATCATCACCTTGTAACAATGCTTCTGCCGCCATGTATTGCTTATACAAATCTTGTAATACTACGTATTTTTCTAGCATATCTTTTTTTGGTTCTAGAATACATAATCTTTTTTCAATTGTTTCAAGGCGGCGCTCTGTCTTCTGTTCATATGTTTCTATGTTATCATGGAAACTGAATAAATCTAATCCAACATCAATTGTGCCAGATATACTTTGTGTATTGGATGTAATATATGGAGTATTATATGTGATACTATCAATAGTGGTCTGCATATTGATATCGTCTTCGGATTGAATACTTAGTACAAATTCATCAAAATCATCAATAACAGTTTCAGTTATTTTTTCTTCTGGTATATGTTTTTTAATTTCATTATCCCAGTCTGTAATTGCGCCAATTGGATATTTTCCTGCACCTGGTATCATATCATGTCTCCCATGGAAATTGTACCCAACGTTCTTCAGAATCTGAAAATTCCTGACTCCAATAATCAGTGTCTACAATTGAATTGGGACTACTGAGCAATGCTGCAAATCTAACATTATTGTGCCATATTTGTCCCCATTTTTCGTCTGACGGCAAACAACTTGCTTGCCAATCTTTCATAATCCATTCCATCGCATCACCACCACGATTTATATCATCTAAGATTAAGATATTCTTTGGATCTTTTTCATACCCAAATGCATCTTCTGCCATCCAACAATTACTTTCGGTATTCTCTTCTAGTCCATTTGCTGCCAGTTGCACACATAATGTATGCATTGGTATCTCAGTCATATGAGAAAGCATAACTGCAGGAACGAGACCTCCACGTGTAATTCCTATAATATAGTCTGGACGCCAGTTGTCTTTGTACATATCCATTGCAATATCTTGCACGGCAGAGTTAATTTTTGACCAATCGTATGTAATAAGTTTCATATATTTTTCCCACTATTTTTTACTTTTCTAAGTCCAATTGCTCCATCAGAATCTTCATACCATTCCAACTCAGTATTTTCATTCCATCCCAATGTAGCAAGCATGTGTTCGGGCAAATGTATAATTAACTCACCTGTATCTGGATCCTCTATTATTCCAGTTTTCCATTCATCTAATTTGCCTAATACTTTTGTAGTACTCATAATCCTGCTCTTTCTAATATACTATTAACAAATTTTACATCGTCTGATTGTTTTGAGAATTTACGAGACCAGAACGTTGGTTCTAAATTCTCATTTATTAAATTTAACTCATGTTCATTAAAATTTGCCATTGCCTCACTGCAACTATAGCAATTAAAAATAATCCAAGGGCTAATCCGTCCTGACTTAATCCAATGAATAAGACGCGGCTTACTGACTTCCCTAAAAAATACATTAAACGGTCTATCATGTTCTCTTCCCCATTGTTGCATTAATAATATACCACGTTCAATTGCTCGTTCTGCAGTTTCTTTTTTATTTAACTCTCTAATATATGTCTCATATACAGAGTCGCTACACCATTTATCTAAATGCACACTGTTATTAATAACAAAGTCAATAAACTTTTCTGGATCTATAGCATTAATATCTAATATATATCTTCCGAATTTAGTAAATCCAGTATAATAGTTACTTGATGCAAAGTTATCATATGTTTTATCTTTTTTAGATCCTTGTGTCAATGCATAAAATCTATTGTATGCAAGATATCCTAGTCTAACATATTTAGCATCCTTATTAAGATAGCGGCGCTTTGGTTCACATAAGTGAACAGATAAAGTCTTTTCACGCTTGAAAGAACGTTTACAGTATTGACATTCAAAACTCATAAGGGCATTCTGTTTCTTCTATAGTAAAGCCACCTTCTATCCAAAATTCAGAATCTTCTCCATCATCAAATCCATTGTCAAATAAATAGTTGATACCTTCATCATAATAATTATTTATAAACTCTTGATAATCTCTTGCATCATACTCTTCGCCCGTTTTTAAATTATAAAAAATAAGTTCATCCGTGCCACTATCCAACGCATTAACCATTGGTTCATCAAACTTCATGTATACATTTGTAGGTTCACTTGTTTCTTCAATGTGTGTGTGATGACCAATATCAAATGAACCCCATTTCCAATTGGTATCAATTCTCAATCCAGTATTGGTTTCTTCATTAATAAAATGTTGTATTTCACTAATTCCCCATTTTTGTTTATTTTCAATATGGAACCACTTCATTTCTTTTTCCTTTTATTCTTACCAAAAATTTCATCTATCGATTTATCATCTATTCCCATGTCAATTGCAAGACGTTTTATATCTGCATCTGAATTTATAGACCGATATAGTTCTATTTCATCTTTTTTTAGATGTGGCATTACTTCAGATAAGAACTCTGTAATAGTATCTTTCTTTTTAATCGCAGTGGGAGGTTTAATCCATTCATGGTATTTCTTCTTACCTGAACCCGTTAGGCACATTAACTTCCATATCAATTCTTCATGCTTATACAAATCGGTATAATGCTTATTTACAAAGTCATTTGTCGCAAGTAATGCTTCACCTGCTCCAGATCCCTTCACACT
>JACKZZ010017254.1_pt1 | contig 111262 bp, 128 predicted proteins | sample 8027871 | NCBI WGS metagenome assembly JACKZZ01 (sample SAMN15724774, study PRJNA655200) | protist metagenome | isolation source: fluorescence activated cell sorting (FACS) single amplified genomes of... | place: USA: West Boothbay Harbor, Gulf of Maine | collected 2000-07-19
TACAAGTTCAATCCAAAATGTAGTATCTTCATCATATGCCTTAACTGCAAGCTATGTAGAAAATGCTCAAACAGCTTCATTCGTAGACCTAGTAGCAGGACCAAATGTAACTATTAACCAAGTAGGAACTAGCTTTGAAATATCTAGTTCAGCAGGTGGTGGTTCTACGGATACAGGATCTTTACTTACAACTGCTTCAGCTGCATTAAATGTAATTACTTTTACTAAAGGAGATGCTTCAACATTTGATGTTACTGTAGATACAGGATCAGCTAGTGGTGGAATGTCTGATGAGACTAGAATATTTGTTTGGTTTAGCACAATGTAATATGGGAATTAGTATAAGAAAAGGAAATGGTGGTTATATAGGAGTTGATACTAGAACTAATGTTACATCTAGTGTAGGATCAATTTCTATGAGAAAACATCGTCTTGAAAGATTAAATGGAAATCTTGAACCCGAAGGTGGTCCTTTATTTGAAGATGATTTTGCTGCTGGAGACTTATCTAAATGGACTGCATTTAATGGTTCAGAACCAAGTCAATGGGAAGTTAACACATCTACAGCGTGTCTTAACAGTTCAGGTGTAGCTCAAACGATTCCTTCAGGAAGTACATATGCTGCGTTTATATCCAATGATAGTGGGGTATCTAACGACTATGCTAACAATACTGATGTTCATATATATTTTACATTTACAATGCCTCCAGGAACAACTAGTCTTACATTAACATTTGATTGGATGTGTTTTGGTGAAAGATCCTCAGGTTTAGGAAATTATGATTATGGTTATATTAACTTTATAAATCCATCTTCATTTACACCTTCTGCTGGGGTTGAGTATACAACTAACACAACAAGTAGAGAAAGAGTAATAGGTACAAATGTATCTCCAAATACTGATGATGGTAAATTTACAGGTGATGGTACCTCAAGTAGAAATAATAGTGCTAGTACAGGTTGGGTTTCTGAAAATATAACTCTTGATAGTACTGAAATAACTCAAACAGGTTTATTTCAAACAGGAGTTGAAAGGGGTTTAATGTTTAGTTGGGCTTCTGATAGTAGTGTCATTGATAACCCTGGTTGGACAATTGCGAATATAAGATTAACAATAGACTAATATGGGTAGAAAAGGAAATAGTGGTTATACAAATCCTGATGTGCGATCAGGAACTAATGAAATATATAGTGGATCTTTAGGTCCTACCCAACATTATTTAGAAAGACTTGAAGGTAGATTAGGTACTGAATTAGAACCTGCTATAGGCTATTCAGTTTGGACTAGATCAACTGAAGGGGTAACTAAAGATGGTTCAAATAATGTATCTCAGTGGGATGATAAGAGTGGAAATGGGATTAACTTTATACAAACTACATCCGGGGACTATCCAGCATTTACAGCAGTTAATTCTGCTATGAATAATTTACCTAGTATTGATGCTGCTAATGGTGATTCTATGGAAACAGCAGATGCTTCAGGTTTAACAGCATCTGGTGGGTTTTGTTTATATGTGGTAGCTAAAAGAAATTCATATCCTTCTACTTTTTCATTTTTTGTTAGTAGAACAAATGGAACTAGTTGGGGTACAGGATGGGGAATATATTATTATGCGGGTAAGTTAAGATTTTTTGTAGATTATTGGAATGATGCTAGTAAAAGAGTAGAATTGGATGGAGCAGGAACTGCAAATGTAAATATTTATAAATTCCATTATGATCAAACTACAATAACAGCTGAACTTATAGGTCCCGATGCTGAATCTGGAACACAAGCCTCGACTACAACTGATATAAATGCTTCGGGAGAAGGAATTAGTTTGAATAGAGGAGGATCTGATTCTTATGATGGTGATTGGGATTATGGTGAAGTAATATTTTACCCAACTCCTTTAGATTCCGCGGAACAAACCAATACTGAGAATTATTTAAAAAATAGATATAATATTACATAAAATAAAATAAAATGTCATACATAAAAATAGGAAAATATTACGGAACTGATCCATCAGCTTCTACATACCAATTTAAAGAAGTTTTAGATAATAATTATTTAGACATTTCATGTGTTGAGTATTGGTTTAAAGTAGGTACTGAAGCCGGTGTTGATTTTTTATATCAAAGAGAGGGCGCTATAGGTTTTATATCTGCCTCGGGGGGATTTGATAGCTTAACTGAATATGATAAACCTTATGCAGCTAGTAATTTTTGTGTAAGTAAAGCTGATAGAGATACTATATACACAGATGCTGAGCAAGAAAATTTTTGGGGAGAATTTGTTGATAATTCTCAAGAAGCTAGGGGAATAAGGTGGAATAGGTCAAAATCTTTTATATCTTATAGATTAACTCCTTCTCAATCTGATGAAGTAGCTAATGATACTTTATTACTAAATGAAAAATATGTATATTATGGTATAGAATCATATGCCTTAAATGTTATAGAGGGTTTATTTGATTATATTCAAGGAACTTCAACTTATAGTGAATCTGGGTTTCCTTCAAAATCATATTATACAGCATCCTTAGAAACGGGTGTTATGAATTTTTTAAATGGTACTTATAACACAACACCTTAAAATTAAAAATTAAAATTAAAAGAAAATGGAATATTTAAACGCAGGAAAAGATATAGCTTCAGGATCATACACTACAGTCCTTACCTCAGGAGCTACAGATAAATGCCTAATAAAATCAGTTCATCTAACTAATTATACTAGTTCTAATGCCGAAGTAACAATGACTTGGGTTGATAGTAGTGATAGTAATGTTGAATATTATTTAGCTAGTGGGGTTGTAGTACCTAATGCATCATCATTTCAAGCTATTGATGGTACTTTAGTATTAGATAATAATGATTCCTTGAAAATTACTACATCTGTAAGTGGGAGTATAAGTGCAACTGTATCTTATGTTCAAATAACTAATAGTGAAGGATAAAAAATAAAAATATCATTGATCTCCCTGCTTAAATGGTTGGATTAGTGGGAGAGAGTTTGTATATTCATAACAAATAAAAATAATAGTTATGAAAAACAATCCAGAATTACCAACTCAAGAAGTAGAATTAATCCAAAATTTAATTTTTTTATCTCAAGAAGCAGATATGTTGTGGGAATACCACCCAAACAATATTGATGGTAAAAATTTAATCAAAGAATATGAGGTTTTAAAGGATGAAATCAAAAAGATTGAATATAAGTTAAATTCCTTGTAAATTAAAATTATTGAATTGATTGAAATGTTAGGCTAACCCCCAAAAGGGGTTGGTCTATATTTATTTAAATTTGGATTTTCCCTAAAATGTTATTATATTTATGACAAATTAATAATTATGTTATATTTATCTTTAACTTTAGTATTTAGTTCTTATGTGGTTGGGTTTATGTTTTTTAGAAAATATAAAAAAACAATATCTATTCTCCAAGAACAATTAAACAGTAATAAGCAAATAATAGATTCTGCTCCTTTGATTTTTAACGCAAAAATTCAAGAACAATTAGACGCGTTGGAAATATCATTTAATGCGAGTTATGACAGTATAAACCACAAACTAGACAATAGATCTAATGCAGTTTACCAACACATAGATGAAAAAAATGTTAAAGTAATTAATGATTTAAAGCATATACTAACTAATTGGGAAAATTCAGAAGAATTTAGAATGATGCTAAATAGTATTAGAAATAAAGAACAAAAAGTAGACACAGGAGTTAATTATTAAGAGTAAAAAATGGGACATTATGAAGATTTGTATTGGGACGTCTACACTAAATTAAAAGAATTAAATTTAAGTGTTGAATTTTCAAAACAATTAAAAAAGATGGATGAACAGAGAAAGCATAAATATAAATCCCACAGGGAAAAGTGGGAGTATGCTTTTGCCCGTGTTACGGGTTCATCTTTACCTTACAATCCAGAAGATACACAGGAAAATAAAATTGAAACTAAAGATGGGATTAGATAACATATTTGATCTATTTTCCTCAAGTGAGGAATTAGATGGAGTTAATGAAAAATACTATGTTGACTTTACAGCAACTCCTATATACTGGGTTGGGATGTATAAGAAATTAGTATTGAATAATCTTAATTTTAATAAAAAAGTAGTTAAATTTTTCAAAGAGACTAATGAAGAATTAGATATTGATGAGGTGGGTGAAGCCGGAGAATGGGTTACTTACCATAGAGCTTGGTCTTACATTAAAGATATAAAAATAGAAGATGATAACCACATTGAAGCTATAGAAAAATATTCTGATGAGCATTTAGATACGGCCTTAAAATTAGGAATTTCATTTTTTGAGGAAATGGAAAAGTATGAAAATTGTGCTTTACTTAAAAAAATATTAGACAAATCCCTAGAATTTTCAAAATAATTTGGCTACCCAGATTTTCTCCATTATCTTCAAAGTACGGGTTTTGAAAAAAGGTATGAGAGATGAGGGTAAATAGGGTGTTAGGAATAAAGAGGATATGAAATACAATAAATAACGTTATAATTAAAAATAGAAACAATGAGGAATAAGGAATTAGTAGATAAGAGATTTATGCAAATTGAATCAAAATTGAAAACATTAAAATTTATACTATCTAGACCTGAGGCATCTGCTGATGAGTTTAAGAAAGTAATTAATGACACAGAGGAAGTAGTAAATGATTTAAAATCAATAATTGAAAGAGATACTACCCCACTTAGAAACGGTTAAAATTAAAAAATAGGTTATATGAAAATGAAAGCAGAAGAAATTCAACACGAATGGGAAACTTTAATAGGTTATATTCACTCACATATTACAGGAGAAAGAAAAGAACATCTATTAAATTTCTACACTAAATACCAGGATCGATTAATGTTGATGCCTGCAGCTCATAAAAAAGAGTATCACAACGCATTCCCAGGAGGATACATTGAGCATGTTAATAGGGTTATTAGATGCGCTATAAAACAATATAAATTGTGGAAAGACGAAGGAGCTGATGTGACTACATTCACTAAAGAAGAATTAATATTCTCAGCTTTAAATCATGATTTAGGTAAAATGGGAGATGAAGAACATGAATCTTATATACCCCAGACAGATAAATGGAGAAGGGAAAAATTAGGTGAAGATTATATGTTTAATAATAAACTTCCATTTGCCTCAGTTCCAGATCGAGGATTATTTTTACTTCAATCTCATGGGATTACATATACATTTAATGAAATGGTAGCTATCCAAACACATGATGGTTTATATGACTCAGCTAATGAAAAATATTTAAAAGCTTACATGCCCGAACAAAAACCAAGGACATCACTTCCATTTATATTACATCAAGCTGATTTAATGGCTGCTCGTATTGAATTTGAAAGAGAATGGTTACCTAAGTTTAGTGGGGAGAATAATGTGGAGAAGCCAAAAAAGAATTTTACATTGGACGGGAATAAAAAACCAACATCAAAATCTAAGGCATTAGGTAATATGAAGAGTGAAGGTTTAAAAAATATATTAGATAAGTTATGATTAGTTTAATAGTTGCAGTAGTTGCCCTTTCAGTTTTAGTTGTAATTCTTATATTTACAACATTAAACTTATTAAGAAAAAACGAAAAAGCAGAAGACATTGTAGTAGGTTATCTAGAATATTTAGATCAAATATCTAGAATTATTGAAATTTCTGATGAAAAGTTAAAGAAATTAGATAATAGAGGTACATTCTCAAGTGATGATGAAGTTGGTTATTTTTTCAAATCAATTCAAAATATTCAAGAAATATTAAATGATTTCAAATTGAAAAAATACTAAATAAATGGATTCTATAATTAGAAAGCACACATCAGGAAAGCAAAAAAGAAATTATTTCACCAAACAAACTGAAGATGCAATTGTTAGATACAATAATTCATCAGATGATAGAGAAAGAAGTAAAATATATGAATCAGAGATTCATTATCCTTTCTTTAAGTTAACTCAAAACATTATTCATACCTTCAAATTCTACTATACTGAAGTAGAAAATTTAGAAGATCTACAACATGAAATAATGATATTTTTACTTGATAAAATTCATTTATTTGATCCTTCTAAAGGTGCTAAAGCTTATTCATATTTTGGTACTATTGTAAAAAGATGGTTGATATTGTATAATGATAAAAACTACAAAAAGAAATTAAAAAATATATCAATTGCAGATTTAAATGCTTATTCTCAATTAGACACCTCATCTACAGGTTTTATATCATCAGCCAAAATGAATGGTCATCTTGAAAAAATTAAAGAAGATAATACCGATGGTGAGGATGAATTAGGATTTTCGGGTTTGAAAAAAAACGACAAATTATCATATTTTGTAGATAAGTATGTTGAGTATTGTACTACTAATATATTTATTCTATTTCCTAAAGAATATGATGCTCAAATAGCTGATGCAATTTTAGAATTATTTAGAAAAAGAGATAACATAGATGTATTTAATAAAAAAGCTTTATACATTTATATTCGTGAAATGGTTGATGTTAAAACACCAAAAATCACAAAGATAGCAAATAAATTACATAAAATTTTTAAGGAAAAATATATGATATACCTCGAAGCGGGTAAATTTCCATCCTAAAAACTATATTTTTCCATATTTATAATCAAAAATTATGGGACAATTAGATTCATTCATATTTGGTAAGAAAAAATTCTCTGATATTTTAGAAGAAATCTATAATAATCAAAAAAGAAGAGAAGACCAAGTATCAGCTCTAATAGGAGAATTAAAACCCCTAGTACAAGAAATTGGGGATGCTACATTAATTGTTCCTCTAATTAAAGAGTATATGGAGATTGGAGTTAAAAATGATGAAGCTCTAATTAAAATGGCCACAATTATCCAACGTGTTCTTCAAAATCAAAATGATGATAGCGATTTTGGCATATCTGAAGATGAGAAAAATCAACTCCTTGAAGAAATGACAAAATTACAAGATAATAAAAAAGATAAATAATGGCTAAAAGAGCAACAGGTTCCTCAAAATCCACACAATCTCAAAATGCAAACTCTGCTGACCAAATATTTTCAGCTAGGGTAATCTACTGCATGTTAGATAATAAAACAGAACCTGAAGCCTTTAAAGCACGAGGTGAGTGGGCTTCTATAGGAGGGGTATATTTTGAAAATGTTAAATATCCTGGTTCTGCAAAAAAGAATGTTGATTTAAATAGATTTGCAAAACCTTTATTTCCAAATCTAAAAAACTATCCTTTAAAGAATGAAATAGTATATGTTATTTCTCTATCATCAACCGGAGTTGAAACTAACACAAATGATAGAACATTTTACTATTTTCAACCTGTAAATTTATGGAATAGTATTCACCACAACGCCATTCCTGATGGGATTAATGGTTCTACTTTACCCCCTTCTCAAAAAAGAGATTATGAGCAAACTGAAGCTGGAGCTGTAAGAAAAGTTACAGATGGGGGAACTGAAATAGATTTGGGGGATACTTTTAAGGAAAAATTAGATACAAAATCTTTACAACCTTTTGAGGGTGATGTTATACATGAGGGAAGATGGGGGCAAAGTGTTAGATTTAGTTCTACAGTTAACGATAGTGAAATTTCAAATCCTTGGTCAAATACTGGAGAAAATGGTGATCCTTTAACTATTATAAGAAATGGTCAACATGAAGATGGAAATGATCCTTGGGTACCTCAAGTAGAAGATATTAATAAAGATTTATCTTCAATATATGTAACTTCAACTCAAGAAATTCCAATTGAAGTATCTAGTAAGAGTTATAATTCATATGAAGAAGCTCCTACAGAACCTCCCAAATTCTCAGGAGAGCAAATAATCCTAAACTCAGGTAGATTATTATTTAATTCTAAAACAGACTCAATATTATTTTCATCTAAAGATAGTATAAATTTAAATTCTATAAATAATATTAATATAGACTCACCAAAAACAGTAGTTCAATCTAATGAAGTATTATTAGGTGATAAAAATGCTAAAGAGTCATTTATTTTAGGTGATACATTTTTAAAAGATTTAGAACAACTTTTAACTCAAATAACAGCTCTTGGGAATATTTTAGGTGCTGCTCCTATAATGATAGCACCTTTTACCCCCTCAGGAGCTCATAATGCTTCTGCTACCCAGATGGCAGCTAGAGCCCAAAAAATGATTTCAAAGATTGAAAAATATAAATCAAAAATAACAAAATCTAAATAATGCTTTCAAAAATAGTAACATCTTTAGGTCAAAATGCTCTTAAATCTATATTAAAGGTAGAAGATGTAGCTGATAATTTATTAGAAAAATTTGAGGGTGATATTTGTCCTCCTAAAGAAGAATTACAAAGAGCAATTGCTCAAAAAAATCAACTTATTACAACATTAACTACAGTACAAGGTGTATTAAATAGTATATTAAAAACAGGTCAAACCTTAGATGGAATTATAACAGGTTTAAATATAGGATTTAAAGTAATTAAATTGCTCCCAATCCCTTTACCACCCTTTTCACCATTAACCGTAACAAATACTTTAGCTGATGCTTTAGATATTATAAGTGGATTGTTAAAATCTGGTAAAGGTACTGTAAAGATGATTCCTCAAATATTATCTCCTATTGTTCCTATAATTGATCAAATAATAACAAAATTAAATCAATTAGATATAGCTATAAATGCTTGTGTGGTTAAAGAAGGACTTACCCAAGAAGATATAACAAATGCATTGTTAAATTCTGGACAATTATCAAACAGTAATGGAGAGTGGATATTAAAAGAAGATGTTAAATTCCCACAAATTAAACCTGAAGGTGTACCTCCTTTAACACCTACACCTTCAACAGATGTAAATGGGAATGTATGGATTTTTCAAATATTAACTATTGATGATTTAAATTTTTCAAATGTTAATACAACTTCAAATGATGACTTATTATCTCAATTAGGTGCTAATTCAAATAATCCTCTATTTTATAAAGGATTTAGGTTAATTATACAATATGATCCTAAAAATGAATTTTCATTTGATTCAAGAAGGATACAAGCTCAAAGTACACAAAATAAAACAATATTATATAATCTACCAAACAATGGTTACTCATACAGCTCATCAGTAAGTGTGTTAATAGATGAAGTTAAATTTAGAATCGATAATTATCTTCTAAAAAATCCAATATTATACAATCCAACAATAAAATCAAAACCAAAATTAATTTCTTCAACACCACCCACTCCAAGAAAATTATAGTTTTTAAATATATTTTGGAAGGTGTAAAGAAAAATCTTAATTTATAGTAAAAATAATTTAAACTAATATTTATAACAAAAGTGATATGAAATCATCAGAATTCAAAAAAATAGTAAAGTCTGCAGTAAAAGAAGCAATTCAAGAAGAATTAAAAGATATCTTATTTGAAGCGTTTAAGTCACAAACTAATACCTCTCAAATTACTGAAAATATAACTAGTACTTCAACTCCTCCTCCAACTAATCCAATAATGGGGTTAGAAGATAAAAGAAAAAAATATGAGGAAGCTTTAAATGGAACGACTTTAAATTTTTCATCTAATAATGCACAATCCTTTAGACCACAATCAGCAGATCCAATAAATGGAAGTTTAGGTGAGGGTAGTGTAAGTATAGATCAAATTACAAGCTTAATGAATACTCAATAATGGCTAGAATAATTGCAAATAAATTCCCAATTGATACTGAAGCTCGAAAAGCAGTAGGTTTTGGCTTTCCTCTAAATGGAGATGCTGTATTTAAACCTACATACCAGACAAAAGACCAAATTCAAGCAAATCTTATTAATTATTTATTAACTAATAAGAGTGAAAGGGTTTTCAATCCAAATTTTGGGGCTAATTTAAGGGAATTATTATTTGAAAATGTTACTGAATCATCAACTGATGAATTAAAACAAATAGTTCAAGATCAAATAGGCATATTTTTTCCAATGATAGAGGTTAAAAAAATAGATTTTCAAAATGAACCTGATCTTAATGAAATTAATTTTATACTTTCATATGAGATTTCATTATTTGGTATTGAAGATAACATAAATATATTATTACAATAATGGCTAATTTAAAAAGAGATATAAAATATATTGATAGGGATTTTAATGATTTTAGAAGTACTTTAATAGAGTATTCCAAAACATATTTTCCTGACACATATAATGATTTTTCTAACACATCAACAGGGATGTTGTTTATGGAGATGACGTCTTATGTAGGGGATGTATTATCCTTTTACTTAGATAATCAAATACAAGAGACATTTATCCAATATGCAAGACAAACCCAAAATTTATTTAATTTGTCTTATATGTTAGGATATACTCCTAAAGTAACAACAGCAGCAAGTGTAGAAATTGATTTCTATCAAACACTACCAGCAATAACTTCTGGGTCTCAACAAGTTCCTGATTTTAATTATTGTCTTAAGATACCCGAAAATACACAAGTTACATCTAATAATACAGATGTTAAATTTTTAATTGAAGATGTGATAGATTTCTCATCTTCAAGTTCATTAGATCCAACAGAGGTTACAATATATGAGATAGCAGGTAATGAACCTACATCTTTTCTACTAAAAAAGACAAGAAAGGCTATATCTGCAACAATTAACACCCAAACTTTTGCTTTTGGGGATGGGAAAAAATTTGATACTAAGAATATTAATAAAGGTGATATCATTAGTGTTTTAGATGTTTTTGATAGTGATGGGAATGAGTGGTATGAAGTACCAAATTTAGCTCAAGATGCTGTATTTGATACTATAAGAAATACTAATACTAATGATCCTAATACTATCCAAGATTCTGAAGTGCCTTATTTATTACAATTAAAACAAGTTCAAAGAAGATTTGTTTCAAGATTTTTAAATACTGGATCTTTACAATTACAGTTTGGTGCGGGTTCAACTGGAGATACTACTGAAGAAATAATTCCAAACCCTGATAATGTGGGGTCGGGTTTACCTTTTGAAAGAACTCAATTGACAACAGCATTTTCACCTGTGAATTTTGTATTTACAGATACTTATGGTATTGCTCCTTCAAATACAACGTTAACTGTTAGATATTTAACTGGAGGGGGTATTAATGCTAATGTAGGATCAGGACTAATGACAATAGTAGATACTTCAAATGTAACATTCATAAACCCAACATCTTTGAACACAACATTAGCTAATACAACATTTAATTCTTTAGCATCTAACAATGTTCTAGCAGCTGATGGTGGTCAAGACGGAGACACAGTAGAAGAATTGAGACAAAATGCCTTAGGTAATTTTCAAAATCAATTAAGAACAGTAACACCTCAAGATTATTTAATTAGAGCAATGTCAATGCCTTCAAATCTGGGTGTAATATCAAAAGCATTAGCAGCACCTGTTAAAATTGCAGAATATCAACCTGGTGAATTACCAACTATTTTAGATTTATATGTTTTGTCATATGATATAAATAAAAATTTAAGAACAGCATCAACTTCATTAAAGAAAAACCTTTCAACATATTTGGCAGAATATAGAATGATTAATGATTCTATTAAAATAAAAGATGCATTTGTTGTTAATATAGGCATTGAATTTGATATTATAGTTTTACCTAACTTTAACAATAATGAAGTAATAACTAAATGTATAAGTTCACTTAGAGATTTCTTTAATATTGATAAATGGCAGATTAATCAACCTATAATGTTAAAAAATCTAACAATCTTATTAGATAAAGTAGAAGGTGTTCAAACAGTACAGGATATTAAAATTACAAACAAAGTAGGAGAAAATTATGGATATAGTTCATATGCTTATGATATACCAGGAGCAACAATAAAAAGTGTAGTTTATCCATCTTTAGATCCTATGATTTTTGAAGTTAAATTTCCAAACACAGATATTAAAGGTAGAGTAGTACCATTATAATAAAATAAAACCATGGCCATATATAAAATATTCCCAACAAAAGATGCTTCAATTTACACCGAGAATGTAAATATGAATACTGGATTAGATCAAATCCTAGAAGCTTCTACTTATATGTACTTAGGGGATCCTCAAATTAGTAGATACCTAATTGAATTTTCATCTAATGAAATTTCAGATATTATAACTAATAAAATATCAGGTTCATCTTATAAAACATTTCTAAATAATTATGCCGCAGTAGTTACAGGTTTAAATAAAGATACTAAATTAAATGTATATCCTGTATCTGGAAGTTGGAATATGGGAACAGGTCATTTTAGGGATTTACCTGCTACAACAAATGGTGTAAGCTGGAAATGGCAAACTTATGAAGATTCAAACCAATGGGGTACATCTTCATTTGGGGCTTACGCAACTGCCTCTTTCTCTAGTTCGATAGGTGGAGGTACTTGGTATACTGGTTCAAATTTAGGGTTAGATATAGTTCATACACAATCTTTCAATTATAGTGATTCGATTGACGTTAATATAGATGTTACAAATACAGTTAATACTTGGCATAGTAATTCATTAGACTCTGGAAATGGATTTCCAAACGATGGGTTTATTATTAAACAAGATTCAACTGATGAATTTAATGTCTCTAATAATAACTCACATACATTTAGATATTTTAGTATAGATACTAATACTATATATCCACCACAATTAGAATTTAAATGGGATGATTCATCATTCAATACAGGATCATCTGAAAATACTGTATTGTCTCAAGCTGAAAGTTTTATTAACATATATAATAATACTGGGGTTTATTACTCCGAAAGTATAGCTAGATTTAGATTATCAGCTATACCAAAATACCCAGATAGACAATTTATTACATCTTCATATTATACCCAAAATTATTACTTGCCAGAAAATGTATCCCAATATGCTATAAAAGATACAGAAACTAATGAATTTGTAATTAATTTTGATTCATCTTTTACTAAAATTAGTTCAGATGAAACTTCAAGTTATTTCGATGTTTATATGAATGGTTTAGAACCTGAAAGATACTACACAGTCTTAGTAAAAACTGAATTGGATAATACAACAAAAGTATTTGATGAAAATATATTATTTAAAGTAGCTAAGGGATAATGATAGATAAAAATAAATATAATGAAGAATTTCAAGAGGAGAGAAAAATTAACTCACCTAATAAAAAGTTACCAATATCTCCACTGGAACAAATAAAACCTGTTGTTAAATCCCAAAGTGAAAGACAATTTGCCAACTTAAATAGACAAGTATTTGATAAGGATAAGTTTAATGAAACGGTAGATACCAATTTTACTCAATTATCAACAACACCAGATCCAGTTTTCTTTGATTTAGATTTGGCTACCTTAAAAGACTTTTGGTTATTGTACGACAGATTCTTTTATGATATTCCTAAATTGGGAGATTTAGAATCACATGAATTTTTAGCTAAAACTAGTGGAGAATATGCTGGTGCTGATTTAATTGCATCTGAAATTCAAGCACTATTAGATGAAATTGCAGAATTGAGAGAGGAAAATTTAGAATTAAGACAGAATAATGCTACAAGTATTGTTGACCAAATAACTCAAGATCCTGAGGCATTTGAAAAAATGATTAATCTAGCATCTGATAAAAATAAATAAATAAAAAATTAATATGGAATTAAACATTTCATCATCAATAAATCCAATTAACCCATCTCAACTATTTGATGATGGGTTTGAATTATCTGACCAAACTATTATACCAAGTGAAGAAATAGTTAGTTCTTTTTCACCTGATGAAAATGTAGTAGAACTTTTTATTTATGACTCTAATACTTCTTTATTAGATTCAGTATACGATTATAATGATTGGACAATTACTCAAAACTCAGATACTTCAGGAATTAATAATACTGATACTTTACAAATAGATCCTTCAAGTGATGTATTTAAAAGAGGATATGATAATGGAGATTTATATGCTGTTTATAATTTTGTCAATTATGAATTAACTTCTTCACCAACCAATTTATTATATATCTCAGAAATATCATCAGATAGAACTGAAATAAGATTAAATTCTAATTTTATATCTAATGAGGATTTAGAATTATCTTTTAATGATCTTAAATCAAAACTTGAGGATGCTAATTATTTTGATGAATTTTATATATCATCTGAAGGAAATAATTACAACATAGGTATTAATATTTTATTAGATACGTCAAAAGAACAATCTTCAATATTAATAAAATTATATGATGCTTTACCATCTTCTTTTTCTTTAAAAGATGAAGTTTATGTAGCTACTAAAGTAGCAGAGTCTCAGGCGTATGAAGTTAAATTTTATAACGACACAAGTTTAGGGTTAGATGATGTTACTTATTTAAAGGGTCCAAATTATAATTTAGAAATAAAAGATTTTGTAAATAATTCAACCGAATTAAAATCTCAATCAGAATTATTAGATGCTACAACAACATCCTCAAGTGATAATTTAGAAAATATATTAAATCAAAAGGGTGTTAAAATAACACCAAATTATTCATTTGATACTTTTAATGAATTTGTCAATTTCTCCTCTGCTAAAAAAAGGATAGAAAATTTTTATGAGAAAGTAACCCAAATACAATCATACCAGAGTGAAATTAATACTATTAATTCTTCAATCACAGGCTCAACTAGTGGTTCTTCTCAAGTATCTTCAAGTTTAGCTATAGCTGATAGTAATATTACTAATATTGTTAAAAACTTTGATGGGTATGAATATTATTTATATTACGAATCTGGATCATCAGCTTATCCAAAATCATCAGGGTCTAATTTCCCATATGAACTTCAAAATGTAGGAAGTACTGAGGTGTTAGAATGGTTAGGTAGTGATGTTGAGATAGATGCTAATTATGGAGGTATTTTATTAAGTGCTTCATTCTATGATAATAGTAACCAAAATTGGTTATACTACACTATACCAGAATTTATTAGAGATAATCAAGATAATAACAACTATATTGAATTTTCAAATATGGTTGGGCAACATTTTGATGAAATATGGTTATACACAAAAGCAGTTTCTGAAGTTAGAAATACTACAAATACCTTAGATAAGGGTATTCCTTTAAAATTATCTGAAGATGCTATTAAATCTTTAGGTTATGAAGGATTTGGAAATAATTTTAATGACCAAAATAATTATATTGGTTTAACAGGAGAAGAAGATGGCTCGTATGTTCCTCCTACAGGAAATGAAATAATTACTAATTACATAGCTATTAATAATGGTTCTGTAGTAAATTATTGGTCACCTGCTTATTCATTCTTATTCTATGTTGAACAATTAGGAGAAAGTGGTTTTCCGTATGCTATAGATAAAGTTAGTAAAGAAATTTACAAACGACTTTATCACAATATGTCTTATCTTGTTAAAAAGAAAGGAACAGTTTCGGGTTTACGTCAATTAATTAATATTTGGGGTATTCCTGATTCTATATTAAGAATAAGTGAATTTGGAGGTAAAAATAAAGATAACAGTGATGATTACGATTACTGGTATAATAGATATAGTTATGCCTTTACTCCTGTAGCTAATCAAAATGTTGCAAGTGCATCCGCAATTATACCTTGGCAACCACTTTTAAGAAACAAAATAGCAGATTTACAAGAAATTGTTCCTGATAATGTTCAATTTAGATTTAAAACAACAGGATACCCATCATCCTCATATGCAGGTGAATTTTTTACACAATCTTTAGCTGTTAAAAAATCAGATGGAGATCCAACATCAACAGATTTTGATTGGGGTATTGCTTTATTCTATACAGGATCTGCAACAGGATCTTACTCAGGCTCAAATGATGATACCTACAAAGATTGGGGTCTTATGAGATTCTACATATCAGGATCTGCAGCTGAAGGAGGAACTGTAGTATCAGATGATATTTATCTTCCATTCTTTAATAAAGGGTGGTGGAGTGTTATGTTACAAAAAGATGTACATCACGAAAAAGTAGATTTTGGAAACCCAACATACACATTATATGCTAAAAATAAAATATATAATGGAAATGATGGTAATTCAATTGGATTTGAAGGAAGTGCATCAATTGTAGCTTCAGGTTCAATCTCCTCTTCAATAAACCAATCTTGGAAAAATCATGGGTTTACATCAGATGATGGTGTTTACATTGGGGGATTTGTTAGTGGTTCAAGTGTTGGACCTCATACTTTAAATGAACCTGGAAAGATGTTTTCTGGTTCCTTTCAAGAATTTAGATATTATTCTAATGAAATAAGTGAAGCTGTATTTAATGATTTCGTAATGAATCCTGAAAGTATTGAAGGAAACACAATTTCTGGATCTGGTAGTTCATTTGATATAGTATGTTTTAGAGCTCCTTTGGGAAATGAATTAGAATCTAAATTTTCATCCTCAATAAGTTCTTCATATACAGAATCTTTAGTATCATCACACCCTGCAGTGTCAGCTATGGCACCTAATTTGATAACAGCATCATTTTACAACCAATTAACTAATGCTACTTCAAGTAATTATCATATTCAATATTATGATAACACAACAACAAGAACTTATAGTAAACCAAATAAAGAAGTATATTTCTTAGATCAACCTGCAATAGGAATTAGAAATAGAATTTCAAATAAAATACAAATTGACGATGCTGAGGATTATGGTAATGTTTTATCTAATCAAATTAGCATAGAACAAGATTATGAAGTTAGTAGAAGTTACACTGAAGATATTACGTCTTTAGAAGTTGCATTCTCACCGCAAGATAATTTAAATGATGATGTAATTCAAGCTTTTGGATTTGGGGTAGTTAGTGATGCATTAGCTGATCCTAGATTTACTTCTGAATCATTAGATTACTACCCTAAATTAAGAGAATCTGCAGAGTATTTCTTCCAAAAATATACTGAAGGAAATATTTATGATTATCTTCGATTAATAAAATATGTAGATGCTTCCTTATTTAAGGCGATAAAAGCTTATGTACCCGCGCGTACTAGTGTATCTACTGGAATAGTAATTAAACAACATATGCTTGAGCGGAATAGATTTTCCCCACCAAGTATAACAAAAGATACACCTGTAGCTTTTACTCCTGAGACAGGAAGTGTTGATCAAGGTACTCCTCAACAAGGATTTAATTCCCCTATTTATTTTGAAGATATTCAAGTAAGTGCTTCACTTAACATGAATTCATTTGAAGGTGGAACTGGTGGTACTATGGAGCAATTTAATTATTATGGTCCTACTACTACAAATTTCTTTACAGGAAATCCAGGCTCAGAATCATTTGGTGAAACTTCAATTACTCAATCTTACTTAGATACATTTGATACAGTGGTAGGTTTACAAACTATTACTCAATCTTTTCAAGATGAGTTTTATGATGGGGAATTTAGTGGTTCCAATTTAACAGTAGTTACTCAATCATTACTTGATAACCCATACACACCATTTGAGGGGTTGGCTACATTCTATAATACTGAAGTAACTAACTCATTATATGAAACTGCTGAAAAAACAACAATAGTTAGAGTATATGATTATGATGAATCTAATGATGAAGAGGATGATGTTGTTGAGGTAATGAATGAAGATTGGAAATATTTTAGAGGATTTCCTTTTTCTCCACCCCCAAATCCAACTACACCTGACTATAAATTTCAAACTTCAACAGGTAATGCTATCCCATCAAATACTAACTTTATACAAATTATAAGAAGACTTACAGATCCAATTCCTTTGTATACTAATTTAGATTATATATACCAAGTTTATAGAATAGCATTAAGTTATGATGAGGGGTCTGATACTGAAAGATGGGTAAATAAATTAACAAATTTTACAACAAATCCTCAACCTGAACATGAGTGGCCTTATGATACTAATTCAATACTCGATATAAAAACAGTTACTTTACCGTTTGATCAGTATGTAACTCAATGTCTTCAAAAATATGATTTAAATTCATCCGCACCTTATGTAGCGTTTGAATACCCCACTACTGATACACAAGGTGGGATTTCGGCAAAACCACGAGATAATGTTTTTAATTCATCATCTTTTACAACATATATAAGTACACCCACAACTTACGCATCTGATGAACTTCAAACAGGAGCAACTACTCCATTTGATCTTACCGTAACCCGAAGATTTAGAACATTTACATTTAATTATGGTAGTGATGGGGGGTGGCCTAGGAATTTTTCATCTACATTACCATTTAATTCAACATTCAATGCAGCATCCTCTAGACAATTTATAAAGACTCTAGATGGTGATGAATTCTCAGATTGGAGTTTATATGATTATACTGACCAATCTGCAATTAATAATACTACAAATATATTTGCAAACCATCCTGTAACTGTTGGTAGTTTTGATGTTTGTAGGGATGAAGCACTTAATGCTTTAGCATTATCTCCACCACAAGCCAGAACAGCAAGTTTATCAATGTATCCTGTTACTTATGGAGATAGAGCAAATGATTATCGAAAAACTAATGGAAGGCAAAACCAAGAAGCTTACAACTCAGGATCTTATCTATTTAACGGAGAATGGGCACCAACAGTTATTTCATTTAATCATAATGCTTTTAACCCCGAAACCAATAGTGATATTAATATAAAAGAAACATTATTAAATGAACCCTCATATAAGGTAACTTTAAATTATTCATCATCCTATAATTTTGTAGAAGGATCAGGACTCCTACCAACAGGATCAATACCCCAAAACCCAGATAAATATGGACTTTCAGGACAAGAATTTGATGCAGATTTGGCTAATATAACAGGTATAAGTGGGTTCCCAACATATATAAACTTTTTAATGGATGGAAGTGGGAGACATAATAGTGGATCTCAATGGAGATACAATATAACAATGCCAGAATAATAATTTAAAACTAATAATATTTATAATTAAACAAATATTAATCTTAAAATATGTCAACAGTATATATACAATATGGTTTCCAACTAAACTACACCCCAGTAAATACACTTTCTGGGGTAACAGCTAGTGGTTTTTTTGATTTCTCTCCTTTATTAAATAATGATTCTGGTGTAACATTTGATACATCAGATTTTAATGCTATATTTAATAATTACAATCTAAATAGACCTAATTCATTTTATCAAGATGTTGATTATAGTACTGATGCTCTTATACCTGTAAATATAGTTCCTATTAGAAATAATACAGCTATAAAAGCTAACACACCTGATAGTAATTATACTGCAAGAAGAGTTATATTACCTAGATATGAAGGTAGTAGATTACAAAGTGCTAATTATAATTTTTATACATCACCAACTTCATCCCAACTACTTTTAAATGGTGATACTGGAAGTTGGGATGGAGATGAGTCTTTTGGTAATACAGCTGCAATAGACTCACGTCCTATTTACTTCGCACATTTTAAAATATCAAATACTCAACCTTTAATATTTGGTACTTCTGAATTTACTATAGATGAATTGATAGAAGCACCTTTTGAGGATATTATAGGTACACCTATTGAACCATCTACTATTAAAGTAGAAGGAAATAATCAAAATCTATCAGAAACAGTTTCAACTTTTAGTAAAGATAGAGATGTATCCGTAGTATATAATCTTTCCATAAATAATGGTGTTAATTATAAATCTTTAGCTAAGAAATCATTCCAAATTCAAAACCCAGGTTCTGAATATGTCTTAGGATTTACAAACCAAAAATCAGAGGTTGATATAACTTATGATGCAATGTTTAATAGGTTTGATAATGATAATTTTTTTGTAACATCATCCTTCAATGAAATATTAATGACTACAGGAAGTGGTCATTTCAATTTAAGTGGTTCTACCAACTATACAGCATCTACAGGACCTACAAGTTACTTAAAGTTTTATGATCCTTCATTTGGAAATGTAACAAAGGATCTAGACCGTTATAGACAAGAATTAAGGGGTCCTAGTTTATCTTTAATCCATACTTATAACTATTGTGTCAAAAATGAAATCTATCAAAACCCAATGCCCGTTCTTTATGATCCATGGCAACCTCAAATTCAACAAGGAATACTTCCAGATGATAAAAGAAGTTATTTGAAAATGGTTCCATCATCATCAAATATTCCAGAATATGAAGATTTAGAAGAACCATTCTTAGTGGAAAGAGGAGATGAAATAAGAGTAACATATAACAATGATGCAAAAACTTATACTCAAGATTTTCAGGTAACTAGTGTAGAATCTGCATTAAGACCTAGTTTTGCTGCAGGTGGTGAGTGGCTTATATCTGTTCAAATCAATGGTACAGGATCTGGGTATAATAATATTGATGTTTTGGCTTATGATAAAATTAATGTAACCCCAGACCCATCAACATTAGCTATCCCAATCCCAGAAGGGGAAATATATTCATTTACTCATCGAAAAAGAAGAAATGCTGATGATAAATTGATGGTTTTTACCCCATCACCCTCTGGATCAAAAGGAGCATTAACTCCATCTAGTGATGGTTTTTTAATACCTGATGATTTGACCATAATACAAAAAAGAAACGTTCAAACATTGATAAATCAATTAAAAGCAAAAAATGCATTTAGAAATGACTCAGATAATAATATTAATCCATAAATTCTAGAAAATTATTTGGAATAAAAATCTAGAGATCATATATTTATAAACAAAATAACATTTAAACAATGGGATATTTAAATAATCAAGTAGTAACCATAGATGCTATCTTAACTAAAAAAGGAAGAGAATTACTAGCAAGGGGAGATGGCTCTTTTAGAATTACCCAATTTGCCTTAGCGGATGATGAAATCGATTATACAATGTATAATCCAACTCACCCTTCAGGATCGGCTTATTATGGGGAAGCTATTGAGAATATGCCTTTACTAGAAGCATTTCCAGATGAAACTCAAATCATGAAATATAAATTAGCAACTCTACCAAGAGGTACAGCTAAAATGCCTATTTTGGATTTAGGTCAAACAAGTATTGTATTAAAGCAAACAGCAGAAAAAGGTCTTACACCTCAAACTCTTAACTATTTAGATAATAATCAAGTATTTGAGACATCAGGATACACATTTACAATTTCAGATATTAGATTATTTTCAACATTTGAAGGTACAGGAATTGATACAGATCAAGCACAAGCTCTTAATTCAACTACTACTAATGGAACTAATGTTTCTAAGACAGTAATTGGTACTACATTAACTATGAGAGCAACAGGAGTTAATACATTATTTGGTTCTAACACAACTTTATACGCTACATTAACTATTGTAGGTAGAGATAGTGGTGCTAGATTGCAAATTCCTGTGAATGTTAACAAAACAACAACATAAAAATTAAAACATGGGATTTAAAAGATTCGATCCAGAAGATTTAGTAATAAGTACAGATTCGATAACAGCAACGGTATGGAGTAATAATACTCCTACTTTGACTACTTTCTTTACAGCATCTTCACAAGCACTTTCAAATACAGGTCAGTATTATTATCATGTATATCAAGCAACACCTTCTGATCCTTCAGCAGCTATTCAGTTTGATATAGCTTATTGTGATAGTGAAGGAAGTGGGAGTGAATTTTACAATAATTTAGTAACAGGATCTTCTCCAACAAGAACTAATTATGGTCAATACAGAACCTTAGTTTTAGGAGATGAAAATGCTAATTTTATATTTGGTAATGAAACAGGATCTTATTTTTATGCTTTAAGTATAGAAAGGGCAAGATATAAAGAAAAACTTCTCCCGGGAACCATGACTTTAAACTTATCGGGGTCTGGTGGAAATATATCATTAACAGATGATTCATCAATTCAATCCTCAGTTACATTTACAGATGCTGGTAGAGTATACAATATAGTCTCAGGATCTGCAGGAACTGTTTATACCGGAGGTGCCTCATCTGTTGGTTGGTCTCCAAATTCAGGTTCTTATGGATTTTTCTTACCAGATATTGGTACTATTTTATTAAGTGGTCCTGCTTTAGATGGAACAGTGAGTGATGGTGGTCTTGGATTAGCTACAGGAAGAGATTTTGATACACAAAATAATAATCCTGGTAAATTAATTCAATCAATGAATGGATCTTCTGGATTTTTACTAAATAGTGAAGAAACTTTATCATCAGATTTTATATTTGTTAGAGCAAGAAACTCAGAATTCAACTACTCAGAAAATCCATCATATATTTCTGGTTCTACTGGAGCAGTAATATTTGATAGCTTTATTGATGATCCCACTACTTATATAACTTCAGTAGGTTTATATAACGATAATAATGAATTACTAGCTGTTGCTAAATTGTCAAGACCCTTACCTAAGGACTTTACAAAAGAGTTACTTGTAAGAGTTAAGTTAGATTTCTAAAATGAATGAGTGTTTACAAACAATTCACAACGAAGGATGTTACCATAACTCCATTTGATCCTAACAAAAGATTTTCTTTTGTTGGTAGTCAACTTACTGGCTCAAATGTAGGAATTGAGATTTACTCTGGTATAAAACCAGAAACAAATCTCTGGATATCATCATCATCAACCCCAACTGGAATAGTTTTTACTGAAAACGTTACAGGTGTTTATAATAGTGTAAAACAATTATACTATTCAAATTACCAAACTTCAAGTAAAGGCGATACAGTTCCAACTCAAAGCATAATCCCAGGAGCAACTAGGGAAGATGATAGGTATGGAGGTCAAATTGAAGCTCCTCGTTATGATAATTATCTCCAATCAACATTAACACAATCTAGATATTTCCCTACTGAATCAGGTGGTGAAGTTTCTGTATTATCTATACCTGCTAAATTGTATGGAAGTAATATAGTTCCTCAAACATTTGAATTTACATATACCTCATCTGAGGGTAATGCTTACACAGTTGAAGATGATGGAGAAGGTAATCTAATACTAACAGGCACCTCATCAGGGTTATTTGCTGGTGCTGTTTATGGAACAGGTATTTATGGTACCTCACTTTATGGTGGGGGAACAACATCATCTCCAACAGGATCATTAGGGGATGTAGTAGGACAGATATTTTATCCTCATGGCATAGCAGTATTTACGACTGGAGCCTTAGCACCTATGGGAAGATTTATTGATGAAGATGGTACTTTCCAAGTATTAGACAGAGTAGATTTAGCATATTCTTCATCAGTTAGAATTTATGAAAATCAATATAAATGTAGAATATTAGAAAATGAATTTGGATACTCTCTTAACCCTTCAATATTATCCGGAAGTAATGATGATGTTTATTATGATTTTGCTACAGGTTCAGAATTTGTTCCTTATGTAACTACAGTTGGTTTATATAATGAAAGAAATGAATTATTAGTAGTTGGTAAATTATCAATACCAGTTCCGGTTTCACAGTATGTAGATACCACAATAATTATAAATTTTGATACATGATAAATTGGTTTCACAATGGGTTTGAAATAAAAGAGATTTTAGATTTCCCTGAAAATACATTTGGTTTTGTTTATAAAATAACTCACCTCCCAACAGGTAAGTCTTATATAGGAAAAAAAGTTTTATATTTTGAAAGAAATAAAAAATTAGGTAAAAAAGAATTAGCTCTCCTACAAGAAGAAAGATCTAAAGCAGGTATGAGAGGAAGAGTTCCTTTAAAGAAAAAAGTTATATCTGAGTCTGATTGGAAAACATATTGGGGTTCTAATAAAGATTTTATTAAATTGGTTGAAGAAGAAGGTGAAGATAAATTTCATAAAGAAATATTAGAATTTTCTTCATCCAAAAAACTTTTAACTTACTATGAGTTAAAATATCTCTGTATTCATGAGGTTATAGAAAAACCCGGAGTATACTTTAATGATAACATTTTAGGTAAATTCTTTACCAAAGACTTTTAATTTAAATGTGGAGCCCTACTTAGGGTTTTGTATATTTCGTATATGATAAATGAACTACTAGTTAGCTTAGTTAATTCTGTATTATCCCCTGGAAAGAGGACTGCAAGGGGAAATCAAGCATACCATTGTCCTTACTGCAACCACCATAAACCTAAATTAGAAGTTAATTTTACTGAAAATAAAAAGGGATATAATCCTTGGCATTGTTGGGTTTGTGGGAAGAAAGGTAGTAGAATTTCTACTTTATTTAAAAAAATAGGAGCATCATTTGAAAAACATCAAGAATTAATAAAATTAGTAGGTGAAGAAACTGAATCTAAACAAGTAGTTAAGCAAGTCTCCTTAGAACTTCCTAAAGAATATAAAAAAATTATAGGTAATAAAAGCATTACAGCTCGACATGCCTCCTCATATTTAAAGAAAAGAGGATTATCTAAAGAAGATGTTGAAAAATATAATATAGGGTTTTGTGAATTTGGACGATATGCTAATATGGTTATAATTCCATCTTATGATGAAGGTGGGAATTTAAACTATTTTACAGGTAGATCATTCCAAAAAGACCCATTTGTAAAATACAGAAATCCAGAAACCTCTCGTGATATTATACCATTTGAGTTGTTTATTAACTGGAAATCACCGTTAATACTATGCGAAGGACCTTTTGACGCCATAGCTATCAAAAGAAATGCTATACCGCTTTTAGGCAAAAATATACAAACAAATTTAATGAAAAAAATAGTCACATCTGCTGTTGAAAAAATATATATAGCCCTAGATAGTGATGCAATGAAGCAATCTCTCAAATTTGCTGAAGAATTTATGAACGAAGGTAAAGAAGTTTATCTAGTTGAATTAGAAGGAAAAGATCCTAGTGAAATGGGGTTCGCCCATTTTACAGATCTTATCCAAAATACCTTCCCCCTAACCCAATATGATCTCATGGGGAAGAAACTCCAATTATTATGAAGAAGGAAAACATTAAAACATCCTATAATAGGATATTACAAATCTCAGAAGATGCTAAGCAAATTACTCTTCCAGACTCACGTTACTACCAACGAAATGGGGCGTTTTACCCATCAATAACATATGTTTTAGGATATTATCCAAAAGGTAAATTTTTTGAAGATTGGCTTAAAAAAGTAGGTTATAGTGCTGATTACATTGTCCATAAATCAGCTGGTGAAGGTACTCAAGTACATGAAATGATAGAAGAATATCTAAATGGTGCTGAATTAAACTTTTTAAATAAAGGAGGTTATCCTCAATACCCAACTAATGTTTGGCAGATGTTTTTGAGATTTGTTGATTGGTGGGAAGAATATAAACCTACATTAATTGAAACCGAAGTGCATTTATTTTCAGATAAATTAAAAGTAGCAGGTACCTGTGATTTAGTTTGTGAAATTGATGGTGAATTATGGATTATTGACTTCAAAACATCTAACCACTTACAAACAACTTATGATTTACAAGCAGCTGTTTATGGTAAATGTTATGAAGAATGTTTTGGTAAAACTCCCCATCGTTATGGTATTTTATGGTTAAAATCCAGTAAGCGAAAAGCTGCTAAAGGTAAAATGCAAGGAAAAGGATGGGAAATGTATGAATCATCTCGTACACAAGAAGAAAATTTAGATATATTCTTAGCAGTGAAAAAATTATTTGATTTAGAAAATCCAACACACAAACCAGCATTTACTGAATTTGTGACATCTGCTAAGCGAAAATAGCATAGTATTTGTTTCCCTCTATAAGTTTTTGTATATTTATAACAAAACAAAAACTAATGATTTCACTATTAAAATTATTAAAAGAATCTATATCAACACCTAAAGCCATTATATTGGCTGGAGCCCCAGGAGCTGGAAAAGGATATGTTCTTAAAGGTTTAAATTTAGGGGGAATGAAAATTCTAAATATTGATAATATTTTTATTGATAAGCTTAAAAAATCTAATATTACCTTAGATTTGAAAAACGCCACTCCTGAAGAGAGAAGTGCACAAGCTAAAGAAATGGCTGCTGCTAATAAAGAATTCAAAGGTATAATCCAATCTACAATTGAAGGTAAAGAACCATTTATTTTAGATGGAACAGCTGCCTCATTCAAACAAACCGAAAAGTTAAAATTAGAATTAGAAGAAGCAGGTTATAAAGTAGCAATGGTTTATGTCTATACAGACTTAGAACGTTCTTTAAAACAAAATCAAGATAGATTTGAGAAATCAAAAGGAGAAGATAGAAGCTTAGCTCCGGCTATTGTAATGCGTACTTGGAAAAGTGTAACAGATAATATTGAACCTTATTTTAACTTATTTGAACCTCACTTTATAGCAGTATCTAATACTTTAGAAGGCGATAAATTAGACAAAGTAGAAGATATTATATCCAAATATTTAAAACCATTTGATCCTAAAGGTACAAAACCAAAAACACCAGCACAACTAAAAAAATCTGAGGAACAAAAAGCAGAATTAAACGCTGCAATCCAGGATATGTTAGATGATGAGTTTATTGATGAGATAAAAAGCTATACAATATCTAAGGAAGAAGCACAAATGAGAATCAATCAATTCCTAAAATCTTAATAATGTCTATCCTAAACGAAGAACAAATCAAACAAATATTAAATGAAGCTAATAAAGCAACAGCTCTATATGGAGGTGGTTTTAAACCTCCTACTAAAGGACATTTTGAGGTTGTTGAAAAAGCTTTAAAAGAATATCCTGAAATAGATAAGTTAAAAATATTTGTAGGATCTAAAGAAAGAGATGGTGTAAGCCAAGAAGAATCTATTTTAGTGTGGGAAGTTTATACCCAACATTTACCTATGAAAGTAGAAATAATTCCTTCTACCAAACCACCAATCCAAGCTATATACAATTATGCTAAAGAAAATACAAAGGAAGACATATACTGGATAATAGGAGCCAGGGAAGGAAATGAAGAAGATTTTAATGACATAGAAAAAAGAACATCAAGTCTAGGTAAATATCAAAATTTAACATTAAAACCTATAGTAACGACTGATGGTAGTGTAAGTGGAACTAATGCTAGATTAGCTTTAAAAACACGAAATCAAGAAGAATTTAATAAATTTCTTCCTTCCCAATTAGATAGTAAAGATAAAGATGAAGTATTTAATATTCTATCCCCAACAGAAGAAATAGAAGAAACTAAAAAATTAAATGAGGGTAGATATGATACTATCTCAAATAAAATTTCAAGTGATATATTTAGATATTGGAAAGAAAATATAGATCAAGGATTAGTTACATTTGAAAATAGCTATGAACATGAAGGTGAAGACATTGATGTTGAAGCTACAATTAAATTATCCCCAGAAATTGAGTATTTAAATGTTGATGGAGGTGCTGATGATGAAACTGACTTTATAACTGTTGGTTTTGAAGTTAATCCTGATAAATTACCTGGAGCTTGGGAAGAAATATCATTTAATTTAAAAGACGTTATACGTCATGAAATTGAACATTTAACTCATGGAGAAGGTTTTATGTTAAAACCTGGCAAATATATTGAAGATGATCAACTTATAAGGCAAATGATTGATATGGAATTATTACCTAAATCATCATATTTTAAATTAGAAAAAGAAATTGATGCTAATTTACAAGGAATGTATTTTAGGGCTAAAAAAGAAAAAAGACCATTTAGGGATGTAATTGATGCATATCTTGATACCCAAGACATAACATCAGAAGAAAAATCAGAGATTATTAATTTATGGTCTAAAAGAATAAGCGCATTAGGTTTACCATCAATCCAGGAAACATTAAATGAAAATGCTACATACTCTAATAAAATCGATTATAAACAAGAAATTAAAGAATTAACAAAACACATGCTTCAAAAGGGTATGAATATCTTACCCCTACCTAAAGTAATATTTAAACACGGAGATCAAGAAAATGCATCTCAATTTTTAGGTAAAACTGCATACTACGACCCAAACACATCAACAGTGGTACTATATACCGAAGGCAGACATCCCAAGGATATAGTACGCTCATTTTCACATGAAATGATACACCATATCCAAAATTTAGAGGGTAGGTTAGATACAATTACTACAACTAACACACAAGAAGACGATAATTTAAACGATATTGAGACTGAAGCTAACCTAAAAGGCACAATGACATTCAGAAATTGGACTGATAGTTTAAATGAAATTCAAACCCCAGCTAAAGAAGAAGATGTCAATCCTAAAGAATTAAAAATAGGTATTGAAGTTGAAATGGAGCATACCGACTCACAAGCTAAAGCAAGGGTCATTGCGTTACAACATTTAGCAGAAGATCCTAAATACTATACTAAATTGAAATCACTAGGGTTAGAAGAAAAGAAAGAAAAAGATCCATTTGGTTTAAACCAATACGCAAGAGAATTAGCTCAAGGTTTAGAAGAAGATTTAAAAAAAACTTTGATTCCTGAAGAAGAGGTCGTATCTTCACAAGATATGGATTATGTGATATATTCTGACATGGATGGAGTTCTTACAGATTTTGAGAAACGATTCCAAAAATTCTCAGGAGGTATGCTTCCTTCTGAATACGAAAGTAAATATGGGAGAAATAAATTTTGGGATTTAATTGATAATCAAATTGGAGTAAAATTTTGGGTAGGAATGCCTTGGATGGAAGATGGTAAACAATATTGGGAATATATTAGTAAATATAACCCAATTTTATTATCCTCACCTTCAATTAATAATGAATCAAGATTAGGAAAAAGGCTATGGGTTAAAAAATATCTTCCTGGTACTCCTCTAAAGTTAGCATATGCTAAAAATAAGAAAAACTACGCTAAAGAAAATGCTATTCTAATTGATGATAGAAAGGAAAATATTAATCAATGGGTTGAAGCTGGGGGTATTGGTATTTTACACACATCGGCAAGTGATACTATAAAACAATTAAAAGATTTAGGATTATGAGTAAATTAAATAATCTTTCAAGTGGTTATAAAGGAGGAAATAATATTAATACTCCAAAACAAGATCCAACTCTATCAGATTCTGAAAAAAGAAATATTGATATTAATGCTTTCTTAGAAGTTATCAAAAATCGATTTATTGATAATGTTTATACTAAAGAAGATTTAGAATGTCTTATCCAATGTCTTGAAACATTTAAAAAAGGCCAAATACCAACTTCAATACCTGAAAATAAATTGCTAAGTCCATTAGTCCCATTTATTAAATATATGTTAGATAATGGTAAAATTGATAATAACCATCTAACAACACAAATAAATTACATCCAAGATACAATTGATAACTCAACACCTAAAACAATAGATCCAGAACTTCCAACTAAAACAGAAGGTAAGTTAGATCTTTTATCTAGGGGTTATAAAAAATAAAGTTATGGCAGATAATATTTTAAAGAAAGAATTTAATAAAAAAGACGTTGAACGTGTAAGAAATCTTGTTAAAGGTAAATCAGGTGAAAAATCTGGTCAAAGTGTGGGATACCAAAAAGACGAAATTCACCATAAAGAAGGTGATGTTTGGGAAGAAAATGATAGACAGTGGACTATTAAAGATGGTATTAAACAAAATATAACAAGATTAGATAAAGCTAAAAAAACACATATAATGCCAATTTTTTGTCCTAGTTGTGGGACACAAATGAAAAAGCATTTTGATAAACATTACTATAACATTCATAGAAAATGTTTTGATTGCGTTATTGATTTTGAACATGATCTTAAAAAAGCAGGATTATTTGAAGAATACCAAAATAGAATTATCAACTCAGAAATAGATGGGTTTATAAATTCATTTAAAGAATATGTTGAAGACCAATTAACTCAATCAAATAATTCTTTTATTACCGAGCAGGGTGACGTTGAAAAGTGGGATGGTGGTTTAGATAAAGAAAGAGTATTGGAAGCTTTAGACAAAACTATAGACCATCTTGAAAAAATGAAAAAGTAGTGCATATTTATAATAAAGTTGATATTTATAATAAAAATTGATAAAAATGAAAAAATCAGAATTAAAAGAAATGATCAAGCAAGCTATGCTAGCTGAAGAAATGGATGTTTCTATGGATAAATTAAATTTCTACGCTAGAACTATGGTTAAAGCTAATTTAAGAAATTTAGGTGTAGATTTAAAGGACCCAATGTCTACTAATAATGCTATTTATAGTGATGGTGTGGATGATATTGCTGCTATGTTAAGAGATGGTAGAGATATGGAAGCTGAACAACATGCTGAAGCTATTGCGGATCAAATATCAAATAAAATTTCATTAGAAGAAGCTGAAAAAGAAGAAGATGAAGATATCGAGGTAGAAGATATTAAAATTGATGCTGAAGAAGAAACTTCTGATAAAGAAGAAGATATTGAAGTAGAATCAAATGCTGAGGCTGGAATCACAGGTGATGCTAAAACAGTTCAAGATAATTTAGAAGCAGCCTTAATATCAGCTAAAGAATTAGGTGATCAAAAATTAGTAGATCAAATCGGTAATTCAATTACATTTTTCACTAGAACTCATGTTGTGGGAAGTGAAGAAGTATCAGAAGGAGAGATTGATATTAATGTTGATGATAATGCTGCGGATGCTGAAGCTGCTTATGCAATCGAAGAAGCATATGAAAAAAGAAGAATGCTTAAAATAGCAGGTTTAAAATAAAATTAAAAATAAAATTTATGAATACTCAAGAATTAAAAGAGAAATTAGATGCTTTATATGAATCATTCACTGTAGAGCATGAAGGTACAACTAAAGCAGCTCATGGTAGAGCTAGAAAAGCTTTAGGTGAAATTAAAAAACTCGTAACAGAATATAGAAAAGCATCCGTTGCAGAAGATAAAAAATAGGACATGAACGAACGTAAACTTACCAAAGCTGAATTAGATAAAAGTGAAGAAATTGTTATGGGTATGAAAAGTAACAAAAAGGAACTTATTAAACGTTATGGTAAGAAAGCAGAAGAAGTAATGTATGCAACTGCAAGAAAAAGAGCAAAAGAAAAAACAGAATCAATGGAAAAACCAAATAGACTTTCAGAATTAGTAAAGCAAGCTTTAATGAATCCTAAAAAAGCTGATTTAAATAAAGATGGCAAATTATCAGATTACGAAAAGAAAAGAGGTGCTGCTGTTGAAAAATCAATGAATGAAACACCCCAACCACCACCCTTTAATACTGTTTCAAAGAAAAGAGCTAAAGCTGACATGAAGCAATTTTTAAAAGGTAAAAGAGCAGATGGTATGGGTAAGTATGATGCTATTATTTTGGGCATTGATAAAGAAGGTAATCAAACCCAATTAAAATCTCTTAAAGACATTGATAATCCAAAATATGTGGAATATGCTTTAGCAGATGAAGATTATAAAATCCCAACAATAAAAGAAGATTTAGATTTAGGACATCAAGATGATGAACCTCATATGTTAAAAGCCAATTTATATAGAATTGGAAAATATGCTATGGAGTTATATCAAATGATGGATAAATTTGAAGGTCAAGGAGAAGTTGATTTACCGCATTGGTGGCAATCAAAAATAATCAAATCTGAAAGTATGATAACTTCAGCTAAACATTATTTAGACTTCGAATTAAAAGAACCTGAAATTGATGCTGTGGTTGATGTTGCAAGTGAAGAAGAAATAATAGATGAATCTATCTCTAATAAACCATCCCAAAGTGAAGTAGATAAATTCTTTTCTGTTACTCAAAATGAAATGCATTATTTAGCTTCTAAACCAGTAATGGGTCAAGAAGGAGATAGATTTAGAAGGGAAATTGAACCTTGGGATGAATATGATTTATCTAACTGGAATGCATTGGTTAAAAAAGCAAAAGTTGCAGGTAAGATAGCTGAAATGATTAAAGGTGCTCATTCAGTAATGGGTGATAAGTCAAAAAAGAAAAAAAGACCATCAAAGAAAGATATCAAATTAGCTAAAGATACTCAAGCTGACTATAAAAAAGAAGAAGAAGAGGATTATGAGGGTTTAGCTGCTAGATCTGGTGCTTCATTAGAAGAAATAGACATGAATGATCCTGCCTTAATAAAGGTAAGAGCTCGTAAAATAGCTGATGAAAAAGAAAAAGCTAAACAAGCAGCATTAGATAAAAAATATGGTTCTTCATTTATGGATAAATTAGAAGCAGAAATAGTCTTAAAACAGCAACTTGGTGATTTAAAGAGTGAGAGAGAGCAAATAATGATTGACATGGAGCAAGAAGCTGAACCGGAAGGTGGAGAAATAGCTGATGATTATGGTTCTAGACTTAATGATATTGACTCTAGAACAAAACTAATCCAAAAAGATATTGATGATTTAAGAATGTATGAATCTCTTAATGAAGATAAATACTACATTACTCGCAATTTAGGTAGAGGTCAAGGTATGGCATTAGTTAAAGATGTTGAAAATGGAAAAATTATTGATAGACCTAAAGAATTTAAATCATATAACGATGCTCAAAAAGAAGCAGATAGATTAGAAAAAGGTGATAGAAATATGACATCATATTTTGTCTCAGATAAGGATATGAAACTTTCTTCTAAATTAAACGAATCCAATGAAGATGAATCATTAAATTATTATTTATCTAATGCTAAGAACCGATTAAAAGATCCACATACAATAGAAGATATTGAATATAAGAAAACCAAAAGAGGTGATAAGTTTGTTAAGATAATTTACAAGAAAAAATATGTACCTGGTAAAATGATGGATACTGATCCACATTTCGTTTCTGTATTTTATAATGATGAAAAAGAATTACAAAAGATTGGTAAAGCTTTAGATATTCATGATTTATATGAATCAATTAACGAATCCAATGAAGAAGTATTGTCAATCTTAAAAACAAAAGATAATAAATTTGTAATTGGGATGGCTGCTGGAAAATATCCAAGAAGTATAGAAACTAAAGCTTTTGACACACAACAAGATGCTTGTAGATTTTTTGGTGATAATGAAAAAGTTATACTAAGAGATTTAACTGAAAATAAAATAGATGAAAGTACTGCTAATGAATATGAAGTATTAGGGGATGTTTATTCTACATGCACTTTAGATGAAACTAAAAAATCAACTACTTCTACTATAGCAGAAAAATTAGCTAAACAGTTAAAAGAAGATATGGGTGAATGGCCTAAAGAACTTACCTCTAGATACAGCGATGAATATAGATTTGAGTTAGAAAAAGTTACACCAACTTACCAAGATAAACCAGGAAGAGCTTTGTATAAAGTAATCGATATTGAAAGTGGAGAACTTAAAGCAACACCGGCATTTGGAAAACCAGAACATCTTATGGCTTATGCTGATGATTTAATTAAACCTCAAGGTGGAACTCGATCCACAAATTTAGGAGAATCATTAGACGAAGCTAAAGCTCCAAAAACAGAAGAAGAATTGGAAGCCGCTATTGAAGATGCTGGGCGTAAAATAGAAAAACACGCAGAATCCCTAGCTAAAATAGACAGCGCTCCGGGTGGCGGAAATTGGAGTTCAAGTAGTGCTGAAGGGAAAAAAGAAAGAAAGTTAAAAGATGCTCAAGGTAAACTTAGAGACAAAATTGATACTTATACTAAAAAGTTAAAAAAACTTAAATAATGACAGCTGCCGAATTAAAAGATAAAATTAGAATTTTAGTTCCTCAAATTCATAAAGGTAAACAGCAAGCAGATATAGCTGCTATTGAATATGATGAGTTAACCAAATTCCCAGAATTAAAAGCGGTTATAATCGATTTATTAACGTATGATTTCGATTCATTCCTATCTTCCATAGACTGGGTTGCTCCTAAACCTACCACGTTTAGAATCAACTTAAAAAATGACCAATTATTTTATTTAATTTATAATCGTAAAAGTTGGATAGCTCAAGTTGAAGGTAAAAAATATTATCTCTTAAATCTTCCTGAAGAAGAACGTGCTACTGAAGCTATTTCTCGTATATTAAGGTATGGAGCTCCATCATCAAAAGAAGATGAAGGTGAAGATGTAGATACTTCAAATGATTTTGAAGAGGAAGAAGAAACAACAGTAGATGTAGAAGTATAAATTATGGATGTATTAAATAAATTTTTAAATAAAATTTCATATAAATTTACTAAAGGATATCCTGACATGAATAGTGATCAGGATGTTTTGTTATTAGAAACAATATTAAGTGAAATGGGTTTTGAAGTTATTTTGGAAAATCAAGATTTAATATCAATAATAAAATCCAATATTAAAGGTTATGGTGATTTAGAAACAACGGGTAGAGATACTATTAAACTAATATTTTCGGACATCCCAAATAGAGGATCTAAGGCAGATTCTATGCGTAATGATGTATATGATGAAATAAAATCATTAGTTTCTAAAAATGATTCATTATCCAATTATAGAAAAATTGCAACTGGTTCATCTTTAGGTAGTGCTCTAGTTAATATCGATGGTAAAGATTATAAATTAATTGTTAAAGGAGCTTCAAGTGATACTTCAAGTGATACAGATGTTAAAGAAGCATTAGTATCTTTATTTTATGCTACTAATATAGATAGCCCATTTAATAAAGAAAATTATGAAAATAGGGTTAATAGTTTAATTGAAATTGCTGAAAAAGGTATTCCTGGAGAAAGCAGTGATGCTTCTAATAAAGTAGTATCATATTTATCTGCTACTTCAAGTGACAATAAAGCAGGAAATATTACATTTATTAATCAACCCTTATCCTCAGCCTTAGCAATTAAAGAAGTATACCCAGGTCAGAAATTAATTAGGACAGGAATATTTGATCAAATTAGATCCAAAGCACAGCAACTAACAGGTTTACCTGCTGATAAATGGAATCCGGGTGATTTATATGTTCAATTAGATAATGTAGAATTAGGAGATATTGATAATATAGAATTAATTAATGATTTATTTAATGATGAGTGGGGAGGAGATGATAAACCTCTTACAGCAGTATCATTAAAACAAGCAGATGCTCAAGGTGGAAAAGCTAAAGCTTTACTAGATAAATATGCTACTGTAAAATCTGATTATAATCTAACCAAAGATGAAATTAATTTAGATAGTCAAGGGTATATTGATGGTATAGAAAGATTAAGAGATAGTGTTTCTAAATTAGTAGGAGGAAATTCAAATATTAAGTATAACATAGATAGTGGTAATTTAAAAGATGAAATTAGATTTTTAAGAGGTAAATATGCAGCTCTAAAATCAATTGAATTCTTATTTAGCCAATTTAACTCAGGTGAAGTCGATGAAGCTATAGTAGCTTTGGTGGGTTTTGCTCTTTCTTTAACAGGTGTTAACCCAACATTTTTTAAAGTAACAGGCCAAAAATCAGGAATACCCGGAAAGGTAGACAAATTTAAAAGAGGTCAAAATGTTATATTATTTAATGTAGATGGTGATTATGAACCAATTAAAATTGATGATACTTCATCTTTTGGTGGTTTAAAAATCAACTTCAAAATTGAAAAAGGTGGTGAACCTTATGCCGTAGCAATAAATGCCCGGAATAATGGTAACACTCAAGGAACTTTAGAAGTACAAAAAATTCAAAAAATATAAATATGTGCAACTGTGGATGTAATACGTGTAAAACTACAAAACAAACGTTAACACTGAATGAAAATATAGCTCCGCGTGAGATATTGTCTGATGGTTTAAAGCACCATATAGACAATAATAAACCGTTAACTGAACAAATATATCGTGCTGGTTCAGATTCATACTTTAATTTATGGGCTGAAGCTAGATCTTTATATTCTAGGGGTATTATTGAAGTAGAGGAGGATGATAAAGAAATTTTAACTGAAACCGATTTAGGTCATTTTGGTTTATATGAAACTGTAAATTTTGAAGGTGAAGAATATGATATAATATCAAAAGATGGGGATTGGGTTTATCTTAGATCAATTCATGATACACAAGTAGGTAGAAAAGAAATTAAAGTTAAAGAAAAAGATATTACAATAAATGAAACTAAAGTACCTTTAGATTTTCCAATGCTTTGTGAGGGTGAAAGATTTAACTTAAAAGATTTAACATTTGATCAAGTAAAAGACTCATTTCCTAAATTTTACCAACAACCATCAAATAAAGACAACGACCCATCAGATGAATATTATTCATATAGGGATGCAATTACATTTCCAAATCCAAATGATAGTCAAACTAGTATACCACATAGAAATATGTTTAATTATTGGAAAAACAACACACTAGAAAGATATGGAGATGTTGAATTAGAATTCGATCCAGATGCAGTTTGGTTTGATAGGGTTAAGCTTATAGATGATGAATTTTCTAAAGATAAAGAACAATTTAATAAATCAAAACAATCATTTTTAGATAATGAAAGATTTAAAGGAAGATCTGGATTGGATGAATCATTAAATGAAAGAATAAACCGCATTTTAGAATCCAAAAAATTACCTAACGGTGATATTTATCTAGGACAAGATGATAAAGGAAACCATAAAATAAAATCAAAAGATAAAATTACACTTTATAACAATGAAGATATGGTTTTGATTTATGGGAAAGGATGGGGTCATAAATTAAATGAAGCTAAAAAATCAAATAAAAAATTAAATAAACCAATGCGTGACTCATCAGGAGGAAAAGCATATAAGGTTTATGTTAAGGATCCAAAAACTAAAAAAATTAAAACAGTTAGATTTGGTTCTGGAGGTTTAAGGGCGAAAATTAATGATAAAAAAGCAAGAAATGCTTTTGCTGCCCGCCATAAATGCTCCCAAAAGAAAGATAAAACAAAAGCAGGATATTGGTCTTGTAGATTACCAAGATATGCTAAGTTATTAGGTTTAAAGTCATCATTTTCAGGATTTTGGTAAAATGGATAGAATAAAGAAAATAGTAAAAGAAATACTTACAGAAAAAGACGGTTTGTGGGATAATATTAGAGCTAAACGTAAACGTGGAGAAAAACCTTCTCGTAAAGGATCAAAAGCCTATAAATCTGCAGTTAAAGCAGGGAAAAAGATAAATAAAAATACTTGAAACCTTACACAGACATAGAAAACACTTCAAATCATATCATTCGCGAATTTGGGGATGATATTGATCCTATCCATTTACTATGGCATAGAGACAATGAAGGTAGAACTATTGAAGTAATAGGAGAAACAGATTGGAAAATACAATTGGACAACTGCTTGCCATCCTTAATAGAAGGTCGTATATTTATAGCAAAGCACGAGTGGCATAGAGTTATTAAAGGAACAGGAAAATTAAAATTAAAAATAAACAAATATGGACAATTGTAAAATGGACAAATTTGACTTAAAAAAATACTTAGCTGAAGGTAAACTGGGAGAAGCTAACCTTGATGGTACTATTTCTTCTGATGAAGAAGATAGAGAAGATATGTTAATGGCTAATATTGAATCTTCTATAGATGATCTTTTAAGTATGGCTAAAGAAGAATCTTATAATATTGGAGGTGAATTTAGAGGACCTGGTATTTGGGATAGAGTAAAAAAATTAATAAAATCAAAACTATAAAATGGACAACTTTGACTTAAAAAAATATTTAGCTGAAGGTAAGCTATTAAAAGAAGGATTATCAATCACAGGAGAATACGAAGGAGAACCGGTTGTTCATACTGGAGTGGAATTTGAAGACTACCTCATGGATATGCTCCCATCATCTATTTCCTCAGATGATTTCGTAAGAAAGGTAGAATACGGAATGACAGATGAGACTTCAAATCTATCCCAAGAAGACCAAGAAAAACTAAGACAGTTTTTTGAAGCTAATAGTCAATCAACATCAACCGAAGAATCAAATCTTACGGAATATGAAAAAGTGGTTAGTGGTTTAGAATCATTAGGTGTTCCCTCAAGAGTTAAATTAGAGGAGGATGGAACTATTAACATAGAATTGGGTTTTGATTACCCCGATTCATTAGCAAGAAAGGTATTTGATTTAATTGATGAGTTAGGAGTCAAAGCCCACGTCAGTGCTGAAACATCAGTAAGAGGAATAGAAAGTACAACAACTAATGGAGGTCCTCAACAATACGAGAGAGAAAATCGTCATGATGGTGAGGATGAAGAATGGTACAATTAAAATAAACAAACATGGACAAATTTGACTTAAAAAAATACTTATCCGAAAATAATCTTATAAAAGAAGATGGTGAGTTTCAAAGAAAATATCAAAATGTTCAAGTAACCATTAAAGAACTTGAAGAAAATAGATTAAAACTAACAAGGTTATATGCTCAACTTGCTAATAACAATAAATATTCTAGAAAAATATATGATGCAATGGATGCAATGATTGATCAAGGTAGAGATAATATTGCCCCAAATTGGAAGGAAGATTTATATAAATACGATGAAGAACATTCATATTTGATGAGTCAAATTAATGAGGCTCTAGAAAAAGATAAATCATTAAGAGAAAAACTAAAGTAACTATGGACAATTTCGATTTAAAAAAATACTTAGCTGAAGGTAGATTAAATGAAAATTCATATGAAAGAATTTCAAAACCAAGATTTATAAAAGATAAGAATAATCCTAATTTTTTAAACGTGTATATAGACTATGATTTAGGTCCAGGAGGTTCATCAATTGCTTTAGGTAAAGAAACAATGACAGGTCAAATTAGAAGATTAAGTGCAGCTAAAGCTATGGAAGAGATGCAAAAAATAGCTTCTAAACTTGAATCAAAATATAATATAGAAGATATTGAAGTTACTGATTTAGAAAATGGTAAAGTTCAATTATTTGCGGTATCAGATGATTTCATTGATATGGATTTTAAAAATTAAAAATAAATATATAGGATAGATTCATAGCCTGTCCGCTCGAAAGAGAAAGAAAAAATTATGACAGCTGTGGCGTCTCTTATTTGGAGACGCTACCTTTTATTCGTATATTCACACATAAAATTTATACTAAATATGACAGACAAAATTGTAATTGTAGGAGCAGGAGTTGCAAGTGTAAATGCAGCAACTAAGCTTGTAGACAACGGTTATCCTGGAGAAAATATCACAATCATAGATATGGGAAAAAGTCCATATGAGAGAAAACCTGAAGAAGTAATGACAGGTTTCCTTGGTGCTGGAGGTTGGAGCGATGGTAAATTAACTTACCACACTGCAATTGGAGGACATTTATCTAAGTATTGCGGTGAAGAAAAAGCAATGGAGTTAATGGATCAAGTAATTACTAATTTCAAACGTTTCCATCCTAAACCAGAGGAAGTACAATGTTCAAATCCTGAAGCTGAACCTGAATTTATAAAGCCATATTTCGGTTTAAGATTATTTCCTGTATGGCACGTAGGTACAGATTATCTACATGAGATAGGTAAGAATTGGTATGATTATTTAGTTGATAAAGGTGTTCAATTTCATTGGGAACATAAAGTAATTGACATAAATTTTGAAAATCAAGATATATTAGCGGTATGTGAAAATCCAAAATTATCTTTAGAGTATAGATATGATAAACTTATTTTCGCAGTAGGTAAATCAGGAATTGACTTTGGTAAACAATTAGCAGAACAATATAACTTACCAACAGAAGCAAAACCAGTCCAAATAGGTGTTAGATTTGAAGCACCTCAACATCACTTCCAAAAACTAATAGATGTATCATATGATTTCAAACTTTATCGCAAATTTGAAGATAAGGGTGTATCGCTTCGCTCATTTTGCACTAACAATAATGCAGCATATGTGGCCGTAGAAGAAACATATGGAGATCACACATATAATGGACACGCTAAAAAAGACGAGAAATTCCGTAATGATATGACTAATTTCGGTATACTAATGGAAATTAGAGGAATTGAAGAGCCATTTGTTTGGTCTAGAGAATTGGTAGGTAAAGTACAAAAAGATGCTACTGGTTTATATTATAGTCCATCTAGAACAATAGGAACTACAAGTGAAGGAACAGATATAAGTGCAGTTCAAATCGATTCATTAGATGTAGTAAAAGATGCATTTAAAGGCTATTATAGCTATATTGATGATTTCATTGAAGATATGAAAAAAGTATTCCCAACACTAGGAGATGATTGGGGTGTGTATGTTCCTGAGGTAAAATATCTATCACCAGAACCACTAGTTAATTATGATAATTTGAGCTTAACTAAATATACTAATGTACATTTTGTAGGCGATGCATTATCAGCAAGAGGTATTACAGTATCAGGAGCACAAGCAATTTATGTTGCTGAAGATATTATTAAAAAATCAACAAATGATTATCCTGATTTTGTAGAGCATGATTTATTTTCCTCCTCAACAAAGTAATTAGGATTTTTGAGTAATTTTTCGTATATTCACATCAATTAAAAAAACAAATAAGTTATGGTAAAAGGAAAACAAGCGTATTGTGAAACAAGAACAATCAATGTTGAAGGTAAAGAAATGGATTTAATTAAATTCTATGATGAAGATAATTACATAATCCATAATTGGGATAAAGCAGCAGTAAGAGATCGTTCTGGAAATAGAGTAAAAAAACAATATTTTCTATATGGTATCGAATATTCTGAAGAAGAATTTAGAGATAGAGTAAAAGATAGAACTGGACTTCCTTGGTATAAAAACCCAAGTTTAAATTTAAATGCAAGACTTTAATTATGAAAATAGGATTTTGTGGTACAATGAGTGTGGGTAAAACCACACTTGTTAATGCCTTAAAAGAACTTCCTGAATTTAAGGATTATAATTTTAGAACTGAACGTTCTAAATATCTAATGGAAATGGGAATTCCTTTAAATACTGACTCTACTGTTAAGGGTCAAACTATATTTTTAGCTGAAAGAGCAAGTGAATTAATGCAAGAAAACATCATTACAGATAGAACTATTATTGATGTAATGGCTTTTGCAAAATGTTCGAAATCAATGTACCATTGGGAAGCATCTGATTTTTGCAATTATGCCTCATGCATGATACCAGAATACGATTATATATTTTATGTATCACCTAAAGGTGTTGACATTGAAGATAATGGTGTAAGGGAAACTAATGAAGATTATAGGATGGAAATAGATAGAGAAATTAATAAGTTTTTAACTATACATGGGCATAAGATTAAAAATTTAGTAAAAATAGAAGGTACAACAAAAGAACGTATAAAACTTGTGGAAGAAGCAATTTCTTCACAATATGTATAATAAAAATACTCATGAAAAAGGCCGAACTTTTAAAATCCATTAAGGAAGAAATTATCTCTGTATTAGCAGAAGCAGATAAAGAAGATATTGATAACCAAGACAAATTAAACTCATCACTAGAAACAACTAAAGGTTTAGCAGATGAGCTAGGAGATGCTCTATCAGAATCTATAAATCCTGAAGTAGTAAAAGCATTAGATCGTTTTATTAAAGCAATGGCTAAAAGATATGGTTATAGTGAGCAAGATGCTGTTTATGCTATTATTTCTGCTTTAGAAACATCAAAGAAAAATTTAGGTATGCCATATACTATAGATTACAACCCAGACAGTATTGATGAAGACATGGATGATGATGAGATGGATAAAGCAGCTACTAAAGGAGCTAAAAAGGAACCAATAGGTAAATTAGCTACCAAAATGGCTGAAAACAATAAAGAAATGAAATCTGTTTTAGCTAAGTATAAAAAAGCTGAAGGTGAAGAAAAGGAAAAACAATTAGCTAGGTTAAAAGAACTTACTAAAATTAAGAAAGAGTTAGAAAAAATGCTATAATGAAAAAATTTTGGAAAATTATACTCGGAGTAGGAAGCGTCTTAGGCGCGATCCTATTCTTTTTCATGGGTAAAAGAAAAGCAGAACAAGAGCATTTCGAAGAAAAAGTAGAAGAAAAAAAAGAAGAAGTAAAACAAGTACAAGAAAAAGTCTCTAAAGTAAAAGAAGAGAAAAAAGTAGTAAAAAAGAAAATAAAAGATACTTCTAAAAAAATTACCGATACAAAATCAAAAATTAAAGATACAAGTACATCAAAGTCAATTATTAAAGATTTTGAAAAAAAGTATAGAAAAAATTAAACATGAAAAATGTTGTTGTGTCAATATTGCTCCTATGGGGGAGCATATCTTACAGTCAAGATACTATCAAAATCCCACAAGTTGAATTAGACAATTTTTTTAAAGCTGTAGATACTTTACGCTTTCAAGATTCAATAAAAACTGTTTTAATTCAGGATCTAGAAAATCAGATATATAATTATAATCTACTATCAAAAAAAGATAGTCTTATAATTAGTTATAAAAAAGAAGAAATTAAATTAATTAATGAACAAATTATATTATACGATAGAAGACTTAATGAAGTAGATAAGTGGTATAAAAAACCTTGGGTTGGTTATATCGCAGGAATTGCTTCTACTATTCTTACTATCCATATAATAAATTATACATTACCTTAATGAGTGATTTAAAAAAGATAATAAGGCAAGAATATGTAAAATGTGCAGCAGATCCTTCACACTTTATGAAAAAATATTGCCACATCCAACATCCACAAAGGGGTAGAGTTTTATTTAATTTATATCCTTTTCAAGATAGAGTATTAAATTTATTTAAAGAAAACGATTATTCTATAATTAATAAATCTAGACAATTAGGTATATCTACCTTATGTGCTGGTTATTCTTTATGGTTAATGTTATTTCATAAAGATAAAAACGTACTCTGTATAGCTACAAAGCAAGAAACAGCTCGTAATATGGTTACGAAGGTTAAATTCATGTATGATAATTTACCTTCATGGCTCAAAATACCAGCAGAAGAAAATAATAAATTATCTCTTAGATTAAATAACGGATCAATAATTAAAGCTACATCAGCAAATTCAGATGCAGGTAGATCCGAAGCAGTATCATTACTATTGGTAGATGAGGCAGCCTTTATTAATCAAATTGGAGAAATATGGGCTTCAGCTCAACAAACACTAGCTACTGGGGGTGGTGCTATAGTATTAAGTACACCTTATGGTACAGGTAATTGGTTTCACAAAACATATGTAGCAGCCGAAAGTAAAGACAATGATTTTCTTCCTATTAGGTTACCTTGGTTTGTTCACCCCGAACGAGACCAATCGTGGAGGGATAGACAAGATGAATTGTTAGGTGATCCTAGAATTGCAGCTCAAGAGTGTGATTGTGATTTTAGTACCTCGGGTGATACAGTTTTTTATTCTGAATGGATTGAATGGGTTAAAGAAACAACTATTCAAGAACCAATGGAAAGAAGAGGAGCAGATCAAAATCTATGGGTTTGGGAAGCTGCTGATTATTCAAGAGACTATATGATTATGGCTGATGTAGCTCGGGGTGATGGTAAAGATTACTCAGGATGTCATGTAATAGATATAGCAACTAATACACAAGTAGCAGAATATAAAGGGCAAATGCCTCCTAAAGAATTTGGATATTTCCTAACAGGTTTAGCTACTGAATATAATAATGCAATGTTAGTAGTAGAGAATGCCTCAATAGGTTGGGCTACTCTAGATGCAATTCAAGAAAGGGGATATAGAAATTTATACCACTCACCAAAATCAGATGCTTTAACCGCTGAATCATTTCTAAGAGTGTATGAAAGTAACTCAGAAATGACACCTGGGTTTACAATGTCTATGAAAACTCGACCACTTTGTATTAATAAATTTAGAGAATTTGTTGGTGACAGATCAGTAATAATTCGTTCAAAACGTTTACTAGAAGAGATGAAAGTATTTGTTTGGAAAAATGGAAGACCAGAAGCTCAAAGTGGATACAATGATGATTTGGTTATGTCATTCTCTATTGGTATGTTCCTACGAGACACGTCGTTGAAATTTCAACAAGAAAGTCTAGATAGAGCAAGAGCAGCCTTAGGGTCAATTAAAAGTAGTAAAACAAATTATAGTGGAGGTTACTCAGGAAATAGTACCCAAAATCCATATAATATGGATATTGGAGAAAACAATGAGGATATAAGATGGCTTTTATAATATTTATAATAAATAACAAACATGGCAGATAAAGGATTATTCCCAAGATTAAAAAGATTATTTTCAACTGATGTTATAATTAGAAACACAGGTGATAACCAATTGAAAGTTTTTGATATAAACAAAATACAACAATCTGGGGATTTTGAAACTAACTCTTTAGTAGATAGATTTAATAGAATTTATACAAATTCATCTACTTCATTATATGGTCAACAAACCAACTTCAATTACCAGTATTTAAGACCTTCATTGTATTCTGATTATGATGCAATGGATACTGATGCTATTATTGCTTCTGCTTTAGATATTGTAGCAGATGAAAGTACTTTAAAAAATGACATGGGAGAAGTACTCCAAATTAAATCACCAGATGAAGATATACAAAAAGTATTATATAATTTATTCTATGATGTCTTAAATGTAGAATTTAATCTATGGCCTTGGATTAGAAATATGTGTAAGTATGGTGACTTTTTCTTGAAATTAGAAGTTGCAGAAAAGTATGGAGTATATAATGTTATCCCTTATACGGCATTTCATATGGAGAGATTAGAAGGAACAAATCCCGAAAACCCAACAGAAGTTCAATTCAGATTTGACCCCGAAGGAGTAGCAGCCTCAGATTATGGATATTATAATGTTCCTAATCAACAAGATGGAAAAAATATAATATTTGATAATTATGAAGTAGCTCATTTTAGATTATTAACTGATGTTAATTTCTTACCTTATGGTAGATCTTACATAGAACCCGCTAGAAAGTTGTTTAAACAATACACACTAATGGAGGATGCTATGTTAATACACAGAATTGTTAGAGCGCCTGAAAAACGAATTTATTACATGAATGTTGGGAGTATTCCCCCAAATGAAGTAGATGCATTTATGGAAAAAACAGTTACAAAATTAAAACGTACTCCATATGTAGATCAAAGCACAGGTGAGTATAATTTAAAATATAACATGCAAAATCTACTTGAGGATTTTTACATACCATTAAGGGGTAATGATACATCAACTAAGATTGAAAATTTAAATGGTTTACAATGGGACGGGATCCAGGATGTTGAGTATTTAAGAGATAAATTATTTGCTGCTCTTAAAGTACCTAAGGCATTTATGGGATACGATGAAAATACTGATGGTAAAGCTACATTAGCAGCTCAAGACATTAGATTTGCTCGTACAGTTGAAAGAATCCAACGAATAATGGTTTCAGAGTTATATAAAATTGCATTAGTTCATTTATATACTCAAGGTTATAGAGATGAGCAGTTAGCAAATTTTGAATTATCATTAACAACTCCATCTATCATTTATGATCAAGAAAGAGTAGCATTAATGAAGGAAAAAATGGATTTAGCTCAACAAATGATGGATACTCAGTTATTTCCAACTGACCACATTTACGATCATTTATTCCACTTGAGTGAAGATCAATATGATGAATATAGAGATTTAATTAGAGAAGATACTATGCGTAAGTTTAGATTAACTCAAATAGAATCTGAAGGAAATGATCCACAAGAAACAGGTAAGTCATATGGCACACCTCATGATTTAGCTTCACTATATGGTAAGGGTAGAATGGAAACAAACCCAACAGGTGTTCCTGATGGGTATGATAAAGATAAAAAAGATACTAAATTAGGTAGACCTGAGGAAAAAGTATCAAAGAGAAATACCCAAGATGATAATTTTGGTAAGGATAGATTAGGAATTAAAGGTGCAAAAGATGATTACAACTCATCATCAAAATCACCTTTAGCTTTAGAAAATAATGAATTTCTTAAACATAGAAGTATGTTAAAAAACATTCCTACTGAAAAAAAGTTGGTATTTGAACAAAATAACGATAAAAATTCATTATTAGATGAATCTAATATTAAGGAGTAAATTTTTTACCATATTTATAAAAAAATAGATATTGATGTATATAAAACATTCAAAATTTAAGAATACTGGAATATTGTTTGAAATTCTAGTAAAAAGAATCACAGCAGATACCTTATCAACTAAAGATTCTCCAGCACTGAAGACGTTAAAAACGTATTTTGTTAACACTGAGTTAGGAAAGGAGTATAAACTCTATGAAATGGTATTCAAATCAGATAATTTAAATGAAACCAGGGCTAATAATATAATAACTACAGTTATTGAATCTTCTAAAAAGCTTAACAGAACACGGTTGAGAAAAGAAAAATATAATTTAATTAAGGATCTTAAAGAAAATTATAATATAGAAGATTTATTTAAAACAAAAATTACTGACTATACAGCTCATGCTTCTTTATATACATTAATTGAAATATATAATACAGATAAAGCTACAGACCCAAACCAAATTGTAGATAATAAAGTTACTCTTTTAGAACATTTAACAAAATCACCAATTGATAGAGGAGAAGTAAAAGATGATATTATTACAGAATTTAAATCTTACGATAAAGATTTACGTGTCTTAACATATAGAATCCTATTAGAAAAATTCAACGACAAATACTCAGAATTATCTCCAAACCAAAAAAGAATACTAAAAGAATTTATTGAAGCAGTTGATAGTTCTTCTCATTTAAAGGATTTTTATAATGTTGAAGTTTCCAAAATTAAAGTAGAAATAAAAGAACAGATTTCAAAAACTAAAGAAAAAGCTCTCCAAATTAAATTGGAGGAAGTTTCTAAATTAGTACCTGAATTAGGGAAAACTGATAAAGTAAAAACAGACCATTTAGTAGATCTATTACAATACCATAGCCTTTTAGAAGAATTATCTAGAGTACATGAAACAGTATAAATTTAAATTAAGAGAAACATTAAAACCCTCTGAGGTTGATCCTAGCTTAATAGCCAGGATAAATAAACAATACGGAAGTATTGATATGGAGAATGATTTCTTCAATGATGATCTTTCAACATATTTTAGAACTGACAAAATTAATGATAAAACTGGATCAGTATCTCATAAAGTAATTCCACTAGCATCTTTTGCAGATTCACTTAAAGAATTATCTCAAGCAGTCAAGTCATTAAAAGGCTTAACTAAAACCAAAGAAGGTGGAAATGATGATATTGTTAAAGAATTAGCACTTAAACTAAAAGAGGTATTCAATAAATACAGAACCCATATTCGAAAAAATTATCCTGATCAATACCAAGCTATAAAAGATACTTTAGAAGAAATATCTTCTACAGGTGGGGGAGCAGGTGCAGCTTCATTTACACCTGGTACAGGGATGCAATATGCTACACCTAATGCCTTCAGTGGTAAGAAAAAAGGTAAATATGCTGATGGTGGGGTGTATACTAAAAAATTCGGATATAAGTTAGTTCCAAATAAAATTAAGGATTCGGGTTTAGAAGTTAAACAATTATTTGAAGCTGAAACTTCAAAAGAATATCAAGATAGACGTGTAAAGGCATTTGATTTAATAGAACAAGAACTTAACAATATTTATAAAATATTGAGCAATGCTAAAAACGAAACTATAAGATATTATAATGAAAATCCTGGCTCATATGGGGTAATTAAACCAACCGATTTAGTTTTAGACTATGTAAAAGATATTAAAGACCTATTAATTGATAAATAATGAAACAAAAAACACTACAAACCCAATATAACCTTATTAAAGAAGGTAAAGGAAATAAGGAAATTTTCTTAAAAGAATCTAAGAGAATTTTCCCAAATTACATTTCTAATATCGCTACATTTGACCAAGCAGAAAATATTTTAAAACAAAGAAATATCATCTCAGAAAATAAATGGGGCATTGCTACAGGTAAAACTGAAAAACCAGATTGGTTTACTATATTCAATGATAACATGAATGAAAGTAAAGGTGATGATGAAATAGCATCTTTAGAAAAAGAGGCATCTAAATATAAAAAAGATGATGTTCGTTATAAAGAACTTCAAAAGAAAATTGGAGATTTAAAATCTGATAAAGAGTATGCCTTACCAGGATCTAAAGCTGCAGAAAAATTTAGTGAGTCTCTAAATGAAGAAGCCAAAGCTGTAGAAAAGAAAGCATCTAAAGAAGTAACGGATTTAGAAGAAAAGAATTTCGACTACAAAGATAAAAAGAACATCGATAACATTTATGGTGAACAATTCTTGAAAGGGTATTATTGTGAAATGAAAAACCCAAAAAACGAAGAAAAAACAGTAGAAGAATTAAAGTCTATAGTAGCAAAAAACCTAGCAAAAGACCAATTACATTATGTTAAAGCTGGGCAGTTTGGAGAAGAGGGTGTAGGTTACACGGATGAATTACCGGGATTAAAAGCATCCAAATCAGACCAAATGGAGAAAGTTAAATTGCAAGAATCTAAAGAGTCTTTAAAAGAATATACAGATAATAACTTCTCAGGTCAAGATACATTAATGTCAGTTGATGAACCTGATTATGAGGCTGAAAGTGCGTTTGAGGAATTTTTCCCAATGGGATATGCTAGTCAGGATGATGCTGCAGATGCTTTAATTGCTCATGATAAAAGTCCTATAAAAGCAAGAATGGGACGATATGCTCCAATGTTTGTTCATGTTCAATATCATACTTTTAAAGATGGGTATGATAATTATAGAGTACATCAAACACAATATTACAACTCTAACTTCAAAGATCAAGATCCTAATTTTAATCCTAGAGTAACAGTTTTAACTTTAACTAAACTAGCTGATGGAAACAACCCAGAAATAAAGTTAGGTCAAATGGCTGTTAAAACTGATGAGTATATTAAAGACTTAAAGAATTTAAATGTTGGAGATAGAGTCTCAGAATCATCAACACCAAGTCTTTTAGATTTAATTGGTGAAAGCTATGATGAATTCCAACGTGATGATAAAGGTGATAAAGATGTAACTGCCAAAGATAAAGGTGAGGAAGATGCATATGGTGCTGGAGTCGAAAAAGGTGAAGAAATTGAAAAAGCTAAAAAGAAAAAGAAAGTGAAAAAAGAAACAATTGAAACTAAATTAGCTGAAATTGATAAAGCATCTAGTGTTGTTGCTTTAGAAGCTAAAATTAATGCTATTGCTGAAATGATTGAATCTAAATCTCAAAGACTAGAAATGGTTAATGAAGATTCTGACTTGGCTGAATTAGTAGATAAAGGTAGAGTTAAAGCAATCCAAAAAGAAATTAAAGATTTAGAGAAGAGAAAACTTAAAATGGAAAAACTTTACGAAAAATCTTGTGGTAAAAAATATCAACAACAAGAAATCGTAGATGAAACCCAAATTGAAGAAACTAAAATTACAGAAGAAACTGTTAATGAAGAGTTATATGACTTTGTTAGGGATGTAAAAAGTGCAATAGGAACAAATAATCACGTTTCAGTTGTACTAAATTACTTAGGTAGAAAATTATCAAGAGCAGAATATGCTGCTTTAGCACAAGCAGGTGTTATAAAAGGAAGAAGATAATAACAATAAAAAACCTTAAAATAGATATGAACAAACAAGTACTAATAGAAACCCAATTATTCAAACCTGTAGGTACTCTCTTAACAGAAGGTAAATTATCTGAAAGAGGTAATCCTATAGTTGAAGGTATCTTAGCTACTGCCGAAGTTAAAAACGGAAATGGTAGATATTATTCCAAAGAATTATGGGAGAGGGAAATTGGCAAGTACATGGAACTTGTTAAAGAAAATAGAGCAATGGGTGAGTTAGATCATCCTGAATCTCAAGTAGTAAATCTAAAGAATGTATCACATAATATATCTGATATGTGGTGGGATGGAGATGATGTAATGGGTAAAATAGAAATATTACCTACTCCATCAGGAAACATACTTAAAGCATTAATTGAAAGTGGTATTACTTGTGGTGTTTCATCTCGTGGGATGGGTTCACTAGAACAAAGAGGTGATTTAATGGAAGTGCAAGATGATTTTGAATTATTATGTTGGGATTTTGTCTCTACACCATCTAACCCAGGTTCATACATGAATGTAATAAAAGAAGGATTAGATTTTTCAACACAAAATAAATATACTCAAGTAAATTCAATATTGAATGATATATTATGTTCCAAAGGAAATTGTTCCCTATAACAATGATTAAAAATAAAATACTAGAATTAAGCACTTTCTTAAAAGAAGGTGCTTTTTTTTGCATTTTTGAATAATCCTCATATACGTATACTTGTAAATATGCCATTTTTTATATGGTATCTAAAATTTGTTTAATTACTTATTACGCTACTATTCAATAAGCGTACTTTCCCAACAAAAAATAATTTAGGAAGATGAACAGAGAATTTTTAAAAGAGGCTATTGCTGATGCCAAAACTGTAAAAGAGTCAGCTATTGCCAATGCTAAAGTTGCTTTAGAAGAAGCATTTTCTCCTCAACTCAAATCCATGCTAGCTTCAAAATTAGAAGAAATGGATAAGTATGAAGAAGATGATGTTAAAGAAGAAGTAGAAGAGGCAAAAAATGAAATTGAAGAAGAAACTATTGAAGAAACTATTTCTGAAGAAAAAGAAGAAATGGATGAAGAAATGGATTTGGATGAAATTTTAAATGAGTTAGAAAAAGAAGAAGTTAAAGAAGATGACTTATCTTTGGAAGAGGAATTAACAGAAGCAGAAGAAGACGAAGTTGAAGAAACTGAGGAAGAAACTGAAGAAGTTGAAACTGAAGAAGGAGATGAAGACATTGATCTTGAAGATATGTCTGAAGAAGATCTAAAATCATTTATCGAAGACGTTATTGAAGATATGGTTAAAGCTGGTGAGTTAGAAGCTGGTGAAGCTGTTGAAGATGATGGTGAAGATGAAATGGAAGTAGATATGGATATGGATGTTGAAATTGAATCTGAAGAAGAAGTTGTTGCAGAAAAGAAAGATGATTACATGGAGGAAGTAAAAAAAGAATTAGATGAAGCTTACGCTACTATAAATTCTTTAAACTCAGAACTTAATGAAATTAACTTGCTTAATGCTAAATTGCTTTATTCAAATAAAATCTTTAAATCTAAATCATTAAATGAGTCTCAAAAGGTAAAAGTTTTAGGAGCATTTGATAAAGCTTCATCAGTTAAAGAAGTTAAATTAGTATTTGAAACTATCAATGGTAATTTCAAAACAAATAAAACTAAACAAATTTCTGAAAACATGATTGGATCGGCTTCAAAAGCAACTATCACACCTAAGGTCAATAAAAGACCTATAGTTGAGTCGAATGAAATGGTTGCTAGATTTCAAAAACTAGCAGGTATTAACAAATTAAAATAAATAATTAACAAACTTAAATTAAATTAAAACAATGTCACAATTACAATCTCTTTTGGAAAGTGCTAATCCGTACAAATCACTACAGAGTGATGCTGCAAGATTAGCCAACAAGTGGGAAAAGACAGGATTGTTGGAAGGTGTAGGAAACGAAACTGATAAGAACAATATGTCTATGATCCTAGAAAACCAAGCTAAGCAATTAGTAACGGAAGAAAGTAACACAGGTGGTGGTTCAGGTGCTGGTAGTTTTACTACTGGAACAGGTGCTCAATGGGCTGGTGTAGCTTTACCGTTAGTAAGAAAAGTGTTTGGTCAAATCGCTGCTAAGGAATTCGTTTCTGTTCAGCCTATGAATTTACCATCTGGTCTAGTATTTTTCCTAGATTTCCAGTATGGAACTGCAAAATCTCCTTTTGGTACTGCTTCAACTGATGATTCTCTTTATGGAGATGCTTCAGCAAACTTTGGTAATACTGCAACTGGTGGTTTATACGGTGCAGGTAGATTTAGTTACTCAATAAATGATTCATCTTCTGCAGTTACTGCAACTACAGGTTCAGTTGCTGATTGGTTTGCTGATTTTAATGCAGATTCAGCTTATTCAGCTTCAGCTGGTGAATATAAAAAGGTAACAGTTCCAACTTCAGCTTTAGGTAACTTAGATACTGAAGCAGTTAGAGCATTTCAATTAAGATCTGGTTCTGCATTTTTAGCAGGTGCTCCAGGAATGCAAGAGTCAGCATTTACAAAAATTGTTGGTTCTAACGTACAATTCCTTGTAACAGCTTCAGCTATGCCAACAGGTCCAACTTCAACAGTTACAGTTGATTATGTATTACAACCAACTGATGCTAATAGAGGTGATTTCGAAGAAGGAAACACTAACTTAAACGGTGATAATTCTCCAATTTCAATCCCTGAAATTAATGTTCAGATGAGAAGTGAGGCAATCGTTGCCAAAACTAGAAAATTGAAAGCTGTTTGGACTCCTGAGTTTGCTCAAGATTTAAATGCTTACCATTCTTTAGACGCAGAGGCTGAATTAACTTCAATCATGAGTGAATATATTTCGTTAGAAATTGACATGGAAATTCTTGATATGTTAATCGAATCAGCTGCTGCTGGTACTGAGTACTGGTCTGCTGAGAATAACGTTGCTATTGACGGTACTTCAGTTGTTAATGCTGATTTAGGATTTTACAACTCTCAAGGACAATGGTTCCAAACTTTAGGAACTAAGATGCAGAAGTTATCTAACATAATTCACCAAAGAACTTTAAGAGGTGGAGCTAATTTCTTAGTATGTTCTCCAACAGTTGCTACTGTTTTAGAATCAATCCCAGGATATGCTTCAAACTCTGATGGTGATGTTGCTAAAGCTTCTTATGCATTTGGTGTTCAGAAAGCTGGTGCAATCAACAACAGATATACTGTATATAAAAACCCATACATGAAAGAAAATACTATCTTGATGGGTTATAGAGGTGGTCAATTCTTGGAAGCAGGTGCAGTTTTTGCTCCATATGTTCCATTAATTATGACTCCTATGGTATACGATCCAGAAACGTTTACTCCAAGAAAAGGATTACTAACTAGATACGCTAAGAAAGTAGTTAGACCTGAATTCTATGGTAAGATTTACGTAAGTGGATTAAATACTTTATAAGAGTAACCATATATCTTAATAAAATTAGAGGCGCTTTTGCGCCTCTTTTTTTACCTTCCCCATGAAGGGGGTTGGATTCTTGAGATAGGGTTTGTATATTTATGGTGTCAGGTTGCCGAAGCGGCAAGAATTCAAATTTAAAAAAATAAAGGTTATGAAAAGTGGAGAAATTTTAAAAACAGATTTATTAAATTATTTAGAAGAAACACATTCAAACAATTGGGAATGGACAGGTGATCATGATAATCAAATATTTTGGACCAAAGATACAGAAGATATCATTGGTCATTGTATTTACACCCCAGGAGAGGGGTTCATGTGGAAATTAGGTGGAATAATTTCTGAAGATAGTTATGAGATAGTAGATGAATCAATCGAAGAAGTAGAATTTTAAAAATAAAAGTTATGAAAATAATAAACTTTGTAGGAGGTCTTCTCCTAACTATACCCTTAAATTCAAGTGAAATAACAAACACCCCCCATAAATTTCACTCACAAACAACAATCCAAACTGAAAAAGTAGAAATAAAAACTTCAAAGTTAGTTAGAGCATTAATCCAAATTGAGAGTAGTGGTAATGATAGTTGTGTTGGCGATAAACACATGATAATACCGTCTATAGGTTGCTTACAAATAAGACCCATAATGGTACGTGAAGTTAATAGAATACTTAAAATACAACAAAGTAATAAACGATTTAAACACAAAGATCGTTGGAGTAGAAATAAAAGTATTGAAATGTTTAACATATGGAAAGATTATCACCATTCTTCATCTTCATATGAAGTTATAGCTAGATGTTGGAATGGAGGTCCTAAGGGGTGGAAGAGAAAATCAACTATAAAATATTGGAATAAAGTTCAAAAATACTTATAAAATGAAAAAAATGATTGGAATTATTAAATTTGTAATATTATATTTTCTAGCGGCAATATCAGGTTATTTTAAACATGATTAATTTCACCTTTTAGTCATATAAGGTTAATATTAAATACATCGTTTAAGATTTACTCTAGGTTACGTATAATAAAAAATAAATGAATAAATTATTTTTAGGAGTTTTAATGTTTATAGGAACATTAAGTTTCGCCCAAAGTGGTAAAGTATTGGATGAAAACGGAGAACCCCAAGCAGGATGCCGAGTAACATCGTTAGTAACTAATACTACAGTATACACAGATTTTGACGGTAATTATACAATAGATATCCCACAAGGATCCCTATTAGAATTTCAATTTATAAGCTATCAAACAGATACAATTTCATCAAGAGATAGTTTAATAGTATCTCTAAAAGAATATAAGCTTTGCCCTACAGAAGATTTGATTAATTAGTATAAAATCTAGTTTCAATTACTTCACCTAATTTATTGTACATTACCCATGTTCCGGATTTTTGTCCATTTTTGTAGAACATTTTAGATACAATGTTAGAATTAAAATCATAAACAACCCACTTCCCATCTTTTTTATTATTTCTAAAAGACACAGTATTAGCAACTCCACCATTTCTATGGTAAGAAATCCAATTACCAACTCTTTCTTTATTTAAGTTGTAATATCCAATTTCTCTAATTTGGTTGTCATTAAAGTAAGAAACTTTTTTTATTCTATCTCCCTCAACAATACAAGTATCATGTTGTGAATACAATGATATGCCGCAAAATAAAAATAGATATGTTATAATTTGTTTCATGTCGATAAATATAATTAACATTTAAGTCATATCCAAATTTTATATTACGTTTTTCTTTTTAAAAAATTAGTTGTTGCTATTTCTTTTTTTTTATATTTATACCGGAATTAATATAAATTTAAATAAAGTTGAGAATGGCATCAAAACCACACACAGACGAAATTCACAGACAGCAAAAAGTTATTAAAAACCCAATTAAATTTAAACTACAATTAAATGAAGAGCAAAAAGTAGCAAAAGACTTAATTTTAAGAAACACACTAACATTACTAGCTGGATCAGCAGGATCTGGAAAAACTCTATTAGCATGTCAAATTGCATTAGATGGGTTATTTAGAAGACATTATGAAAAGGTTATAATAACAAGACCTACAGTTTCTAAAGAAGAAATCGGATTCCTACCAGGAGATTTAAGAGAAAAAATGGATCCTTGGGTTCAACCAATTTATCAAAATATGTTTTTATTATATGATAAAGTTAAAGTAGAAAAATTTATTGAAGATGGTAAAATAGAAATAGTACCAGTTTCATTTATGAGAGGTAGAACATTTGTAGATTCATGTATTATTGTAGATGAAGCTCAAAACGTTACTCATGAACAAATGGAAATGATCATAACCAGAATAGGTAAACGAAGCAAAATGATTATTTGTGGGGATGATCATCAAGTTGATTTAAAAAATAGAAAAGATTCTGGATTTAGATTCATATATAAAGCAACTTCTAAAATAAAAAATCTAGTAGGGATAACATTAAACCAAAATCATAGAGATCCTATTGTTGAAGATTTAATTGAATATTATGAAGAAGCCGGAAGTAAAGGAATACTAACATCATCTTCTGGGTCAAAATCAAAGAAGTAATTTTCTCTTAATATTTATAACAAAATACTAAGATGGCAAATATACCTATATGGCCTGGTTCAAGCAGCTTCGCACCAGGCGACACTCCCTTTGGATTTTATGACAGTGATAGTGCTTTTGTTACTGATGCTGATAAATTCTCTCTATTTGCTTCTCGCAGATTAGGATACCCGATTGTTGAAGTTGAATTACAGAATCTAAACTTTTATGCTGCATTCGAACAAGCAACTACAGTATATGGTAATGAAATATATGCTTATCAAATACGAGAAAATTACTTAGGATTAGAAGGAGCAAATACAAGTTCTTTTGATAGTGTTTCTATTAATAATCAAGTAGTTACTCCTAATTTAAGTAGAATAGTAGCTTTAAGTGAACAATACGGAGTTGAAGCTGGAACTGGAGGTAATGTTGATTGGCATACAGGTTCAATTGCATTAACAGCATCAGTTCAAGACTATGATTTAGATGCTTGGGCTTCATCTTCAGGATATGAAACTGGAGATTTAGAAATCAAAAAAGTATTTTTTGAAGCACCACCCGCAATTGTAAAATTCTTTGATCCATATGTAGGAACGGGTGAAGGTGTAATGAATTTAATGGATAGTTTTGGTTGGGGTAATTACTCACCTGCTATCAATTTTGTACTAATGCCTATTAATTATGATCTTCAAATAATTCAGCAGATAGAAATGAATGATATGATTAGAAGATCTAATTCTTCTTTTGAAATTCAAAATAATAAATTAAGGATATTTCCAATCCCAACAAGGGAAAGTTTAGGATCAATGCCTAATTTATATTTTCAATTTCTATTAAAATCTGAAAGATATGATGCCCAATTTCAAGAAGGAACAGGAAAGGTTACCAATGTTGGTAATGTTCCTTATCAAAACCCTGAATATCTTAGAATTAATTCTGTTGGGAGAAGTTGGATATTTGAATATGCTTTAGCTTTATGTAAAGAAATGTTAGGGTACATTAGAGGAAAATACGATACAATCCCAATACCAGGATCTGAAGTACAGTTAAATGAAGGGGACTTAATAACAGCTGCATCTTCAGAAAAAGAAAAATTAATTGAAAATTTAAGAGTTTATTTAGATTCTACTTCTAGAACAAAATTATTAGAAGCACAATCTTTACAAGCTGATTATAAACAGAAAGAACTTAATCAAGTACCTTTCCCAATTTATATAGGATAGTATGGCGTTATTTGGAACACAAAGGGATTTTAGTTTATTTAGACATTTAAATAGAGAATTGATGGGTGATATTATTACCCAACAATGTGCTTTCTACAAATATAAACTTGAAGAAACAAAAGTTAACATATATGGTGAGGCAGCTGATGAAAAATTTTATATGGGTCCTGTGTTGCTTAACTGCTTAGTTGATAGAAAAGATCAAGAATACCCAGAAACTGATTTAGGTACAGATTTCAATTGGGGAGCTACATTTAAATTTTTAAGAGATGACTTATTAACAGCTGCTGAAGATTTCAATCAAAATTTTGATACTGGAGATCATAATTATGGGGCTGATTTAGTTCCTGAAGTTGGTGATATTATTTTATACCAAGAAGGATATTATGAAGTTGACAATGTTATTTCAAATCAATACTTTACAGGTAAAAATCCAGATTATCCTAATGAACCTGGAAATTGGAACCCAGATTTAGATGAATACGGTAGAAATATTTCAATTATTTGTGAAACACATTATGTCCCTGCAGATAAGGTAGGTATAACTAGAGAAAGATTATTATAATGGCACAGAGAGGAAAAAAACCAATACCAAAAACACAAAGGGAAATAAGTATTTCTCAACAAGAACCTTATGTAAACCCTGAAAATGGGGAAACTCGAGGTAACCCTAATGATGCAACTTCAAATAATAGAGGTAACCAAAAATCCTTTAGAGATGATGAAACTAAACCATTTGAATTAGGTTTTAAAGAAATTGATGAGTCTATCTTCTATTACATGGAGAACATTATCAAACCATCAATTGATCAGAATGGTGTAATTCAAAAAGTACCAGTAATTTATGGTAATCCTGAAAGGTGGAAACAAATCCAAAAAGACGGATATTATAGAGATAAAAAAGGCAAAATAATGATGCCTTTAATTACCTTTAAAAGGGATAATATTGAAAAAAATAGATCCCTTTCAATTAAATTAGATTCAAATAACCCAAATAACATTTGGGGAGTTCAACTATTTGAAAAATCATATAGTCCAAGAAATACTTATGATAATTTTAGCTTATTAAATAATAGAACCCCACTTAAACAATATTACGCTGTAGTAGTTCCTGAGTATGTTACCATAACATATGATTTTATTATATCAACATATTATGTAGAGCAGTTAAATAAGTTAATAGAAGCTATGAGTTATGCTTCTGATTCTTATTGGGGTAATCCTGAAAGATTTAAATTTAAAGCAACAATTGATTCTTTTGCTACTCCTATTGAATTAGTTCAAGGTGGAGAAAGAATAGTAAAAAGTACATTTCAACTTAAACTTTATGGGTATATAGTACCTAATACAATTCAAAAACAACTTAATTCATTGAAAAAATATAACAGTAAAACTAAAATTGTATTTTCAACTGAAGTAGTAAATAATATAAATGACATACCCGGAGATTATACCGAATCAAGACTTGAAATAGGTGGGGTTAATGATCTTGAGGAATAATATTTATTATAAAATAAAATTATAAAATGGCAATAACTTTAAGATTAATAAAAGGTTCAGAACTAACATTTGCTGAGGTAGATGATAATTTCCAATCTCTATTTTATTCGGCTTCTTTAGATGGGAATGAATTAAAGCTATTTTATTATCCTGGAACTTCTTATGAATCTGTTGATTTATCATCAATCTCAACCGATACAGGCTCTCTGTTAATTACAGGATCTATAGCAAATGGAATCATAACACTTGAAAAAGGTGATGGTACTACCTTTGACTTAACATACAACTCAGGTAGTTTTTCAGGATCATTTCAAGGTGATGGTAGTGGTTTAACAGGATTACCAGCAGGATCTCAATGGACATCATCGGCATCAGATATATATTATAATTTAGGAAATGTTGGTATTGGTACTACAACAACAGACCACAAATTACAGGTTAGTGGTTCAACAGGTGAATTAAAAGTTAGATTAGATAATGATAACAGCAATACTACTAATCAATTACTATTGACAAGTGATAATGCTATTTACACTAATTTTATGTCTATTGGTTCACCTACAGCAAATGCCGAATTGCAATTTGGACTTATAGGAGGATCATCAACTGCTACTAGAGCAGGTACGGCCAATGATAGTTTTATATTAGCTACATCAACTGCTGATAACCTTAATATTATAAACAATGCAGGTACTGGTACAACAGATAATATAGGTTTTTACGCGGGTAAAACAATAAGTGATGATTTATCAGCTGTAACACCAGACATTCATATACAAGGTAGTGGTTCTAATAAAGGATACATTGGCCTAGGTACAGAATCACCTTCACAATCACTCCATGTTCAATCTTCAGGGCCTACAAGTATTTTAGTTGATTCACAAACTACAGAAGCGGCTCAAATTATTTTACAACATAGTAATAGTGGGGGATCAGGAGATAAAAACTCATCTGTTGTATTTAAAAGAGATTCAACTATATATTGGACTGTAGGGTTAAACGGTACTAATGGTGCTTCAAATAATGAATTTGTAATAGCTAATGGTACAAGCTTTGATGTATCACCAATATTAGTAATTAACCAATCTTCAGGTAATACAGGACTTGGTTTAGGAGCAGGTAATAACCCAACAAATATTTTAGAATTAGGAGGTGCTAATACAAATTACTCCTCACTTAGAATAGTTCCACAATCCGGAACACCTTCATCACCCCAAAGTGGACAATTAAGAAATGATAGTGGTCTTCCATATTGGTATGATGGTGCATCTTGGCTTAATTTAAGTGATACAGGTTCTGGTGGTGGTGGAACTTTCCCATTTACAGGATCTGCTGAAATAACAGGAAGTTTAAGTGTAACAGGATCAACTACTCTTTCAGGATCCGGAAATCAAATTTTAACTGTAGAAGGTAGTGGGTCATCAAATCCAATATTTACAGTTAATGGTTCTTTAGGAGAATTATTTACTGTAACAGATAGTTTATCTGGAAGTTTATTTGCTGTAAATAACATATCAGGTTTGTCAGTATTAGATGTTCAATCTGATAATAGAATTTTAATGGGTAACCCAACTTACCCATCACTCAATACAACAGTTAGATTTTCAGCAACAGCTAGTGGAAATGTAATATATGAAATACCAACATCTTCTTATGAAGGTGCATTTTTTGAATACACAGCTCAATCTGCTTCAAATGCTAGAGCAGGAAGTATAATGACTACTTGGATACCTGGAACTTCTAATATAGTTTCAACGGAAACAACAACAACAGATATAGGTTCAACTTCAGGAGTATCGTTTACAACTATAATTACAGGTAGTAATATGGCATTAACAGCTTCAGTTGGGGATGATACTTGGATTATAAAAACTATAGTAAGAAGTATATAATAATGAGTTTTAGATTTGGTCCACAAGCAACAGTTCCCTTAACTAATGGGATAATGATATTAGATGCAGCTAATACTGACTCATATCCTGGAACTTTAAATTTTCCAGTTTGGTATGATTTAACAACTAATGAGAATAATGCTACATTAATAAATACACCTACATTTGATTCATCAGATGGGCAGGGTAGTATAGTATTAGATGGAACGGATGATTATATCTTATTTAACTCCCCAGGAATTTCTAATACAACAGATTTTACATGGAGCGTTTGGGTAAAACCTACAGCAGGGAGTTATTTTAGTGACTTTTCAATTTTAGCAACTGCTGGGAGTATTACTCAAAATGGTAATATCTATTTTAGAAATAATGTATCTAATTGGGAAATACGATTTGAGGAGTCAGGAGCAGATTTAACTACTACAACTACATTCACTGCAGGAAATTGGTATAATATAGTTTTAACATATGATTATAATGGTAATAAACAATTTTACATAAATGGCAGTGCTGGAGTTTCAAATGCTGCTAGTGGGAATACTTTTACTTGGACACAAATGGGTGAAACAGGAGGAGGTTTAAACACACTAGAAGGTAAATTTGGAAGAGTATCAGTTTATAATATAGCATTATCATCTACTCAAGTATCAAATAATTACAATCTTTTTAAATTGAGATATGGTCTATAATCGATTATTTCAATTAAAACATAATATTTATCATAAAATTAAAATAAATGGCTAAACAATTCTCAAAAACCGGAATACAAACCGGATTAGATATAGAAGCACACCACGTAACTCAATCAGTAGATGCTTTTACAGGTATTGATGCTTATGATGTAACTTTATCGGGTTCATTAACTGTAACAGGATCTGCAACTTTTGTAAATTCAATTACAGGATCTTCACCTTTAGCAACTCTTTATGGTCCTACAGCAGCTCAAATATTAAGTGGGGGAGAAGTTGAATTAAAAGGAACAGATATAACCTTAGATGCCTCAGGTGATATTTTCTTAGATGCTGATGGTGGTAACATAGCGTTTAAGGATGGTGGTACTCTTCGTTATAATTTCTTAACAGATTCAACCCCAACATTGAGTATTACTGGAGACTTTACCCTTTCAGGAAGCCAAGATTTAACTTTTGATGCTGCGGGAAGTAACATAACATTTAAGTCTGGAAGTAACCTTCGTTATAATTTCTTATTAGATACTACCCCAACATTAAGTGTTACTGGGGGTGATTTCACAATAACAGGAAGTGATGATATTATATTAAATTCTGCAGGTAATGAAATTGCTTTAGAAGTGCCTACAGGATCAGGATATATTAGTTTTGCAGATTATTCTGCAAGTAGTAAAGACTTCAAAGTCTACCCTTACCAAACAGCTACAACAATGTCAGCAACAGATCAATCACTTTTGATTGAAGCTGTAGGAGAAATGACATTAAGTAAAACTGGTACAGGCCCAATGACATTAAAAACAGAAGGTGTTGGCCATAATATAGTTTTAAATAGTGGTAAAAATACAATAAATTATGTTCAAACAGGATCTGGGCAGTTTATTATTAGTGACCAAACTATTAATAATCACTTAGTAATTTCTCCTACCCAAACCCCAAGCTTTACAGCAGGTTTTGGTGGTCTTGAATTTTACACTACTCAGGCTGTTACTGGTATAATAACTCTTTCCTCTTCTGCAGATATTATTTTAGATGCTGATGGAAGTCAAATTTATATGAAAGATGGAGGAGTAGATCGTCTTACTTTCAACCTAGACTCCACACCAGAATTAGATGTTACAGGTGATTTTACAATAGACTCATCAGGTGATATTGCATTATCAGCAGATGGAGATCAAATAACAATGGATGATGGTACAACAACCAGATTTACTTTCAACCTAGACTCCACACCAGAATTAGATGTTGTAGGTAATTTTAAAATAGACTCATCAGGTGATATTGCATTATCAGCAGATGGAGATCAAATAACAATGGATGATGGTACAACAACACGTTTTACTTTTAATTTAGACACAACACCAGAATTAGATGTTGTAGGTGATTTTAAAATTGATGGTACTGGGGATATTGAATTAGAAGGAACAGATATTCTTTTAGATGCCTCAGGTGATATTATTTTAGACCCATCAGGTCATGTAAATGTCACAGGCTCAAATCTTTGGGTAGGTCCTACTCAAGGGGGTGCAACAGAACTAGGAGTTTATGCTGTAAGTGGAAATGTTGGGGGGTCTTTTAGTAAAATAGCTGCATTTGGTAGAGAAGGAGGTGGTGCCCCGGGTGATGGAGTAGGTAGAATGTTACTATATAATACAGGATCTGGTAAAGTAGCTGCTCTAACAGCTCAAATTGGTGGAGGTAGTGATTCATTCTTATCAGGTGGAGGACTTGCTATTGGTTCAAGTTATCAATATTCAGCTAGTATTACTTCATATTTATTAGAACTAGACACAGACTCAGCTGGAAAACCAACCTCAAACACTTGGACTATCACTTCAGATGAAAGATTAAAAACTAATATAGTAACAGCTTCTTTAGATATCTGTTATGATGGGATTAAGAATATTCCTTTAAAACGTTTTGGATATGTTGAAGGATTTACTAAAGAACCTTTATATGATGAACATAAAATAGGTTGGATAGCACAAGATGTTGAAGCTGTATTCCCAAAAGCAGTAACAACAAGTAGTTTTACAACATGGTCTACATATACAGGATCAGTACCTATTACAGGATCTGCTGTGGGACCTGAAGGTGAAACAACCACATTATATCCTGGAGAAAGATATCAAGATCCATTAGCAGGATCTGTAGTAATTGAAGATAAAAAATCACTTGATTCAGATCAGTTAATGAAAATGATGTTTGGTGCTATACAAAAACTTCAAGAAAAAGTAGAGGCATTAGAAGCACAGATAAGTGGAAGTAATTGATATCTTTCATGACTTTTAATAAAAAGTATAATATTTATAATCAAACAAAAATAATTAAAAAATGGAAAAGAAAGTTTTAAGTGAAGAAGAATTTGGAAAAGTTAAAAAATTAAGAGAAAATTTTTCAAATTTAACAGTTGTTGCTGGAAATGTTGAGATTCAAATAATGAATCTTGAATTAGAAAAGGAAAATATAAAATCTACTTTACAACAACTCCAACAACAAGAGCAAGTTATAGTAAAAGAATTAGAAGAAAAATATGGGAAAGGAACCATATCTTTAGAAACTAAAGAGTTTTTACCAACAGAGTAAATTTTTGAAAAAACTTAACATATTTATTATAAAAACATAATCAAATGGCAGAAACATTAATTTCCCCAGGGGTATTAGCAAGAGAAAATGATCAGTCACAAGTAACTTCAGGACCTGTACAAGCAGGTGCTGCTCTTGTAGGTCCTACTGTAAAAGGTAGAGTAGAAATTCCTACATTAGTAACAAGTTATACGGAATATCAAGCAACTTTTGGTGATACTTTTACTAGTGGTTCAGATGAATATTCATTCTTAACTAGTATATCAGCTTACAATTACTTCCAAAATGGAGGTTCAACATTATTAGTAACTAGAGTAGCTTCAGGCTCATTTAGCCCAGCTTCTTCATCATTTGTATCTTCATCAGCTCCCATAGCTAGTGGAAGTGCTTTTACTTTAGAAACTTTAGGTGAAGGTGAAATTATGAACAGTACAGGTCCTACAGGATCAGGAGGTACTTTAACTAGTGGTTCATCAGATAACTTAAGATGGGAAATTCAAAGCCCAAATACTTCATCTGGAACTTTTAGTGTAATAATTAGACAAGGTAATGACTCAACTAATTCAAAATCAGTAGTAGAAGCATTTAGTAATTTATCTTTAGATCCAAAAGCATCAAATTATATAGCTAGAGTAATCGGTGATCAAACACAAACATTACAGGGTGGGGGTACAGCTGATCCATATCTTCAAACCTCAGGTAAATATCCAAATGCATCTAGATATGTAAGGGTAAGTTCAGTTGGTTTAAAAACAACAGATTATTTAGATAATAACGGTGCAGCTAAAGCTGAGTATGTTGATTTCATCCCAGTAGCTCAAAGTGGTACTTTTGGAGCAGCTGAAGGTTCAATCTTAACAGGAACTGGAAAATATTATGAAAATATTACAAGTACAGATACTCAAGGACTAGTAGGTGGAAATTATACAGATGCAATTAATATTCTTTCAAATAAAGATGATTTTAGATTTAATGTTATTTCAACACCAGGATTATATCATGCAGATTATACATCAACATTAAATACTTTAGTTTCTAGTATTGAAAGTAGAGGAGATGCAATTGTAGTAATGGATTTAGTAGGATATGGTGGAACACCAACATCTGTAACTTCAGCAGCTTCCGCATTAGATACTTCATATGCTGCTTCATACTGGCCTTGGTTAATGATGACAGATCCAGGAACAGGACAATTAGTATGGGTTCCAGCTTCAACATTAATTCCAGGAGTTTATGCATCTAATGATAATTCAGCTGAAGCATGGTTTGCTCCAGCAGGTATTAATAGAGGTGGGTTAGGAACAGTAAATCAAGCTGAAAGAAAATTAACACAAGCTAATAGAGATACTTGTTACCAAGGTAAAGTTAATCCAATAGCAACATTCCCAGGAAGAGGAGTTGTAGTATTTGGTCAGAAAACATTACAAACTAAAGCAACAGCATTAGATAGAGTAAATGTAAGAAGATTATTAATTGAACTTAAATCATACATTTCACAAGTAGCAGATAATTTAGTATTTGAACAAAATACAGCAGCTACAAGAAATACATTCTTAAGCGCAGTTAATCCATATTTGGAAAGTGTTCAACAAAGACAAGGTTTATATGCATTTAAAGTAGTAATGGATGATTCAAATAACACAGCAGATGTAATTGATAGAAATGAATTAATCGGTGCTATTTACGTTCAACCTACTAAAACTGCAGAATTTATTTACCTAGATTTCAACATTTTACCAACTGGAGCTACTTTCCCAGCATAAAAATAAGAAATATAGATATTTATAACTGAATACAAAAAAATTAAAATAGATAAAAAATGGCAGTATTAGATCCAAACGAAATATTTTTCACAGCATTTGAACCAAAACAGGCAAATAGGTTTGTGTTGTATTGTGATGGTATTCCTTCTTTCATGATTAAGGAGGTAGGTGAAATTAAAGTTTCACAAGAAGTAGTAACTTTAAATCATATTAATGTTGAAAGAAAAGTGAAAGGAAAATCAAAATGGGAAAACGTAAGTATGACTTTATTTGATCCTATCACTCCTTCTGGAGCCCAAGCCGTAATGGAATGGGTAAGATTACATCACGAATCTGTAACAGGTAGAGATGGTTATTCTGATTTTTATAAAAAAGATTTAACGATTAATGTATTAGGACCTGTTGGAGATGTTGTTTCCGAGTGGGTTTTAAAAGGTGCATTTATTATTGATTCTACCTTTAAAGGATTTAATTGGGATACCGGAGCAGAAGCACAAACAATAGGATTATCACTTTCTATTGATTACGCTGTGTTAAATTTCTAAGAAAACAAACTCTGCCGGATATTTTTAAGGAGAGCTTGGCTGCGGTCAAGCTCTTTTTTATATTCAATATGTATTACAATAAATAAAGTTATTTAAATAAAAATTATGGAAGAAAACAAGTTTAAGTTTCCAACTGAAACGATCGAGTTACCATCTAAAGGTTTAGTTTATCCCAAAGATAATCCTTTATCAAGTGGAAAAATTGAAATGAAGTATATGACTGCTAAGGAAGAAGATATTCTCTCAAATCAATCATATATCAACAATGGTACAGTAATTGATAAATTATTAAAATCATTAATTGTATCAAAAATTAATTATCAAGATCTAATTGTGGGTGATAAAAATGCTATTATGGTAGCAGCTCGTGTTTTAGGTTATGGTAAAGATTATGAATTTGATTATAAAGGTGAAAGAGTAACCGTTGATTTATCTACATTAGATAATAAACCATTTAATGAAGCTGTATCTCAGGGACAAAATGAATTCGAATTTACACTCCCACAATCAGGAGCAACACTTTCATATAAACTACTAACTCATAAAGATGAAATGGCTATTGAGGCTGAATTACGTGGGTTAAAGAAAATAAATAAGAACGCATCACCAGAAGTATCTACTCGTATGAAATACATGATTCTCTCAGTTAATGGGGATGATGACAAGAAAACAATACGTGAGTTTGTAGACACTTATTTCCTGGCACAAGACGCAAGAGCATTTCGTAAACATATTAAAGAACACCAACCCGACGTGGAGTTAACTACTCAAGTGGAATTAAGTGATGGCATGGAGGACATCGAAATTCCCATTACTGTCAACTTTTTTTGGCCTGACGCCTCAGTATAGAGTTTCCCTATTTAATCAAATTCATGAGATAGTGTTTCATGGTAATGGCGGCTATGATTTTCACACAATCTACAATATGCCAATTTGGTTAAGAAACTTTACCTTTAATAAAATGAGAGAACATTTTGAAAAGGAAAATCAAGAGATGAAAAAAGCACAAGCTGGGAGCTCTCAATCATCAACTGTGATTGATAATGATGGTAAAGTGCAATCTCCTGAATTTTTAAAATCAACTTCTAAAACTCCACCAACCTATACAGCGAAGGCATCAAAAAAATGATGCCTTCCAATATTTATAACAAAATAATATAATGGCTGATTTAGGAAAATCTGGAGAAAATGCTAAAAAACTTAATAAGGAGTTAAATGCTACTAATGAGGCTCTTAATAAAGCTAACAGCACATCAGCTCAACTTACCGAAGAAACAAGATCCCTTACTGAAGAATTAAAGGATCAATTAGGTATTAGATCCAAAAACAATGAAGGAGAAAAAGCTCTTCTATCTCTTTCAAGACAGATTACAAAATCATCCCAAGAAAATAAAGTTCAATTAAGGGAACAAGGAGATATTACTAATCAATTAAAAAAAGATGTAAAATCTTTAGATAGTGCTAATAGAGAATTACTTATTACCAAAAACTCTATTCTTGGAACTGATAAGGAGTTAAACGAATTAATACAGGGAGAAGCGGATGCCATTGTAAAAGCCAATTCTGCTAGATTAAAATCTCTTTCAATAATTGATGGGTTAAAGGCTTCAATGGTTGGTAAATCCGATCAAGAACTACAAAGCATAACAAATCAAATATCAGCAGAACAGTCAAAGTTATCAATAGCTGAAGAATCTTTAAGTGCTTCAATCAAAAATTCTGATGAAGAATCTCAACGTTTAGCTTTATCTCAACAATTAGTTAATTCTGCAGAGAAAAATCTTAAAGAAACTCAAAATCAAGAAGCAGCTCAAGAGAGGATAAATAAATCTTTAGGCCTTGCAGGTAACGCAGCTAAAGTATTAGAAAAAGCTCTTGGGGGATTTGCAGGTGCCATTGGAATAAAAGATGTTGCGAATGACATGAAAAAATTCGCAACTGAAGCTGAAGATGCTGGAAAAAGTGTATCCCGATTAAGAGTAGCAGGTGTTGGTTTAGTTTCAGCTTTTAAAAATTTAGGTAAAACCCTATCAGACCCTGTAGTAATAGTTGGAGCTTTAATAAAAGGTTTCACAGCAGTAGATAAAGAAGCAACAGATTTTGCTAGACAAACAGGGCAAGATATTAATACAATGTCTACTTCTATTGACTCCCTAAATATGGGGTATGTCAATATGGCAGATTATATTAGAGCTGCATCTACAGTTACTAAAGAATTAGGAATGAATGCTGCTAATATCTTCAATAAAGAAGATATTTTAGAAGTAGCTCAAATAACTGATGAGATAGGTTTAGCTGGAAAGGAAGCAGCAAACTTAGCTAAATTTTCTAAGTTAAATGGCACATCAATTGAAAGTCAAAATAAATCGTTAATTCAAGGAGTTAATAATTTCAATAAACAAAATAAATCAGCAATTACAGGTCGAAAAGTATTAGATGATGTTGCTAGTACATCTAATAGTATAGCAGTTAGTTATTCAGGATATCCTGGAAAATTAGGTGAAGCAGCCACTGCAGCCGCTAATTTAGGTTTAAATCTTGAAGGGGTTGATAAAATAGCATCATCTTTATTAGATTTTGAATCTTCAATATCTGCCGAACTAGAAGCTGAATTAATAACTGGTAAATCTCTTAATCTTGAAAAAGCAAGACAAGCTGCCTTAGACAACGATTTAGCAACTTTAGGGAAAGAAATCTCAAAGAATATAGGTACAGCTGCAGATTTTGCTAAAATGAACAGAAAAGAACAAGAAGCTTTAGCAAAAGCTGTTGGGATGACTAAAGATGAATTAGCAGGAAGTTTGATTAATCAAGAAATTGGTAAAACTCTTAGTGAAGATCAACTAACGGACGCACAAAAACAAACATATGAAGCTTTTAAAAATAGAGAAGCTCAAGAAAAAATAGCACAATCCATAGCTAAAATAGGTCAAGCATTTGCTCCAATAGTAGGATTTATAGCAGATATTGTATCCAATACTTGGGTACTATATGGTTTAATGGGTGCTGCTTTATTGACTAGGATAGGAGGTATAGGAAAAGCTATTAGTGGTATAGGTGGTGGTTTTAGTAAAGCTGCTATGAGTCTTGGCAAAATGAAAAAAGGTGCTGGAGAATTTTTTGATAAACTAAAAGGATTTAAGCCTAAAGAATTTGCAAAAGGATTAAAAGAATCCTTTGGTATGGGAGCTAATATAGTAAAAGATGCAAGACTACCCTCAGGATATAGAGATTCAAAAACAGGACAAGCTGTTTCTAAAAAATTAGGAGATAAAGCTTTTGGTGCTGGGGAAGGTATAGCCAAAACAGCAGATAAAACAAAAGGTATAAAACCTGATGCTGGTAATGGAATTAAAGGATTTTTAAAGGGTCTGGGTGATGGTTTAGCTTCAATAGGTAAACAGTTTGGAAATGTAGTTAAAGGTGCAGCAGCATTGGGGATTACAGGTTTAGTATTAGGAGGTTCATTTGCTTTAGCTATGAATATGGTTAAAGATGTTGACCCCGCTCAAATGTTAGCTTTCTCAGCTTCACTTAGTGCTATTGGATTAACAGTTGCATTTATGGGTAAAATAGGTGGAAGTATAATGAAAGGTGCTTTAGCTATGGGTATTTTAGGGGTAGGATTAATCCCCGCAGCCTATGCCTTTAGCTTACTAGAAGGGGTAGATCCTAAATCAATGTTAGCATTTGCCGCAGCTTTACCTATATTAGGTTTATCAGTTTTAGGATTAGGATTAATTTTCTCAAATCCATTTACCGCAATTTTATTTGGGTTGGGTATTGTAGGTTTAGTAGCATTAGGAGCTGCATTAATACCATTAGCATCAGCATTTGGAAAAATTGGAGATGCAATTAAAGGAAATGAAATTGAACAAACCTTTTCAAGTTTATTTAAATTAAGTAGTATAGCACCCGGTATTGAAGCAACTGCTGCAGCTCTTCATAGTATAGCAGATGGTTTAGGAGCAATTGCAGATGAAGGTACTGCTGCTCTCCCAATATTAAAAGAATTAAATGCTTTAGGTGGTGCGGCTGATGGTGGGGGTAGTGAAAATTCTGAAATGGCTCAAGTAAATGCTAATTTAGAAAGATTAATATCACTAGTAGAACAAGGTGGAGATGTGTTTATAGATGGAAGTAAGGTAGGAAAGTCATTACAATTGGCAAGTTCCAAAATAGGTTAATATTTATAACAAAATAACAATTAAATAATATAATCATGGGATTAAAAGACAAATTATCAAATGCAGGTTCAACATTATCTAATTTAAATGGTGGGACAGCTGCTGTACCTAATTTTGCACTTTCAAAATTACATTATGAGTATTCAATTAATGACACTCCTAATATTCCAGGTAAACCAGCACCTTCCCAATTAGATTTAGATGGTCAAACACCGGCAAATAATTATAGAGATAATACACCTGAAGGAGCATCTTTCTAATATATGGCTTTAATAAATCTAACAACCAATTTTAGATCACTAAAGTTTGGGGGAGATAAGCCAGGTGGAGGATCTAGCAAACAACCCTTTATAAAAAAAGAAATACCAAGTGATTGGCATGATAGTGATCGATCCAATGTTTTTAACACTGGAGGGGTAGACTCTGTATTAAGAGGAGGATTAATAACACCTTTAAGAGTAGCGGATGATACTAGTAGATTAACTCAACTATTTTTTACTACTACTAAAGGAACATTATTTACTGCCAAACAAAATCTACTTTCTAGAGTTTCAGTTAAAACCGAGGCTACTCAGGGAGTTGGATATGGTGGTGGAAATGTTAATCAAGGTGTTTATACTCCACTATCAACCTTAAGCCAAGCAGCATCTAACTTCTCGGGGGCACATTCAAATTTATTAGGTTTAAACCCATTTTCTCCTGGAATCAGTAATGATAGTTTATTATCACAGTTGGGGAATGGAGGATTAGTTAAATATGAATCTTCAGTTAAAGGTAAACCAAAAGAAGATAATAGGTTAGTAGGTTTATACTCTCAAACAACACAAAATACTTCAACTTCAAACTTTGGATTCTTAAAAGGACTAATACTTAATAGAGGATCTGAAATTCTATCATACCCAGGAGGACCAGGTTCCACATTAGGGGTAGGTAGAACTTCAATAAAGTTTGCAGATCAAAGAACAGGAGATCAAAATCCACTAGCAGTTAGCAACCCAGAATACTTCTATGTGGGTACAAGACCTAACTCTCGAACTTTAGACAATTTAAGAGGTAATCCTGTTTATGGAGCTATTGATTATGAAAAAATTGATGGTTTTGGAGGGAATAGTAACACATATACAGATGTAATATCAGCAGAAGGAGGTTACACATGGGAAAATACAGATGCACAAAAAGCATATTTACCAGGATCTCTAACACCAAACCAAGAATTAAAAACTAACACAACTCCAAACCCAACAGATGATTTTAAATCACCTTTAGGAAATACTAATTATGAAGATGTTGGGGGATTTATAAGAAATTCTTCTAAATTTGCCATTTCTAAAAAACTAGAGGGCAACATTTCATCTCAAGGAGGTACAACTTGGGAAAACATAGATGCCCAGAAAGTATACCAGTCAGGATCTTTAATACCTAGCACAAATCGATTAGATATAACAACACCAAATCCAACAGATGATTTCATCTCTCCTACAGGGAGTACAGATTATAAAAATATTGAAGGGTTTGGGGGAAGTAATAATTCATTTGAAAATCAAATTTCAAAAGATGGAGGCACAACTTGGGAAAATGTAGATGCTCAAAAAGCATACAAATCAGGTTCTTTATTATCTGATCCTAATATAAATTATAACACAACACCAAACCCAACAGATGATTTTGAATCACCTTTAGGGGGTACGGATTATGATTCATTGTTAAATACTAACATTGAATCAAATGTAGGTAGTGGAAATGGTGTAACATGGGAAAACACGGATGCTGGGAATGTATATGACCCAAACACACTTAATACAAATAAACTTTTAAAATCAAAATCAGGATGGAATGGTACAACAGTCCAGACCCAAGAAGATATTGAATCATTAAAATCAGGTGATTTATTCCCACAAACTAAACAACTTAAAGATTTTAGGGAGGATTTAGAAGCTCCTACTGATAAGAAGGTACTAGGAAAATTAAATAAAGGATTTTATACTAGTAAAAATATTGAAAATAGAGTAAATCTAGGAGATCCTGGTAAATCTCAAAATGTAACAAAATACGGAGTCTCAGGTAAAGTTTTAGATAAAATAACAGCCTCAGATATATACAATGCCCCTATAGCTAGCCATACGGGAGATAAAAATGATTTAGTAAAATTTAGCATAGGAATTATTGAAAATAACTCAACGGGTAATAGTAATTTCATGCATTTTAGATCATTTATTAATAGTTTTAATGATGCGTATTCAGCAGAGTGGGGTAATACTCAATATGTTGGAAGAGGTGATAAATTCTATAATTACAAAGGATTTGATCGAACTATTAGTATGGGGTTCACGATTGCGGCACAATCAAAAGCAGAACTTATCCCAATGTATAAAAAACTTAACTTCTTAGCATCAAGTTTAGCACCTTCTTACTCTTCAGGTGGGTTTATGCAAGGAAATTTAGTACGTTTAACTGTTGGTGGTTATTTATTTAATCAAGTAGGAATTATAAAAGGATTAACATATGAAATCCCAAGTGAATCACCTTGGGAAATAGGAATTAATGATGAAGGAGGAAATGATGATAGTGTGAAGGAATTACCTCACATAATAAATGTAACAGGTTTTCAATTCATTCCGATCCAGGATTTTGTTCCAAGAATAAGTAACCCACAAAACCAATATAATACCCGTTACATACAATTAGCTAATGGGAGTGGACAGAGTCAAACTAACTATTAATGAAAAGATACGCTAACATAAATAAATTAAGAAACACTAATGAGAATGTAGGTAATTTAGGTTCTAGATACTATAGAACAAATCTATATCCTGAAATTCCATTAAGTGAAAATGATATTTATGTTATAACTGATTTTGGGGATCGATTAGATTTATTAGCAAACCAATTCTATCAGGATATAACATTATATTGGATCATTGCTGCGGCAAATCCAAATAGTGTAAGTTTTGGATCAATTACAATTCCATCAGGTACTCAATTAAGAATACCAATTAATATAAATGATATTTTAACAAGTTATAATAATCTAAATAAGATATAATGGGTCTTTTAGGAAAAAGTTTTAGAGATTTTGTTGGTGATCAAGTTAACAGAAGACAAACAGTATTAGGAGAGTATTCATCAAGATTTGGTGAAGGTAATTCTACAAAATCACTTCTAACATCAACTCCATGGATAAGATTAGCAAGTGCTGTTGATTTAAAAAAAGATAAAGAAGATGGTGATACAACACCTAATGTTTATGATCAAATGGAGAAAGGTGGGTTATTTGATGGCATATTGGATAAACTAACAGGCGATAATCTAGCTAAGGAATTTGTTTTATTTGGTGGGGTTAATAATACTATTGGGGGTGTTGGTAATACTTATTCTGGTTTAAATTCACAAGATTCTACCCAAATTTTTGGGGGGGCTTATGGTTTTGGAAATTGGAATCAGTTATTTAGTGAGAATGGAGAAGGTTATAAACCTATGCCTGGTGTAACTAATGTTGAATTTTCATACAGAAATGATGGGGCTCTTTCACAGGCTTCAGTTACAGTAAAAGCATTTAGTAGAATGCAATTTCACATTATTGATGTTTTATTCCAAAGACCAGGATATACTGTTCTTTTAGAATTTGGACATAGCACTTTTATAGATAATCAAGGTATTAAGCAATATGCCGGTGAAGGAGATTATTCATATTCTACAAAACCATTCTCAACTTTATTCAATACAGGGGGTAATGCTACATCTAAAGTATCCCATTACACTTTAGCTAAAGAAATCCTATCCGAAAAGAAAAAATGGAATGGTAATTATGAGGGAGCTTTCATGAAAATTACCAAGTATAAATGGAAATATAATACTGATGGAAGTTATGATATTACCATAAACTTAGTAGGTATAGGAGATATAATAAGTTCATTAAAAACAAACATAATCCCTATATCTAAATTAACAGATGAATCTGCAGAGGAGAACACAGATAATGAGGTAGATGATTTAAAAGCACTAAAAGAGGCAGGAAATTTTATTATAGGAGATGCTCTTTCAACCTCACTTAATTTTGAATTATTTAAAATCTATCAAACTATTAACAAAGATGTAAGTGGGTATGATGCCCTTTTTGGTACTACTTTAGAAACTGTTACATATATTGTTCAAAAAATATCTGAGTATACCTTCGCAGCAGATGGTCTTATTAAAGATTTTAATCTTCCAATATATAATAGTGAAGGATTAATTGAAGGTTTTGAGAAACAAAAATTATCAATTCCTAAAGGAATATTTATGGTAAAGAATGTTGATACTGATGGTGCCGTTGATGATTATAATGATTCATGTTATATTACTTTTGGGTATTTAGTATCTCTTATATCAAAATATGTTAATTTGGAAGATGAGGGCACACCTCAAATTTCATTTAATTTAAACTACACCCAAGTAGAAGGTGAAAAATATGGAGGAATTTTAGAAAAAGATGAAAACTTTTTAGCAACATACCCTGGTAATATCTCCTCCAATGTTAAATCAATTCTTATTCCTTTTAAATCACTTCCTGAAGATATTTTGGAAAAAATGGACCCAGAATTGAGGGAAGTTTATGAAGAAATAATAGAAGATGATAGTGAAGTTAGAGAACAATTAGTAAAATATAATAGTGAATTTTTTGTTGAAGGTGAACCAACTAAAGGAAGATTAGATAGAGTTTTATTAGATATAAATTATATAGCTAAAACCTTAAGTGAAAATACAAAAGATTTAGAATGTAAGTTAATTGATTTTTTAGATCAAATACTTAATGATATTAATAATAGTTTAGGGGGTATGAATAGTTTTAGAATTATTTTTGACCAAGATAAACAATTAATATCATTTATTTCTGAAGTCCCAGCTAATTCTGAAGAAGAAGAAGAAGGATTAACATTAATCAATACCGTAGGAGTTACCCAAGGTAATGGATCTTTTGTTAAAGATTTAGATTTAAATTCCGAGTTAAGTGATGACTTTGCTACTATAATAAGTGTGGGAGCTCAAAAGGATGGTAATAATCTTCAAGGAAATGCAGGTGCATTTTCCTTATATAATAAAGGACTAGAGGATAGAATAATAAAAGAAAAAAAGTCATCTCCTGATAAGGGTGAGGGTGAAGAAGAAACAGACGCTGATGGTAATAGATTAAAAAACCCCATAGAAGCAGCTATTAATGAAGATTTTTTAGATGCCCTAGAAGAAGTCTATGATGATTATAACTTTCTCCCAGATTATATTAGTTTATTATCTACATACAATTCTTCAATAACACCTCTTATTACCGGAGAATTATTTAAAGCAAAAAAATACCCCGCACCATTTTTCCTACCATTTAATTTAGGACTAACCCTACATGGTTTAGGAGGATTAAGAATATATGATGGTTTTAAAGTAGATGGTAAAGTTTTACCACCTAGTTATTCTCCATCTTCAATTTCTTTAATAATTAAAAGTTTAACACATAGTGTAAGCTTAGAAGGTTGGACTACTAAAATAGAAACAATAGCAAAACCTATATTTGGTGAAATCCAAAAATTAGATACCCCTGGAAAACTAGCAGGAGCGGCCGCAACAGCAGCAGCAACAGGGGTAGGTATGTCCTTACTACCTGCTTCACTCCAACAACCCCCTGCAGGTTCATCCCCTGAAAGTGTAGATAGATTTAACGCTATGAAGAAAAGTTTTACGAGTGTATTTTCCCAACAAGGAGAAAAATCAGGAATGTGTTCTAGATGGTCATATAATTTAGCCCTCAATTATTGCAGAGCTTTAAAAGAAAATCCATCAATTCCAGGTAGACAAGTTGCAGCTGGAGGTAATGCTAACCAGAATAAACAATATTTTAAAAATTTAGTAAAATTAGGATATACACAATATAAAGTAGGAACTAACATTTCAAAAAAGGAATGCCAGAAATTAATTAATAACCCATCATCTCCATGGGGGTATGGTGATGTTATAGTTTATTATGCTAATGATGGAGATCCTAGTGCATCCCATAGAAAGTATGGTCATACTCAAATTTACGTTGGTAGTTTAGTTAGATCTAAATGGTCCACTTCTACTAAAAGTAATTATGGTTCTTCATTTGTTTATGGGAGTAGAAATAGTGACAAATGGGATTTCTTAGTATTTAGAGCACCCGAAAATTCATCTCAAGTAAAAATATAAAAGATGACATATATTCCAAAAAATAGAATGATTACTAATTTGTACACTAATACAAAAGAATTAGTATACAAAGATACAAAGGAAGATTATTTAGGTCATTACTGGAAAACATATGATGGTAAATATTTTTCAGGTAAAAATCCAAATGATACACCTACAAGAGAATTAATTAAAACAGTCTCTACAGAAGAAGATGAAAACATTCTAATAACAACATCACAAATAGCTGTTACAGATGCACCTACAGTATTAAGTACTATAGATAGTAAGGGATATAGTGAGGAAGAAATTATTACTTATGCCAACATCAAAAAAATAAACTTAAATGATATCCCTAAAAAGTTAGTTCCAAAACACCTTTACCCAAAACCAACAGATGAGGATTATAAGTTAGGGGTATTTGATAGGTATTTTTTATATAAACAAAATGAACCTATATTTTTAGAGGTAAATAAGGATATTTATGATGGAGTTAAAGGTAAAGACCCAAAATATTATTTCACACCTTATACTACATTTAAACTCCCCTGGACTCTAACTGGAGATAAAGGAGAAGTATTTAAAATAAATAAAAAAATAGTTGAATTAACTGAAAAAAGAATTAATAGAAGAGGATTAAAACAATTTCTCAACGGTAATTTTACTAAATTTTGTTTATCTGAATAATTTTACATATATTTATAATAAAGAAATTAAAACATAAAAACAATGTCAAACGAATTTAATTACAAAAAATACTTAAAAAATAATCCTTTACTGTCTGAAGATATGAGGGAAATGACTCCGGAAATGGAAGAAGCAACAGATTTACTTATTCAAATGCTTACCCCAGTAGATACAGTAGATAGTCTTTTAGATAACCTAACAGATGATTTAAGTGAATTACCTGATGAAATTGATATGGATTTTTTCCTTAATAACATAGATGCTATTGAAAAAGAAATGTTAAGACAAACTAGAAATGTAAGGTTTGTCAAGGAAGAAGAAATAGAAGGAGAACCACAATACATGGTCACACTAGCTGATGCAGCTGAAGAAGCTTATGAGTCAGGAATGGGTATAAAAGAAATTGTAAGCTTTATAGAGCAACATTTAAGCCTTAAAATGGGAGATTATTAAAAATAAACAACATCTCACAATACAATTTGGCTCCGTGAGGAGCCATTGTTATCTTCACGTGTATATAAATTAAAGGTTATGTTTTGGTTAATTGAAACAAATAGTCAACTAAAGGAGTTATCAAATAAAGGTTATACAAAAGCTTTTGTTGAAGTAATCCCAAACAGTTATGTAGAACACCCATGCTTAAATGACGTATGTGCGGTTTATATTAGGCCGTTAGATGCGGCGAAAGGCTTTATTATACCCATTTCCCATAGCGAAACTTTATCTATTAGTATAGACAATGTAAATGACATATTAAACGAATTTAATAGCGTATATGTTAGGGATAAGAAGGAATTTTTACATTATTTTCTTCTAAAAAACACTTTTGACATAACATTACACTCACCTACATATATACGAGAATTAACGCAATGTCATCATTTTTTCCACAAACATCATTCTTCTAAAAAAGACGTAAGTAGAATAATACCTATAGTAAAACACTATGAGTTGTGTGAAGATACATTTAATGAATTAAAACCAAATATAAATGAAGAACAAAACAATTTCTACAATACCAAAGCCCCAATGGTATTCAACGCCCTTGAAAGAAGTGGAATACGAGTTGATAAACAAGAATTCGAATCGCATTTTCATGGTATCGATGGAGAATACGCCTACACGCAATTCAACTTTAAAACCCTTACAAGAAGACCCTCAAATAAATTCAAAGGAGTAAATTATGCAGCCCTCAACAAGAAAAACGACGAAAGAAAGTCTTTTATCCCGCGCAATGACTTATTTATTGAGTTGGACATTAGTGCTTATCATCCTACTTTGCTCGCTAAGCTTATTGGCTATACGTTCGACAGTGGTGATATTCATGAAGCTTTTGCGGAAATGTATGGTGTTGACTACCAAAAAGCAAAAGAAATTACCTTCAAACAACTATACGGAGGAATCTGGGATGAATACAAAGATTTGGAATTCTTCAGACGAGCACAGGTTTACATAGATGAGTTGTGGGAAAAATTTAACAATGAAGGTTTTATTGAAGTTCCAATATCAGGATGGATTTATAGAAAAGATGAGTTGGAGGATATGAATCCTCAAAAGTTGTTGAATTACTTACTTCAGGGTTTGGAGACCGCAATGAACATTCGTATATTATGGGATATGTTGAAGTTATTAAGGGGAAAGAATACAAAAATAGTTTTATACACGTATGATAGCTTTTTATTTGACTTAGACAAAGCAGAAAAAGAAACATATAAACAAATTTTACAAATTTTTAGAAATTATGAATTAAAGACAAAAACAAGTTATGGAAACAACTACAAATTTTAACAGAATAGATCATATGTATAAGGTAGACGACTTCAATGAGTTCTCCACTTTAAACTTAAATGATTTGAACAATAAATTATTCTGCACATTCACGAAATTAGAGGATTTAGACGATTTAATTAGCAGGATTAAATCACAATACTCTATTCTATATAATAAGATATTTGTCCTTAAAATAAAAGACAATGATGAGTATGTTTGTACCTACAATATAGATCAAGGAAATATTAATGACATCCCTAACAATACTATTTTAGTTCATAGGAAGAAAGAAAGCAATACATTATACACAATTAATGCTTTAAATGAATTAATAAAAAAATTAAATGGTGGGGTAGTTGATACTAAGTTTCCAATTGTATGGCAACATTATAAAAACACAATCTTATTAACTCAACACGATGAATTAAGACAATTAAGAACGAAAATTTACAAGATAATTGAATTATAGTTTGGTTACCTTAAATTGTCTTCGTATATTTAGTATTATTAAAAAACAAAAAGTTACATTATGAATTTAGATGTTATCAAAAAGCGACTTGATTCGCTAAACAGTCAATCAAACCAAAAATCCGGAGGAAACGGAAAGAATTTATTCTGGAAGCCCTCTGTGGGAAAACAAGTAGTAAGGGTGGTTCCTTCGAAGTATAATAAGGACAATCCTTTTACAGAGATGAAATTCTATTATGGAATTGGTCCTAAAAGAGTTATGTCTTCTCCATCTAATTGGGGTGAGAAAGATCCAATTATAGAATTTACAAAACAACTTCGTCAGTCAAATGATAAAGAAAGTTGGAGATTAGCTAAAAAGTTAGATCCGAAAGTTCGTATTTTTATTCCTATCGTTGTTAGAGGGGAAGAAAGCGAAGGTGTTAAATTATGGCAGTTTGGTAAGGAAGTTTATGAAGCATTCTTACAAATGGCTTCAGATGATGAAATTGGTGATTTTACAGATATTATGACTGGTAGAGATATCAAATTAAATACTGTAGGACCAGAATCAACAGGTACACCTTATAATAGAACTACAATTGGTCCTTCTTTAAAAGTAACACCACTTGCTCAGGATGAAAATCAAATCCAAAAATTATTAGATGAGCAAGCAGATCCAATGAAAGTATTTAAACCACTTCCATTTGATGAAATGAAAGCTTCACTTCAAACATTCCTATCACCTGAAGATAGTGAAGAAGAAGGTTCAATTATTTCTGAAAAACATGAAGGGTTTGAAGATAATAAAAAAGAAGAAGTAAAATCTAATTACTCACTACAATCCAAAAAATCAACGAAATCTACATCAGAGAAATTTGATGATATGTTTAAGGATGATGAAGAGGATGATTTACCGTTTTAATTAAAGTTATATGGCAAGGAAGAAAAAATCATTGACGGAGGCAGTCTCCTCAGAAATAAAAGCAAGTTTTAATTTAGATAGCTTTAAAAATAAGAAAGGATTATCCTCAAAAGCAAAATTTAAAGAACAAACTTGGATTCCACTTTCAGCCGCTTACCAAGAAATAACATCAGTACCAGGAATTCCTCAAGGTCATATTGTATTACTTAGAGGACATTCAGATACAGGCAAAACCACTGCCATGATTGAAGCAGCAGTATCCGCTCAAAAAAGAGGGATACTGCCTGTTTTCATTATTACTGAGATGAAATGGAATTGGGAGCATGCTGTTCAAATGGGGTTAGAAGTTAACGAAGTTGTAGATGAAGATACAGGTGAAGTATTAGATTATAATGGTAACTTTATTTATGTAGATAGAGAAAGCATCAATTCAATTGAAGATGTAGCTGGATTTATTTTAGACTTAATTGATGAGCAGAAGAAAGGAAATTTACCTTACGATTTATTATTTTGCTGGGATTCAATTGGGTCAGTTCCATGTGAAATGTCGTTAAAATCCAATAAAAACAATAATGAGTGGAACGCAGGCGCAATGTCAACTCAATTTGGTAATAACGTAAATCAACGAATTGTGATGTCTAGAAAAGAAAGTAGCCCATATACTAATACATTAGTTGCTATTAATAAAGTATGGACACTTAAAGCAGAATCACCTATGGGGCAACCTAAACTAATGAATAAAGGAGGTTATGCTATGTGGTTTGATTCAACATTCGTTGTAACATTTGGTAATGTAATGTCAGCGGGAACATCAAAGATTAAAGCAATTAAAGATGGTAAGCAAGTAGAATTTGCTAAACGTACTAATCTTCAAATTGACAAAAATCACATTAATGGAGTTACTACAAGAGGAAAAATTGTAATGACACCTCATGGATTTATTCTAGATGATGAAAAAGCTTTAAAAGCATATAAGGAAGAACACAAAGAAGCTTGGAAGAATATTTTAGGTGGTGGTGATTTCATAATTGCTGAAGAAGATGAAGCTTACACAGACATAACATCTCATACAGATGAACCCAAATAAAAATTAGGATATCTGGGGGAATTTTCGTATATTCCCCCATAAATCAATTATCATGAAGCAAAAAGAATTATTTAAACTCTTAGATAATATCCAAGAGTCAGGTGAAGAAACTGTTGAGAGTAGCAGAATATTATTAATAGATGGTTTAAATTTATTCTTTAGGAATTTTGCGGTTCTTAATATGGTTAATCCTGATGGAGTTCATATTGGGGGTTTAGGTGGATTTTTTAGATCATTAGGTGCTGAAATAAGAAGGGTACAACCAACTGAAGTTTATGTAGTATTTGATGGAGCTGGATCTGCTAATAATAGGAAAAATCTCATACCAGAATATAAATCAGGTAGAGATACCCAACGTATTACTAATTGGGATGCTTTTGATGATAAGGATGATGAGGATGATGCTAAGGTAGATCAAATAGTAAGAGTAATTCAATACCTAAAAACCCTTCCTGTAAAAACAGTATCAATTGATAAAGTAGAAGCTGATGATATTATTGCCTACTATGCTAAAAAACTCCCTAAAAAAGAAGAAGATAAAGTATTTATTGTATCCTCAGACAAGGATTTCTTACAATTAATAAATAAAAATGTTATTGTATATCGTCCTATGGAGAAAGAGTTTTATACTGAAGAAACTATGTTTGAAAAATATAATATGTCTCCTTCTAATTTTATTATATATAAAACTCTAATGGGAGATAACTCTGATAAAGTCAAAGGAGTAAAAGGATTAGGTGAAAAGAAATTAAAAAAACTGTTTCCTGAGTTGAAAGGTGATGATATGTCCTTAGATGATATTTATAATATCTGTGAATCAAAATTCAAAGAAAATGTTATATATGCTCGAGTAATCCAACATATTGATGAATTAGAAAAAAATTATAAAATAATGGATTTATCAAATCCAATGCTGGATGAAAATGATAAAAAATATTTAAGTAAGGTTGCCAATTCAAAAGATATACATTATATTCCGGATCAATTCGTATCAATGTATAACCAAGATAAACTAGGTAATATCATTAGAAATGTAGAATTTTGGATTAAAGATGTTTTTGAAAAATTAAGTTATTAAAAAATAAGTTGTATGACACTAAGTAATATAAATGATTATGGACCTAAGTTCCAAGTAAAAATCTTATCATCATTATTGACTGATAAAGAGTTTTTAATGAATATATATGATGTTTTAAGTGATGAATACTTTGATAATCAATCACATAAGTGGGTTATTAAAGAAGTCTTAAAGTATTATGACAAATACCACACTACACCCTCAATGGATATCTTGGTTGTAGAATTAAAAAAGATTAATAATGATGTATTAAAAGTATCAGTTAGGGAGCAATTGAAATTAGCTTATGATTGCATTACAGATGATTTAGAATATGTTCAAGAAGAATTTTCAACATTTTGTAAAAATCAACAACTTAAAAAGGCGTTGTTAGGCAGCGTAGATCTTTTAAACGCCGGAGATTATGAATCTATAAGATTCCTTATTGACAACGCATTAAAATCGGGTCAAGACAAAAATATAGGACATGAATATAATAAAGATATTGAATCTCGTTTTAGAGAAGACTCAAGAATAACTATCCCAACTCCTTGGGAAAAGGTAAATGATTTACTTCAAGGAGGACTTGGAGGAGGTGATCTTGGCCTAATATTCGGTAACCCAGGAGGAGGTAAATCATGGTCTTTAGTAGCATTAGGTGGATATGCTGTTAGAATGGGGTACAATGTTTTACACTATACTTTAGAATTAGGCGAAGCTTATGTTGGAAGGAGATATGATGCTTTCTTCTCTAAAACCCCAGTAGATACTATACTCCAACATAGAGAAAAAGTTGAATCTATTATGTCAGAATTACCTGGAGAACTAATAATCAAAGAATTTCCTATGGGAAAAGCTACGGTGTCAACAATTGAATCCCATATTAAAAAAGTAAAGGATTTAGGAACTGAACCTGATTTAATTATTATTGATTATGTTGATCTTCTTTCAACAAAAAAGAGGACGGTTGATCGCAAGGGGGAAATAGATGATATTTATACAAGTACTAAAGGAATGGCTCGAGAATTAAACATACCAGTATGGTCAGTTTCTCAAGTTAATCGTGCAGGTGCTAAAGATGACATAGTAGAAGGAGATAAAGCAGCAGGGTCCTATGATAAAATTATGATTACTGATGTATGTATATCTCTTTCAAGAAAGAGACAAGATAAAGTAAATGGAACAGGTAGATTTCACATTATGAAAAATAGGTATGGTATGGATGGTTTAACATTTGGTGTAAAAGCAGATACTTCAACAGGTCACTTTGAAGTCCATGATTATGATCCTGATAGTGAGGAAATGGAAACTCCATCCAACAATCAATCTAACAACTATGATAGTTTTGATACGTTTGATAAGCAAGCGTTAAAAAATAAGTTTTTTGAATTAAATCAATAAATTCTAATTTTAAATTTTATTATGACAGGAAAAACAGACCTTAAAACGGAAAGAATTATCTACAAACCATTTGAATATCAAGATGCAGCTGATTATTGGTTAAAACAACAACAGGCACATTGGCTACATACAGAAGTACCTATGATGTCTGATATAACAGATTGGAAGCAAAATTTGAATGAAACTGAAAAAAATATTATAGGTTCTATATTAAAGGGATTTGCTCAAACCGAAACAGTAGTAAATGACTATTGGTCAGGGTTAGTAACTAAATGGTTTAGAAAACCTGAGATTATTATGATGGCTACTACATTTGGAGCATTTGAAACTATCCATGCTGAGGCATATTCTTTATTAAATGAAACTTTAGGTTTAGATAATTTTAGTGAATTTTTAGAAGATGAATCTACAATGGCTAAAATTGAAAATTTAATGAAAACTAGAGATAGTTTTAGTGGTGAAACTGATTGGCATGAAGTAGCTAAATCTCTAGCAATATTCTCAGCTTTTACAGAAGGAGTTAATTTATTTTCTTCATTTGCAGTTTTACTATCCTTCAAAATGAGAAATAAACTTAAAGGAGTAGGACAAATTGTAGAATGGAGTATTAGGGATGAATCACTTCACTCTGAAGCAGGGTGTTGGTTATTTAGAACACTTATAGATGAAAATCCAGATCTAAAGACACCAGAACTTGAAACAGCAATAAACGAAGCAGCTTTACTTTCATTAAAATTAGAATTAGATTTTATTAACAAATGCTATGAGTTAGGAGATTTAGAGGGTTGTTCAAGATATGATTTAGAACATTTTATTAAAAATAGAATTAATACTAAATTAGGTGACCTTGGCTACCCAGGAATAATTACCGATATTGATATGACTGCTGTTGATAGAATGAAGTGGTTTGATGCTTTAAGCGCTGGAAAACAACACACAGATTTTTTTGCATCAAGGGTAACTAATTACTCAAAAGGACATTTAACTTGGGATGAAAGTATATTTTAATTATGGATAATAATAGTATGGTAGAAGATTATAGTAAATGGGAACGAGGTAAAGATTTCCCTGAAGATATGGATGAAGTAGCATTGTCTACAATATCTAAAGGATATCTCCTCCCTGGAGAAACACCAAAAAAAGCATATAGAAGAGTAGCTAATGCTGTAGCTGAAAGGTTAAACCGTCCTGATTTAGCAAATAAATTCTTTAAATATATTTGGAATGGGTGGATTGGTCTAGCTAGCCCTGTTCTTAGCAATACAGGTACTGATAGAGGTTTACCTATTAGTTGTTTTGGTATTGATGTTCCTGATTCAATACGTGGTATTGGTCTTACTAATGCTGAACTTATGCGACTTACTTCTTATGGGGGAGGTGTAGGGATATCTCTTAGTAGAATTAGAGGAAGAGGAGAAAGTATAACAGGAAATGGTAAAAGTGAAGGAATTGTACCTTGGGCTAAAATTTTCGACTCAACTATTATTGCTACTAACCAAGGTTCTGTAAGAAGAGGAGCAGCATCTGTAAACTTAAATATTAATCATCTTGATATTGGGGAGTATTTGCAAATTCGTAGACCTAAGGGAGATCCTAACAGACAATGTTTAAATTTACACCAATGTGTAGTTGTTGATGATGCGTTTATGAAGCGTTTACAAGATCGTGACAGCGAAGCTATGTCTTTGTGGTTAGAAATACTTAAATCACGTGTAGAAACAGGAGAACCATATATTATGTTTAAAGATAATGTAAATAAAGATAATCCTTTAGCATATAGGATGAATAATCTAGATGTTAGTATGACTAATATTTGTTCAGAAATTACTTTACATACAGATGAAGAACATTCATTTATATGTTGTCTATCTTCTTTAAATTTAGCAAAATATGATGAGTGGAAAAATACAGATGTTGTAGAAACCGCTACTTACTTCTTAGATGGGGTAATGGAAGAATTTATACAAAAGACTAATGGTAAAGACTCAATGATCCGCTCTTATAGACATGCTAAAAAAGGTAGAGCATTAGGTTTAGGTGTAATGGGTTGGCATACATTTCTCCAACAAAAGAATCTACCATTCAATTCAATAGCATCTACAGCTTGGACTCATACTATTTTTAGTGATATTAAACAAAAAGCAGAAGCAGCTTCTCGTCAAATGGCATTAGAATATGGAGAGCCTTTATGGTGTAAAGGAACTGGAATGAGAAATACTCATGTGATGGCAATTGCCCCAACAGTTTCAAACTCTCGTATCAATAACTGCTCAGCAGGAATTGAACCTCAACCTGCAAATGTTTATGTGTTTAATGGTGCTAAGGGAACATTTATCGTTAGAAACCCAGAGTTAGAAAAATTATTAATTAGTAAGAATTTAAATAAAAGTAAAGTTTGGGACCAAATTCTATCAGATAATGGTTCAGTTGCTAATTTACCAAATGATGTGTTGACAGAAGAAGAAAAAGAAGTATTCCTAACTTTTCCTGAAATTAACCAATTAGGCTTAATCCAACAAGCAGCAGTTCGTCAGAAATATATTGATCAAACTCAATCATTAAATGTTGCCTTTGATCCTACTGATTCTCCTAGATGGATTAATCAAGTACATATGGAGAGTTGGAAATTAGGAATAAAAACCTTATATTATCTTCGTACAGATTCAGTAATTAAAGGTGATTTAGGATCTAGAACAGCTCAATGTGAAGCCTGTGATGGTTAACAATAAGTAGCAACGTTACTTTGCGGGTAATAATTTTCTTAATATTTTAATTTGAAAGGTGCACATTTGTGTGCCTTTCTAATATTTATACTCGACAAATATAAGTTTTCAAAAATAGTTTCAAATAAATATAATGAAAAAATTAAAAAATAAAATAATGAAATTTAGCAGTATCTTTAAAGATAGTAATGATGTAAATGAAAAAAACGTAGTTGGTTTTGGTGCATTTGCTATGATGGTAATATTTGCTTTAGTGGATATCCTTACAGGGGTATTTGGTAAAGAATTAACTATCCAAGAATATATTTACAATTCTTTTGTACTAATTACTTTAGGAAGTTTTGGTATATCAGAAATAGGTAAAGTATTAAAATCAAAAAAAATAGAAGAAAAGAAATAACCCAAATAACCCCAATAATGTTATTAAAAAAAGGATCAAAAGGTGAGGACGTAAAAAGGTTACAATTAGCTTTAGGAATAAAGGCTGATGGAGATTTTGGTCCTTATACTGAAAAAAAAGTTATTGAATTTCAAAATCAAAGTGGCCTAACTCCTGACGGAATAGTTGGGAGAAATACTTGGGAAAAATTAGGTATTGATACAGATCAAAAAGGATATTCAACTGAAAGTGAATATGTTTCTAAGAAAGGTTTAACTATTAGCCGAGAATATTTAGACAAAGATGAATATGTTAGAGATTATGGAGAAATTGCACCTTTGGGTTTCTTTCTTCATCACACAGCAGGTTGGGATAGTCCTTATAAGACTATACGAAATTGGAATAATGATTCTAGGGGCAGAGTAGCTACCCAATATGTTATAGGAGGAACAAATGTTAAAGGCATTGAAGCTAAGCATGATGGGGTTGTAGTTGAATGTTTTCCTAACAATTATTTAGGATGGCATTTAGGAAAAGTAGGTAATTTCAATATTTCAAAATTTTCAGGAGGAGTAGAATTAAACAATTTTGGTTATTTAACTAAAAGGGATGATAAATTTTACACCTATGTTAATACAGAAGTTAAACCTGAATTTGTATGCGATTTAGGATATAAATTTAGAGGGCACCAATATTGGCATGCTTACTCAGATAAACAAATTGAAAGTCTTCGTTTATTACTCTACCATTTAAAAGAAATATACCCAAAAATGGATTTGGAAAATGGTTTACCTAAGTTATTAAACGATGGAATTCACCCAAAAGATGCCTTTGAATTCAATGAAGATGCATATTATGCTAAACAATTTGGGTTATGGACTCATACTAATGTTAGGAAAGACAAATTCGATTGTTTTCCTCAACCTGAATTGGTTAAAATGTTAAAAGATTTGTGGAAATAACAGTTAAATATGTCAAATTATATGAAAATATCATTATTATCAATAACCTCTGCTTGTGGGTTTATGGCTTCTTACTTTATGGATTTAACCTTGAGTAATATAGAACAATTTCTAGCAGTTGGGTTTGTAATAGTCTTAGATGGGCTATTTGGAATAATTGCAGGAGTGAAAAGAGAAGGATTCCAAACATTTAAAGCTTTAAGTATATTAAGAACTTTAGCAGTGTGGTGGATTATATTAGGAGTTATCCTCAGTATTGAAAAAGGATTTGCAGGTACAAGTTGGTTATCAGAAACCATACTAGTCCCATTTCTAATATTTCAAATGATAAGTGCTTTAAAAAATGCCTCAATGGCTGGATATATTCATAATGAGTTGTTAAATGCTATTTTAGATAAAATTGATAACCATAAAGGAAAAAGATTATAATTATGAGTCTCCCAACAATACCATTTAAAGATTTCCTTAAAAACCCAATCACAGCTATGTTATTCATGTGCTTAATAGCTATTGGGTATCTATATATTGATAATAAATCCACCCTAACTAATCAAATTGAAGAACTTCAAGAAGAAGTAATAATATTAAAAAAAGAATATAAAGAACTAAACGATAAATTTATATTAACGTTGCAACAAGTAAAATAATTGTTATTATGAAAAACATCATTAAATTATTGGTAGGAGTTATTGTTATAATAACAATAGTTATAATTTTAAAACCAAAAAAACATTCTAAATTTATAGAAGAAAATAATAAAAAGATAGAAGAAATAGATTCATCCCAAAATAATTTATTCATTATTGCTGATAGTGTTATTCATAATATAAACCAGAAAAAACACGATGATTTCAAAAAATTAGAAGATTTAAATGGGGAGTTAAATAATAAAAGCTATAGACTTAGATCAACCCAATCAACACTAAATGATAAACTTGATAAATTAGAAAAAATCAAAAATAAATGTTTAAAACATAAATTAGTTATAGATTCATTAAATTTATCAATAGATTCATTAAATAAAATCCAAGTAAAAAATCAATCTTACATCTTATTATTATTAGATTCAATTTCTCTTCAAGATTCAAATTTAAATAATTTCCAACCCCAACAAACATCACACATAATAGTTGATACTATTTATAAGATAGATACTATATTCTATCCTAAAAAGGAAATAAAAGTTTTAAAATTAAGAAAATAATGTTTGAAAAAATAAAAGAAAGAATATTCCCATTCTTTATAGCATTATCAGCTTTATCTGTTAGTGCATCAGCTGCATTTTATTCTGTAAGTGGTTTAAGTAAACTATTTGCTGGTGCTTCTTTTGAAGTAATGGTAATGGCCGGAAGTTTGGAAATGGCTAAATTAGTAATTGCTTCACTACTTTACCAATATCGAAAAACAATCCCTAGATTATTAAAATATTACCTTTCAACGGCTTGTTTTGTATTAATATTAATCACTTCAATGGGGATTTATGGTTTTCTTTCTGCAGCTTATCAAGAAACAGCTAGTAAGGCTGGCAATATTGAAGCTCAAATTTCATTAGTAGAAACTAAAAGAGATAACATAAATAAACAATTAGTTGTTTATAATGCCGAGAAAGAAAATATAGACCAAGCCATTGCTGATCTGAGAAAAGGCTTATCTAACAATGTCATACAGTATAGAGACAAGGAAACTAACCAAATAATCACTACCACATCTTCATCAACTCGAAGAGCTCTAGAAAAACAACTAGATCAAGCTATAGTGAGACAAACTGAAATTAATTCTAAAGTAGATAATTTAAATGAAGAGGTATTTGGTTATGAAACTGAAATAGTTGAAATTACTACAAGCGATGGTTTAGCTTCTGAATTAGGACCTCTAAAATACCTCTCGGGCTTGACAGGGTTATCTATGGATAAAATAATAAATTATTTACTTTTAGTTATAATATTTGTTTTTGATCCTTTGGCTATTGCTTTGGTTATAGCAGCTAATTATGCATTTGAGAGATTAAGTGAAAAGTATAAAACTAATTTATACGGTGAAAAAATAAAAGTAGAAGAACCAACCCCAAAGGAAGAGATACAGGAGGAGAGTAAAGCCGAGAGGGTTAAAGCCCCAACTCCTACTCCTCTTCCTAATACATCTAAGAAAAAATCTTGGAAAAAACCACCACTTGAGGATGATGATTTAAAGAAAACATACTAAAAACTTGGCTTCCTGAGATAGGGTTCGTATATTTACAGTGTTCGAGTGGTTCGGGCAGTTAAGTTAAATTAAAAAATAAAGGTTATGAAAAATGCGTTATTAAACATTAAGGGAGTAAGAAGATTCTTCGAAATAAACGGAATGGATGTATTAGAAGATTGCCACATTGAAGTTGCAGAAACATTTGCAGGGCAAGAGTTTTGTACTAGAGAAGAAGCATATCGAGTAATGGGTTACTTCCAAGCATTTTACCGAGATTTAATAGAATATTGCAATTAATAAAAAATAAAGGTTATGATTTACCAAATAAATGAAAAAGTTTTAAAAAGAGAAATGAAAAAACTTCATTCTCGTAACTATAATAGATTTTTTTGGTGGAGAAAATATTCCCCAATCAATAAACCATTACCACCTAAATCTCCCTTATGGGATAGAATACAAAATGGTGATTTTGAATTATCTCATTTTTATTGGCAAGCTAAACAAGCTGAATTAGAAATAAATCAACTTCATAATGAAATTTATGAAAAAGATCCTTCTAGATTTGTTTATGAATCTAAAATGGTAAGATTAAGAAGAGAAAAATTACTACAAGATTTTGAAAAAGATGAAAATTTAAGATTAGAAGAATTAGAAAATAAGTTTATTGAAAATTTCTTTATATCAAAAGAAGAATTTAAAAAAGAAATTGAAGAATTTGGAGACACAGTTGAGAATTTTTATATTTATTGTAAGTCCAAATACGGAAAAAGAATTGTTATAAAAAGTAAAAGAGGAAGACCTAAAAAAAGTTTATGAAAGAAAGAAGAAGAGCAACAGATGGTAAGTTAATTGAGAAAAGTAAGTCAAACCCTGGTTATTACAAGTATCAATTTACGATTAAAGAGTTAGATGGTAGTGAAAACATAATCCCATCTTATGGTGTGGATATGACAGATGCTCTACAAAGAATCCTTAAATACGAAAGAAAAGAAAAACTTAATAAAGTTTATGTTAATAAGGTGGAACCAACTGTTATGATATCTGTTGTATTAGCATGGATGACTATGATAGGGTTATCTATGTTTATACCAAATCATCCTGAATATGCGCTGTATGGTACTATAGGTCTTATGTCTATTGTATTAGTTATTGCGATGTATAACTTTTTTAAAAATCTTAAAGACTAAAAATGAAAATATCACATGAAGCCCCAATCCCATTCCTAAAACAAGTAAGAGGATTAATTGATTATGATTATTGCCTCCCACACTTATTAGATGAGAATGATGATTATATAGACTATTTTGTAGAATCTAAAAAAATGGGTAGATATATAATTATGGATAACTCTTTACATGAGCTTGGGACACCCTATAATGAAGAACGACTATGGTATTGGTTAAACTATTTGAAACCTAATGAATTTATAGTACCGGATTATTGGGAAGATAAAATAGCAACACTAGTATCAGCTAAATCTTGGTTAACAAGAGATTATCCACTTAATACCACACCTGTAGCTGTAGTTCAAGCTAAATCACAACAAGAAGCTTGGGAATGTTATAGTATACTCCGAACTCAAGGATATAAAAAGATTGCATTTAGTTATGGTGCTGAGTGGTATTATGATGAAGGTTTATCAACAACTCCCGATAAGAATAATAAATTTTTAACTAAAGCCCATGGTAGGTATAATACTGTAAAGGAATTTTACGAAAAAGGTTTGATTAATAAATTAGATAGAGTACATTTATTAGGGTGTAATATTCCACAAGAATTTAGTTGGTATAAAAATATGCCGTTTATTGAATCAATAGATACCTCAAATCCTGTAATACATGGTTTAGCAGGAGTTAAATATGAAGAATGGGGGTTAGAGGAAAAATTACCACATAAAGTAGATAAATTTGAAGGTAATACTGAAAACTGGGATACAGTATTATACAATATTAATAAATTTAAAGAATTCATCCCTAATAAAAATTAAATAATATGCAATTAAAATTAAATTTCAACCAACCAAAACACGCTATAGTCTCATTATCAGGTGGAATGGACTCTAGTACTTTACTGCTAAAATGTCTTAATAAATTTGAAACAGTTACTGCTATTTCATTTGATTATGGTCAAAAACACAGAGTTGAATTAGAAAGAGCTCAATCCTTAGTAAATTATTTATGTGATGGAGATGCTGGGATAGCTAATAAATTAAGATATAGGACAATCAAGTTAGATGGTTTAGTTGATTTATTAGACTCAGCTTTAGTTATAGGTGGTGATGAGGTTCCTGAAGGACATTATGCTGAAGATAATATGAAAGCAACAGTAGTGCCTAATAGAAATAAAATATTTGCATCAATTACTCAAGCAATTGCCTTATCAGTTGCTAACAAGACAAAAGAGGATACAGTTATAGCTTTAGGAATTCATGCTGGTGATCATTCAATTTACCCTGATTGCAGACAAGAGTTTAGAGATGCAGATGATCATGCTTTTAGAGTAGGTAATTGGGAAGCTGAGAGAGTAGGTTATTATACACCTTATTTAGAAGGAGATAAATTTACTATTTTAAAAGATGGTGAAAATTTATGTAAAGAGTTACATATTGACTTTAATGGAGTATACAAACGAACAAATACATCATATAAACCATACCCATCAGGAAACTCAGATTATAAATCAGCTTCATCTGTTGAACGTATTGAAGCTTTTATGAGGTTAGGTAGGCCTGATCCTGTCCAATATGAAGATGATAATGGTTTAGTTGATTATGAAGAAGCAAGAATATATGTTGAACAGGTTCTTTCAGAATATGAAGAGGAATCATTAAAAATGAAATAATATGAGTGATGGAATTACAGAAGCAAGAAGAGGTACTTATTTTACTAATAAAAGTAAAAAAGGATCTATTGAAATAGATGGGAAAAAAATCCCAAATCCTAAAGCACATCAAAAGATTAGTTTTGCCAAATCATCTATTAGAATTATAGGGTATAGTTTTATTCCTTTTAATTTGGAGATTGCATGTGCTGTTCTTATATTTAGTGAGATAATAGGAATTATTGAAGAATTAGTTTAATCAAAAAAAATAATAAAATGGAAAAAGGAATTATATACTTCTCAGCTCCCTGGTGTGCACCTTGCAAACAGCTAGGACCAAAAATTGATGAGTTAATATCTGGAGGAGTAAGGGTAAATAAAGTTAATTGTGATTATGATACTTCTCTAACACAAAAATATAACATTAGAAATGTCCCTACTTTAGTTTTGACTGATATGCAGGGGAATGAAATTAAAAGAACAAATGGTGGTGGTAAGACATTACAAGAATTAAAAAATTGGTATAATGGGGAAGTTTAGTTCAACAAAAGTATTTGATGGGTTTAGTACAGTATTCCGTCAACATAGAGCAGAAAATACACACTGTAGATTTCTTCATGGTTATGGTGTAAGTTTTAAAGTATGGTTTGAAGGTGAACTTGATGAAAGAAATTGGGTTTGGGACTTTGGTGGTATGAAAAGAGCTAAGGGTAAGATTGATGGTAAATCCCCTAAAGAATGGATGGATTATATGTTCGATCATACTTTAATAGTTGCTGAAGATGATCCATATTTAGATGGTTTTAAAGCCATGGATACACATGGTTTAACGCAGACTAGAGTAATCCCAGCAACTGGGGCGGAACAGTTTGCTAAGTTTATATATGACAAAATAAACCCATTCATTCAAGATGAAACTGACAATAGAGTTAGAGTAGTTAAAGTTGAATTTAGAGAACATGGGAAAAATAGCGCAATTTATGGTGAATAAAAGAATAACAGATTATAATAAAACATTACCTATATTGGAGTTGTATAGGTGTGTTCAATCTGAAGGTAGTAGGTTTGGAAGACCTACTATAGCAGTTAGAACAACAGGATGTACTCACAGATGTTTTTTTGGTGAAGGAGGATGGTGCGACTCTTTTTACACAAGTATCCACCCAGAAAAAGGTATATTTAATTTTAATGACATTGTTAAAATATATGATGAAAATCCTCATGTAAAAGAAATGATGTTAACAGGAGGATCACCAACAATGCATCCTGCTCTAGTTAATGAATTAACACATTTTGCAAATGAAAGAAATATCCTTATTACTATCGAAACTGAAGGATCCCATTTTATTGAAACTGATTTTCCATTGGATCTTATTTCTCTTAGTCCTAAGTTTAGCAATAGTGTGCCCGTGGTGGGTGCTACTACACCTAATGGGAGTATTGTAGATGAACGAATGGTTAAAACTCATAATAGGTTAAGATTAAACAAAGAAGCAATGCTCAAAACTATTGAATATCATAAAGATTATCATTTTAAGCCTGTATGGGATGGAACAGATAAAAATTTATCTGAAATCGAAGAATTTAGGGTTGAAATGAATATCCCAAAAGATAAGACATATATAATGCCTGCAGGAGATACAAGAGAGACATTAATTGAAATGTATCCTAAAGTATTTGAATTATGTGCTGAATATGGATATAACATGACTGGTAGAGATCATATAATAGCATTTGATACAGAACGAGGTGTCTAAAGAAGAAGCTTTAGAAATATTAGAAGAAGTAAAAGATAACATTAATATATGTTGCGCTATTACTATGGAACCTGATGAGGTGTTAGAGTTAATGGAAAAATTAAAAGAATATATACAAAATATTTAAATATGGAAAAAATCGATAATAAAATATTTTTAGATTGGAATGATATAGATCATTTAGTAAATAAATTATGTGATGAAATAAAATCATCACCCTATACTTTCAATAAAATTTTTGCACTTCCCAGAGGTGGATTAATCCCTGGAGTAATGATTTCCCATAAATTAGGACTTCCTATATCATTTAGTGAATTAGATAAAAAAACTTTAATAATTGATGATATATGTGATTCTGGAAAAACATTAAAAAACTTTCTCCCCAAACATGTAATAGGAGTACTACATCATAAACCACATACTGCAGATATAACTCCTAATTTTTATGCTGAAACTCATATAGGAGATGAATGGGTTATTTATCCTTGGGAAAACACAGATTCAGAAGCTATTCAAGACTATAAAAAAGTAAATATTTATAAACAGGTTTAAATTATGAGAAATTTATTTAAAATATTATTGCTATTTCTGAGTATTCAAATCTACTCTCAAACAACTATTTTATCTGAAGATTTTACATCAATGAGTACTGGGTTTATTACTACAACCTCAAGTACAATATCAAATTACCAAGTAGTAAATAATTGTATATATGAAACTTGGGAGATAACAACCTCACATAATGAAGAATGTTCTTCTTGTACAGGTAACTTCGCTGCTATTGAATGGTATGGTAGTAGTTGCACACAAGATAATGTATTTATTACAAAACAATTTTCACCTAGTGAAACTACAATTTCAATTTCATTTGATTACTTATTTGACCATTACTCAGCAGATTATTTTGAAGTTTATTTATATAATGATACCGATGGTAGTCAAGTAGGTGTTGATTTAATTTATGTGACTGTAGATACAGATGCTAGTTTTAGTGGAAGTGTAAACTTAACTGGTGATAATTCTACTTCAGACAATTATACACTTAGATTTCACTATTATGGTAAATATGATTATGGTGCTAGTTTTGATAATATATTGGTTACCGAATCCTCTGGTGGAGGTGGTGGAGGTGGTAACACTGAAGTAACTATTGGTACAGGAACATCTGAAAGTGGTTTAGTTCCTTCATATGGTTTATTTGAATATAGTTGGTCTGGAATGATTTATCTACAAAGTGAAATTGCAAATAGTGGTGATATAGAATCTATTAGTTTTTATGTTGATGCTAGTAGCCCTTCATCATACGTTATGACCAATCAAAAGATTTATATGGCACATACAACCTATAGCCAATTTCCTAGCTCATCAGTACAAGAGGACTTTAGTAGTAACTACGCAACAAGTGATTGGACTTTAGTTTATGATGGGACTATTGATTGGTCTCCAGGTTGGGAAGAAATAACCCTTTCAACCGCTTTTTCTTATAACAATACAGACAACTTATTAATTAAAGTTGAAAATAGAGATGGTAGTTATTCATTCTCATACCCAGAATTTGATTATACTTCATCTACTAGAAGGGCATCTTATGAGTATCAAGACGGTAGTTACCCAACAACGACTGGTTCAAGGTCTAGTACTAGACCAAATATTAAATTTAGTATTACTAGTGGGGGAGCCTTACCTATTACTCTTATCTCATTTTCAGGAGAAATTTTAAACGAATTATCTTCTCCCCAAGCTTCATTAACTTGGGAAGTTGCTTCACAAATAAATAATGATTATTTTACTATTTTCCACTCAGTTGATGGGTATGTTTGGAGTGAAGTTGGAGAAGTTAGTGGGGAAGGTAACGCCAATTACAACATATCATATCAAACTACCCATAATGGTATAAAAGTGGGGTGGAATTATTATAAGTTAAGGCAAACTGACTATGATGGTTTATATGAAGAATTTAACCCAATTTCATTAAACTTAAAGGGTGAAAGAAAAGAAATAATAAAAATCACAAACCTATTAGGCCAACCCGCTAATGAAGAGTATAGGGGAATACTTATAATCCAGTGGGATAATGGAGACATAGAAAAAATATTAAATAATTAATTTGAATTTGGCTCCCCAATAAACAATTATTATATTCACGTAAATAAAAAAACAAGATGCAAAAAGACAAAGTAAACGCAGAATTAGGCAAAAAAGTACACTCACATTTAGTTGAAAGAGGTGTTGAAATCCCAATGGAGGATCAATTTGATGGTTCTCATCAAGAAAAAATAGAAGAAATAAAATCCCATTTTTCTAGCATTATGAAAGTTTTGGGTTTAGATTTAAAAGATGATTCATTGATGGATACTCCAAATAGAGTAGCCAAAATGTATATGAATGAAATATTTTATGGTTTAGATTATGACAACTTCCCAAAATGTACTACAGTAGAAAATAAAATGAAGTACGATGAATTGGTAATTGAAAAGGATATTACATGCATCAGTAATTGTGAACATCACTTTGTAGTAATAGATGGATTTTGTCATATAGGATACATTCCATCTAAAAATGTATTAGGATTATCTAAATTAAATAGAATTGTAGACTTCTTTGCTAAAAGACCTCAAATTCAAGAAAGATTAACTGAGCAGATTTATTATGCTTTACAATACATTTTAGACACAGATGATATTGCAGTAGTAGTAGAAGGAGTTCACTATTGTGTTAAATCAAGAGGAATTAGAGATACAACCTCATCAACAATTACATCTAAGATGGGGGGAAGATTTAGAGAAGAAGGTAATTCATTAAGGAAAGAATTTTTATCATTAATAAGTAAATAGTAAAGAAACATTAAAAATATTAATCTAAGAATAAAAAACAATTAAGTTATGACAGAAACAAAAACAGTACCCTTCATTAGTGAAGTTGAAGAATTTAACAATGTGATGGGAAAATCATACCAAAACCAACAAACACCTATTATCAATAAAGCAGATGCTGATTTTGTAGTTAATTTTATAGAAGAGGAACTAGATGAATTAAAAGAAGCTATTGAAAATAAGGATATTGTAGAAATTTTTGATGCAATTTTAGATATCGCTTATGTAGGGTTAGGAAATGGTGCTATGGTATTTGGTTTGAAAGATAAAATTGAAGATGGATATGCTGAAGTGCAAGCCTCAAACTTATCTAAAATATGCTCTACTGAAGAAGAAGCTATTGAAACTGTAAAAGTTAGAAGTGCAGAACAAGGAGCTGAATGCCACTATGAAAAAAGTGAATATGGTTATGTAGTATATAGAAGCCATGATAAAAAGGTTATGAAGAATATTAATTATTTTAGACCTAACCTTACAAAATTTTTCACTGAGAGAGAAATCAATAACGCTAAAGGATAAATATGAGCTTTAAAAAAGCATTTGCTCAAAAGTTACAAGGGAATAAATTTTTAGTTCATTTGTGGCAAGATGAAGGTTATGAAAGAGTTGAATGGGTTAATAAAGCATTCACCGAATGTAGTGAATACGATTCAACTCATAGTGGTCTAAATGGCGAACCTCTGAAAAGGATATCAAATTGGAATAGAGAAGATCCTAAATTACATTTCCATGATATGCCCCCTTATCAAAAATTTCTAGTTGAAAAATATGGGATTGATGATACTCCGTCTGTAACTCATAAAGAGTTATTTTTTGATATAGAGATTGAAATGGGGGATGCCCTTACTGAAGAATACATCAAATCAGCACCTAAAAAAGTAACTTCTATTGCTTGGTATGATAAACAAGTAGATAAATGGGCTATTTTAATTTTAGACCCAAAAAATCAACTTAAATATGATGAAATTGACAATAAAGAAATAATTCCTTGTAGAACTGAAATTGAATTATTAGGTAAATTTATTGAAAAATTTCGAGAAATAGATCCAGATATTATTATAGGATGGAATAGTGATTATTTTGATATTCCTTATCTATATTATAGGATTAATAATGTTTTAGGTAGTGAATTTGCAAAATATCTATCTCCAATTTCTTATTGTAGAGAAACACCTTGGTATAAAGACCAATTCATTCAAATTGCAGGTGTTGAATCTCTTGATTATATGAGATTACATAAAAAGTTTAGTTGGGCTGATGAACCCTCAATGAGACTAGATGCTATTGGGGAAAAGTATGTTAAATTAGGTAAAGTTGAATATGATGGGAATTTAGATAGATTGTTTGAAACTGACATTGATAAGTTTATTGATTATAATTTTCGTGATGTTGAAATTTTAGTAGAATTAGATAAAAAATTAGAATATTTATCTTTAGTTAAAAATCTATCTCATAAAGGTAAACACAATTATAGTGAGGTTTATGCAAATACTAAAACTCAAGATGGTGCGATTTCAGCCTATTTGTTAAGTGAAGGAATTGTTCCCCCTGCTAAAGAACGTAATCCATTCTCTAAAAAGAATTATGCTGGTGGTTATTTATTTTGCCCTAAAGCTGGAATTTATAATTATATGTTTGATGAGGATTTAACTTCACTATATCCTTCAATTATTATGACTATAAACATTGGTAAAGAAACAATGGTAGGTCGTATTATAGACGCTGATGATAGAAATAACCGATTAGGATTAAATGATTTATTGGCTAAAAATCCTGAAGAAGAATTAACTATTGAAAATATTAAAAGAAAACGTACTAAAATTAAAGTAGGTAAACTTATCAATCTTATTAAGGATATGAATATGTCTTTATCTGCCAATGGGGTATTTTTTAGAACAGATAAAGAATCAGTTTTATCAACTATTCTTAAAAAATGGTTTGATGAGAGGGTTTTGTATAAAAATAAAATGAAAAAAGCCTATAAAGCAGGTAACCCTGAATTAGGCGCTCAATTTCATATGAAACAATATACTATGAAAATTTTATTAAACTCACTCTATGGGGCTACTGCCTTGGGATCATTTAGATATGGTAATGTAATTTTATCTGAAGCTATTACTCTATCAGGACAGCGTATTATCCAAGAGAGTGCGTTAGCTGCGAACAGACACATGAATAAAGTAATTAATGAAAAAATAACACTCTAATATGTTAAGTAAACAATCTATACGTAAAGAACACACCATATATGTTAATGGGGTTAAAATGTCAAAAGATGAAATTATAGACTTATCTACCTCATTCTCAGAAATGGAAACTGCCCACTTTAAGAAAATGTTACAGCAAGGTGGGAGATTCAAAATCCAAGGTGTATCTTATATAATAAATAGAGAGGAAAAAATGAGAAATAGTAAGGGTGGTTTTGATTCTCCTTTCAAACTTAAAGAAAAAGATTAATGAAACATTTAGAAGATACTCCTTGGTGGATTTGTGATCCTGATGATATTAACTATGTAGCATACAGTGATACAGATTCAATTTATATCCATGCTGAACCTTTACTTAAATATTTATATCCTAATTTTGAGGAAATGTCTAGTGAGGATAAAGATAATAAACTTGAGAAAATTGCTCTTAAATATCAAGATATTATTACTAATTCTTATGATAAATTAGCCCAAGAATGTTTTAATGTTCCAGAACATAGACTTGAAATGAAAACAGAATGTGTAATACGTTCAGCTTATTTTAGAGCAACTCGGAGATACGCCCAATGGATTACAAAAGAAGAAGGTATTGATAAGGAATCATTAGATGTTAAAGGTTTAGAATTTAAAAAGGCAAATTTTCCACCTATATTAGGAGAATTTTTCCATAAAGCTTTAGTTGATACTTTAAAAGGTTCTAATCAAAGTGAAATAGATAAAAGGATTAAAAAGTTTAAAAATGAGATTTTAAATGGAACCGTTCCTTTAGAAAAATTAGCAAACCCAACATCAGTAAAAAAATTAAATAAGTATACTGAACGTAAATCTCGCTCAGGGGAAATGTTCTCAGTAATTGGTAAAGGCGCTCCGGCTCCTGTTAAAGCAGCAATTATTTATAATGATTTATTACGATTTTGGGGTTTAGATAAAAAACACAGTTTAATTGTTCAAGGTGATAAAATTAAATGGATTTATTTGAAATCAAATCCTTACCACATTGAAGCAATTGCACTTTTACCCTGGGATTACCCAGATAAGATTCGTACATTTATCGAGGAATATGCAGATAGAGAAAAGATTTTCTCAAGTATATTATTAAACAAATTAGAAGGTTTTTACAGTGATTTAGGTTGGACTTTAAGTTTAAACCCATTTCAACAAATATTTTTCAACTTATGATAAATAAAATAGTTTTACAAAGTGTTATAAATAAGTACCATTTAGGATTAAATGAATCCGTTAGATGGGATATTAAAAATAATAATATGAGGGTGGATTTTATGACCCCTACTAAAGATGTTATTGGTAAAGTAGTATGTAATGAATTTCCTTTGGAAGACTGCAAATTAGCTATTTTCGATACCAAAAAATTGTTGAATCTAGTTAGCATATGTAATGGAGACTTATTATTAGAATTAGAAACAAATAAAGCAATCAATACAAAGTTAAAAATATCAGATTTTAATTTTAATTTAAATTATGCTTTATCCGATCCTCTATTAATCAATAGAGTTGGTACAGTAAATCTTCCAGAATGGTGCGTTGATATTGACTTAGAAGTAGAAGATGTTGAAAACTTAGTTAAAGCTAAAAGTGCTTTAAGTGGGATAGATAACATGACTGTTAATACTTCTACAGATATAGATAATGATAGGATATGTGAATTTATTTTTGGAGATGAACAAGGCCACAATAATAAGATTACATACCAGTTAAAAGGTAATATTAGTGAGTTAGATTTAAAACTCCCATTTAATTCAGATATATTTAAAACTATACTCCATGTTAATAAAGATATGGATAGTGGAAAATTATGTTTGAGTAGTAGTGGATTAATGAAGTTAGAATTTAAAACCGAAAACATTATAAGTGAGTATTTTATTATTAGAAAATCTGAAACCTCTTATTAAAGAAGGTGTAGAAAGGTTTTTTTGTTATATTTATTCCAAATAAGACCGACTCAAGGGCGGGATTTTTATTTTATGTATAATCGCTGATCTTAGGACAGCACAAATTTAGTGATATGAGTACACGTTTTTTAGAAAGGGAGTTTCTCCCATTTGATTTATTGGTAAAGAATTTTTTCGATGGTACCAATAATTTTATTCCGGCAATTGAAGCCAAATTATCCTACCCAATTAATATTTTTGAAGATGACTTAGGTCTAACTTTTGAGTTAGCCTGTACGGGAATTTCCAAAGATGCAATTGAAGTTAAGCTTGAGGGAGATATTATTCATTTTAATTATGATAAAAATAAATCCCCATTACCCCAAAACAGAAAATATATTACAAGAGGTATAGCCCAAAGATCATTTGATTTAGGTTATAAGATAAGTAGTAAATTTAATCTAAATAAAGCCAAAGCAAATTTTGTTGATGGTTTGTTAGTTGTAAATGTTCCCTTCGCTGAGTCTCAGGAACCAAAAGTTTTAAAAATTAGTTAATCCTTTCTCGCCCTTGAGGTTGGCTTACCAACAATTCTTTTGTATATTCACCGTAAACAAAAAAGTTATATTATATGAACACAATTATTAAAGATCCAAATTTAGAACCTTTCTTTATTACTAAAGATAAATACTGTTTCAGTGTAATGGAAATGGTTCAACCAACTAGAAAAAGAAACTCAAATGACAAAACCCCACTTGAACCTTATGAGAAGGCTGTGGGTCACTATACCTCTTTGGGTGGTGCTTTAAAAGTGATAGCTAGAGGAAGATTAAATGATCCTCAAACTACTTATAAATCTGTAAAAGAATATTTAGATAGATTAGAAGAATTGAATGAAGAAATGAAATTATTAATGAAAAAAATAGGTATATGAAATTAGAAGCATTATTTGACGCAGTTATTGTAAAACCAGTTGAAGCTGAAGAAACACAGTATGGTTCAATTATCGTTCCTGACATTGGGAAGGATAAAAATGAAAAAGGAGAAGTTGTGGCTGTAGGCCCTGGAAAACCCACATTAATGGGAAGTTTTATTGAAACTAATGTAAAAATCGGGGAAGTAGTTATCTTACCAACCATGGGATTTACAAAGTTAGAACATGAAGGTGAAGAATACTTCATAGGCCCAGAAAATCAAATTCTTGCAAAAGTTACTAAATAAAAAATAAATTATGTCGAAAATTATAGAATTAGGTGAAAAAGGAAGAAATCAATTAATTAAAGGAATTGATACCCTTGCAGACTCTGTAGTTTGTACCTTAGGACCAAATGGTAGAAATGTTGTTATTTCAAAACCAGGTGAAGTTGTAAAATCTACTAAAGATGGAGTAACAGTTGCCAAAAATATTGATCTAAAAGACCCAGTTGAAGAAACAGGAGTTCAATTGGTTAAACAAGCTGCAATTAGAACTGCAGATAAAGCTGGAGATGGAACAACAACATCAACTTTATTAGCTAGAGAAATGATTAAATTAGGTCTTAGTTCCTTAAATGAAGGTGAAAATGCTGTTGAAATAAAAAGAGATATTGATAAAGCAGTTAAGCAAGTAGTAGAATCTCTTAGGTCAAATCTTTCAGAAGATATTTCATCAGAAAATCAATTAGAGCAAATTGCTACTATATCAGCAAATAATGATCCTGAAGTAGGTAAGTTAATTGCTACAGCAATTGATAAAGTAGGTAGAGATGGGGTTGTTCATATTGAAGAAAGTAAATCTGGAGAAACCTACTTAGAAACAGTTGAAGGTATGCAATTTGATAGAGGGTATAAATCCCATTTCTTTGTTACAGATAATAATTCAATGTCTTGTAATCTTAAAGATGCATATATTTTAGTAGCTGATCATAAATTCACACAAGTTAAAGAATTACTTCCAATTTTAGAAGGTGTTTCCAATACAAATAAATCACTTGTTATTATTGCCGAGGATATTGATAATGAAGCTTTAGCAACATTAATTGTGAATAAAGCTAGAGGTACTTTAAAAGTATGTGCTATTAAAGCTCCTGATTTTGGGGATAGAAGAAAATTAATTTTAGATGATATCGCAACATTAACTGGAGGACAAGTTTATGACAAAGATAAAGGAATGAAACTCGATAAATTCAGTTGGGATTGGTTTGGTGAAGCCAGAGCAATTACAATAACAAAAGATAAAACAACTATTGTTGATGGTAAGGGAGATGAAGAAAAAATCAACCAAAGAGTAGAAGAATTACAATCTCAAGTTGATAACTCAAACACTCCATTTGAAATTGAGCAATTACAAAATAGATTATCTAAAATGGTAGGTGGTGTTTCTATTATTCATGTAGGTGGGTATAATGAAACTGAAATGAATGAGAAAAAAGATAGAGTTGATGATGCTTTAAACGCAACACAAGCTGCTTTAAGTGAGGGGATTGTCCCTGGTGGAGGTAGTGCCTTACTATACGCAAGAAATTCGATAGATAACTGTAATATAGGGTCTGATATCGTATATAGAGCTTGTGGCAAACCATTCTCACAGATCTTAGAAAACGCGGGATTTGACAACACTCAAGTTGAGAAATTAGTTGATAAATTAGGACTTACTTTCAATACTAAATCTAAAAATAATGGTTGGGATGGTTATAATATCAAAACTGAAAAAATAGTTGATATGAAAGAATCAGGTATTATTGATCCAGCTAAGGTTACAAGAACAGCATTAGAAAATGCCGCATCAGTTGCAGGAACAGTTTTATTAACAGAGTGTGTTGTTGTTGAAGAAACACAAGAAGGCGCACAACCAAATATGATGTTTTAATGGAAATAAAAGTTCATGAACATAATGAATTGATTGCTACTAGAGTACCACCTGGAGATAGGTGGGCTCTAGTGGGTGATCCTAGAAAAGAAGTATTTGAAAGTTTAACAGATGTTTTAGAAGCTTACTTCAATGTGTCAAAATTTAAAGGAGCATATAAATTGGATCCTCTAGATAGTAAATTATATACTATTCAAACCCATGAAGAAGAAATTCCTGATGAAGAACCTAGAGAATATGGGATTTATGGTGAAATTAATTTTAAACAAGGGATTTAAACTTGGTAATCTGAGATATATTTCGTATATTCACGACAAATAATAAGTTATGATAACAGAGGTAAAACAAGAGCATTCATTATGGGTTGAGAGGTTTCGTCCTACAAAATTAGAAAATTATGTTGGGAATGAAAATATAAAAGAAAAGTTAGGTAAATATCTTGCTCAAAATGATATTCAAAATTTTATATTTTATGGACCTGCAGGGACTGGAAAAACAACACTAGCTCGATTAATTGTAAAAAACTTAGATTGTGATTATCTCTACATAAATGCCTCTGATGAAAGAGGAATTGAAACTATTAGAGATAAAGTATCAGGATTTGCAAGTTCAGCATCATTTAAATCGATCAAGGTTGTAATATTAGATGAAGCTGATTTTTTAACTATACAAGCACAAGCATCATTAAGAAATATAATAGAAACATTTTCTAGAAATACACGTTTTATAATGACTTGTAATTTTGTAGAGCGTATAATTGATCCACTTCAATCTAGATGTCAAGTACTTAAAATTATCCCCCCTTCAAAACAAGAAATAGCATATCATGTTATTGATATATTAATGGAATTAGAATTGGGGATGAATGCTGATGATTTAAAGGTTGTAATTAACCAACATTACCCTGATATTAGAAAAATTATTAATACTTTACAATTATCTCCTGTTGAGGGAGATGAAATTAAAATTGATGAATCAATTATAGTTTCTTCTAATTATATGGTTCAAGTGTTAAAAAACTTAAAGAGTAAATCACCATCATTTAAAGAAATTAGACAAATTATAGCTAATGCTAATGTAAATGATTTTGAAGAATTTTATAAATTTTTATATGAACATGCTTCTAAATATTTACCTGGGAAGGAGGGAACAGTTGCAATATTAATAAATGAATACTCATACCAATCTAATTTTAGGATTGATAAAGAAATAAACATAATGGCTTTAATAGCTAAGTTAATAGAAGAAAAGAAAAATAACGTAATACTTTAATCTAAATAAACAAAAATGGAACAACAAACACAACCACAGTTAAACATTGATTTAAAAAACACAACAAGCATTGAAACACCAGAAGGAAGCAAAGTATTTCAACAAGGTGTATTATTAAGAAAAGTTTCTAAATTTGTAGTAGGAGCTGATGAAGATGCAGTAATGCCAATTCCAGTATTTTATGATGCTGAATCTGGAAAGATTTTAGAATCAACAATTCCTGCTGATTTAAGAGATGAATATAAAGAAGATTCATTTAATGGGTAGTAAAAAATCTATAAAGAACATTTGGGGGTGGTTAGAAGAAATAACTCTAACCAAATCCCCATCTGATTCTTTTTCTGATGAAGACTGGGATATTTTTAATTCCTATATGGTTCATAGATTTCTTAGTATGAATCAAAACTATTTAGATGTTGTAAATTTAGCTCAAAAACTTAACCCTCAGAATAAATCACAAGTTTATTCATTTTATAGGGAATTCATCCCAAGAAAAAAAACATGGAGTAAATATATAAAGAGCCAATCAAAACAATATAATAAAGAGTTAACTGAACATATGGCTTCTTATTTTAAAGTATCAAAAAGAGAAACAATTTCTTATTTAGATATTTTGGATAAGCCAGAGATCCTTCGTATATTACATAACATAGGAATTGATGAAAAAGAAGCTAAAAAACTACTAAAAAAATAATTATGGGATTTAATGATGAATTGTCAACTGAAACTGTAGAAAATCCTACAGACAGAAAAAAAATGATTATGGAACAAACAAAAGTTGATTTTGAAAATACATATCCAGAATTAGCAGAAGAATTTAAAAAAATTCAAACTGAACAGTACGAATTATTTTCAGCTAAAATGTTAGATTATGGTCTTGGAAATATTGCTTTAGGATCTGATTTATCAAACCCAGAAGATAAAAATCTTTCAATTACTGGGATTTGGTTACGTTGTAATGATAAAATTAATAGATTAAAAAACCTACTAAAACGTGGTGGGAAAAATTATGTTGAGGGAGAAGGATTAATTGATAGTTTTATTGATATTTCAAATTATGGAATTATTGCTCAATTAGTTTTAAGAAATAAATGGAAATAAGTTTTGGCTAAAAAGGTACCTCAAATAGTAAAAGATATAAAAAATTTCATACCTAATGAAATTAATTATTCATTCCAGAAGAATATATCATATTCTCAATTATCAATGTACACCAATTGTCCTCATCAATGGTCCCTACAGTATAAGGATGGGAGGAAGATTTACTCTCCTTCCATCCATACTGTATTTGGGACTTCATTGCATGAAGCTTTTCAACATTATCTCACAGTAATGTATGAAAAAAGTGGGGCAGCTGCTGATAGAGAAGATATTATAGGTTTGTTTGAAGATACATTTAGAGAAGAATACAAAACACAATATAAAAAGAATAACAATCAACACTTCAGTAACTCTGAAGAGATGAGAGAATTTTATGAAGATGGAATTAACATATTAACCCATCTTATGAAAAAAAGATCAGCGTATTTTTCCAAGAAAGGATGGCATCTCATAGGCTGTGAGGTACCCATTGTTATAACGCCTAATAAACGATATAATAACGTAGTATACATAGGTTATCTGGATGTAGTAATGTATCATGAGCCAACAAATACATTCGAAATAATAGATATTAAAACTTCTACTAGAGGGTGGAATGCTAGAGCTAAAAAAGATGAAATAAAACAATTTCAACTAATACTATATAAGAAATTCTTTTCAGAACAGTTTGGAATCCCAGTAGAAAATATCAATATTGAATTCTTCATTGTAAAAAGAAAATTATATGAAGATGTTGATTTTCCTCAAAAAAGAGTTCAATCATTTAAACCTGCATCAGGAAAAGTGAAATTGAATAAGGCAACTAAAACATTAAATGAGTTTATTGAAAATGCCTTTGATAAAAATGGATATAAAGAAAAAGAATATAAACCTAACCCATCTAAATTTAATTGTATGTTTTGTCCTTTTTCCGATAATCCTGATTTATGTGATAAATCTCACTAACCTACATATGTATGGATATATAAACAAAATAAATAATTATGGCAACTAAAGACATGACACTCACAAGTGTAAAAATTCAAAGTGAGTTATTTGAAGATTTTAAAGTAGAATGTGTTAGAAGAAAATTCTCATTCCAAAAATTATCAGATAGAGCAATTCATTTATACCTTACAGATGATGAGTTTAGAAAACAAATAAACAACCACACTAATTTACAATACCCAAAACAATAAAAGTTTAATTTAATTATGAAAGAAGGTTATATTAAAAAAGAAGATAGAAAGAAAATTCTCTTAATAACAGATGATATAAGAGTTCATTCTGGGGTGGCTCAAATAGCTAGAGAAACAGTTTTAAATACCTGCCATCGCTATAACTGGGTACAAATAGCAGGAGCTATTAAACACCCAGATAAAGGAAAGAGATTAGATTTATCTGAAGATACTAATAAACAAACAGGTGAAAATGACACTTCAGTTATCCTATATCCTACTGATGGGTATGGTAATCCAGATTTACTAAGAAATTTAATAAAGGTTGAAAAACCAGATGCTATTTTCTTAATTACTGACCCAAGATACTTTACTTGGTTATTTCAAATTGAAAATGAAATTAGGAAGAAAATACCTATTGCTTATTTAAATATTTGGGATGATTACCCCGCTCCAATGTATAATAAAGAGTTTTATGAATCTTGTGATGCTCTATTTGGAATTTCAAAACAAACCGTTAATATTAATAAAATAGTTTTGGGTGATAAAGCTGATGGGAAAGTCATTAAGTATGTACCTCATGGGTTAAATAATCATATCTTCAAACCATTAAAAAATGATAATGAGTTACTAACTCAGATGAAAAAAGAATTGTTTGGTGGAAAAGATTATGAATTTGTATTATTTTTCAATTCAAGAAATATTAGAAGAAAACAAATTCCAGATACATTATTAGCTTGGAAGTTATTCCTTGATTCTTTACCAGAAGAAAAAAGAGATAAATGTTTATTTTTATTACACACTCAACCTGTAGATGAACATGGGACAGACCTACCAGCTATTATAGATTATCTATTTCCTGAGGGACATAATATTAAATTCTCTCAAGCTAAATTAGACTCACTACAAATGAATTCTTTGTATAATATTGCAGATGCTCAGATATTATTAACTTCAAATGAAGGTTGGGGATTAGCATTAACTGAAGCGTTACTTACAGGTACTCCAATTATAGCTAATACAACAGGAGGAATGCAAGATCAAATGAGATTTGTAGATGATAAAGGAAATTGGTTTACACCATCATCTGAAATACCTTCAAATAATAGAGGAACTTATAAAGAACATGGTGAGTGGGCCTTCCCGGTTTATCCTACAAACTTATCAATTCAAGGCTCTCCAGTAACACCTTATATTTGGGATGATAGATGTAGTGCCGAAGATGCTGCTGAAAAAATTAAAGAAGTTTATAATTTATCTCCTGAGGAAAGAAAGAAAAGAGGGGAAGAAGGAATGAAATGGGCTTTAAGTGAAGAAGCTGGCTTTACTTCTAAACATATGGGGGATAGAGTTATTGAAGGGATGGATGAGTTATTTAAAACTTGGACTCCTCGAGGCAGTTATGAATTTCTAAAAGATACAGATATTGAATCAAGAGTTTTAAAACATAAATTAATTTACTAATGAAGAATACATACTATATAAGTTGCCCTATTGATACCTACAGTGGGTATGGGGCTAGATCAAGAGATTATGTTAAATCTCTAATTGAATTAGATGAATATGATGTAAAAATTATTCCTCAAAGATGGGGAAATACTCCTTGGGGATTTATTGAAGACAACCCAGAATGGAAATTTTTAAATAACCATATGGTTTCTCCTCAATTAACCGAACAACCCGATATTTGGTGTCAAGTAACAGTCCCAAATGAATTTCAACCTATAGGAAAATATAACATAGGATTAACAGCAGGGATAGAAACTACAGTATGCGCTGCTCCTTGGATTGAGGGTTGTAACAGAATGGATTTAATTTTAACTTCATCAACTCACTCTAAAAATGTATTTGAACAAACAGTATATAAGGGTAAAGATTCAAAAACAGGTCAAGAATTTGATTTAAAACTTCAAAAACCTATAGAGGTATTAATTGAGGGTGCCAATCTAGATGTTTATAAACCTTTAGAGAAATCCGATGAATTTAATAATAAAAATCTTCTAAATGATATAAACTCAATTCCAGAAGAATTTGCATATTTGTTTGTAGGTCACTGGATGCAAGGTAGTTTAGGGGAAGATAGAAAAAATGTTGGGTTATTAGTTAAAGCTTTTTATGAAATATTCAAAAACAAAAACAAAAAACCAGCATTAATTCTTAAAACTAGTAGCTCAGGTGCCTCTTATATGGATAGAAGAGAAATCCAACAAAGGGTGGATATGATTAGAAAGTCATTACCATCTAATAATTTACCTAATATTTACATATTACATGGAGAATTTTCAGATAGTGAAATGAATGAAATTTATAACCATTCTAAAGTTAAAGCTATGGTTAGTTTAACTAAAGGAGAAGGATTTGGTAGACCATTATTAGAATTTAGTTTAACAAATAAACCAATTATAGCTACAGGATGGAGTGGTCATGTTGATTTTTTAAATAAAGAATTTACATCTTTAATGGCAGGTCAATTAACACAAATCCACCCTTCGGCTCAAATGAAAGATATGCTGGTTGAAGGTTCTCAATGGTTTAGTGTAGACCAAGGCCAAATAGGTCATTATTTGGAAGATGTTTATAAAAATTATAAAAAATATAAAGTTAAAGGTAAAAGACAAGGGTTTATAAGTAGATCAGAGTTTTCTTTTAATAAGATGAAAGAACAATTAAAAGATATTCTTACAAGTAATATACCTGATATACCTAAACAGATTAAATTAAAATTACCTAATCTTCCTAAAAAGATAAGTTTACCAAAAAAACCTCAAATAGCTAAAATAGATGGATAATTTAATAAAATGTAGTAGGTGTGGAAGTGATGCTTGCTATGTACAAGAAGTAAATGAAAATGTGAAAACTCAATTCTGTTATGGGTGTGGATTTCAAACAAATACCCTAATGAAAAAGGATGAATTATTTTTTGAAGAACAGATAGAATTATTACCAAATCTTCATAAAGAACTAATGGGAGAAGATGATGATGGAAATATATGGATGCCCACTACTATAAATCTCCCAGAAAAAGGAATGGTATTTGCTAATGGTTCTTCTGTGTCAACTTGGAAATGGGGGGCTGTAAAAGCAGTACCCGTTAAAGAGGATGAAAAAGAAAAATATCCAATTCCTAATAAAAAGGGTGAATTTTATAAATGGAGAATGGATATGAGTACGTTAAAAGAATACGAAGAAAATGACTTCATGGAAGCTCTAGAGTTTATTGGAGTATTCCAAAATAATTTGGAGGAGTCAAAATAAGTTATTATATTCACATCAAACAAAAATTTTAAAGTTATGACAAAGGATCAAAAAATGCTAAGCCTGTATGATTATTTAAACAAACCTGCAGGGAAAGAATTAGGTGGAGAAGTAATGAAAGCTTCTAAAGCACATGCTACATTCATTAAAATAGAAACCAAAACAGTAGACAACTCCACCTATAAAGGAAAGGTTCGTTTATATCCAAAGTGGTTTCTAGATGAATACTTCAACTCTCAATCAGTAACAGATAATGTAACTGAAGATGATTTACCATTTTAAATAGTTGTAGTATATGAAAATTAGTTATGGGATCACAGTGTGTAATGAGTTTATCGAAATTCAACGTTTACTAACGTTTTTAATCGAGAATAAACGATTACAAGATGAAATAGTAGTATTAGTAGATTTATCCAAAAACAACCCAACATCTGAATTATTAGGATTCTTACATAAGTTAAGTAGTAATAATAATATTGTGTTAGTTGAAGACTATTTTAATAACCATTTCGCAGATTGGAAAAATAAATTAACTAGAGCTTGTAAAGGAGACTATATATTCCAAATTGATGCTGATGAAATGTTAACTCCTTACACACTGGATC